>Ga0160432_100083_pt1 | contig 101035 bp, 86 predicted proteins | sample HID1971M_E0MG_FD_108250 | JGI IMG/M metagenome (GOLD analysis project Ga0160432, IMG submission 108250) | Enriched millipede-associated microbial communities from UW Madison campus, WI, USA - HID1971M_E0 MG | ecosystem: Host-associated > Arthropoda: Insects > Digestive system > Unclassified ... | reverse complement strand
GGCGGCTACTCGCTCGGCGGCGCCGACCTGCTGCGCCGGGCCATGGGCAAGAAGAAGGCCGAGGAAATGGCCGCGCACCGCGAGAAGTTCCGCGCCGGTGCGCTGGCCACGCATGGCATCGTGCAGGCCAAGGCCGACGAGATCTTCGACCTGATGGAGAAGTTCGCCGGCTACGGCTTCAACAAGTCGCACGCCGCCGCCTACGCACTGGTGAGTTACCAGACCGCCTGGCTCAAGCGTCATTACCCGGCCGAGTTCATGGCCGCGACGCTGTCCTCGGACATGGACAACACCGACAAGGTGGTCGGCTTCCTCGCCGAAGTGCGCAACCTCGGCCTGACCGTGCTGCCGCCGCGCGTGAACGAATCGGCGTACATGTTCGAAGCGTCCAGCGCCGACACCATCGTGTACGGCCTGGGCGCGATCAAGGGCGTCGGCCAGGGCGCCTGCGAAGCGATCGTGGAAGAACGCCAGCGTGGCGGCCGCTATGCGTCGCTGCTGGATTTCTGCATGCGCGCCGAATCGGGCAAGCTCAACCGCCGCACGCTGGAAGCGATGATCAACTGCGGCGCGATGGACGGGCTCGGCAAGAACCGCGCCTCGCTGATGCTGCAGCTGCCCGAAGTGCTCAAGGCCACCGACCAGATGGCGCGCGAGAAGGCCTCCGGCCAGAACTCGCTGTTTGGCGCACCCGATCCGGTCAGCACCGCGATGCAGCTGGAACTGCCCGAAGCCAAAGAATGGGCGCTGGGCCAGTTGCTGGAAGGCGAGCGCGAAACGCTGGGCTTCTACCTCAGCGGTCACCCGTTCGATCCCTACGCCGATGACGTCAAGGAACTGGTCGGCACCGACCTGGGCAAGCTGGAAAAGCTGATCCCGCCGGCACGCCCGAGCAAAGACGGCGAGAAGCGCGCCTGGCGCCAGGAAACGCCGGTGATCCTGGCCGGCCTGGTGGTCGGCGTGCGCCGCAAGGGCGAAAGCCAGATCTTCATGCAGCTTGAAGACGGCAAGGGCCGCGTGGAATGCAGCGCCTTCACTGATGGCCTGGCCGAGTTCGGCCACCTGATGACCAAGGACCGCATCCTGGTGGTCAAGGGCGGCCTGCGTGAGGACGAGTTCAACGGCGGCTATGCGCTGCGCATCCGCCAGGTCTGGGATTACGAAGACATCTGCGCCAACTACGCCACGCGGCTGTCGCTGCGGGTGGACCTGCGCCAGGACGGCGCGGTGTGGAACCGCGTCAACGCCCTGCTCGACCGGCATCGCCCCGGTCGCACACCGCTGCGCCTGGACCTGCTGCTTGGCTCGGAACAGGGCCCGGTGGCCGGCATGCTCGATGTCGCAGGTGACATCGCCGTGCGCGTGGACAGCCAGCTGGTGGACGCGCTGCGCGCCGATCCTGCGGTGCGCACGGTGAAAGTGCGTTACAGCCCGCCCTGGGCGAACTGATTTTTCTGTTGCAACACAGGTATTTTGTTTTGATCAAGCGTTTTGCCGTACTGCTGAGTGCAGCCGTCGCCATCTCCGGCTGTTCCAGCCCCGCCCAGACCTTCGAGATCGACAACCCGGGCGCCGCCCCGCTGACCCTGCGCATCGATGGCAATGAACTGCCGATCGCCGCGCACGCCTCGCGCCCGGTCAAGCTCAAGCCGGGTGAACATCATCTGCAGACCGAACAGCTTGGCGATGTGCGTTTCATCGTCTACGCCAACGGCAAAGGTGGGTTGATCAACCCGACCCTGGCCGAGTACGTGATCGCCAACGAGATCTACGTCACCGGTGAAGACAAGCTGCAGCACTTCGGCAGCCTCAAGAACCAGATCGAGCTGGGCGGGGTGACGTTCGAAGGGCCGTACCAGACCACCCATGACCTGTTCATCGACCAGGCCTGGAGCTTCGGCGTGCGCGAGCCGTTCCCGGAGGTGCAGACCGTGGCCCACGTAGACGCCAGCGGCGGCCGGATCAACGCCAAGATCTTCACTGCCCCGGATTTCATCGCCTACGTTGAAGCAGGCATGGGCCAGCCCGGTGCTTACGCACGCCAGCAGCCCAAGGGTTACGTGGCACCCGCCTACACGCTGGAGGCGGCGCCGACTGTCCTGCCGCCGCTGGATCCGGCCTTCGAGGTCCATGCCGGCCCGCTGCGCGAGCTGTATACCCGCTACCTGCACGCCACCTCCGCCGATGCGCAGCTGCAGCTCCAGCAGGAGGCCTTCCAGGCGCAGATGGCGTTCACCGCCGCGACCGCCCGGCTGGGCTCGGGCCTGCCCAAGGAGGCCAACGAGGGCTACAACACCTTCGTCAAGACCCGCAGCACGCTGATGGGCAGCGCGGCGCTGGTCGTCCCCTGACCTGACTGGCGCGCCTGGCCCCGCTGCGCTACCGTCGGTTTCCAGACGACGGCGTACGGGGCTTTTCGGCGCATTCGGCTACACTTTCCCTCTTTTCTTCACGACGGTTTCCGATGAATCCGAACTACCTCGACTTCGAGCAACCCATCGCTGATCTGGAGGCGAAGATCCAGGAACTGCGCAGCGCCAGCGCCGGACCTGCGGTCAATGTCGAGGCCGAGGTGCATGCCCTGCGGGACAAGCTGCGGGTGCGCACCGCGCAGATCTTCCGCAACCTGACCTCCTGGCAGGTGTTGCAGCTGGCCCGCCATCCGTCCCGTCCGTACACCGAGGACTACATCCGCATCATCTGCGATGAGTTCCAGGAACTGGCCGGGGACCGCGCCTTCGCTGACGACAAGGCGATCATCGGCGGCCTGGCCCGCATCGGTGGCCGCTCGGTGATGCTGATCGGCCATCAGAAGGGCCGCGACACCAAGGAAAAGATCAAGCGCAACTTCGGCATGCCCAAGCCGGAGGGCTACCGCAAGGCGCTGCGCCTGATGAAGATGGCCGAGCGTTTCGGCCTGCCGGTGCTGACCCTGATCGACACCGCCGGCGCCTGGCCGGGCATCGACGCCGAATCGCGCGGCCAGTCCGAAGCGATCGCACGCAACCTGATGGAAATGGCCGAACTGAAGGTGCCGGTGGTCTGCACGGTGATCGGTGAAGGCGGCTCGGGTGGCGCACTGGCACTGGGTGTGGGCGACCGCACCGTGATGCTGGAGTACAGCGTGTATTCGACCATCAGCCCGGAAGGCTGTGCCTCCATCCTGTGGAAGGACCCGGCCAAAGCCAAGGACGCCGCCGAACAGCTCGGTCTGACCGCCCCGCGCCTGAAGGATCTGGGCCTGGTGGACAAGGTGGTGCGTGAGCCGACCGGTGGTGCCCACCGCAACCCGAACCAGATGGCCAAGCGCCTCAAGGCCGTGCTGCTCAACGAGCTGGACGTGCTGGAAGCCCTGCCGGTCGATGTGCTGCTGCAGAAGCGTTACGAGCGCCTGCGCAGCTACGGGACCTACGAAGTGGCCTGATCGGGCTGCGGCGCAGACGAAAAAGCCGGACGCGCAAGCGCCCGGCTTTTTTTCAGAACGGCTTGGCGATCACCAGCCAGACCACGCCGATGAACAGCACCAGCGGCAGTTCATTGAACCAGCGCAGCGCGCGCGAGGACGGCAGAACCTTGCCCTTCACCGCGCCCTTCAGCAACCGCCCGGTCCACGAGTAATACACCAGCAGCAGCACCACCAGCCCGAGCTTGGCATGCAGCCAGCCCGCCGCACCGGGGGCGACCATGGTCGGGAAATCGGGAATCACGCGGTAGCCCAGCCACAGCACCACGCCCAGGATCAGCGCGAGGCCGAACATCATGTGGCCGAACCTGTACAGGCGCAGGCCCATCAGCTGCAGCCGCTCGGTCACCGGCAGCTGCCCAGCCGTCTCGCTGAGGTTGACCAGGATCCGGGGCAGATAGAACACCGCCGCCATCCATGCCACCACGAACAACAGGTGGAAGGTCTTGACCCAGTAGTAGGACTGCATGTGCTTGCTCCGGCGGCTGGCAGGGGTTGGCCGCCATTCTCGCATGCCCGGTAGAGCAACCCGATGGGTGGCTGACGCGACCCATCGCCGCACCTCAACGACGCATCTACGCGCGCCACGCCGTACGATAAGCGCCGCTTACACTCACGTGCACATCTTCCATGGACAAAACCTACGACGCCGCCTACTTCCAGCGCTGGTACCAGCCTGACCAGACCGGTGGCGCCGCGCGCCTGGCGCGCAAGGTGGCGCTCGCCGTGGCCAGTGCCGAGTACTACCTGGAACGCCCGATCCGCAGCGTGCTGGATATCGGCTGTGGCGAAGGCGCCTGGCGCGCACCGCTGCTCAAACTGCGCCCGCGCGTGCAGTACCTGGGCTTCGACAGCAGCGATTACGCCGTGCACCGCTACGGCCGCAGCCGCAACCTGCACCCGGCCAAGGTCGGCGATTTTGCCTGGCTGCGCCCGTGCGCGCCGGTGGATCTGCTGATCTGCTCGGACGTGATGCACTACGTGCCCAGCCGCGAGCTGCGCCCGGCACTGGAAGGCTTTGCCGAGCTGACCGCCGGCGTGGCCTTCCTGGAGGCGTTCACCGCCGAGGATGACTTCGATGGCGACCACGAAGGCTTCCAGCCGCGCCCGGCGCGCTGGTACCGCAGCCAGCTCAAGCGGGTCGGCTTCACCGGCTTGGGCTCGCACTGCTGGCTGTCGCCCGCACTGGCAGGTCACGCGGCTGCTCTGGAACGTGGCGCGCCCTGAGTCTCGATAACAATTGAGACAACACCCGCATTAACGCGCCCGCGCGACGGGTGCGCTATGCTGCGCGGCAACATAAGACCATACATATTGGACGTCATGCTATATCAGCTGCATGAGTTGACCCGCAACCTGCTCGCCCCGTGGGTGCACCAGGCCCAGGCCAACGCGAAGTTCTTCGCCAATCAAGGTCATTGGTGGTCACAGATGCCCGGCGCGGATCGCCTGGCCGCTGTGAACGAGCTGTTCCACCGCATCGGCAAGGATTACGAGAAGCCCGAATGGGGCATCAATGAAATCGACGTCGAGGGCGAGCGCGTGCCGATCGTCGTCCACGAAGAGATCAGCAAGCCGTTCTGCAAACTGCTGCGCTTCAAGCGCCACAGCAATGAAGCCGACCAGCTGCACACCATGCTCAACCAGCCGTTCGTCCTGGTGGTGGCGCCGTTGTCCGGCCACCACGCCACGCTGCTGCGCGATACCGTGCGCACCCTGCTGCGCGACCATCGCGTCTACGTGACCGATTGGGTCGATGCGCGCATGGTGCCCGGCAGTGAGGGCGAGTTCGGGCTGGAGGATTACGTCGCTTACGTGCAGGAGTTCATCCGCCACCTCGGCGCGGAGAAACTGCACGTGGTCAGCGTCTGCCAGCCGACCGTGCCGGTGCTCGCCGCCGTGTCACTGATGGCCAGCCGGGGCGAGACCACGCCGCGTTCGCTGGTGATGATGGGTGGGCCGATCGATGCGCGCTGCAGCCCGACCGCGGTCAACAACCTGGCCACGCAGAACCCGATGTCGTGGTTCGAGAACAACGTCATCCACACCGTACCCGCCACCTTCCCGGGTGCCGGCCGCCGCGTGTACCCGGGCTTCCTGCAGCATGCCGGCTTCCTGTCGATGAACCCGAGCCGCCATTTCAGTTCGCACTGGGATTTCTACGCCGACCTGGTCAAGGGCGACATGGAAGATGCCGACGCGCACCGTCGTTTCTACGACGAGTACAACGCAGTGCTGGACATGCCGGCCAAGTACTACCTGGACACGATCCGCGTGGTCTTCCAGGAATTCCTGCTGCCGCGCGGCGAGTGGTACGTGCAGGGTGAACGCGTGGATCCCAGCGCGATCACCGGCACTGCGCTACTGAGCATTGAAGGCGAGCTGGACGACATCGCCGGCCTGGGCCAGACCGAAGCGGCGCAGCAACTGTGCACCGGCATCCCGGCTGAGCACCGCGAGCATTTCATCGTCGAAGGCGCCGGCCACTACGGCATCTTCAGCGGCCGCCGCTGGCGCGAAACCGTCTACCCGAAGGTGCGCGATTTCTTCGCGGCCCATGCGCAGACCGTCGCCAGCAAGCCGAAGAAGGCCGCGAAGATCGCGAGCAACGTGACGCCGTTGCGCCGCAAGGCGGGCTGACGACCGTTTGGCGTGAGCCCCCGACCAGGGGGCTTACGCTATGGGTAGTGCCGGCCGCTGGCCGGCTGCGCTTTTATCCTGCATCGTGCGATGCCGGCCAGCGGCCGGCACTACCGGGTAACCACGTTACAGCCGCACCAGCAGATGCTTGGCCATCATCCCGTGCAGGTGACCGATGCCGCGGGCCAGGTGCAGCGTCGCAAACAGCAGCAGCACGCCGATGATCGCCAGCAGCGGTGTGACCCAGATCGGCAGCATCTGGATGCCATCGATATGGATGCCCACGTAGTCACTGGAGAACAGCGCCGCCACGGGCGCCCAGATGAAGCCGATCGAGGTCGACAACAGCGTGGTGGCGATCGTGAAATAGACGATGCCCAGCGGCAGCATCAGCACGAAGTACAGCAGAGTCAGCCAGGTACGGCCATCGGTGAACATGTCGCCGATGCGCTGCAGCCAGCTGCGACTGCGGTCGGAGTACGTCGGCCGGCGTGGCATGCGCTCGCCCAGCAGGGCTTCCACCAATCGCCCTTCCAGCAGCGACAACCCGCGTACCGAACCGAAGAACAACACCGCTACCGGGATGCCGATGATCAACACCATCAGCCCCAGCGACAGCGACAGGCCAGTGATTACCCAAGTAAAGAAGAAGGTGCCGGTGGCCAGCGACAGGAGCATGTAGAACAGCGCGCCATAGGTGCGCGCCTCCAATGCGACGCCGAAGAAGCTGGCCAGCGCCGAGCGCCGCTTGGGCGGCGATTGCGGCGGCGGTACGGCGCCCATACCGGGGCTGTTGGCCGCGGCCTGACGCAGCGGCGCCGCACCCGCGCTTGGCGTGCGCAGTGCGCGGTTCACGGTGATTTCCGTTTCGCGGTAGATTTCGGCCACTTCTTCCGGCGCACCATAGCTGCCGGCCACATCGGCGATCACTTCCGCCTCGCTGCGCCCCGGCTGGGCGGCCAGCTCCGAGCGCAGATACTCCTCGGCGTCGTACAGGGCGTCCTGCACCATCGCCGGATCGGCGTCGTGCAGCGCCGCGCGCAGCTGTGCCAGATACGCGGGAATGGTGGTCGGCAAGGCCCGACCGGCCACGGATTCGATGTTCATGCGGTTACCCCTTCCAGGACGGAATCGACGGAATCACGGGTGGCGCGCCACGCGGCGGTCCATTGCCTGAGCACCTCGTGCCCCGTGTCATTGATGCGGTAATAGCGACGCGGTGGGCCGGCCACCGATGGCTCAACATGGCTTTCCAGCAACCCGGCCCCTTCCAGGTTGCGCAGCACCGGGTACAGCGCGCTCTGCTTGCCACTCAGCACCCCCTCCCCGACCCGCTCCAGCTCCTTGGCGATCAGGTAGCCATACAGCGGCTCACCGGCCCTGGCCAACACTGCCAGCAAGGCCAGGGATACCGTGCCGGAGCTGAGCTCTTTCTGGAACTTCTTGAGGTGGACCTCGTGGTCGCTCATGGCGGTCTCCGCTAGCATGGAGTCCACACTAGTCCGAAGTTCGCTATAGCGGATGTGTCGTTAGTCACCGTGCCGGTTGGGATGCATTCCCATCCGAAGGCCCCGGTGCGGGGCGATCTGTCAGAATCGCTCTCCCCACGGAACGCACCTGACGTCATGAAGACCCGCACTGCCGTCTTCTCGCTTGCCCTGTTGGCCGCTGCCGCCGGCCCCGCCCACGCCATGAAGGGATGCAACTTCGTCGATGGCTCGCATGAGTCGATCAGCGTCGCGCTGCTGGCCTTGGACGCGCGCCAGCGCGGCGATAGCCGGGAGAGCGTGCTGGCCCGTGCGGAGCCGATCAAGACGGACCCGTCATGGCACGCCGTGATGGCGCGCGAAACGGTCGACGAGGTCTTCAGCGACCTGCCCCCCGTGGATGCGGCGGTATACACGGTCTACCGCGCGATGATCTGCTATCGCGCCTCGACGCGGCCGGCCGAAGACGTGGTGGTGGATTACGTCGCGATCCACCCCGCGCTGGCTGCCTGCGAAGCCCAACCGGGTCCGCGGCAGCGGGGTCAGTGCGCCGGCAAAGCCTTGGACGATTACTTCGCCGCTCACGCGGAGTGACGAGGTAACCCGCACCGTGACATGACACGCAGTGCGCCGCTCGCGCATTATCGGGACGCCACCATTTTCGGGGACACCATGCAAAATCATCGCTTCGCCGTGCTCACTCTCGCCCTGGCCTGCCTGCTCCCCACCCTGGCCAGCGCGGCCACGCCTTATCGCAGCCCGCAGCAGATCCTCGACGCCTCCCCGGACAGCGACTGGCGCACGCCCGACCCGGCCAACCTGCTGTACATGAACCTGCCCGCCGGTCGCGTCATCATCGAGTTGGCCCCGGCGTTCGCGCCGCAGCATGTCGCCAACATCCAGACCCTGGCCCACGAGCATTTCTGGGATGGCGAGAGCATCTACCGCGCGCAGGACAACTTCGTGGTGCAGTTCGGCGATGCCGACGCGGATGACGCGGCCAAGGCAAAAGCCCTTGGCAGTGCCAAGCGCAAACTCCCGGCCGAGTTCCAGCGCGACAGCAAGGGGCTCACGGTCAGCCTGCTGCCCGATCGTGACGGCTGGGCCGACCAGACCGGTTTCGTCGACGGCTTCCCGGTGGGCCAGGATCGCAAGGACGGCAAGACCTGGCTGGCGCATTGCTACGGTGCACTGGGCGCCGGCCGCAACAACGAGGAAGACAGCAGCATCGGCGCCGAGCTGTATGTCGTGACCGGGCAGTCCCCCCGTCAGCTGGACCGTAATATCACCGTGGTCGGCCGCGTGCTGCAGGGCATGGAACTGCTCAGCGCGCTGCCGCGTGGCCCGGCGCCGATGGGCTTCTACGCCGATCCAGCGCAGCGCACGGCGATCCAGTCGATCCAGCGTGCCAGCGATGTACCGGCTGCGGAACGACCCAGGCTGCAGGTGCTGCGCACGGACTCCAGGACCTTTGCCGATGCGACCGAAGCGCGCCGTAACCGCGTGGATGATTTCTACAAGCGCCCGGCCGGCCACATCGACCTGTGCAACATCCCGGTGCCGGTGCGGTAAGGCCGAGCCAGCGGCGCGTTGAACGTGCATGGTGTTGGACATGCACGTCCGGGTAGTGCCGGCCGCTGGCCGGCTGATCGCCTGCGCAGAAGCGACCTTTATCCCTTCTGCGACACGGCCACGCTGCCAAGAATCAGCCCGCCCGCCACCACCATCGCTCCCGTCACCGGTTCGCCCAGGAACAACCAGGCAAACAGCGCACCGAACATCGGCACCAGATACGTCACGGTCGAAGCGCGCGCCGGACCGATGCGGGCGATCAAACGGTAGAACATCAAAAACGCCAGGCCGGTGCAGACCACGCCGAGCGCGATCGCGCAGGCCCAGGACAGCATCGGGATCGGGGCGGTCGGCCAATGGGTCAGCGCCATCGGCAGCAGCAGGATCGCCGCGCAGCCGAGCGTGGCACCGGCCGACGCCGCCGGTGGCAGGCCCGTCATGTGGCGCTTCACCAGATTGACGCCCAGGCCATACAACAACGCGGCCAGGGCACCGGCCATCACCGCCGCACCGATGCTCAGACCGGACACTTTGGCCGTGGCCAGCACCACGACGCCGGCGAAGCCGACCAGCAGGGCGATCGCGCGGCGCATGCCGATCTTTTCGCCGAAGAACAGGAAGGCGATCAGTGCGGCGAACAGCACGGTCATCGCATTGCAGATCGCACCGATCGCGGCCGGGGCGCGTTGCGCGGCCCAGGCGAACAGCACGAACGGGATGGCCGAGTTGATCAGGCCGATCGGCGCCAGCCACAGCCAGCGTCGCGCCGGGAACTGTGCGCGCGCCTGCCACAGGAACGGCAGCAGCACGAGCGCGCCGAGCAGCAGCCGCACCTCCACCAGCGCATATGGCCCGAAGGCGGGCACGGCCACCCGCATGAACAGGAACGAGCAGCCCCAGATCGCACCGAGCACGGTCAGTTCCAGCGGGGTGCGCCAATCGCGCTCGACCGTGCCTGCGGCCAGCGGCGAACCGCTCACGGCTGCCTTCCGGCGAAAGGCTGACACGCAAGGCAAGCGGTAAGAGACGACAACATGCGCGTGAATCCGGGGGAGAAGGGCGACAGCATCCGCCTGCCGTCACGCGCCCACAAGCGCGTAGTATCCGTGCAAGCCACAAATCTGATTTGGGTCTCGACCATGATCCTTCGCCCTGCCCTGTTGCCAGCGCTGGGGGTGTTCGCGGTTGCCGCGCGCCACCAGAACTTTGCCCACGCCGCCCAGGAGCTGCACCTCACCGCCAGTGCGGTCAGCCACCATGTGCGCCGGCTGGAACAGCTGCTCGGAACCGTGCTGTTCCAGCGCCATGCGCGCGGCGTGCGGCTGACCGCCGAAGGACGCCAGCTGGCCGATGCGGCGGCGGCCGCGCTCAGTGACCTCAATGCAGTGGCCGGCAACCTGCATCCCCAGGCGGACATCGTGCCGCTGCGCGTCACCACCATCCGCTCGCTGTCGTATTGCTGGCTGATCCCGCGGTTGCCGCGCTTCACCCAACAGCATCCGCGCATGCGTATCGAACTGCAGACCAGTACCGAGCTGGTCCGCTTCGACGAGACGGGGCCGGAACTGGGCATCCGTTATGGCCTCGGCCAGTGGCCGGGCATGACCGCGCATCACCTGATGGACGATGAACTCTGCCCGGTCGCCTCGCCGGCGCTGCCAGGGGTATCGGCGCTGCGCGACCCGGCGCAGATCGCTTCGCTGCCACTGCTCAGCGACATGTCACCGCAGGGTTGGCGCGACTGGTTCCGCGCCGCTGGCGTGCGCGGCCTGGACCTGCCCTCACTGCACACTTTCAGCGACAGCACCGATGCGATGCGCGCTGCGGTCTACGGCATCGGCGCAGTGCTGGCGCGCAAGCACATCGCACAGCCCTATCTGCAGCGCTACGAGCTGGTGCGTCTGCCCGGTCCCGTGCTCAAGGCGCGCTACGCCTACTACGTGGTGCATGCCGAGCACCGCCCGCTCAGCCCGACCGCGCAGGCCTTCATGGATTGGCTCAAGCGCGAAGCACTGGATGAGCGCACCCCGCTGCCGGCCCTGCCTGACGAGCTGCTGGGCCTGCCGCCTGCAGACCGCGCGCACGACTGAACCGGACGCCACGATCCAGCACGCATCCTCACCCGATCTTTTCCGCACGCTGGCTAGGCTGGAGTCCCTTTCCCCGAGGACCCGCCCATGGCCCTGTTGCGACTGCGAATCACCGGCACCGAAGACGATGCACGTGCCATCACCGACCTGCTGCAGAGCATCGAGGGGATCGAACACGTGGAGGAAACCGACGACCTGATGCCGCACATGGACGACGACGATTCCAGCTCGGCCGGCCTGTCCGATGACATCGGCCCGGGCACCCACGAACTGGAAGTGGAAGTAGGCAACGCACTCGGCGCCCAGCGCGTGCGTGATGCCGTGCAGGAACTGGCGCTGGAACTGGATGTGTTCGTGGAATACGAGCAGGACGAAGGCTGAGTCAACCGTCGTGCCGCGCTTTCAGGCGCGGCACGACCGCTCCATCAGCGTGCAGCCGTCGCGGCCTTGCGCCGCTTGCGACGGCGCCACAGCGCCACGACCACGGCACCGACCGCCCAGACCACCACGCCGACCGGCACCAAGGCAGCGATCGCGCGGATCACGAAGGCGATACTGGTGGTGAAGATCGAGCCGAACTCGCTGAACGCCTTGCCGATCTCGCTGCGGCTGCGCTGCCCGGCTGGCCCTTCGAAGTGCATCGTCACCAGCTGGGTATCGATCCGCCGGCGCTGCTGCGCGGCCTCCTTGTTGGCCTGCTCCAGCCCGGCCTCGATCTCTGCCATGCGCTGCGAAACCGCCAGCAGATCGGCGACCTTCATGTCGCTGCGCTGCTGATAGGCCTGCAGTTGTGCGTGCTCTTTCTGCAACCGGGTCTGGGTCAGCGCGGTGTCGGCCACCTGCTGGGCCAGATCTTCGGCATGGGTGTTGCGCGAGGCCACATCGCCGCCTTCGCCGGCCAGCGCGATGATCCGTTCCACCCCCTTGGGGGCGATGCGCACGCGGATCGAGCCGGAACGGGTTTCACCGCCTTCCTCGCCCACCTGCAGCACGGCACAATCCCCGAACCGGTTGCTCTGGCAGGCCTCGGACACGGCCTTCACCCGCTCACTGATGCGCTTTGCATCGAGCTGGATGCGCAGGTCGTGCTCATAGGCCAGGAACGCGCCCTCCGGTGAGGCGACCGCGCCAGCGGCGGCATCGGCGGCGTAGTCCTCCCCGTGGCGGCCACAGGCCACCAGGCCCAACAACAGCATCCCTGCCAGCCCGGCGCGGGCCCGTCCGTTCCATCCAGTCACAGTGCAACTCCATCCAAGGCGATGATCTTCACGGCGCATGGTAATCCAATGGCACGGGGACAACGGGGGCCATCGGCCCTATGCTCGGGGATTGTCCCCAGTACAGGAACACCGATGCGCCAGCATCTGCTTGCCCTCGCCCTGATCGCCGCCCTTGGTGGCTGCCAGCAGGCCGACTCCCCGACGCCCACCACCGGCACCGAAGCGGCCACCCCGGCCGGTGACGCTGCGGTCGATACGGCCTTCGCCGACCTGTCCAAGCGCGCCCTGGACACCTGGATGCAGCTGTCCCCGATCAGCGCCACACAGATTGGCGATCACCGCTACGACAGCGAGATCGACGACCTGAGCGCGGCCGGCCAGCAGAAGATGCTGACCGCATACAAGGCACTGCTGGGCGATCTGGACAAGATCGACGTCAGCAAGCTCTCGCGCGAGAACCAGGTGGACGCGGCGATCCTGCGCAACCAGCTGCAGTCCGAAGTGTGGACCGCCGAAGTGCTGCAGTCGCCCAAGTGGGACCCGCAGATGTACAACGGCATGGCCGGCAGCGCGCTGTACGGCTTGATGGCGCGTGAGTTTGCCCCGCTGCCCGACCGCCTGAAGTCGGCCACCGCGCGCATGGAGAAGCTGCCGCAGATCTTCGCCCAGGCCCGCGAGAACCTGGACCCGGCCCGCGTGCCGAAGATCCACGCCGAAACCGTGGCCAAGCAGAACCGCGGGATCCTGAGCATCGTCGATACCTTCATCACCCCGCACATCGGTGAGCTGCCGGCCGAAGACGGCAAGCGCCTGCAGGCTGCGATCGACGGCCTGAAGAAGGCCGTCGACGAACAGCAGACCTGGCTGGACAAGACCCTGGTGCCGAATGCCAAGGGGGACTTCCGCATCGGTGCGGCGCTGTACGACCAGAAGCTGAAGTTCGCCTTGAACTCATCGCTGTCGCGCGCCGAGATCGGCGAGCGCGCGCGTGCTGAACTTACGCGCGTGCGCCAGGACATGTATGGCATCGCGCAGACTGTTCTCAAGGACAAGCCGGGTGCGCCGGCGCTGCCGGCCAACCCGAGCGATGAGCAGCAGCAGGCCGCGATCGAAGCCGCGCTGGAGCTGGCCTACGCGGACAAGCCGGCACGCGACAAGGTCGTTGAAGACGCCAAGGCCGCGCTGGAGCAGTCCACCGAATTCGTGCGCACGCATGACCTGATGACCCTGCCCGATTCGCCGGTCGACATCATCCTGATGCCGGAATTCCAGCGTGGCGTGGCCGTGGCCTATTGCGACTCGCCGGGCCCGCTCGACAAGAACCTGAAGACCTTCTACGCGGTCTCGCCGATCCCGGACGACTGGACCGACAAGCAGGTCGATTCGTTCCTGCGCGAATACAACAGCCGCATGATCCACCTGCTGAGCATCCACGAGGGCACCCCGGGCCATTACCTGGAAGGCTGGCACTCGGGCAAGTTCCCCTCCACGCTGCGCGCGGTGCTGCGTTCGGGCCTGTTCGCCGAAGGCTGGGCGGTCTACACCGAGCGGATGATGCAGGAACAGGGTTACCTGGACAACGACCCGCTGTTCCACCTGGTGCAGCTGAAGTTCTACCTGCGCACCATCTCCAACGCGATCCTGGATCAGGGCGTGCACGTGGACAACTGGACGCGTGAGCAGGCGATGCACCTGATGACCCACGATGCCTTCCAGCAGGAAAGCGAAGCCTCGGGCAAGTGGGTGCGTGCGCAGCTGACCTCCGCGCAGCTGCCGACCTACTTCGTGGGTGCGCAGGAACACTTCGATACCCGCAAGGCCGTGCAGGACAAGCAGGGCGCGAAGTTCAACCTGAAGGCGTACCACGATCAGATGCTGTCCTACGGCGCCCCGCCGGTGCGCTTCGCGCGCCAGCTGATGCTGGATCAGCCGATCGAGTAAGTACCGCCTGGTTCCTCGTCAGACAGGCAAACGGCCCGGGGTGACCCGGGCCGTTTCTTTTTTGCCCACCCCGCCGGCGTTACGCGTCGGCCGCCACGAAGCCCCCGGTCTGCCGCGCCCACAATCGCGCATACAACCCGCCCGCCGCGATCAACTCGGCGTGCGTGCCGGTTTCCACGATGCGGCCCTGATCCATCACCACCAGCCGGTCCATACGCGCGATGGTGGACAGGCGGTGCGCGATCGCGATCACCGTCTTGCCGGTCATCAATTCATCCAGGTTATCCTGGATCGCCGCTTCCACTTCCGAATCCAGTGCCGATGTTGCTTCGTCCAGCACCAGGATCGGGGCGTCCTTGAGCAGCACCCGCGCGATCGCGATGCGCTGGCGCTGGCCACCGGACAGCTTCACCCCGCGCTCGCCGACATGCGCGTCGTAACCCCGGCGCCCTTCCCCATCGACCAGCGTATCGATGAAGGCCGACGCGCGCGCCTTGGCGACCGCAGCGTGCAACTGTTGTTCCGTGGCATCGGGGCGGCCGTACAGCAGGTTGTCGCGGATCGAACGGTGCAGCAGCGAGGTGTCCTGGGTGACCACGCCGATCTGCCGGCGCAGGCTTTCCTGGGTGACCCCGGCGATGTCCTGCCCGTCGATGCGGATATGCCCGCTCTCCAGGTCGTACAGGCGCAGCAGCACGTTGACCAGGGTTGACTTGCCGGCACCGGAGGGGCCGACCAGACCGATCTTCTCACCGGGCTTCACCTGCAGGTCCAACCCGGCGATCACGCCACCGCGTTTACCGTAATGGAAATGGATGTGATCGAAATGCACACCGCCCTGGCTCACCACCAGCGGCGCAGCATCGGCACGGTCCTGCACGGTCAGGGGCTGGGAGATGGTGGTGATGCCGTCCTGTACGGTGCCGATATCTTCGAAGATGCCGTTGATGGTCCACATGATCCAGCCGGACATGTTGTGGATGCGGATCACCAGACCGGTGGCCAGCGTGATCGCACCGACGGTGATGTGGCCGCCGTTCCACAGCCACAGTGCCAGGCCGCAGGTGCCCACGATCAGGAAGCCGTTGACGATGGCGATGGTCACTTCCAGCCCGGTGGTGACCCGGGTCTGGCCGCGGTGCTTGGTGGCCAGTTCGTCGATCGCCTCGGCCACGTAAGCCTGCTCGCGCCCGCCATGGGCAAAGAGCTTGAGCGTGGGCACGTTGGTGTACCCATCCACGATGCGGCCCATCGCTTTGGAGCGTGCTTCGGAGGCGATCCATGCGCGCTCTTTGGCCCGCGGCACGAAGTACCACATGATCACCGCGTAGCCGGCCATCCACAGCCCCAGCGGAATCATCAGCCGCCAGTCGGCCTGCGCGAACAGATACAGCGCGGTACCGGTGTAGACAATGATGTACCAGAGCGAATCGACCATCTGCACGGCGGACTCGCGCAGCGAGGTGCCGGTCTGCATGACCCGGTTGGCCATGCTGCCGGCGAAATCGTTCTGGAAGAAGCTCAGGCTCTGCCGCACGACATAGTTGTGCATCAACCAGCGCGAGCGGTTGCTCAGCCCGGGTACGATCGCCTGGTTCACCAGCAGGCTGTGCAACGACACCAGCAGCGGCCGCGCGATCAGGGTGATGCCGGCCATCCACATCAATGTGTTGGCATGCCGGGCAAAGAAATCGCTGCCGGGCTGCTCGGCGACCATGTCCACGATGCGGCCAAGGAAATCGAACATCGCCACTTCGACCAGCGCCAGCAGCAGGCCGGCGATCAACGTGGCCAGCAGCACCGGCCATACCGGGCGCAGATAGTGGATATAGAACGGCACCACCTTGCGCGGTGGCATGCGCGCATCGATCGGCGGGAAAACCGGAATCAGCGATTCGAACCAGCGGAACATCGCAGTGCACCAAAAACAAAACAGGCCGCGATTATCCCACCGCGGCCTGTCCTTTTACTCTCACCTCCATCACACGTCGGCGACGGGGTTCAGCCCTTGGCCTCCGGCGCGATCGGGGTCAGCAGCAGGTCCTGGAAATCAAAGCTGAAATCCGTCAGCGACGACACGGCCTGCATGCGCACCTCGTGGACCTTGCCATCCGGATCGAGGCTGAAATTCACGAAGGCATCGGCGTTGAGCGAGCGGTCATCCCAGCGCACCAGGAAGGTATCGTGCTGCCAATGCTCCAGCGTGCCGATCAACTGCGCGGTCCTGCCAAAGCGCAGGCGCAGTTTGCCGCCCTGCTGCTCAACGAACACATCGCCGTACCAGGCGTCGCGATAGCCCCCGGCGTAGCGTGCCAGCGGCAGCGACGGTCTGGACTTTGCATCGCGCGCTGCCTGGTGCTTCGCCCAGCCCTCGTCCGCCTTTTCCTGCGACTTGGCAACGGCGGCTGCATACGCGGCAACCCAGTCCGTGGCCGGCGCCTTCAGATAGGCGTCCAGCGCTTCCATGGTGATCGCGTTGAACGCCGCGCCCACTTCCTGGTTGGTCAACACCACAATGCCCAGCTTCTGCGCAGGCACCAGGGTCACGCGCGAGACCATGCCCGGCCAGCCGCCGGTATGCCAGACGAGTTTCTCGCCGCGGTAGTCACTCAAGCTCCAGCCTTCGCCATAGCCGGCAAAGTTCGGACGGGCGGAAGCCAGCTGCGGCACGCTCGGCTCGGGCACCACCTGCGGGGTGATCATCTGCCACATCGCCTGGTGGGTCTTGGCGGTGAACAGCGGCTGCCCATTGTCCAGTTTTCCTTGGGCCAGCTGCACGTTCATCCAGCGCGCCATGTCGTGCACGCTGGAATAGATGCCGCCAGCGCCGGCATTGTTGGACCAGGTCAGCGGCGCGACCGTGCGCAGCTGGCTGAAATCGTACTTGGCGTGCCCGACCGCGGCGTTGTCGCCTGGCTGGAGGTGATCGGCGTTGTAGCGGGTGCCGCGCATGCCCACCGGGGTGAAGATGTGCTGCTGCAGGAAGTCCGCATAGGTCTGACCGGACACCTGTTCGATCACCTGCTGGGCGACCGCGTAGAGAATGTTGTCGTAGGCGTACCGATCGCGGAAGCCGGCCTTCAACGGCACCTTGCCCAGCCGCTGCACCACCTCTTTGTTGCTGTAGGAGGTGGTCGGCCAGAACAACAGATCGCCCGCCCCCAGGCTCAGGCCGCTGCGGTGCGACAGCAGATCGCGGATGCGCATTTCGCCGGTCACATACGGATCGGACATGCGGAAACCGGGCAGATGATCGATCACGCGATCGTCCATCTTCAGCTTGCCCTGTTCGGCCAGCAGGTTCAGCGAGGTAGCGGTGAACGCCTTGGTGTTGGAAGCGATCGCGAACAGCGTATCGGCCTGGACCGGGTCCGGCTTGCCCAGCTCGCGCACCCCGTAGCCGCGTTCCATCACTACCTGGCCATCCTTGACCACCGCCACGGCGATGCCGGGAATGTCGAACGCGCTGCGGGCGCGTTCGATGGTGGCGTCGAGCCGCTGCAGTTCGGCCGGCACGGCCGCTGATGCCAAGGGTGCGCATGCCAGCAGCACGGCGCCTCCGATCCAGGATGTGTTCAAGCAGTGTCTCCGGTTGCGTGTGGCGGGTGCGTCGAGAGTGCCAACGCCCCGGTTTCGCACGATGGTAACGCGGGCCGGATCAGGCTCGCCTGTGCCAGAAGGAGGCCCGCCATGACCGCGCCCGCCGAGACCACCGCCACCATCATTCCCTGCCTGCGCTACCGCGATGCACACGCCGCCATTGCCTGGCTGCAGCGCGCGTTCGGCTTCGAGAAACACGCGGTGTACGCCGATGGCGATACCGTCCACCACGCGCAGCTCGTCTACGGCCACGGCATGATCATGCTGGGCTCTGTCGACAACGGCAGCCAATGGGGCCGCTACAGCGTCCAGCCGGACGAGGTCGGTGGCCGCCAGACCCAGAGCGCGTGCGTGATCGTGGCCGATCCGGATGCGCATCATGCGCGCGCCGTTGCCGCCGGCGCGCAGATCGTCATGGACATCGCCGACCAGCCCTATGGAGGCCGCGGCTATGCCTGCCGGGATCTGGAAGGCTACCTGTGGTGGTTCGGCAGCTACGACCCATGGGTCGACCACGCGGACGGCGCATGAGCGCTGCGGCCGGCTCCATCCGCACGGGGATCGGCGGCTGGGTCTTTCCGGCGTGGCGCGGCGGTACCTTCTATCCGGCCGGACTGCCGCAACGCGAGGAACTGGCGTATGCCAGCCAACAGCTGGGCTGCATCGAAATCAACAGCACCTTCTACCGCGCGCAGAAGCCGGCCATCTATGCGCAATGGCGCGCCCAGACCCCCGAGGGTTTCCGCTTTTCGGCCAAAGCGCCGCGCACGATCACCCAGACCCACGACCTGACGACCGTTGGGGAACGGGCCGAGCGCTTCATCAACGGCATCAGCGCACTGGAAGACAGGCTGGGCCCGTTGATCTGGCAGTTCGGTGACAGCCATCCCGCCGGTGCGGCCGAATTTGACCGGTTCCTCGGCATGCTGCCACGCAAGGTCGATGGCCATCGCCTTCAGCACGCACTGGAGGTGCGCAACCCCGCGGCCTGGACGCCTGAACTGCTGACCGCCGCCCGCGCCCATGGTGCCGCGCTGGTGTTCAGTGGCTCGGAGGAGTACCCCAGTTTCGCCGACCCCACCGCCGAGTTCATCTACGCGCGAGTGATGCGCTCACGCGCGAACCTGCGTGCCGGTTACCCGGCACGGGCGATCCAGCAGTGGTCGCTGCGCGCTGCGCGGTGGGCCCGCGGCGAAGACACCCCGGACCTGCCCCACCTCGCTGCCGAGGCTCCCGCAGGTCCATCGCGCGAGGTCTATGTGCTGTTCATCGGTGCGGCCAAACAGCGCAATCCCGGCGCGGCGATGGCCCTGCGCGACCAACTGATGCAGCTCGGCGACGGGTAAGTCCTCAGCGGCGCCGGCGCCGGGCGGCCAGCGCGCTGTCCAGCCACCACAGCAGCGCACCGCCCACCACGAACACCACGGCTACGCCCAGCACGTTGCGCAGGACCAGCGCCGTGCCCAGCGCCCTCAGATCCAGGAACGGATACGGATACTGACCGCTGAGCCGACCGACCAGCAGTGCCCAGCCCAGGTAGACCGTCGGAAACGCCAGGGCGGCGAGCAGCCCGCGCCGGTGCAGGCCGCCATGCGGTCCGGCCAGCCAGCCGACCAGGTACATCACCGGCACCGCGTAGTGCAGTCCGGTATCGGCCCACCACTGCGCGCCCTGCGGGTCCCACAGCGGGGCTAGAAGCGTCACGTAGATCAGCCCGGTAATGCCGATGAACAACGCCACCGCCGCGCGCGGTACCGGACCGGCCAGCCCTGTCCGGCGGCCGCAGGCCAGCGCAAGGCAGACCACCGCCACCCCGATGTTGCTGAGGATGGTGAAGTAGCCCAGATAGCGCAGCGTCGCGTCCGCCACCCCTTGGCCCGGCGTGCGCAGCAACAGAGCGTACTGCAGCAGCAGCGACACTACCGCGACCGCGGCGGTCAGACCGGCCCAGCCGCGCAACGCCGGTGACAGGACGGAAGCAAGCGTATCGATGTGATGGCGTTTCATCGGCGCAGGATGCCACGGCGCTGTCGAGGATCGCGTGGAGGGCATCGCTACGGGCGCGGCTTGCCGCACAATAGGCAGATGCCGATGACCGACACCCGCAGAGCCCTGCTGCAAATCCATTTCTGTGTGTTGCTGTGGGGCGTCACTGCCATCCTCGGCAAGCTGATCACCCTGCCCGCCCTGCCCCTGGTGTGGTGGCGCATGCTGTTGGTGGTGGCCATGCTGGCGCTGGTCCCGCGCGTGTGGCGTGGTCTGCGCCAGCTGTCGCCGCGTCTGGTGGCCGGCTACTGCGGTGTCGGCGCGCTGGTCGCGCTGCATTGGCTCACCTTTTACGGTGCGGTGAAGCTCGCCAATGCCTCGGTGGCCGCCACCTGCATCGCGCTGGCGCCGGTGTTCACCGCCGTGATCGAACCGTGGGTGGCCAAGCGTCCCTTCCAGTTCCGCGAACTGGCCTTCGGCATTCTGGTCCTGCCCGGCGTCGCGCTGGTGGTGGGAGGCGTGCCCGACGGCATGCGCCTGGGCGTGCTCATCGGCGCGTTGTCGGCGCTGCTGGTGGCGATCTTCGGCTCGCTCAACAAGCGCCTGGTCAGCCATGCCGACCCGCTCACCGTGACCGCGCTGGAACTGGGCGCGGGCACGCTCACCCTGACCCTGCTGGCGCCGGTGCTGCCCTTCCTGCTGCCAGCCCTGGCCAGCGACCTGTGGGTGATCCCGGACCTGCACGATGGCCTGCTGCTGCTGGCCTTGGCCGGGCTGTGCACGCTGCTGCCGTTCGCGCTGGCGCTGGTCGCGCTGCGCCACATCAGCGCCTACACCTCGCAGCTGGTCACCAATCTGGAGCCGGTGTACGCGATCCTGCTGGCGATGGTGCTGCTCAGCGAGCAGCGGGAGCTGACCCCGCTGTTCTATGCGGGTGTGGCGATCATCGTCGGCGCGGTGTTCCTGCACCCGCTGCTCAACCGCCGCAGGAAGGTCCAGCATCCGGAAATCCTGGCCACCTCAGAAGCGCGCAACATCGCGGATTGAGCGGGCCGACACGGTCCACGCCGCTCAGTCGGCGCGGATCACCCGGTTGCGGCCCTCGCCCTTGGCCCGGTAGAGCGCCGCATCGGCGCGGGCCAGGGTCTGTTCGATCGCGTCCCCGTGGCGGTGTGCGGCCACCCCGATGCTGATCGTCAGCGGCAGGCCCAACGGCAGATCGGTCACCGCCATACGCAGGAAATCGCACTGCAGTTCGGCGGTGGCCAACGGCGTGTCAGGCATCAGCACCACGAACTCCTCGCCACCATAGCGCGCGGCCAGGCCGTGCCCGGCGAAATGCGCGCGCAGCAACCTGGCCAGTTCGGACAGCACATGGTCACCGGTGGAATGCCCGTACAGATCGTTGACGGTCTTGAAGTGATCGATGTCCAGCAACGCCACCGCGGTCGAGCGCGGTTGGCCATCGGCATCGCGCACCGCCGCCTCCAGCGCCGCACTCATCGCGCGGCGGTTGGGCAGGCCGGTCAGCGGATCGGTCCGGCTCTGTTCGGCCAGGTCCGCGTTCTGCTGCTCCAGCAGTTCGTTGTATTCGGCCAGCCGCTGTTCGTACCAAGCCCGGTCGGTCATGTGCTGCTGGATTTCATGCGCGTAGCGGCGCAGTTCCATCACCAGCGAAACCTGCCGGGACAGCGCGGTGAGCGCCAGCAGCTGGCTGCTGTCCAGATGCCCCGGCGCCGCATCGAAGACGCACAGCGTGCCCAGCGGCAGGCCTTCGACACTGAGCAGCGGCGCGCCGGCGTAGAAGCGCACGTGCGGGTCGTCCACCACCACCGGGTTGTCTGAAAAACGCGGATCACTGCGGGCATCTTCGACCACCATGACCTGGTCCGGGGTCAGGATGGCGTGGGCACAGAAGGAAATGTCGCGATGGGTCTCACAGGCGTCCAGGTGCTGGCGCGCCTTGAACCACTGGCGGTCCTGGTCGACCAGGGTCACTGCCCCCATCCGGGTCCCGCACAGGGCGGTGGCGATCGTCACCAGGTCGTCGAACGAACGTTCCTGGGGGGTGTCAAGAATCTGGTAGCGCTGCAGCGCCAACAGGCGCTGCGCTTCATTGTCCGGCTTGGAAGGCTTGATCATCGCGGCGGGCATCGACAGTACCCGCGCAGTCTATCCCGAGCGCGGCGTTACCAGTCCAGCTGCTTGGGCAGCAGGCCCTTGAGCTCGGCGTCGGTCAGGTTGCGCCACTGGCCGGGCTTGAGCGCGCCCAGCTTGATGTTGTCGATGCGCACCCGGCGCAGCTGGGTGACGCGGAACCCGAACGCGGCGGCCATCAGTCGGATCTGCCGGTTCAGACCCTGCTGCAGGGTGATCCGGAAGCCGAACTTGGCCAGCTTGCTGGTCCGGCACGGCAGCGTGACTTCGTCGCGGATGCGCACGCCCCGCGCCATGCCGCGCAGGAACTCATCGGTGACCGCCTTGTTCACCGCCACCATGTACTCCTTCTGGTGGCCATTCTCGGCACGCAGAATCTGGTTGACGATGTTGCCGTTGCTGGTCAGCAGGATCAGGCCTTCGGAATCCTTGTCCAGGCGGCCGATCGGGAAGATCCGCTGTTCGTGGCCGACGAACTCCACGATGTTGCCCTTGACCGAGCTTTCGGTGGTGCAGGTGATCCCCACCGGCTTGTTCAGCGCGATATAGACGTGTTTGCGGCCGCCGGCCTTCTTCGCCTCGCGGGCGCGCAGCGGCTGGCCATCGACCAGTACCACGTCCTGCTCGCCAACCACCGCACCGGTACCGGCGGGGTGCCCATTGACGGTGACGCGGCGCTCGCCGATCAGGCGGTCGGCTTCGCGCCGGGAACAGAAGCCGGTATCGGCGATGTGCTTGTTGAGTCGGATTGTCATGCGCCCATTATCGGACAAAAGCCGCGTCCCGCTGCGGATTTCGCACGCGCCGCCGTTTCAGGCCGGCAACGGATCGCCGGCCGTGGTGGTGCGTTCCCCGTCATGGATCTGGTTGCGCCCGTTGCGCTTGGCGCAGTACATGGCGTGGTCGGCCCGGCGCAACAGACCGGCCAGGTCATCCGTACCGGGCTTGAGCACCGCCAGGCCGATGCTGGCCGACACCCGCAGCCCGTGAATGCCAAGGCCCTTGGCGACGGTGGCGACCTGTTGGCGGACGGTCTCCAGCCGGGCAACCGCGGCGGCGTGGCCAGCCCCAGGCAGCAGCACCAGGAACTCCTCCCCGCCCATCCGGATCACGTTGTCCTGGTTGCGTACGGCCCCGCGCAGGGCGCGGGCCACGGCCACCAGCACCTGATCGCCCATCTCATGCCCGAACTGGTCGTTGATGTCCTTGAACAGATCGATGTCCAGAAAGCCGATCGCCAACGGCATCGGCTCACGGCGCGCCTGCTGCAGGTACTCCGCGAGCAGGCGCAGGCCTGCGCGACGATTGGGCAGGCCGGTCAGCACGTCGGTGTCGGCCAACTGGCGCATTTCATCGCGCTGACGGCGCAGGCGGCCCAGGCGCAGATTGAGCGCGTAGGCGGCCATCATCAGGAACCAGGTGGTGGACAGCTGCAACGCCTCGATCCGGTACGCCACCAGCCATTGTGCGTTGAACGCATCGGCCACGATCATGATCCACCACGGTACCAGCGCCAGCAGACCCCGAAGCGCATACGCATCGCGCCGCGACAGACCCCACACACCCGCGCCGAGGCACAGCACGCAGCCGGCCATGAAGACCCATTCCAGCAGTTCGGACACCGCGGCCAGACCGTCCGGCCCCCACAAAGGCACGGTCAGCCCCATCGCTACCAGTCCCCACAGCACCGCATGCTGGGCCGGGCGGGAGCGCGGCCAGCGACGATCCCCACCGTTGAGGCGCCACAGGATGGGCAGCAGCAGCGCTTCGCTGAACGCGCTCAGCGCGACCAGCCACCACGAGGCGTGCTCGTGCACGGGCAGCCACGGCTCGGGATAGCCGCTCAAGCCCCCCAGCACCGCCTGCCACAGCACGAACACCACGCATGCGCCGACATACACCAGGAACGAGCGGTCGCGGGTGGTGAACCAGCCCATCAATGCCGACAGTGCCAGCGCGATCGCCACCGCGATGCAGGCCGCGCGCATCAGCAGCCGTGCCGTGTCGTTCTGCTGCACCGGGCTGGGCGCACCCAACTCGATGGTCGGGACCCAGCGCGGCTTGAGCGGTCGGGTCCAGGAGACCACGATCGGCTCGTGGTTGCCGGCCTCGGGTACCACCACCAGTCCGACACCGGCGCGGAACCGGGAATCGCGCGTGCGGGCGTCGTGCATGCTGCCGCAGATTTCGCGGTCGCCATGACTGATGCGGACCTCGCCGGTAAGCACGCCGAACACATCCACGGCCTGCGGTTTCCCCGACCAGCCCTGCGGCGGCGACGGAATCGACAGGACCTCCTGGTGGCGGGCCAGGACATCCGGCGCACAGGCACGCTGGGGCGTCACCTCATCGGTGGCCCCGCCGAGCAACAGAAAATCCTGCCCCACGGTCGGCGATGCGGCCTTCGCGCTCCATGGCAACAGCCACAGCAGCAGCATCAGCAGCACCACCCCGCTTGAAAACCCGCCCCAGTTGCTCACACCTGTGCCCCGCCCGCCCTTGGTCGTCAGTGGACACCCCGCCCGCCGCCGTCGGCCACGATTATCGCATCATGGCGTGCTACGCCATGCATCCGATGACACACCGGCACGGGCCGCCCGCAGGGCGGGCTGGGTCATGCGTTCCAACGGAATCGGCCGCTCGATCGCGTACCCTTGCAGACCGTCCACCCCCATCTGCGCCAGTTGATCGGCCACCACCGCCGATTCCACCCACTCGGCGACCACCATCATGTGCAGTTCGCGCCCGACCTCGGTGATCGCGCGCACCGCGGCGCGGTTGACCGGATCCAGGTTCATGTCGCGCACGAACACGCCATCGATCTTGAGCATGTCGGCCGGCAACTGGCGAAGGTAGCCGAACGAAGACAGCCCCGACCCGAAATCGTCCAGCGCCATCCGGCAGCCACGCGCCTTCACTGCATCGATGAACGTGCGCGCCTGCTCGATGTTGCTGACCGCTGCGGTCTCGGTGATCTCAAAGCACAGCTTGCGGGCCAGGCCACGGTTGCGCTCCAGCAGATCGGTGACGAAGGCCAGGAAACTGGGCTCGGCGATCGACTGCGCGGACACGTTGACGTTGCACAGGCCCAGCTGCTGCACGTGCGCAGGGCACACCTGCAGATGCCGGAACAACAGCGACAGCACGTGCCGGTCCAAGGACATGCCCATGCCGTAGCGCTCGACCGCGCCCATGAATTCCCCCGGCCCCTGCAGTACGCCTTCCGGGCTGCGCATGCGCACCAGCACTTCGTAATGCAGGAAGTCCGGATCGCCGACCCGTTCGATGCGCTGGGCGTACAGCAGCATGCGGTTCTCGGCGATCGCGCTGGAGACATTGGCCAACCGCTCCGCCTCACGCCGGCGCTCGTCCAGCGCCATGCGGCTCTCGTTGTAGCAATGCACGCGATTGCGGCCGGCCTCCTTGGCGGCATAGCAGGCGCTGTCGGCGGCACTCATGAGCCAGTTCACATCCGGCGCTTCCGCGGTAACCTCGACCACGCCGATGCTGCAGCTCACCTTGGGTGCCCCCTCGCCGTGCTGGAAGGCGACTTGGCCGAGGGTGCGGACCACCCGCTGCAGCACCTGCTTGGCCTCGTCCTGGGTGGCATTGGCCAGGAACAGAGCGAACTCGTCCCCACCCAGGCGCCCGACCCAGTCGCCATCGCGCACCGCGCCCACCAGGTAGTCGGCGAAGCTGCGCAGCAACTGGTCACCCGCCGCGTGGCCGAGACCATCGTTGACCAGCTTGAAGTAATCCAGGTCGATGTAGCACAGCGAGTGCGTGCCTCCCTCCGCCCGCACCGTCACCAGCGCCTGTTCCAGCAGCCGCTCGATTTCACGGCGGTTGATCAGCCCGGTGAGCGGATCGTGGCTGGCGTGGTGTTCCACCTCGCGCGCCAACGCATGGTTCTGCGACACATCCTCGACCAGCGCGAACACCGCCGGCGCCCGTGCCCGCGTGCGCACCACGGTACCGCTCCAGCGCCCCCACATCAGGCTGCCGTCGGCACGCAGGAAGCGCAGCTCACCGGGGCGCAGCTGCCGCGGCCAGTCGATCCGGCCGTGCTCGTCCAGCACCAGTTCGCCGTCCACCAGGATATCGGCCAGCGACAGACTGAGCAGCGCCTCACGGCGATGGTCGAGGATATCGGCCATCGCCTGGTTGGCCTCGACGATCCCGCCTTCCTCGTCCAGTTTGAGCATGCCTACCGTGGCCTGGTAGAACGCTGCGCGGAACCGTCCTTCTTTTTCCGTGAGGTCGTTGCGCACGCGCCGCGCCAGCAGCACGGCGATCAGGGTGATGGCCAGCACCGACAAGCCACCGACGATGAACGTCGTCATCCGGACCATCGCCGCGGTATGCAGCAACGCACCCGAGAACGCGCGGGCCTGGTTCTGCATGTCGACATCCAGTGCCTGCACCCGGCGCTGCAGTGCCTGCTGGACATCGGGCGTCAGGCTGCCGGCGAGATGCCCGGCCTGCACACGATCGGCGATGGCCACCAACGCCAGCAGATCGTCATCGGTACCGCGCCACAGGCGGACCGCGTCGCGGAAATACGGCTGATCACGCAGATAGCGATAGGACAGGATCAGCCGGTTGATATCACCGCGTGCGTTGCCGCCCTCGATGAAGCCCTGGCGGGCCGCGGCGATGTCCGGGTCGGCCTGCTCAAGGGCGCGTCGCGCGGAAAGATCACCCAAGGGCACCCGCAGCGCCTGCCGTGTGGCGGACAGATCGTCGGACTCGCCGGAGGTGATGTAACGCGAGAGCGCGTGCGTGGCCTGTTGTTGGCCGCGTGACCAGTGGCTCTGGCCCATGATCCAGGCCGTGGACGCGGCCTGCAGTTCCTGGATCAGCGCGGAAATGCCGACCAGGCTGATTGCCATGCCGGTCAACAACACGAACCGCAGGGTCAGGCCCCGCGTGGAATACGGAACTGCGGTGACGCCTACATCCCTGCGACTTCCAACCATCGCCGATCCCCCCTGGGGCTGCGTATGTGGAAACTCATTCCATGTGGACCGGGTCCAATCCACAGGCTAGAACGCGCCATGTTGAGACGGCGCGAAGCCGCCCCCGGTGGCAGGATGCCCTGCCAGAAACGACAACGCCAGCCCGAAGGCTGGCGTTGAGGCAATCACCCGGGGGCGATCAGAAGTTGCGCGGGCCGCGCGGCTTGAAGCCGTCACGACGCGGCGGACGGTCGTTGCCGCCCGGGCCGCTGCGCGGGCCGCCCGGACCACGCGGCTTGCCGCCAAACTTCGGCTTGAACGCCCGACGCGGCGACGGGGTCAGGTCTTCACCCGGCTCGACCTTGCGCATCTGAAGCTGCTGGCCGGACACCCACACCTTCTTGAGGTGGGTCAGCAGGTCCTGCGGCATTTCGGCAGGCAGGTCCAGCACCGAGAAGTCGTCATGGATATCGATGCGGCCGATGAAACGGCTTTCCAGGCCGGCTTCGTTGGCGATCGCGCCGACGATGTTGCCCGGCTTCACCCCATGGACATGGCCCACTTCAATGCGGAAGGTTTCCATGCCGGGCTCAGCGGCACCGCGCGGGGCGATGTCGCGGCGCGGGGCACGCTCGAAGCCGCCCTCGCTGTTGCCGAAGTCGCCTTCCGGACGCGGCGGACGCGGGCCGCGGTCGTCTTCACGGCGCGGGCCACGCTCGAAGCGCGGCTCGAAACGGGCCGGGCGCTCGCCACGGTCGTTGCTGCGCTCATTGCGCTGATGCGGGGCACGCTCTTCACGGGCACCACGGACCGGCGGGGTGAGCAGGAACGGCGAATCGCCCTGCAGCAGCTTGGCCAGCGCGGCGGCGATCTCGATCGCCGGCACGTTCTTCTCGCCTTCCAGCTTCTGCAGCATGTCACGGTAGAACTCTGTGCCACCGGCATCGAGGGCGTCGCTGATGCGGCTCATGAACTTGGTGATGCGGGTGTCGTTGACCGCGTCCACGCTCGGCAGCTGCATTTCTTCGATCGGCTGGCGGGTGGCGCGCTCGATGGCACGCAGCATGCCCTTTTCACGCGGGGTGGCGAACAGGATCGCATCACCGGTGCGGCCGGCACGGCCGGTACGGCCGATACGGTGCACGTAGCTTTCGGTGTCGTACGGGATGTCGTAGTTCAGCACGTGGCTGATGCGCTCCACGTCCAGACCACGGGCAGCCACGTCGGTCGCGACGAGGATGTCCAGCTTGCCTTCCTTGAGCATGCCGATGGTGCGCTCGCGCTGGGCCTGCTGCATGTCGCCGTTGATGGCGGCCGCGGCCAGGCCGCGTGCCTGCAGCTTCTCGGCCAGCTCTTCAGTGGCGGCCTTGGTGCGCGAGAAGATGATCATCGCGTCGAACGGTTCTACTTCCAGGATGCGGGTCAGCGCGTCCAGCTTGTGCATGCCGCTCACCCACCAGTAACGCTGGCGGATGTTGGCCGAGGTCGTCGTCTTGCTGACGATGGTGACTTCGGCCGGGTTCTTCAGGTAGGTCTGCGCGATGCGGCGGATCTGCGACGGCATGGTGGCCGAGAACAGGGCGACCTGACGGGTCTCCGGCAGCTTCTTCAGCACGGCTTCGACGTCGTCGATGAAGCCCATGCGGAGCATCTCATCGGCCTCGTCGAGCACCAGGGTCTTCAGCTCGGACAGGTCCAGGGTGCCGCGCTCGAGGTGATCGATCACGCGGCCGGGGGTGCCGACGATGACGTGCACGCCACGGCGCAGGGCCTGCAGCTGCTGGCCGTAAGGCTGGCCGCCGTACACCGGCAGCACGCGGAAGCCCGGAATGCCGGAGGAATAGGTCTGGAACGCCTCGGCGACCTGGATGGCCAGCTCGCGGGTCGGCGCCAGCACCAGCACCTGCGGCTTGGTCTGGTTGAAATCGAGGTTGGACAGCACCGGCAGTGCGAAGGCGGCGGTCTTGCCGGTACCGGTCTGGGCCTGGCCCAGCACGTCACGGCCTTCCAGCATGGCCGGAATGGTGGCGGCCTGGATGGGCGACGGGGTTTCATAACCGACGGTCGCGACGGCCTGCATGACAGCGTCGGACAGGCCGAGATCTGCGAACAGCAGCGGCGTGGTGGAATCTTGGGACATGGGGAACTCCGAAACACCGCCGTTTTACGCGGCAGTGAGATAAAAAAGGGGGATGGTCCGCGCTTTGGGCGCCCTTTCTTATCGCGTGCCCTGGCGCTGCTCGGTCGGAGGAGAATTCACTCACTCAGGGGGCGATGATACCGCATCGTTCCTGAACAACGTATACAGATTCCAGGATGGATCCCTTTACGCCGCCTGCTGGCGCACAATACGCGCCCTTTTCCGGCCCGGCCCAACCGCTGCGCCCCTTCCCAGGATACCCCGCTCCATGCAGACCCTCGAATTTGAACTGGACCGCGACTACGTCGAGCTCAAGCAGCTGCTCAAGCTGGCCGACCTGGTCACCAGCGGGGGCGAAGCCAAGACCGTGATCGGCGACGGCCAGGTCCTGGTCGACGGCGAGGTCGAGCTGCGCAAAGCCTGCAAGATCCGCGCGGGGCAGCAGGTGCAGTTCGCCGATACGATCATCCACGTGATCGCCGACAGCGACGCGCCCTGACCGCTCCGGCAGTGCTCAGCGCAGTGTATCGCGCTGGGTCAGATGGGCCGTGATCAACTGGCGGAACGGGGCCACCCCGTGCGCCAACCGCAGGCCGGCCCGGCGCAGCAACCGCGCCGGCAGGCGGTCATCGGTGTACAGCGAGGCGATCGCATTTGTCGCCTCGTAGAGCGGGCGCGAGGCCAAGCGGTGCCCGCGCTGGTAAGCGGCCAGGTCGGCCGGTGCGGCGATATCCCGCCCCTGCCCCGCCGCCTGGCGCAGCATCCCGGCCAGTCGATGCTGGCTCTGCAGCCCCAGATTGAAGCCGTGTGCGGTGACGGGATGCATGCCGACGGCCGCATCGCCGATCAACGCGCAGCGATCGCCAGCGAACGCGTCGGCATACACCCCCACCAAGGGGTACGCCACCGGGGTGGCCACCGGCCGCATGGCGCCCAGCCGATGCTCGAAGAAGGTGCTGATACTGCGGCCGAAGTCCGTGTCGTCCTGGGCCATCAAGGCCGCGATCTGCCGCGGCGGCAGGGTGATCACCGCCGAAGCCTGGTCGCCATTGAGCGGTAACAGGGCCATGGTGCGGCCGTAGCCGAACCACTCCCAGGCGGTGTGCTGATGCGGCACTTCGATCTGCATCCGGCAGACCAGCATGGATTTACCGAAGTCGCGCAGCTGCGCACCGATCCCGAGCAGGCGGCGGGTGGAGGAGAAACGGCTGTCGGCCGCGACCACCAGACGCGCATCCAACTTGCGGCCATCGGCCAGGGTAACGGTGCTGTGGGCGGGGCCCGGGGCCACGGCGGTCACGCTGGCCTGGTCCAGGATTTCCAGCCCGGCTTGGCCCTGCACGCTCTGCCAGGCAGCGCGTCGGATCAGATGGTTGGGCACCAGCCAGCCTAGGTCGTCACCGGTGCGCTGGTGCGCGGCGAAGGTCAGCGCGAACGGCGAGCCGCCGTCCATCACCTTGGCATCGCGCAGCGGGGAAATCTCGGCCGGATCCAGCTGCGCCCACAGGCCCAGCGATTCCAGGATCTGGCGGGAGGCATGGGTGAGCGCGATCTCGCGACCGTCAAACGCCGCCTCGGCCAGTGCCGCACGCGGCTGCTGCTCGATCAGGGCGACGCTCAGGCCGGTATCGGCCAGCGCGCGTGCGAAGCACAGCCCGGTTGGGCCGGCACCTACCACCACCACATCCACTGACTGCATGATTCCATCCTGCCGTTGCGTGTCCGCTGCAGCTTAACGCCGCAGCGCCGGCACCGTCCTTGATCTGGATCAGGCGCGCCAGCGCCGGTTCACAGCAATGCCCACAGCAACATGACGATCCCGAGCAGGGAGACCAGCCAGACCAGGCTGCGCACATAAGGCACGCCCGCGGCGTACAGCGGCAGATAGATCAGACGTGCCCAGAAGTACAGCTGCACGGCCAACGCGGTCATCCCGTCCTGGCGCTGGGTCAGCACCACCGCCAGCACCGCCGCGGCGAAGAACGGGAAGGTTTCCATGAAGTTGCTCTGCGCACGCTGCAGGCGCCCGGCCAACGGGCCCGGCGGCGGCATCGGCTGATCGCGCGCCGACGCATTCCAGCCCACCCCGCGTTCGCGGGTGATCAGGGTGGATGGCGCGAACACATGCACGAGGCCCAGCAACATCGACCACACCAGCATCTGGATTTCGATACTCATCAGCGAAGACTCCGGCAATCAGGGGGTGGCGGCACGCACGCTGTAACCGGCCAGTCGCCAGATGCGGTCTTCATCAAACCGGAAGGAGACCAGTTCGCGCACCGGCTGGGCACTGTTGGCAAAGCGCGTGGGGAAGCTGACGTTGATGTACAGGCCCTCGGGCACGGTTGCGCCGGCGGCGTACTTCACCCGGGTCACCACCGGCTGGCCACGCGACGCCAATGCACCGAGGCGCTGGCGATCGGCCGTGAGCTGACTGACGAAGGCCTGTTCGGTCACCGATTTCTTCGCCACGGCGGAGGCGCCTTTCCAGGCCTCGCCCGCGCGGTTGGCATCGATCAGATGGGCGACCTGCAGTGCGGCAGCGCTCATCTCCGCATCCTGCTTCTGTACCTGCGCCTGCTGCGCCGGGCTCAGTGCCGGGCGTGCCGCAGGAGCGGTGGCGGGCGCCGCCGCAGGCGCGGGGCGCGCCGGGGCCGGCGCAGGCGTGGCCGGCGGCGGAGGCGTCTGGGCCAGCGCGGCGAATGGCAGCAGAGCGGACAACAGCAGCAGCGGAACACGCATCAGGACACCGTTGGCTGGAAGGAACTGCGCTCCAGTCTACGGGAAGGGCGTGAGTCCTCCGTCAGTTGCGCTCGGCCGCCTCGACCGGTGCCGGACGGGCGTCGCCCAGCGTCTGCTCCACGGCGTCCGGCTGACCCGGCGCTGTCGTGTCCGGCAGCAGCGTGGAGACATCGATCTCCGACAGCGGGCTTTCGTCCGGGCAGGTTTCATCCGGAAAACCGAAGCGTTGCTTCAGCGCCTGGCCACAGCTGTTGACGGCCTCCAGTTCACTGCCTTCGCGCTTGCACTCCTGATCGAATGCGACCAGGAAGGCATCCTTACGGCGCACGAACGCATCGCCACATTTACGCATCTGCTTGATCCGCTCCAGATCGTCCTGCACCGCGTTGGTGCCATCCAGCCCGAACTGACGCAGCTCCTCGGCCGTGAGCAGGCGCAGGCTGCGGTTGGGCACCGTCATCATCAGATCCGCCACGCCCACCGCCACGCCGTTGCGCTGCAGGTAATCCTTGACGTTGTCGTAGACCTCGTGGAGCTCGCGGTTGAGCTCGGCGCGCGAGGTCGCCTTGGAGCTGATCCGCATCATGCGGTGGATGCCGACCTTGCCCGACACCAAGCGGTTGTCGCCGGCAGCGAGCACGAACACGCAGGCGCTGTGGCAGACCGAGCCTTCGCGTACCCAGATCGTCCAGTTGGATTCGCCGATGCGATCCCCCGCCACGATGGCGGCTTCGACCTGGCCACCACTGGAATCCAGATCCAGGATGCGGCGCGAAATGCGCTGCGCATCGGCGACCACGGCCAGCCGCGCGACCAGTTCGGAGAACCCCGGATTGATCTTGCCTACATAACGCACGCGCAGCAGGCCACGTTCGGCACAGGGCTGCAGCGCGGCATCGATGCTGGTCCGATCCAGCGCCGCCAACGGTGCGCCATCACCTGCATCACCGGCATAGTCGGTATCGCAGCTGATCCATGCCTTGCCGTTTTCCAGGGCTGCTTCGGGCCAGTTCATATCACCGCGCTTGGGCGCAGGCGGCGGCGGTGGCGGCGCATCGGCGGCGTTGATCGAGACCATGTGGTCGCCATCGGCGGTCTGTGCCCGCACGGCCTTGTCGGCGGCAGTGACATTGCCCGGGTTTTCCAGCTGGCTGCAACCGGCCAGACCCAGACACAACAACGGCAACCACCACGACTTGAGCAACATGGACAACCCGGAATCCTTGCGAGGGGGAATACGCGGCAAAAGCAGCGCAGATGCACAGTCTAGTGCGCGACCGGCGCGGCGCGGCAACCTGTCCTGAACCGGGCGACCCAGGGTTGGCATTGGCGTCCGAAAATGGCGAGCCAGGCCCGCTTGCCGGGCATAGACTGGCCCCCATGGAGACCGCCCTGCCCTTGGACCACGCCGCCTGCGAAAGCGCCCGCCTCGCCCGCGACGCGCGCTTTGACGGGGTCTTCTTCACTGCCGTGCGCAGTACCGGCATCTACTGCCGACCGGTCTGCCCGGCACCGGCACCGAAACCCTCCAACGTGACCTACTACCCCACCGCAGCCGCCGCCGCGGCCGCGGGTTTTCGTCCCTGTCTGCGCTGCCGCCCCGAGTTGGCCCCCGAGGCGCAGGACGCACTCAATAATGAAACGCTGCAGCGCGCGCTCGCCCTGATCCACGATGGCTATCTGCAGGACCAGCCGGTGGCTGATCTGGCCACGCATGTCGGCCTGAGCGCCCGCCAACTGCAGCGCCTGTTCGTGGCCCGGCTCGGTGCGGCACCGGCGCAGATCCACGCCACCCGCCGGCTGTTGTTGGCCAAGCAACTGCTCACCGAAACCGCCTTGCCCGTCACCGATGTCGCCATGGCCTCCGGCTACAACAGCCTGCGCCGTTTCAACGCGGCCTTTCTGGACGGCTGTGGCATGCCCCCGACCGCGATCCGCCGCCACCGCGGCACGCTGACCGAGGGCACGCTGACCCTGCGCCTGGGCTACCGGCCGCCGCTGGATTTCACCGCGATGCTCGGCTTCCTGCGCCGCCGTGCGATTCCCGGCATCGAACAGATCGACGCGGACAGCTACCAGCGCGTGATCGGGCCGGCCGAGCGCCCCTCGCTGCTACGGGTGACCGCCGATCCACGGCGCCCGGAGCTGCTGCTGCAGCTGGGCCAGGTCGATCCGCGTGCAATTCCGGGGATCGTGCGCCGCGTGCGGCGCATCTTCGATCTCGATGCGGACCTGCGCATGGTGCACGCGACGCTGGCGCAGGAACCACTGCTGGCGACGGGTATCGCACAACGCCCCGGGCTGCGCGTGCCCGGCGGCTGGGACGGATTTGAAGTGGCCGTGCGCGCCGTGCTGGGCCAACAGGTCAGCGTGGCAGCCGCCGCCACACTGGCACGCCGGGTGGTGGACCGCTTTGGCGCCACCCTCAAGGGCATGCCGGCAGGACTGGACCGCCAGTTCCCCGCCCCGGAGGTACTGGCCGAGGCACCGCTGGAAACCATCGGGCTGCCGCGCACCCGCGCGGCCACCGTGCGTGCCGTCGCGCAGGCCGTGGTGGATGGCCGGCTCGATTTCCGTGCCGGCCAGTCGCTGGCTGGTTTCGTGGCGCGCTGCGTCGCTTTGCCCGGTATCGGCCCATGGACCGCGCATTACATGGCACTGCGTGCACTGGCGCTGCCCGATGCGTTCCCGGCCGGCGATCTGGTGCTGCAGCAGGTGCTCGGTGGTGATACGCGACTGAGCGAACGCGCCACCGAGGCCCGCTCACAGCCGTGGCGCCCCTGGCGGGCGTACGCCGTCCTGCATCTGTGGCATCTGGCCACACCGTCTTCGGGAGTAACCTCATGACCCTGCTCTACGACACCTTCGACAGCCCGATCGGCGCGCTCACCGTGGCCGGTGACAGCCAGGGCATCCACCACATCCTGTTCGAGACCAACCGTTACGACGCGAAAGGGCGCGAGCACTGGCAGCGCGATGCACATGCGTTGCGCGGAGCACGCGCGCAACTGCTGGAGTACCTGCACGGTGAGCGCGTGCGCTTCGATCTCCCACTCGCGCCGCACGGCACGCCATTCCAGCTGCGCGTGTGGAAGGCATTGGCCGACATTCCGTTCGGCCAGACCTGGAGCTATGTCGAGCTGGCGCGGCATATCGACCATCCGACGGCCAGCCGGGCGGTCGGTGCCGCCAATGGCCGCAATCCGTTGCCGATCGTGCTGCCCTGCCACCGCGTGATCGGCAGCAGTGGTGCGCTCACCGGCTTCGGCGGCGGACTGCAAACCAAGGCGGCCCTGCTGCAGCTGGAAGCACGGCGAGATTCGCTGTTCGCCTAGTCGGTCATGCGCAGGGCCCGGGCGGTGTCGAGGGGCGTATGCCATGGGTTGTCTTCGACGCGTCACCGCCACGCACTATCATGTCGCGATGATTTCCGTCCGCCTTCCGCTGGCGCTTGCCGCCGCTCTTTCGCTGGCCGCCTGCGCCACCGCACCGTCTTCCCCGCCTGTCGCGTCTGCTGCGACCGTAGCCCGGAGCGTCCCGGCGCAGCAGCAGAAGCTGCTGCTGATTTCCATCGACGGCCTGCGGGCGGACATGCTCGACCGCGGCATCACACCGAACATCCGCCGGCTCATTGACGAGGGGGTGCGGGCGCAATGGATGACGCCGTCCTATCCCTCGCTGACGTTCCCCAACCACTACACGATCGTGACCGGCCTGCGGCCGGACCACCACGGCATCATCCACAACAGCATGCACGAGGACGCACTGGGCAGATTCCAGTTGCATGTGCGCGAATCGGTGGCCGATTCACGCTGGTGGGGCGGTGAGCCGATCTGGGTGGGTGCGGAAAAGGCTGGCGTGCGCACGGCCGTGTGGTCCTGGCCGGGCAGTGAGGCGGCGATCCAGGGCATCCGCCCCAGCCAGATCCATGGCTACGATGAGACGGTGACCCTGCCCGATCGCGTGGATCAGGTACTGGGCTGGCTGGACCAGCACGGCCCGCAGGCGCCGCGACTGGTGACGCTGTACATGGAGCAGGTCGACAAGGCCGGCCACAATCACGGCCCGGAATCGCACGAGTACGCCGCCGCGGTGACACTGGCCGACGGCGCGGTCGGTCGTCTGCTGGACGGTCTGCAGGCACGTGGCCTGGCCGAGGCCACCAACGTGATCCTGGTCTCCGACCACGGCATGGCCGGCGTGTCGGCCGGCCAGGTGGTGGCGACCGAAGACATGATCGATCCCGCCATTGCCGAGGAGATCTCGGTCGGCCAGTCGATCGGGTTCGCCCCGTTGCCGGGCAAGCAGGCGCAGGCCGAGCAGATACTGCTGGGCGCGCATGCCCAGTACGACTGCTGGACCCGCCAGACCCTGCCGGCGCGCTGGAAGTACGGCAGCAACCCGCGCATTCCGCCGATCGTCTGCCAGATGCACGAAGGCTGGGATGCCCTGACCCGCGAGCGCATCGCCAAACGCGGGCCGGGCGATCGCGGCTCCCACGGGTATGACAATGCGCTGCCGTCCATGCGCGCGGTGTTCGTGGCGCGTGGCCCGGCGTTCAAACAGGGGCAGACCGTTCCTGCGTTCGACAACGTGGATGTCTACCCGCTGCTGACCCGCCTGCTGGGGATTCCAACTGCGCCCAACGATGGCGACGCCGAGCGACTGCTGCCTGCGCTGCGCTGAGCGCGCAGCGGTTTCGGCCGGAACGCGGACGAAAAAAAACGCGGCGCAAGCGCCGCGTTTTTCATGACCCGCCTGGCTGGATCAGCCGGCCTTGGCCACCGCTTTCTTGGCAACGGCCTTCTTGGCCGGCGCCTTCGTCACGGTCTTCTTGGCAACCGGCGCAGCTGCGCCCACGGCCGCCTTGCTCACGACGTGCGAACGCGAATTGCCGTAGCTGGCATTGAAGCGCTTGCCCTTGGCGGTCTTGCGGTCACCCTTACCCATGTCGTAACTCCTTAGTCTGAATGCTGCGAAATCTGATTACCCCGTACTGACACGGGTTCGGCGGGGCCGCCCTCTCAGGCGCCCCCGCGCACGATCGGAAAGCCTACCATGCGCGCTCTCAATGAGCACAGCTGGCGTCATGGACGTGGCCGTGGTTCAGCCGCAGATTCACCAGATGGGCCACGCCCACCAGCACACCGCCCAAGGTCATCACCACCGCATGCGGGACCGCCGAGTGGTGCAGCGGGCCGTACAACAGCCCCGCCCACAACGCGGTCAGGCCCGGAATCAGGAAGCCCAGCGCGCGCAGGGCGCCATGACGGCGCCAGCCCCAGACAAGGCTGAACAGCCCCAGCAGAGTGACGAAGCTCACCAGCGCAAGCTCCACGCCATCACTCATCCAGACCGACAGGCCCAGCGATGGGGCGGCGGCCAGCAGCACCGGGAGCACAGCGCAGTGCACGGCACACAGCAGCGAGCCGGTGGCACCGAAACGATCCAGCAGATGGCGAACACGAGCGAACAGGGGCATGACTTCCAGCAGGGTCGGCGAAGCGTTATGGAATAATATAACATCAATCCTGACGCGCTCCCCTGCCTCCCCCTGACTTGCCCTCCCCCGTTCCGCTACGGGATTCGCGCGCCCTACCATTGATATATTGTAACAATTGACCGAAGGCCCTTGCCCTATGCGCTCCAGCTCCCTCCTGCTCAAACCCCACGCCCTGTCACTGGCCCTTGCCGCCGCGATGCTGCCCTCCCTGGCCATGGCGGCGGACGCCCCAAGCAGCCACCGTGATGGTCACCTGACCGAACTGTCCACCGTGAAGGTCACCGCCTCGCCGCTGCAGGGCGATGCCGAATCGCTGGCGCGCCCGGTGGATGTGCTGGCCGGTGAGCGCCTGGACGAGCAGAAGGCCGGCACCCTCGGCGACACGGTGGCCAAGCTGCCCGGCGTGCAGAGCACCTTCTTCGGCCCCGGCGTCGGCCGCCCGATCATCCGCGGCCAGGAAGGCCCGCGCGTGGCAGTGCTGTCCAACGGCATGGGCAACATGGATGCCTCCACCGTCAGCGCCGACCATGCCACCAGCATCGAGCCGTTCCTGGCCGACCAGATCGAGGTCCTGAAGGGCCCGGCCACCCTGCTGTTCGGCAGCGGCGCGATCGGCGGCGCGGTCAACGTGGTCGACGGCCGCATCGCCCGCGAACTGCCGGACCGTCCGCTCAGCGGCCGCGCCGAACTGCGTGGCAATTCGGTCAATGACGAGCGCAGCGGCATGTTCCGCCTGGACGGTGTCAGCGGCAACGTCGTGCTGCATGTGGACGGTCTGGTCCGCAACGGCGATGACTACCGCATTCCCGGCTACGCGGTGATCGATGGCCTGGAAGATCACAGCGGCCACGACCATGAGGAAGGCGACACCGACGAACCGCGCCGCGGCCGTCTGGACAACAGTTCGGTCCGCACCCGCGCCGGCGGCGTCGGCGCCACCTGGCTGGGCGATGCCGGCTACTTCGGTGTGTCCGCCAGCACCTACCGCACCAACTACGGCATTCCCAACGGCGCGCACGTGCATGCCGACGACGACCATGATCATGACCACGATCACGACCATGGCGACGAGGAAGAGGGCGACGAGCACGACGTCCGCATCGACATGGTGCAGAACCGCTTCGAAGCCAAGGGCGGCATCTACCAGCCGACCTCGTTCCTGAAGAACATCAGCCTGCGTACCGCCTACACCGATTACGAGCACACCGAACTCGAAGCCGGCACGCCGGCCACGCGCTTCACCAACCGTGGCATCGAAGGTCGCCTGGAAGCCGTGCAGGAGCAGATCGGCGGCTGGGACGGCGCCTTCGGCCTGCAGTTCGGCAACAGCGACTTCGGCGCCAAGGGCGAAGAAGCCTTCGTGCCGGATACCGGGACGAAGAACATCGGCCTGTTCGTGCTGCAGGAAAAGCAGTTCGGCCCGTTCAAGCTGGAACTCGGTGGCCGCCATGACCAGGTCAAGCTGGACCCGACCGGCGATTACCGCGCCCGCAGGTTCGACGCCACCAACCTCTCCGCCGCCGGCATCTGGACGCTCAACGACGCCGTCGACCTGCGCTTCGGCATCGACAGTTCCGAGCGCGCCCCGACCAACGAAGAGCTCTACGCCGCAGGCGCTCACATTGCGACCCGCTCGCTGGAAATCGGTGATGCCAACCTGAAGACCGAGCGTGGCCAGCGCGTTGAACTGGGCATCCACACCCACAGCGACCGCGTCGACTTCTCCGCCTCGATCTACCAGACCAAGTTCAAGGACTTCATCTACCTGGCCGACACCGGCGTGGTCGAATCGCTGCCGGTCCGCCTGTGGACCCAGCAGGACGCCACGTTCAAGGGTGCCGAAGCCGAAGCCCTGTTCCATCTCTTCGAAGGCAACGCCGGCGATTGGGATCTGCGTGTGTTCGGCGATTACGTCAAAGCCGAACTGGATGGCAGTGGCAGCCGCAGCGTCGACATCGCCGTCCCGCACGGTGATCACAACCACAACTACACCGTGGATCTGGCCAACACCGGCTACCTCCCGCGCATCGCCCCGGGCCGTGTCGGCGCGGACCTGCGCTGGTCCAGGGATGGCTGGCGCGCCTCGGTGGGTGCCGTGCGCTACAGCAGCCAGAAGGACGTCGCCCAGAACGAGGCGCCGAGCAACGGCTACACCCTGGTGGATGCCCACTTTGCTTACCGCTGGGACCGTACCGACAGCAACAGCTATGAGGTCTTCCTGGACGGCAACAACCTGACCAACCGTGAAGTCCGCCCGCACACCTCCCTGCTGCGGGATTACTCCCCGCTACCGGGCCGTGGCGTCGCCTTTGGCATCCGCGCCTACTTCTGATCGATTGACGGGGTGGTTGCATTACCCGAGGGGGGCCGAAAGGCCCCCCTTTTTTTGCGTCTTCGCGCATCACCCTGCGCGACCGCAGCGACTGGTACCTGCACCTGGACTTTTTCACCTGCGGCCTGCACATCGCGTTCCTGGTCACCCACCTGCGCGGCGAAGCCGCCCCACGCTGAGCTCACCTGCCGTCCACATTGCCAAGCGCGCGCCAACCTGCACGCGTGGCAGGCGACATACCCTCTTCCGCCCCGGACAGTTCTGTCCGATGATGGCGCATGCCTACCCAACGTGCCGACGCGGCCGCCCGCCGCGCCCAGATTCTCGACGCTGCCGATGCGGTCTTCGGCCAGCACGGTGTTACCGCCCCGCTGGACCTGGTGGTCGAGCGCGCACAGGTGGGCCGTGCCACGCTGTACCGCAACTTCCCTGACCGCACCGCACTGGTCGAGGCGCTGCTCCAACGCACCGTCAACCGCATCGCACGGCAGGTACAGACGCTGGGTGACCGGGACGACGCACTGTTCGAAGTCCTCGAAGGCATGGCCAACCGCATCGTCCAGTCGCCCGCGCTGTCGGACTACTGGCGCGCGGTGGATCCGGATCAGATCCCGATCCGGGCCGCGCGCGAAACGATCTTCGAACTGCTGCGCGAACCGATCGCCCGCGCGGTCGCCGCCGGTCTGTGCCGCCCCGATCTGGAAACGACGGACATTTCACTCATCTCAGGCATGCTGGGAGCCGCGCTGCGTGGCAAGACGCGTGACGAACGCGCCCGGTTGGCCACGCGCGCCCTGCAATTGCTGCGTGGCGGATTGCGGGGGCCTGCCGACGGGGAGGGATGATGCCGCAGTACCTCAAGCCGGTTCCGGACTGGGAGGAGCACGAAAAACCGACCCTCCCGGGCTCGGCTTCGATGCCGTGGCATCCGCCGCACCGCCGCCTTGCGTATGCACTGGTGGCGCTGCTGGTCGGGATCACTGGCGGCCTCGGCAATGCCCTGGTCAGCGCCAACCTGCCGTTCCTGCAGGGCCAGCTCGGGCTCACCCCTGCGCAGGGCAGCTGGCTGGTGGCCGCGTATGCCATGGTCAACGTCACCGCCAATCTGCTCGCCTTCAAGTTCCGCCAGCAATACGGCATCCGTCTGTTCGCCGAGATCGGCCTGGGCCTGTATGCCGCACTGGCGGTGTTGCATCTGTTCGTGGGCACCTTTGAAACGACCGTGCTGATGCGTGCGGCCAGCGGCTTCGCCGGTGCGGCCTGCACCACGCTGGGCACGCTGTACATGCTGCAGTCGCTGCCGCGCAAATACACCGGCAACCTGCTGGTGATCGGCGTGGGCATCTCACAGCTTGCGGTACCGATCGCCTGGCTGGTCTCACCCGGTCTTGTCGACACCGGCCAGTGGCACAACCTGTATCTGTTCGAAGCCGGCCTGGCGCTGTGTGCGTTCGCTGCCGTGGTGGTGCTCAAGCTGCCGCCCGGCGCGCAGATCAAGGCGTTCGAACCGCTCGACTTCCTCACCTTCGTGCTGCTGGCCCCGGCCGTCGGCCTGCTGGTGGTCGTGCTTGCGCAGGGCTACACGCGCTGGTGGCTGGACACGCCGTGGCTGGGCTGGGCGCTGGTCGCCTCCATCGCACTGGCCACCACCGCCTTCATCATCGAGCATTACCGCCGCAACCCGTTGCTGCAGACGCGGTGGCTGGCCAGCCTGCCGGTGATCCATTTCATCATCGGCGCCTTCCTGATCCGCTTCCTGACCACCGAGCAGTCGTACGGCGTGGTCGGCCTGATGCGTACTCTGGGGATGGGCCCGGACCAGATGCGGCCGTTGTTCGCGGTGATCCTGGCCGGCGTCATCACCGGCATGGCCGCCAGCTCGCTCACCTTCGGGCCGAAGCGGCTGATTCCGCAGTTGTTGATGGCCATCCTGCTGCTGGGCAGCGCGGCCCTGCTCGACCAGAGCCGTACCAGCCTGGATCGTCCGCACGACTTCTTCGCCAGCCAGTTCCTGGCGTCCGTCGGCGCCGGCATGTTCATGGGGCCGCTGATCATGCTCGGCATCACCCAGGCCTTGAAGCAGGGCGTGGACCACATGATCACCTTCCTGGTCACGCTCTCCATCACCCAGACCCTGGGCGGCCTGGCTGGCTCGGCCGTGCTGGGCACCTATCAACTGCACCGCGAGCAGGTCTACTCCGGCGCGCTGGTGAGCCAGCTGGATCCGGCGGACAACGTGGTCGCCCAACGCCTGAAACAGCAACAGCAGCTCTACGCCAGGCTGATCACCGACCCGGTGCAGCGCAGCGCGCAGGGCACCGCGCAACTGGCGCAGATCACCCGTCGCGAAGCCAATGTGCGCGCGTTCAACGACGTGTTCGCGCTCAGTGGCCGCGTCGCGCTGATCTTCCTTGGCTGGTTGCTGCTGCTGGCGGTCCGCACTGCCGTGCTCAAGCAATGGCGCAAACGCCACGCACCGACACCTCCCCTTTCCGCGCCGACGCCTGACAGCGTCGCACCCCGATGAGCCCGCCCATGTCGACCCAACCCCCGCACGACGACGCCGCCCCGGAAAACGTCAACCCACCACCGCCGACCGACGCTGCGCCCGCCCCTGCACCGGCACCGGCCGCTCCGTCTGGCGCGCCCAAGTACCTCAAGCCGAGCCTGCGGGCCGTGATCATCATGATCGTGATCGCCCTGATCGGCATCGCGCTGATCCTGCGCGCGTGGTCGCTGTGGCCGTTCGAAACCTCGCGCGTCACCACCGACAACGCCTATGTGCGCGGCCAGATCACCGTGCTCGCCCCGCAGGTCAACGGTTATGTCACCGAGGTCCTGGTCAAGGACTTCCAGCACGTCAAACAAGGCGATCCACTACTTCGCATCGACGACCGCATCTACCGCGAGAAAGTCGTCCAGGCCGAAGCCGACCTGGACAGCGCCAAGGCCGCGCTGGCCAACTCCGATCAATCCCAGGCGCAGAACCGCGCGCAGATCCAGGCCGCCCAAGCCAACCTGTCTGCCGGCCAGGCCGAACTCTCGCGCTCGCGTACCGAACTCAAGCGCTACGAAGAACTCGCCGACCAGCAACTGGTCGCCCTCAACGACCGCGATAAGTTCCGCACGACCACGCAATCGGCGCAGGCCAGCGTGCTGCAGTCGCAGGCCCAGATCCGCATCGCGGAGGAAACCCTGACCTCCACCCAGGTCGCGCGCAAAGGCCTGGAAGCCCGCGTCGAGACCGCCCAGGCGCAGCTGGAACTGGCGAAGATCGATCTCGCCAACACCGTGATCCAGGCGCCGCGCGACGGTCAGGTCAGCGAAGCGTCCGTCCGTCTGGGTCAGTACGTCACCGCCGGTTCGCAGCTGCTGTTCCTGGTGCCCGATACCCTCTGGGTGGTTGCCAATTTCAAGGAAGGCCAGACCTGGAAGATGCGCATCGGGCAACCGGCCACCTTCTCCGTGGACGCCTTCGATGGCCAGAAGCTGCATGGCCACATCGAGCAGATCGCCCCGGCGACCGGCTCCGAGTTCAGTGTCCTGCGCCCGGACAACGCCAGCGGCAACTTCACCAAAGTCGTCCAGCGCCTGCCGATCCGCATCTCCATCGACCCCGATCAGCCGCTGGCCCCGCGCCTGCGCCCCGGCATGTCGGTGATCGTCAAGGTGAATACCGCCGCCGAAGGGCACGAGCCGGCCGCTGCGAAGCCGTAACGCGCCCGCGCGCAGAACGCCAACGCCTTTCCCCACCCCAGTCCGAAACCGTCGGGGAACAGAGTGGCTGCTTTCGCGGCAGAAACGAAAAAGCCGCGCAGATGCGCGGCTTTTCAACATCAACAGCGTACCGACCAACGGTCGGTACCTACCCCGCACAGCGCGCGCATAAGCCATGCACTTCCAGCGTCTGCGCCTGCGGCTGGAACCCCAGTTCCTTCGCCCGCTTCTCCAACTGGCTGACAATCTCCTTGTCCTCCAGCTCCACCGCACTGTGGCAGCTGTTGCAGATCAGGAACGGCACCGAATGCTGTGCGCTGCTCGGGTGGTGGCACGCCACGAACGCATTCACCGACTCCAGCTTGTGCACGAAGCCGTTGGCCATCAGGAAATCCAGCGCGCGGTACACCGTCGGCGGAGCGTCGGCACCGACGCCCTTGCCATTGCGCACCCACTCGAGCAACTCATAGGCCTTGACCGGCTTGCCGGCCTCGGCGATCAGGCGCAGCACGTTCGCGCGGATCGGCGTCAGCCGCAGCCCGCGTTCCGAGCACACGCGTTCGACCACCTTCACGAAGTCGGAGGCGTCGTGAACGTGATGGTGCGGAGCGGTACAAGCGGTCTTTGCGGACATGCGCGGTCTCCTGTGGTCAGGCCGTCGGTACTTTAGTGAGTGCGACCTCGATGCGTTTCAAGGCCTCTTCACGCCCGGCCAGGAAGACCGTCTGCGAGATGTCCGGGCTGACCTGGGTGCCGGTAATGGCCACGCGCAGCGGCTGCGCCACCTTGCCCATGCCGATCTCAAGCGCCGTGGCCACGTCATGCAGTGCCGCCGAAACGCTCTCCACCGTCCATTCACCGGCCGCGCCCAACAGCTCGCGGGCCTTGCCCAGCGCCAGTTCCGCGCCCGGCTTGAAGTGCTTGGCCACCGCGGCCTCGTCGTATTCGGTCAACGGCTGGTACCAGACCACCGCCTTCTCGGCCATTTCCTTCAGCGTCTGCACACGATCGCGCAGCGCCACCACCACGTCCGCCGGCGCCGGACCAGCGTTCAGATCCAGGCCCAGCTTGTTCAGCTGGTAGACCAGGTGCGGGGCGATGTCGGCCGGCGCTTCAGTCTTCAGGAAGTGCTGGTTGACCCAGCCCAGCTTGGCCATATCCAGGCGCGCGGCCTTGGAGTTGCAGTTGGTCACATCGAACAGGTCGATCAGCTCCTGGCGGCTGAACAGCTCCTGGTCGCCATGCGACCAGCCCAGACGGGCCAGGTAGCTCAGCAGCGCGTCGGGCAGGTAGCCGGCGTCCTTGTACTGCATCACGTCGGCCGCGCCGGTGCGCTTGGACAGCTTGGCGCCCTGCTCGTCCAGGATCATCGGCATATGGCCGAACTTCGGCACGGGGGCGCCGATGCCCTCGTACAGATTGATCTGGCGCGGGGTGTTGTTGATGTGGTCGTCGCCGCGGATGACCTCGCTGATGCGCATGTCCCAATCGTCCACCACCACCGCGAAGTTGTAGGTGGGGAAACCATCCGGACGGAAGATCACCATGTCGTCCAGCTCGCTGTTGGCGATCTCGATGCGGCCCTTGATCAGGTCGTCGAACACGACCGTGCCCTCGAGCGGATTCTTGAAACGGATCACGCGGTTCGGGTCGTCCTTGTACGGCAGGGCCAGGTCACGCGCAGCGCCGTTGTAACGCGGCTTTTCCTGCTTGGCCATGGCGGCCTCGCGCATCGCGTCCAGCTCTTCCTTGGTCTCGTAGGCGTAGTACGCCTTGCCCTGCGCGACCAGCTGCTCGGCCACTTCCTGGTAACGGGCCACGCGCTGGGTCTGGTAGATCGGGCCTTCGTCATAGCCCAGACCCAGCCACTCCATCGCCTCCAGAATCGCGTCGATCGCGCCCTGGGTGCTGCGCTCGCGGTCGGTGTCTTCGATGCGCAGCACGAATTCGCCGCCACGGTGACGGGCCTCCAGCCAGCAGTACAGCGCCGTTCGGGCGCCACCAATGTGCAGGTAGCCGGTGGGACTGGGGGCAAAACGGGTGCGGCAGGTCATGGAGGGCTCAGGGCGGGAAACGGAATCCCGGCAATTTTACCCCGGCCCGGCCGCAATCCGGGCACTCCTTGCCCGGCATGGCGCGGACCGCCCTTTTCCGGGCGGCCACGCGGTCGCCCTCAGGGCGTCAGCAACGGTTTGCGCGGCAGCTTTTCCTCGCGCATGGCCGCGTTGTAGACGAACGAGGCCACGATCGCAGCGGCCTGCTTCAGGTCCTCCGGCTCGGCGTGGTCCCAGGTGTCCAGGTTGCTGTGGTGGACGTTGGTGAAGTAATCCAGGCGATCCTGGATGAACTGGAACCCGGGCAGGCCGACGCGATCGAACGCGATGTGATCGGTGCTGCCGGTGTTGCGCGTGGCCACGGTGGTGGCGCCCACATCGTGGAACGGGGCCAGCCACGCTTCGAAGATCGGCACCGCGGCCAGGTTCTCCTGCGCGTAGATGCCGCGGAAGCGGCCCGAGCCGTTGTCCATGTTGAAGTACGCCGAGAACTTGTCGTAATCGCGCTGGCGCTGCAGGGCGCCGGTGGGTTCACGCATCGAGGCCGGCAACTTGAGCTGCGTCGGGTCGGTCGGCTCGGGGTAGCGCGCGAAGTGCTTGGACACGTAGTCCTGGGAGCCGATCAGCCCCTGCTCCTCGCCACTCCACAGCGCCACGCGAATGGTGCGCCTGGGTTTGGCGCCGACCGCCTTGAGGATGCGCATGGCTTCCATCATCACCGCCACGCCGGCCGCGTTGTCGGCCGCGCCGGTGCCGGTATGCCAGGAATCCATGTGCGCGCCAAGCATCACGATCTCATCGGCCTTGCCGCTGCCGCGGATCTCGGCCAGCGTGTTGTAGCCGGGCTGGTCCTGCGTATCGGTGAAACGGGCCTCGACATTCACGCGCAGCTTGACCGCCTGCTTCTGGTCGACCGCCCGCACCAGCTGGTTGTAGTGCTCGGCCATCATCGCCAGCTCGGGCACGCCGACCGGTTCACCGGCCTTGCGCGAGCCACCGCCACCCACACGGATGATGCCGTTGTCCCAGCCGCTGATGCTGATCGTGGCCAGCACGCCCTGCTCGGCGAAGAACGCATTGGTGGCGCGGGCCAGCTCCTGCTTCTCCAGATACTCCTTCGCCTTCTTGGCACGGTCGGCCTTGGCATCGGCCACATCCTTGGGCACCGCAAACACCTGCAGCTCGGCCAGGCCGGCGTCATCGTGGCGGTGCGAATCGGACTTGGTGGCCCGTTCGTAATCGCGCGCATCGTTGAGCAGCAGGATCTTGCCGGCGAGCTTGCCCTTGTACTGATCCAGGTCGGCGAGCTTCTTGATCTCGACCTTGATCACCTCACCCTCGACCGGGCCATTGGTGCCAGGGGTCCAGGCCTTGGGCAGCGCATACAGCGGCGCCACGCGCGGGCTCAGCAGCTCCACGCTGGCGTTGCTGAACTCCCAGCCGCGGCCGAACGCATCGAATGCCTCGTCGTGCACATTGACCAGGCCCCACTCGTTGAACTTGCTGCGGGTCCAGGTGTTGGCCTCGCCCATCGCGGGCGAATTGGTCAGGCGCGGCCCGATCTGCTCGGTCAGATGGCTGAAGGTCGCCATTACCTGCGACCGGTGGAAGGCCTCCTGGCGGATGCGGCTGACCATGTCCAGGTCCACCGTTTCCTTCGTCTGTGCATCGGCGACGCCGCTCAATGCCAATGCCACGCTCAACATGCCCCACTTGAACACGATTACCCCCGCCTTGCGGCCAGACCACGAACAATCCCCGAGTCTATCGAGCGATGCCCCCCTGCCCCCGGGCCAAGAGTCATGGTCATTCCATCCAGCCGTACCAGAGCTGGCCGCGGGACGGCAGTACCAGCAGCCAGCGGCTGCGATCCTCCGAAGCGCTGGCGTAGACCGGGGCATGCACCGGCCAGTCCAGCGGCAGCCCGCGGATGCCGATCTCGCGCAGCGCCTGCGCACCTTCGCGCCACGGCCGATACGCGCCGCACCATCGCGGCAGGGGCAGGCGCCCGCGCGCCTGCCGTGCCTGTTCCAGAAAGCGCAGCCCATGCGCCGTGATCGCGTCACACGTGACCGGCGCCAGCCCGAAGCGGACCAGCCCCGGGGCGGCCTGCACACCCGGTAGTGCGCTCAACGGTGAAGGCCATCCCGACGCCTCGCCGTCCAGCAGCGAAGCCACCTCCAGCCGGGCGGGCAACGCCCGGCGCACACGTTCATGAAGACAACGACGCCAGCTCATGGTCGCTCCTTACTTCAGGCTTGCGCCGAGTTCGTACCAATCCACCCGGCGGGTCACCCACATCACCGCGGCCAGCACGCCGAACAGCAGCAGCGAGCCCATCAGCAACGCGTTGTTCTCCGAGATCAGCAGCCCATACAGCGCGCCATACAGGGCGCTGAGCATCACCGCGAAGCCCAGGCCGCGCTTCCAGCTCTTCAGTACACCGGACAGGTACACGGTCTGGACGCCGATGCACGCCAGTGCCGACAGCGCGTAGGCCTGCCAGAACGGGATGTGCTCGGAGAGGCTGAGCAGCAGCAGGAAGAAGATCGCCAGCGCCAAGCCAACCATCAGGTACTGCAGCGGGTGGATGCGCAGCTGCTTGATCAGCTCGAACAGGATGAAGCCGACGAAGGTGAGCAGAATGAAGAGGATGCCGTACTTGCTGGCGCGGTCGGCCTGGGTATACACATCGACCGGATTGACCAGCTCCACGCTTACCGCCTCAGCATCGATGTCCGGGCGGTTGCGCAGTTGATGCTGGGCACGCGACGCCAGCGAGGACACCGCCCACTGTGCATCGAAGCCCTGTCCATCCACCTTGCGCTCGTTGGGCAGGAAGCTGCCGCCGAACAGCGGGTGCGGCCATGGCGAGCGCAGTGCGATGCGGCTGTCATCGCCCACCGGCACCACCGACAGCGACCGGGTGCCATCGAGCACCAGCTCCAGCTCGACCTTGCTGCCCTTGAGCAGCCCACCCCGTGCATCCTCCAGGCCCGGCAGACCAACGTGCAGGCCAGTGCCGATACCACTGACACCGCCGGCATCGGGCAGCAGGCTCAGGGCATTGCCATCCACACGCAGGTTGGGCGAGCCGACCAGACCACGCACGTCAGCGATGCCGACCGTCAGGAACGGCGTGCCATACGTACGCCCCGTCTTCACCGGGTAGTCGTCATCGGCGAATTCGGCAGTGATCATGGCCTTCCAGCTGTAGACCGGCACGCGGAACAGACCGACGCGACGCTCATCCGGCTGCATCACGCCGTCCACCTTGAGCGTGGCCGGCATCTGCAGCCACTGGCCCTGCTCGACCTGCTTTTCCTTCTTTTTGTTGCCGGCCGCGTCCACCACCTCGACCTCCCGGGTCTCGGTCCACGGCACCACGCGGATCGGGCCAGTCAGGATCTGCGCACCGGCGCGGCTCTGCGCCACGCGCTGGTAAGCCTCGTCGCGGTACGCCTCGCGCTCGCGGATCACGCCTTTGATCAGGCTCAGCGGAATCAGCAGCAACAGGATCAGCCCGCCCACAATGGCGAACCGCAACAGCATCTTCAGGGATTTCATGACCCGTCCTCGGTTGGGAGGGGGCCAGCTTCCCTCGCGCCGGTGTGCGGGGTTTGTGCCGAGTTTGAAGTCTGTGTGAAGTGCGGCAGCGATCAGCGCCGCGGCGGTACGGAGGGCAGCCGCGACGGCAGCCACAACACCGCCTGCGCGCCACCGTCATCGCGGTTGCGCAGGCTCACACGGCCGCCATGCAGGCGGGCCACTTCCTGCACGAACGACAGGCCCAGGCCGGAGCTGCGCTGGCCGGTGCCCGGTCGCGCAAGGGAATAGAAGCGCTCGAACACGCGGTCAAGCGCGTAGTCCGGCACGCCACTGCCGCGATCGGCCACGGTGAGTGCGATGCCCTCGCCGTCCGCACCGGCACCGAGCGTGATGACGCTGCCGGCCGGTGAGAAGGCCACGGCATTCTCCAGCAGATTGTTCAGGGCCTGGCGCAGCAGATAGCCATCGCCCTGCACGCTCTCGGCCCGTGCCTCCACCGCGATCGTGACCCCGGCGGTCTGCGCACGCACCGCCACCGCGTCGGCGGCGGACTGCAGCAAGGGCGTCAAGGCAATCCGCTCATGCTTCTGCAGCCACCCGTACTGCTCCACCTCGGCCAGCGCCAGCAGCTTGTCGATGGTCTCGGTGAGGCGCTGCGCCTGACCTTCGATACTGCGGGCGAAATGCGCGCGATCGGCATCCGGCAACGGTTCCTGCAGCAGTTCTGCCGCGCCGCGGATCGCGGCCAGCGGGCTCTTCATTTCATGCGTCAGCGATTGAACGTACTGCTCGACGTAGGCCTTGCCTTCCAGCTTGCGGCGCATGGTTTCCAGCGCCTGGCCCAGATCTCCGATCTCATCGCGGCGCGGCTTCGGTGGCGGCACCGGCTCACCGGCGCTGACTGCCTTGGCATAGCGGTTGAGACGGTTCACTCCGTGCATCAGCCACGCGGTCATCAACAGGCCGATCAGCGCTGAAAGGCCGATCAACCACGCACCACGCTTCATGATGGCGCGCTGGCTGGCCGCGATGAAGGGATCGATGCTGCGGTTGGGCTGGGCCAGACTGAGCACACCGATCAGCGTGCGGCCGTCGGCCGGATCGAAGATCGGTGCGGCCACGTGCATCACCGAATGGGTGTCGTCGCCCGGGGTCTCCGGGCTGGAGCGCGCGCCGTACTCGCCGCGCAGCGTCCGGTACACATCGTTCCAGCGCGAATTGTCGCGACCGACATCGCGGCCGGTCGAGTCGTACACCACGATGCCCTTGGCATCGGTGATGGTGACCTGGTAGTCCAGCGTGCGCTTGGGAAAGCGCCACACCATCGCCTTCGGGTCGCGGCGTTTGGCGCGCGCCAGATCGGCGACGAAGCGGCCCTCGCGGATCTGCCCGGCCTTGAGATCGGCAGCCGCCATTTCCGCCAGCACGTTGGCCGCATCGACCAGGGTGGATTCCATCGCCTGGCGCACGCCCGGCTTCACTTCGTTGACGAAGATACGCATCACGAAGAACGCGGCGATGCCCACGATCAGGAAGAAGCCCAGGAACAGTTTCAGGCCCAGCCGCATGCCTACACCTCCAGTGCGTAGCCCAGGCCACGGTGGGTGCGGATCGGATCGGTCTCGGCACCGGCGGCACGCAGCTTGGCACGCAGGGTTTTGACGTGGGTATCGACGGTGCGGTCGGCGCTGTCGGCGTCGCTGTCCCAGCCGCGGTCCATCAACTGGGCACGGCTGAGGATCGCACCGGGGCGCTGCAGCAGGGCCGCCATCAGCGCGTATTCGTAGCGGGTCAGATCCAACGGCTGGTCACCGAAGCGGATCCGGCTGCCCTCGCGGTCGATCGAGAAGCGTCCGAACTGCTGCCAGCCCGCGGTGTCGGCAGGGGCCGCGGACCGGCGCAGGCGTGCCCGTACCCGCGCCACCAGCTCGCGCGGCGAGAACGGCTTGGCCATGTAGTCATCGGCGCCGAGTTCCAGGCCGAGTACGCGGTCGAATTCGTCATTGCGCGCGGTCAGGAAGATCACCGGCACCTCACTGAAGGTCCGCAGCGTTCGGCAGACCTCGAAGCCGCTCATGTCCGGCAGGCCGACATCCAGCACCACCACATCGACGGGGTGCTGGCGCAGGCGGGCCAGTGCTTCACCGCCGAGCAGGCAATGCTCGGCGCCATAGCCTTCGCTGCGCAGTGCATACAGAACGGTGTCGGCAATGGCGGCTTCGTCCTCGACCACCAGGACGTTGTGCAGGGGGGGGCTCATGCGCGCAGCATAGCCGCTGGGCCCGCCGCCCCGTACACTGCGCCGATGAATTACCGCCACGCCTTCCATGCCGGCAACCATGCCGATGTGCTCAAGCACATCGTGCAGCTTGCCCTGCTCGACACCTTCAAGCGCAAGGACAGCCCGTTCTTCGTGCTGGACACCCACGGCGGCGCCGGCCGCTACCTGCTGGCCAGCGAGGAAAGCCGCAAGACGCTGGAGGCCGAAGACGGCGTGATGCGCCTGATGGCCCAGCCGCAGCTGCCCGCGGTGGTGGAGCGCTATCTCAAGGCGGTCCAGGCCGACAACCCGGTCGGGGCGATGATCAGCTACCCCGGCTCGCCGCTGCTGACCGCCCAGACCCTGCGCGAGCAGGACCGCATGGCCGTCTGCGAGGTGCAGGATGCCGAGGCCGCCGCGCTGAAGGCGCTGTTCGCCCATGACAGCCGGGTGGCCGTGTATCACGCTGATGGCTATGCCCAGAACAAGAAGCTGCTGCCGCCCAAGGCCAACGGCGTGAAGATTGGCCGTGGGCTGGTGCTGATCGACCCGCCCTACGAGGGGCAGGACGCCGAATACCAAGCGATCCTGGCCTCGGTGACGGAGATCCTGGGCCGCTGGCCGCAGGCCAGCTTTGCGATCTGGTTCCCGATCAAGCAGCGCCGGACCATCCTGCACTTCCTGCGCAAGGCCTGTGCCCTGCCGGTGAAATCGGTGCTGACCGCCGAGCTGCTGATCCGCCCGGACGACTCCCCGCTGCGGCTCAATGGCAGCGGCATGCTGCTGTTGAACCCGCCATGGCAGTTCGACCAGGTCCTGGCCCCGGCCATGCCGGCGCTCAAGCAGCACCTGGGTGAGGCAGGCGCCTCGACCCGCCTGCAGTGGCTCAAGCAGGCCGAATGACCCCCTTCAGGCCAGACCGGAACCCCGGCCTGGCCGGCTCCTCCCGGCCGGATCGGCGTGAGTGATCCGTTCACGGAACGCTGCACCCGGGATGCGAGAATCCTGAGACCACCAAGGAATCACCGGTATGGCTACCCGTAACCGCATGCCGCCCTGGCACGAAATCTTCAAGGCACCCAGTGGCCACGAGCTGCTGATCCGCCCCATCCGGCCGGAAGACGGCCCGCCGCTGCATGCCGCCTTCAGCCTGTTCGGGCCGGAGGAAATCCGCGATCGTTTCCTGCAGTCGGTGACCGAGCTGTCGCCGGAAACCACGCAGCGGCTGACCCACCCCAATCCCAAGAGCGAAATCACCCTGGTCGCGGCCGAATCCCTGCCCGCCGGTGAAGCCGTGGTGGGTGCGGTCGCACGCGCTTCGATCATCCCCGGCACCCGCGAAGCAGAGTACGCGATCCTGGTCAGCCGCTTCCTGGTCGGCCAGGGGCTGGGCAGGCAGTTGATGCGCAAGCTGGTCAAGTGGGCGCGCGGCAAGTACCTGGATCGTCTGTACGGCGATGTCGCCGAAGAAAACGAGCCGATGAAGCAGCTGGCTGCCTCGCTGGGTTTCCAGCCGATCCCGCACCCGAACGGTACGCCGGGTTTGGTGCGCATGGTGCTCGAACTCGACAGCTGACGCCGGGCGCATGCCCCTGCCCTGATCGGTAGCGCCGGCCGCTGGCCGGCTGCCCGTAATAGGTAGTGCCGGCCGGCACTACCGTCGAAGATGGCGGAAGCCTGCATCCGGACACCGCCAGCTGACGCGGCCGCCACGTTGCGGTCTGCTAAAATCGTCGGTTCATGTCACGCACCTCCTATCCCGTTCCGCCGCTGCCACGTCCTGGACAGCTCCGCGCCTGGTGGCGCGCTCCCGCTTCGGCGACAGCGCTGGCGTGGTACATCGCCCGCGCGGCACAGTCGCACGACGGGCCGTTGCTGGTGGTCGCGCGCGACAACCATGGCGCGAACCAGATCGAAGCGGATCTGCACACCCTGCTGGGCAGTGCCGGCGACGTGCCGATCGTGGCCTTCCCGGATTGGGAAACCCTGCCCTATGACGCCTTCAGCCCGCACCCGGACATCATTTCCCAGCGCCTGGCCGCGCTGCACGCCCTGCCCGCGCTGAAGCGCGGCATCGTGGTAGTGCCGGTGCAGACGCTGCTGCAACAGCTGGCCCCGCTCAAGTACGTCATCGGCGGCAGCTTCGACCTGACCGTCGGCCAGCGTCTGGATCTGGACGCGGAAAAACGCCGCCTGGAATCGGCCGGTTACCGCAACGTGCCGCAGGTCATGGACCCGGGTGATTTCGCGGTGCGTGGCGGTCTGCTTGATGTCTACCCGATGGGCGCCGAGACGCCGCTGCGGGTGGAGCTGCTCGACGAAGACATCGATTCGATCCGCGCCTTCGATCCGGAATCGCAGCGCTCGCTGGACAAGGTCGAGGCGGTGCACATGCTGCCCGGCCGTGAAGTGCCGCTGGATGATCTCAGCGTTTCGCGCGTGCTCAACACGTTGCGCGAACGCTTCGACGTGGATACCCGGCGCAGCGCGCTGTACCAGGATCTCAAGGCCGGTATCGCGCCGGCCGGCATCGAGTACTACCTGCCGCTGTTCTTCGACAAGACCGCGACCCTGCTCGACTATCTGCAGCCGAACGTTTTGCCGGTGCTGGCGCCGAACGTGTTCGACGCTGCCGCCGCGTTCTGGGCGCAGACGCAGAACCGCTACGAGCAGCGCCGCCACGATGTGGAGCGCCCGCTGCTGGCCCCGGAAGAGCTGTACGCCAGCCCCGAACAGCTGCGCGGCACGCTCAACGGCCTGGCCCGCGTTGAAGTCTGGCCGCCGGATCACGACCGCATCGGCGATGCACAGCCGATGGGCGACCAGCCACTGCCGCCGTTGCCGGTGGCCGCGCGCGATGCGCCAGCCGCCGAGGCCCTGAAATCCTTCATCGGTCATTACCCGGGTCGGGTGTTGATCGCCGCCGATTCTGCCGGCCGCCGCGAAGCCCTGCTGGAAGTGCTGCTCGCCGCCGAGCTGAAGCCGCCGGTGGTCGCCGATCTGCCCGGCTTCCTGGCCGACGACAGCGTGCGCTTCGGCATCACCGTGGCGCCGCTGGAAGACGGTTTCGCGCTGGAAAGCCCGCCGATCGCCGTGCTGACCGAGCGCCAGCTGTTCCCCGAACGCGCGGGTCAACAGCGCCGCAGCCGCCGGGCCGGGCGTGAGCCGGAAGCGATCATCCGCGATCTCGGCGAGCTCAGCGAAGGCTCGCCGATCGTGCACGAAGACCACGGTGTCGGCCGCTACCGCGGCCTGATCGTGCTCGATGCCGGCGGCATGCCCGGCGAGTTTCTGGAAATCGAATACGCCAAGGGCGACCGCCTGTATGTGCCGGTCGCCCAGCTGCACCTGATCAGCCGCTACTCGGGCGCCTCGCCGGAAACCGCGCCGCTGCATTCGCTCGGTGGCGAGCAGTGGACCAAAGCCAAGCGCAAGGCGGCCGAAAAGGTCCGCGATGTCGCCGCCGAACTGCTGGAAATCCAGGCGCGTCGCCGTGCCCGTGCCGGCCTGGCGCTGCACGTGGACCGCGCGATGTACGAGCCGTTCGCAGCCGGGTTCCCGTTCGAAGAAACGCCCGACCAGTTGGCCGCGATCGACGCGACCCTGCGCGATCTGGCCAGCAGCCAGCCGATGGACCGCGTGGTGTGCGGTGATGTCGGCTTCGGCAAGACCGAGGTCGCCGTGCGCGCCGCCTTTGCTGCTGCCAGTGCCGGCAAGCAGGTCGCCGTACTGGTGCCGACCACGCTGCTGGCCGAACAGCACTACCGCAACTTCCGCGATCGCTTCGCCGATTGGCCGCTCAAGGTGGAGGTGCTGTCGCGCTTCAAATCCACCAAGGAGATCAAGGCCGAACTGGAGAAGGTCGCCGCCGGCACCATCGACGTCATCATCGGCACCCATCGCCTGCTGCAGCCGGATGTGAAGTTCAAGGACCTGGGGTTGGTGGTGGTCGATGAGGAGCAGCGCTTCGGTGTGCGCCAGAAGGAGGCACTCAAAGCGATGCGCGCCAACGTGCATCTGCTCACCCTGACCGCCACGCCGATTCCCCGCACCCTCAACATGGCCATGGCCGGGCTGCGCGATCTGTCGATCATCGCCACGCCGCCGCCGAACCGGCTGGCGGTCAAGACGTTCATCACCGCCTGGGACAACGCCCTGCTCCGCGAAGCCTTCCAGCGCGAACTGGCCCGTGGTGGCCAGCTGTACTTCCTGCACAACGACGTGGAGAGCATCGGCCGCATGCAGCGCGAGCTGGCCGAGCTGGTGCCCGAAGCCCGCATCGGCATCGCCCATGGGCAGATGCCCGAGCGCGAGCTGGAACGGGTGATGCTGGACTTCCAGAAGCAGCGCTTCAACGTGCTGCTGTCGACCACGATCATCGAATCGGGCATCGACATCCCCAACGCCAATACCATCATCATCAACCGCGCCGACCGCTTCGGCCTGGCCCAGCTGCACCAGCTGCGTGGCCGCGTGGGTCGCTCGCACCACCGGGCGTACGCCTACCTGGTGGTCCCGGACAAGCGCGCGATGACGCCCGATGCCGAGAAGCGTCTGGAGGCGATCGCCTCGATGGACGAACTCGGTGCCGGCTTTACCCTGGCCACCCACGATCTGGAGATCCGCGGTGCCGGCGAGCTGCTCGGCGAAGACCAGAGCGGCCAGATGGCCGAGGTCGGCTTCAGCCTGTACACCGAGCTGCTCGAACGTGCGGTGCGCAGTATCCGCCTGGGCAAGCTGCCCGATCTGGATGCGGGCGAAGAGGCACGCGGTGCCGAGGTCGAGCTGCATGTGCCCGCCCTGATCCCCGACGCCTACCTGCCCGACGTGCATACCCGCCTGACCCTGTACAAGCGCATCAGCAGTGCGCGTGACAGTGGTGAGCTGCGCGAACTGCAGGTGGAGATGATCGACCGCTTCGGCCTGCTGCCGGATGCGGCCAAGCACCTGTTCGCGATCGCCGAGCTGAAGCTGCAGGCCAACGTGCTGGGCGTGCGCAAGCTGGAACTGGGCGAGAACGGCGGGCGCATCGTGTTCAACGCCAAGCCCGAGATCGACCCGATGGCGGTCATCCAGCTGATCCAGAAGCAGCCCAAGCTGTACACGATGGATGGGCCGGACAAGCTGCGCATCAAGCACCCGCTGCCGCTGCCGGAAGACCGCTTCAGCGCCGCCAAGGCCTTGTTGCTGACCCTCTCCCCGCGTTGATTTCACGCCTGGCGCAAGCCGCCAGGCGCTATCGTTCGATGGGCAGGCGCCACGTGGCGGCCTGCCCGACCCCGGCACTGACGGCCGGCCATCCGACCCCACGTGACCGCCGCCATGTTCGACGACGCCCCTTCGCAGGTCTGCTCCATCGATGCGCTGTCGATGTCGTTGCAGATGCGCGACCAGTACACCCGTTTCCACTGCGACCGGGTCGGTCTGCTCGGCGATCAGCTGGGCCGCCTGTGCGATCTGGACGACACGCAGCGGGCGCATCTGGCGCTGGCGGCCCGCTTCCATGACATCGGCAAGATCGGCATTCCGGACAACGTGCTGTTGCATCCCGCGCGTCTGGATGACGCACAGCGCGCGATCATGCGTACCCACCCCGAGCGCGGCGAGCGCATCTTCGCCACCACCGGGCGCAGCGACGCCGCCGAGGTGGCGCGGCTGATCCGCAGCCATCACGAGGCGTTCGATGGCAGTGGTTATCCGGATGGCCTGAAAGGCAGCGACATTCCGCTGGGCGCACGCGTGCTCACCATCGTTGATGGTTACGACGCCATGACCACCACCCGCCCCTACCGCGGCCCGATGCCGCATGCCAAGGCGATGGGCATCCTTGCCGGGCAGCAGGGTGGCCTGGTGGATCCGGAGGTGTTCGGCCTGTTCACCCGGATGATGGCCTCCGCCGGCTAGCCCTACGCCAGGTGGGGCCTGAAAAAAAACCCGGCGCTCGCCGGGTTTTTTGTCTCACTCAACCGCGTGCGATCACCAGATCACAACGCGCTTGTCGTCGGCCCGCACCATCGCGTCGCCGGCCTTGCACTCGAACGCCTGCGCGTACGCCGGCATGTTCGACGGCGCGCCGTTGGCACGGAAGTTCGCCGGGGCGTGCGGATCGGTGTTCAGACGCACGCGCAGCTCGCCTTCATTGAAGTTGCGGCGCCACACGGTGGCCCAGTTCATGAAGAAGCGCTGGTCCTGCGAATAGCCGTCCACCTCGACGTTGGCCTTCGGGTCTTCCTTCAGCGCCATCTGCAGCGCGTCATACGCCACGGTCAGGCCGCCCAGATCGCCGATGTTCTCGCCCAGGGTCAGCTTGCCCTTCACGTTCACGCCCGGCAGCGACTCATAGCCGTCGAACTGCGCGACCAGCTGGTCGGTACGCTGGGTGAAGGCGGCACGATCGCTGTCGGTCCACCAGTTGTCGAAGTTGCCGTTGGCCGCGAACTGGCTGCCCGAGTCGTCGTAGCCGTGCATCATTTCGTGGCCGATGACCGCACCGATGCCGCCGTAGTTCAGCGCCGGATGTGCCTTGGCGTCGAAGAACGGCGCCTGCAGGATCGCCGCCGGGAACACGATCTCGTTCTTGGTGGCGTTGTAATAGGCGTTGACGGTCTGCGGGGTCATGCCCCACTCGGTCTTGTCGACCGGCTTGCCGATCTTGTTGAGCATGAAGCGGTAGTTGAACGTGCGCGCGGCCTGCATGTTGCCCAGGTAGCTGTCGCCGTTGGTTTCCAGGCCCGACCAGTCACGCCACTTGTCCGGATAGCCGATCTTCGGGGTGAAGCTGGCCCACTTTTCCAGTGCCTTCTTGCGGGTGTCTTCGCTCATCCACTCCAGCTTCTCCAGGCGCGCCTTCAGCGCCACCGAGAGGTTCTCCACCAGGTGCTGCATCTGCACCTTGGAGTCGGCCGGGAACACGGCGTCGACATACATCTGGCCCAGGCCTTCGCCGATGGCGCCGTTGACCGACTCCAGCACGCGCTTCCAGCGCGGCTGCATTTCCTTCTGGCCACGCAGGGTGGTGCTGTAGAAATCGAAGTTGGCCTTTTCGAAAGCGCTGCTCAGGTACGGCGAGGCGTCATCGATGGTGTGGAAGCGCAGGTAGGCCTGCCAGGTCGCGGCCGGCACGTCGGCCAGCATCTTGTCCACTTCGCCGAAGAAGCCCGGCTGGGCCATCGAGAACTTCTGCGCGGCCGGCACCTTCAGGGTGTCGAACAGCGCGGTCCAGCTGAAGTTCGGGGTCAGCTTGTCCGCGTCGGCCGCGCTGACCGGGTTGTAACGCTTGGCCGGGTCACGCATTTCGATGCGCGACATCGAGGCCTTGGCCAGACGCGTTTCGAACTCCATCACCGCCTTGGCCTGGTTCTTGGCCTGCTCGGCATCGACGCCGGACAGGGTCAGCACCTGGGCGATGTAGGCCACGTACGCATCGCGGATCTTGGCCTGCGACGCGTCGAAGTAGTAGCCCTTCTCCGGCAGGCCGAGGCCGCCCTGGCCGACATAGGCGATGACGTTGGCCGAATCCTTGTAGTCGGCATTGGCGAACAGCGAGAACAGCACGCCCTGGCCCACCGCCTGGCTGTCGCGCAGGTACTGGGTGATGGCGGCGGTATCGGTCAGCGCAGCGATCTTGTCCAGCTGCGGCTGCAGCGGGGTGATGCCGGCGGCTTCGATCTTTGCCTCGTCCGAACCGGTCTTCCAGATGTCACCGATCTTGGCTTCCACCGTGCCGGCCTTGGCCTGGCTGGCGGCGGCCTGCTGGACCAGCGCGTGCTGCACTTCCAGCGAGCGCTCGCGCAGGATTTCGAAGCTGCCCCAGGTGGTCTGGTCGTTCGGAACCGGGTTGGCCTTGAGCCACTTGCTGTTCACGAACCCGTTGAGGTCGGTGCAGGCGGCGATGGCGGTGTCCAGATCGGCGTTGTTGAGCGAGATCAGCGCGGTCTTGATCTGCGACTGATCAAACGCCGGCTTGGCATCGGCGGTGGCGGCAGGCGCGGTATCGGTCTTGCCGCAGGAGGCCAGCGACACGGCGATGGCGGCGGTCAGACCCAGCGGGACCAGCTTGGAAAACTTCATTCGACTCTCCGGCTACAGATGGATGCATCACCCGGATCACGGGCAATCGCTCAGCGTAGCGCGGGAGGGGCCGGGACGGACCGGCCAAAGGTCACACCATCGCGCAGCGGTAGCCACCCCATGGGTGGCCCTACCCGCGCGGGTAAAGAAAAGGCCGGCTTGCGCCGGCCTTTCGTTGTTATTTCGCCTTGCCCTGGTTCGCCACGGCCTCAGCGGCCTTGCGTGCCGCTTCCGGGTCGCCCAGGTAGCGGAACGACTGCACCGTCAGGTCGTCATTGAGTTCAAACAGGAGCGGGATGCCGGTCGGGATGTTGAGCTCCAGGATGGCTTCCTGCGAGACGTTGTTGAGGTACTTGTACAGCGCGCGCAGCGAATTGCCGTGAGCGGTGACCAGCACGGTCTTGCCGTCCTTGAGCTGCGGGGCGATGGAATCGAACCAGTACGGCAGCACGCGGTCCAGCGTGGTGGCCAGCGATTCGGTGCCCGGCAGCGCGTTGCGGTCCAGGCCGGCGTAGCGGCGGTCGTGGATCGGGTGGCCCGGGTCCTCGATATCCATCGCCGGCGGCGGGATGTCGTAGGAGCGGCGCCAGATCTTGACCTGGTCCTCGCCGTGCTTGGCGGCGGTCTCGGCCTTGTCCAGGCCCTGCAGGCCGCCGTAATGGCGCTCGTTCAAGCGCCAGCTCTTGCTGACCGGCAGCCAGTCCTGGTCCAGCTCGGCCAGGGCACCCTGCAGGGTGTGAATGGCGCGCTTGAGCACCGAGGTATGCGCGACGTCGAACTGCAGGCCCTCTTCACGCATCAGGCGGCCGGCGGCGGCAGCCTCGCGGCGGCCTTGTTCGGTCAGTTCCACGTCCACCCAGCCGGTGAAGCGGTTGTCCAGGTTCCACTGGCTCTGGCCGTGGCGCAACAGTACGAGTTTCCGGGTCACTGCAGTATCTCCGACAGATGGCAAGGCAGACCCGCATTGTAGCGGCAACACTCCCCTGCCCGTCCGCCGTGGGGCCGCCGGTGGACCTCAGGGATGCGGATGCCCGTGATGGCCCTGCGCGTCAGGTGCAGCCCGGCGGTCGTCCCTGCTGTCGTGCGCGTGGCGGCCATGCGCATGGGCGGCATGATCATGGGCGGCGTGGTCGTGCCCGGCATGGTCATCGTCGTGCCGGTCGCGCGGGCTGCCAACACTGCAGGGATCACCGCAATGGTCCGCCTCGATCTGCAGGGTCACGTGGTCGATGCCGTACTGCTCGTGCAAGCGGGTGCCCAGCTCGCGGCGCAGGCGGTCCGCATCCACGCCGGTGCCCATCACCACGTGCGCGGTCAGTGCCGGCGTACTGGAGGCCAGCGCCCACACGTGCAGGTCGTGCACATCCACCACCCCATCGTGGGCGCACAGGGTGCCGCGTACCGCAGCGACATCCATGCCCTTGGGCACGCCCTCCAACAGCACGTTGATCGCCTCGCGCATCAGTACCCACGTGCGCGGCAGCACCCACAGGCCGATCAGCACGGCCAGGATCGGATCGATCGGCTTCCAGCCGGTCCAGCGGATCAGCAATGCGCCAAGGATCACCGCGACCGAGCCGAGCATGTCCGCCCAGACTTCCAGATACGCACCTTTGACGTTGAGGCTCTCGCCGCTGCCGGCGCGCAGCAGCCGCATCGAGATCAGATTGATCACCAGCCCGAACACCGCGATGGCCAGCATGCCGGTGGAGGCGATCTCCTGTGGTGCGCGGAAACGCTGCACCGCCTCCCACAGGATGTAGCCGGCCACCACGAACAGCATGCCGCCATTGATCATCGCGCCGAGCGCTTCCAGCCGCGCGTAGCCGTAGGTGCGCTTGGCATCGGGCGGGCGCCGGCTGAGCCGGACCGCGACCAGCGCGATCATCAGCGCGAGCGTGTCGGTGGCCATGTGCGCGGCGTCGGACAGCAGCGCCAGGCTATTGGTCCAGAACGCACCGATGACTTCCACCAGCAGGAAGGTCGTGGTCAGGCCCAGCGCCCACCACAGCGGTTTCTCGTGGCGGATCTCGCTGGGCAGATGGTCGTGGTCGTGACCCATGAAAGCTCTCCTGGACAATGCCGGCAGGGTAAGCAGCGCCTCGCGCGGAGACTATTACACTTACCGCAGCGTTCAGTTTGCAACTCAATAACACCCGTGCCCGGCCGCTACCTGTCGACGGCCTGTGTGGCGGGAAGACAATCGTGCATAACGTTCCAAACCTTGATGAGGCCAGCCAGCCGCTGGCGATGGCCTGGGGCCAGACGCTGGCGCAGACGCCAGCGGACGCGGCGGCGCTGCTGGCCGGTCTGTGGGCGGCCAGCCCGCCCGAACTGGCCCACCACTTCTACGACGTGCTGCTCGAAGACCCGCGCGCGAGCCGCTTCCTCTCGCACGACCAGGTGCGGCTGCGCCTGAAGCCGGCGATGCAGCGCTGGCTCCAGCAGATCCTCACCGCCACGCCGGACAGCATCAACGCGCTGGTCGCCGCACAGCGCGTGATCGGCGACGTGCATGCCCGCGTGGGGATTCCGGTGGACCTGGTGGCCCGCGGTGCGCGCGTGCTCAAGCACCGCTTGTTCGATCGCATCATCGCGCAGGCCGACGACAGTGCCACCGCGTACGCGGCGATCCACTGCCTCAGTGCCTCGATGGATATCGCGCTGGAAGGGATGACACTGGCGTACACCCACGCCCGCGAGCGCTCCTCGCGCACCGATGCCGCGTATCGCCTGTTCTCGCTGGTGCAGAACGTCAGCACCGAACGCGAAAGGCAGCGGGCTTTGCTGTTGGATTGGGAAAACGCGCTGCTCTACGCGATGGCCAGCCAGAACGCCGACGCCCAGCTCACGGGCCTGGCGCAATCCGAGTTCGGCCTGTGGTTCACCCACAAGGGCATCCCCAGTTTCGGCGAAAGCAGCGAGACCGGCCAGGTCGGCGCACTGGTGTCGGCCGTGGACACACACTTGCGGGAGGCCTTGGCGCATGCCGATTTCGCTGCCCGCTTCAGCGCACTGCAGGGCATCCGCGAGCGGCTGGCACAGATCCGCACCTTGATGGGCATGTTGTTCGAGCGGATCGGCGAACTTGATGCCGGCAGCGACGCGCTGACCAACCTGCTCAACCGCCGCTTCCTGCCCACCGTACTGCGTCGGGAAATCGAACTGGCCAATTCCACCCAGACGCCGTTCTCGTTGCTGCTGTTGGACCTGGACCATTTCAAGGCGATCAACGATGCGCACGGTCACGACGGCGGCGACCGCGCCCTGCAGCACGTCGCCGCCCTGCTCGGCCAGCTCACCCGTGGCAGTGACTATCTGTTCCGCTACGGTGGAGAGGAATTCGTGGTGGTGTTGGTTGCGGCCACCGCCGCCCAGGCGGAGGTGATCGCCGAGAACCTGCGCAAGCACATCGCACAGAGCCCGGTGCACCTGGCCAATGGCCAACGCCTGGCGCTGACCACCAGCATCGGTGTGGCCGCACACGACGGGCATCCCGATTACGAGCGCCTGATGGCGCGCGCGGATGCGGCGATGTACCAGGCCAAAAAGCGAGGTCGAAATCAAGTCGTCCTGGCCAGCGACGACCTGCCCGAGCCGCCTGGTCGGCAAGCCGTGCAACGCGGCTGATGGCAGCCCCCCGGCGGACACGCCGGGGGGCGAAACGCCCGTTGCGGGACGCATGACTGACCAATGGCGCATGTCCGGTGCGGTTTCTGCGGCGTAGCATCGCGGCACCGCCGTCCGTCACAGGAACACCCCGATGTCGACCCGCTGCGCCCTGACCCGCCCTGCCCTGCTGCTGTTCCTGTCGGCGTTGCCGATGACGCCGCTGTTGGCCACTGCGCGCGAGGTGGCTGCGCCGGCCGAGCATGTGGATGCGGATGGGCCCTACGTGTTCCGTACGGCCAAGGGACTGGAAGCGGCCTGGGTGTGCAACGACCACGTGATCCGCCGCGAGCTGCCGGCAGGTGGCGAGACCACCGTGGTTGCCCCCGAATGCGGCTACCCGCACGCGCTGACCGTGCTGCCACCGCGGTCTGCGGAGATCGCCCGGCTCCCGGCCACGCCACGGATCGTGGCGCTGTCGGACATCCATGGCCAATACAGCCTGCTGGTGAAACTGCTGCGCGCCCACCACGTGATCGACAACGAGGACCGCTGGTCGCTGGGCGACGCCACGCTGGTGATCGCCGGCGATGTGTTCGACCGCGGGCCGCAGGTCACCGAGGCGTTCTGGCTGCTGTACAGCCTGCAGCAGCAGGCCGCGGCGGCCGGCGGTGCGGTGCACTTCGTGCTCGGCAACCACGAGACGATGGTGCTCTACAACGACCTGCGCTACGTCAACCCGAAGTACCTCAAGAGCGCGCAGTTGCTTGGCCGCTCCTATCCCGCGCTGAACGGCCCGGATTCAACGATCGGTCAGTGGCTGCGGACCCGCCCGGTGCTGCTGCGCATCGGCGATACCCTGTTCCTGCACGGAGGGATCGCACCGGAGAACCTGGACCTGGTGCGCGGCATGGACGCCACCAACGCCGACTACCAGGCGGCGGTCGGGCTGCCCAAGGACCAGGTCAAGGCCGCACCGGACACCGCACGCCTGTTCGACGGCAAGACCAGCCCGATCTGGTACCGCGGCTACTTCGATGGCCGCATGGACACCGCGCAGATCCAGGCCCTGCTCAAGCAGCTGGACCTTGCGCGCATCGTCGTCGGCCACACCTCGATGCCGCATGTCAGCAGCTTCCACGGCGACCGGATCATCGCCATCGACAGCAGCATCAAGAACGGCGCGAACGGCGAGCTGCTGTTCATCGAGAACGGCGCGCTCAGCCGTGGCCTGCCCGATGGCTCGCGGGTGCCGCTTGCCGAAGGCCGGATCGGCGAGAACGACTGATCAGCCCGGCTGGCGACTGGCCTCGCCCACCACCGGCAATGCACGCACGCGACCGGGCTTGCTCGGGAAGGCATGGCGCACGATCCGCCACACCACCTGGCCGAACTGGCGCGGCAGCGATCCGGTGTTGTAGTGCTGGCCGTAGCGCGCGCAGATCTGCTTCACCTCGACCGCGATCGCCGCATAGCGGTTGGCCGGAATGTCCGGATAGAAGTGGTGCTCGATCTGGTGGCTGAGGTTGCCCGACATCACATTCATCAGCTTGCCACCGGTCAGGTTGGATGAGCCGCGCAGCTGGCGCAGATACCAGTGGCCGCGGCTCTCATCGCGCACGCATTCCTTCGGGAAGGTCTCGGCCTCGGCGGTGAAATGGCCGCAGAAGATGATCACGTAGGTCCAGACGTTGCGGATCAGGTTGGCGACGACATTGCCCAGCAGCACCGGCAGGAAGAACGGACCGGCCAGCGCCGGGAACAGCAGGTAGTCCTTGAACATCTGCTTGCCCATCTTGCGGCCGACCGGGCGGAACTGCGCGCCCAGTTGCTTGAGCGTCATCTTGCCGGCGAACACGCGGCCCAGGCGCAGGTCCTGGATCGCAATGCCCCATTCAAACAGCAACGCAAAGACCACGGCGACCACCGGCTGCATCAGGTAGAACGGGCGCCAGCGCTGCTCGGGGAAAATACGCAGCAGTCCGTAGCCGATATCGTCGTCCAGCCCGCGCACGTTGGTGTAGGTGTGGTGGCGGAAGTTGTGGGTCTTGCGCCAGGCATCGGCGGTGCCGACGATATCCCACTCGTAGGTGCTGCCCTGCAGCTGCGGATCGCCCATCCAGTCGTACTGGCCGTGGATGACGTTGTGCGCCAGCTCCATGTTCTCCAGAATCTTGGACAGCGCCAGCATGACCACACCGGCAATCCACGCCGGAATCAGCACGCTGTGCACGAACGCACCGAGGAACAACAGCGCGCGGCCGGCCACGCCGGTCCAGCGCACCGCGGCGACGACGCGACGGATGTAGCGCGCATCGCGCGCGCCGAGCGTGGCCAGCTGGCGTGCGCGCAGTGCATCGAGTTCATCGCCGAAGGCCTGCAGTTCGGCCGGGGACAGCGCGCGGTTGTGCACGGAAGACATGGTCACAGCTCCAGGATCAGGTCGGTGCTGGCGCTGTTCACGCACAGCTTTACTTGCGTGGCCGGTTCGGCCGCGTGGTCGCCGGTCAAGGTATGGCGGGTGACGCCGGACACCTTGCCGCAGACACAGGTATTGCAGATGCCCATGCGGCAGCCACTGGCCGGGCGCAGCCCTTCGGCCTCCAGCGCCTGCAGCAGCGAGGTGCCGCGCGGCAGCGAGAGCGTGCGGCCACTGCGACGCAGTTCGACCTGCACCGTGCCCGTTTCCACCGCTGGCAGCACTGGTGGGGTGAAGGCCTCGGACTGCAGCGAAGCAACCTGGCCCTGCAGCCGCACCTGCGCTGCATCGACGAAGCCACCCGGGCCGCACACCAGGGTGCGGGCGGTGCTCAGATCGCCCAGTGCGCCGAAGGCGAAGGCATCCACGCGCGATGCCGGGGCAGCGGGATCGCGGGTCAGCGCGATATGCAGCTCGAACGACGGGTGGCGTTCTGCCATCGCGGCGAGTTCCTCGGCGAAGCAGAGTTCTTCGCGGCGGCCTGCCCAGTACACCAGATCCACCTTGCGCGGCATTCCCGCACCATCGAGCTGGCGCAGCAGCGCGCGCATCGGGGTGATGCCACTGCCGGCGGCCAGCAACAGCAGGCGCTCAGCGGAGGCTGCGGGCAGGGTCATCTCACCGAACGCCTGGCCCAGTTCGAACACCTCCCCCGGTACGGCGGAATGGGCCAGGTGCTGGCTGACCGCACCGCCAGCGATCGCCTTGACGGTGATCGCCAAGCGTCCGTCGGCCAACACGGTCGGGCTGTAACTGCGCGACAGGCGGCGGCCATCGACTTCTACACCGAGGGTGACGTGCTGGCCCGGCAGCAGACCGCGGAAATGACGGTTGGGTTTGAGGACCAGCGTCACGGCATCGGCACTTTCGGCGGTGCGCGATACCAGGCGGGCCAACGGGCGCCGCAGCGTCCACAGCGGATGCAGGCGGGTGCCCCAGAAGTCGAACAGCTCCTCGGAGACCCAGCGGCGGGGGCTGGCGGCGTGACGGCGGGCGGCAATGCGCGGGACGGTGCTCATGCTGCGCACTATACGGCCGAGCATACGACTGTGTATACAGTTGTATATTGCTGGGACGGGCTATGATTCAGGGACTTGACTCCCCTGCCCCCGATGACCTCCCCAGACCTGCCCCTGCCCGCCTCCGACGACGCCCATCCCGTGCGCAAAGCCTCCATCTCGCGTGAGGATCTGCTGGCCGCGGCCTTGGCCCTCATCGGGCCGCACCGCAGCGTCTCCACGCTGAGCCTGCGCGAGGTCGCGCGTGAAGCCGGGATCGCCCCGAACTCGTTCTACCGCCAGTTCCGCGACATGGATGAGCTGACGGTGGCCCTGATCGACCTGGCCGGGCGCTCGCTGCGCACCATCATCGGCGAGGCCCGCCAGCGCGCGGCCTCCTCGGACCGCAGCGTGATCCGGCTGTCGGTGGAGACCTTCATGGAGCAGCTGCGTGCCGATGACCGCCTGCTGCATGTCCTGCTGCGTGAAGGCACGGCCGGCTCGGATGCGTTCAAGCACGCGGTCGATCGCGAACTGAATTACTTCGAAGACGAACTGCGGGTCGACCTGATCCGTCTGGCGGCCGCCGACGGCGCGCGCCTGCACGAACCGGGCCTGGCCTCCAAGGCGATCACCCGGCTGGTCTTCGCCATGGGCGCCACCGCGGTGGACCTTCCGCCGGAAAAAGACCCCGAACTGATCGACCAGTTGACACAGATGCTGCGGATGATCATCACCGGGGCGCGCACCTTGGCGGGTAGTCCTCCGCTGCGCTGAGGCGGGGTGTCGACTGGCGACAGGCTGCGTGCCGTGCAGCAGCGAGGACGTGGGAGCTGCGACGCTGCGTCGCAGCAATTCCCATTGACACCGGGCGCCAGGCGCTAATAAAGTGTGAAATTCCTCACAAACGTAACTCCGCCACTGTCTGCCGGCTGCTTCTCGGGAATTGGGGTCCTGAGCGCATCCAGGTGTACCGGGGACATCCGCCTGCAGGCCGTGCGCCTGTCGTGTCGCGTGTCGCAGTGACGGCTCCAGGCCCCAGGGAAGGCAGGCGTTGATGGATACCGTAGTGGCACCTCGTTCGCGGCGCGGCATGCGCGGCTTCACGCTGCTTGAGCTGATGGTGGTCGTGGCGATCATCGCCATTCTGGCCGCGATCGCGCTGCCCTCTTACCGGAACTATGTGCTGCGGTCCAAAATCCGGCTGGCGCAGAGTGACCTGCTTGCCCTCTCTGCCAACATCGAAAACGCTCGCCAGCGCACCCTCAGCTACCCCGCCGATGCGACCGCCGCCAAACGCGGTTGGACGCCCGCTGCCAGCAGTGCGGATTTCACTTTTGGTTATGCGACCGCGAGCGGTGGCTACACGTTGACCGCCGAGGGAGGCAGCACGCTGGGCAGCGCCAGTGGCTGCACCCTGACCCTGACCGACACCAACCAGCGAAGCGTCAGCAGCGCCTGTGGCGCTGTCGGCGTTGACGCCTGGTAACGACCGTGGCTCCGCTTCGCCAACGCGGCGTCACCCTGATCGAGTTGATGATCGGCATCTTCATCATGGCCATGCTGTTGATGGCGGCGCTGCCGCTGGGGCAGTACTGGGTCAACAGCAACCGGCAGATGCAGGCGCGCGGGCTGATGTGGGAAGCCGTGTCGCAGGCGCGTGCGATGGCACTACGCAATCCATCCGCCCGCCGTGCAGGGGAGCCTTCCGCCACGCTGCGTCTGAGCAACGGGCAGTTGGAGGTCGTGGTGCCGGACAACGACACGCCGCTCTGGTCCGCCGTCGTCCGCCAGGACGTGACCTTCAAGCTGGTGGACGGCGGCGGTTTCGCCGATGCCGGCAGCATGGGCGCGAGCAGCAACCCTGCCCTGGACTGCATCAACTTCGATTCGCGCGGCCTGCGCCTGCCGGGGGCCGGAGGCTGCAGCGACAGCAGCGGCACGCTGGGCCACATCGCCGTGGGACTCGCCAACCAGGATCCGCTTTATGTCGACATGTTGTGAGTTGCGCAGGTCGCCGCGCCGGCAGCGCGGTGAGATGCTGCTGGAAGCGCTTGTCGGGGTGTTGATCACCTCGCTGATCGCCGCCGGTCTGGTACACGTGCAGGCCCGACTGATGGACACCCAACGGGCGACCAAGGTCGAGCGGCTGGTGGTCGGCCAACTGCGCGAACAACTGCAGAGCCGCGGCACCGCACTGTGCGACAGCGGCACGGTGGACCTCACCCTTTCGGCCGATCTCAGCCGCAATGCCAGCGTCCAGTGTGGGGCGGTGCAAACGCTCAACGTGGGCCTGGGCGGCACCGCGATCGACGTGGATGCACCGCGCCAGGTGGGACTGACCGTGTCAGCCGCCGATCTGGAGCTGGACGGCGACACGGCCGGCGCGGGTGCGGTCGATCTTCTGTTGTCGAGCCACCAGTGATGCGCATGACCACGCCCTACCGGCAATCCGGCCAGAGCTTGATCAGCATGATGGTGGGGCTGGTGATTTCACTGCTGACCATCGCCGCGATGCTGGTGCTGTACAAGAACATCATCGAATCATCGGGCAACGCGTCGCGTTCGGCCCTGCGCGATGGACAGGTGGCCTCCGCGCTGCTGGCGGCACAGTCTGAGCTGCAGGAAGCCGGCTTCGGCATTCCGATGCAGGACGCGCTGGACACCCGGCTATCTGTCAGCAGCGATGGCAAACAGGTCAGCTGGCGCTTCAAGCACGAGCTCGGCCAGGCCGATCAGTGCGCCGGCCTGCGCCTGGTCGACAGCGACGAAGAAGGGGGCCCCGCGCGTGGCCTGTATCGCCTGGCACCGAAAGCGTGCAGCAGCGTGGTGGGCCTGAGCTGGTCCAGCAACGAACTGCAGCCGGTGGCCTCCGAAGCCGCCTTCTTCGAGCCGACACGCAAGGATGGCACCACCTATGACGGCGCTGAGCGCGAAATAGGTGCGCTGACCCTCCAGGGCGGCTACGCCTTCCATGCCGTCGCCGATACCTGCATGCCCTATCAGCAACAGGACACCGTCGAGCAGGCGGGCCAGCGCATCACCCTGCGCCAATCCGTGGATGAAGTGCTGTTCTCGGTCTGCCTGCCCAACCTCGCCTTCACCCCCGCCACATGATGGGACGCCCTGCGATGAAACGGATGCATTCGCCTGGCCCTGCCAGACAGAAAGGCATGGCTACGCTCTGGATCATATTGATGGTGGGCCTGGCGGTATCGGTCACTGTCGCGGCCTCGGTCTATTCGCTGCGCGGCAACCAGCAGCGCCAGGTCACCACGCATTCGGTGACCTCCGCACAGGCGGCGGCCTGGCGCGGTGTTGAAGTGGTGCGCCGCTATCTGCTGGGCGTGGATCCCGCCACGATGGCGTTATGGAGCCAGTCCAGTGGCGGCCTGCCGCTTCCCGCGGCTATCACCGGCTTGGCCGAGATCGGCATCCCGGATGGCAACGCACGCATCACCGCGCTCAGTGGCACCGGCAACCAGTACCAGGTATCGGCGACGATCACCGCGTTGTCGGGCAGCGGCAGTACGACCACCAGCGCCACCGTGGAAGTGCTGTATGACATCACCCCGGGCAGCCAAGGCGGCGCGAATACACCGGTCTGCGCGAGCATCCCGGCCGCGCCGATGGTGTTCAACGGTGACCTGAACATCACGGGCGGCTCGCTTGGCGTGGTCAATCCCGCTGGCTTCGAGAACATCGCAGTGGCAGGCGACATCACCCTGTCCAGCGCCAGCCAAGCGACCTTCTCCGGCTGTGCGAAAGGCAATGTCACCTTGAGCGGCGGTGGCATCCTCAGCGGCGGACATGTGCATTCACAGGGCACCATCCACATCAACCAGATGGCCAACCCCAGCAACACGACGCTGTGGGGCCGTGATGTGACCATCGGCAGCGGCGTCAGCGGCGGCAACTACGCCGCGGTCAAGGCCGGCGCGTTCACCGCCAACGTCTACAGCGGCTCTAGCGTGATCGGCACCACCGAACTGGGCGGCAAGCTCATCGCATCGACCGTGACCGGCGCCCTGCCGTGGAGCGTTGGTACGGTTTCGCCCTTGGGCACAGGACGGATCGTCATCACACTGGCCAGCGGCGACGTGTTCCTGCTGGACATGGCCTCGGTGAGCATCGACGCCACTACGGGCATCGTCACCGGTGCCGCAGCAGCACAGCGCATCGCCGGCGACGGCACCTCGCCGCTGGCCGACCAGCTCAGTTTCCGCTCCACCCGCATCGCCGGCGGCACGATCAATCTGGCCACGCTCACCATCGATCAGCTGTGGGGACATTACCTGACGATCAGTGGCTGGGGCGGCCGTTACACCACCATCCTGGCCAACGGCGACCTGGACATCGTCACCGGCACCATCGGGACGCTGGTGGGTGGACGCGACATCACCGCTACCCAGGCCGGCCTCTACTGGAGTTTTCCGTCGGTCAGCGCCGGCAATGTCGCAGGTCAGTTGAAGTACGGTACGGCCCGCCAGGCAGTCCCGGACATCGGCGCGGCAATGCCGGGCCTGCGGACCCAGCAGACCGGCACCAGCCCCGGCCTGCCCGGCATTCCGTTCTGCGATACCCGCGTGGATGCGATCGACGTCACCGCCTACCGGGGCAGTGCCAACTACATCTTCGAGTGGATCGACAACGCGCCGCACCTGACGATCCGCAACGTACGCACGGTCAGCGGCACCTCGATCGATGGGGTCTACAACCTCGCCACGCAGGACGTGCGTCGCCTGCCGGCCAATGGCGCGCAGTTCCTGACCTGCAACTGGAACCAGGCCGGCAATGCGGCCGCGCATTGCTTCCGTGACAAGACCGCGACCAGCGCCTGGACCATCACCGGCCTGACCCATCTGCCACGCGGTGTGTTCTGGTTCGACAACGCACTGAAGATCGATGGCACCGAGCTGCGCGACAGCGATGGCAACCGCGATCTGCTCAGTGCCTTGATCACCAAGGGCTACGTGACGCTGACCCAGTCGGGTCATGACAAGCTGATCGCCCCGAACTTCTCCACCCCGGCACTGATCTGTGACGGCGAGTTCTACCCCGGCAACCTGTGCGACAAGACCGGCACCTCATCGCAGTTTGCCACCTGGACGGACACGGCCGGCGCGTCGCACCGTGGCCTGCCGATCGGCAATGTCGCGCTGGTGACCGAAAGTGGCGCCCAGCTTTCCGGCTGGGAAATACACGGCAACGTGATTCTCGGCTCGACCATGGCGACGGCCGCCCAAACCACTGTGATCCATGGCAGCTTGACCGTGGGCACCAATGCCCCAGGCAGCAGTACCACGGTGCAGCAGGGCGGTGCGCAGGTGATCGTGCCGCAGAACGGTGACAACCACTACAACCCCGGCATCTGCGAAACGCCGCCCACCACGCCGGGCGCAGCGGCCATGGCCTCGGTGCGGTGGAGCCGTTATCGCTGACCTCCCTGGACACTCAGGCCATCACATGGAAAAGGCGGCCAATGGCCGCCTTTTCTGCATCTTCAAGCTGTGCCGGTGCAAACCGTCTGGAGAGGAAGAACGTTTGCCCTCTCCAGAGGGACTCAGCGGTACTGACGCTCGCAACGACGCTCGACCACGCGATTGCCGTTCTTCGACTGTTGGTTACCCTGGATCTGGCGACCGGCGGCGCCACCTGCCACTGCGCCGGCAACCGTGGCCAGCTTCTTGCCGTTGCCGCCACCGACCTGGTTACCGAGCAGACCACCGACCACCGCGCCGGTCGCAGTGCCGGTGATGCGGTTGGGGTCTCTGGAATTACGCTGGACCTCGACGTTGTGGCACACCACCTTGCTGCCGTCATTGAAGCGGCGCCCCTCGTCCTTCGGCCCATAGGTCTGTGCGCCGGCAACTGCCGACACAGCGAGCAGACTGCCCAGGCACAACACGCGGAAGCTCGTCTTCATGGTCGATCCCTGTTTGTGGAACATGGCCCGAGTCTCTGCCTGTCGAGGACAAGCCAGGGTGAATATGCGTCCACGCCGCGTCAACAGGCGTACTCGGGTTCAGGGCACAGCCAGTGTGATGACAGTGGCGTACACAGCCGCAAACAGCCACGACGGGAGCAGTCCCAGGACCGCGCGCCGCTTAGTCTTTTGGATAGACCGCCAGAATCGAACACCCGGGACGCGTGAAACGCGGCGTGCTGAAACGCAGATCGCCCTGGGTGCCAAGCAGATCCGCCTGGATGCCGGAGGGCGTCATGACGATTCGGTCACCGGGATTGCCGCAGATCAGCCCGTTCTGAAAGCCGGACTGGAAGTCGATTTCAGTCGCCCCGGCCAGGATGCTGCAACTGCTACCGAGTTCGACCCGGTAATAACGATGACCACCGTTGCGGCGTGGGTTGGTTTCCACCACGACGCCCTGTGGGTCTTCATTCCAGCTGCGCACATGACGCGTGGCGAAACAGAACTCCGGCGTTCCATGGAAACCACGTCGCGGGCTGCTGCGCCGGTCAGACGTCCCGGTGACGGTCACGGTCGGCAGGGTCGTCGCGAACTGGCGGCTGCTTTCGCGGGCCGCCTCGGCGAAGTCACGGTTGCCGATCACGCTGACCGCGCTGATCGCACAACGGCGCCCGTCTACCGTCACCTGTTCACTGGGGCGACCGCAGGCCCAGCCGGCGGGTGCATCCAGGCGCACCTCAGCCGCCTCGTTGATGCCCGGACAGTCCGCACTGAAGTCCACCCGATACGCCTGCCCATTGGCGCCTCGGACCGCGATGGAACCGGGCGTGGCCTGCTCCACCTGGCGTACGCCACGTGCATCCAGGCAATGGGGCGCAGGTGGCGTGCGTACCTCGCCGGCGGTCGGCGCAGTCTGTGCCTGCGCAGCGGCGGAAGTGGCCAATCCGGCCAGTACGAGTGGCGCCCACGACAGCGATGCGATCACGATGCTATCCCTGCACGGAGACTGCCGCGAATCTACCACGCCCCCGGCCACAGCCCCCTCCCCTACAATGACCCACCCGGCGCTGCCCCCTGACGCCGACTCATTCGATGGACCCCGCGTGACCCAGAAGCCGCCCGAACACACCCCGCTCATGAAGCAGTTCTTCGCCGCCAAGTCCGATTACCCGGACCTGCTGCTGTTCTTCCGCATGGGCGACTTCTACGAGCTGTTCTACGACGACGCCCGCAAGGCGGCGCGGCTGCTGGACATCACCCTGACCCAGCGCGGCAGCTCGGGCGGCGCACCGATCCCGATGGCCGGTGTGCCGGTGCATGCCTACGAAGGCTACCTGGCGCGCCTGGTCGCCCTGGGCGAGTCCGTGGCGATCTGCGAACAGATCGGCGATCCGGCACTGGCCAAGGGCCTGGTCGAGCGCAAGGTGGTGCGCATCGTCACCCCCGGCACCGTCACCGACGAGGCGCTGCTGGACGAGCGCCGCGACACCCTGCTGATGGCCCTCTCGCGGGGCAAGAATGGCTACGGCCTGGCCTGGGCCGATCTGGCCGGTGGCCGCTTCCTGGTCAATGAGGTCGATTCGGACGATGCACTGGAAGCCGAACTCGCGCGCCTGGAGCCGGCCGAGCTGCTGGTGCCCGATGAAGAGAACTGGCCGGCCTTCCTGCAGTACCGCAATGGCATCCGCCGTCGCGCGCCCTGGCTGTTCGATGCTGACAGCGGCCGCCGGCAGCTGCTGAGTTTCTTCAAGCTGCATGACCTGACCGGCTTCGGCATCGACGACAAGCCACGCGCCACCGCTGCCGCCGGTGCCCTGCTCGGCTATGTCGAAGAAACCCAGAAGCAACGTCTGCCGCACCTCACCGCGATCGCCACGGAAACCGCGAGCGAAGCCATCGCCATGAACGCGGCCACGCGCCGTCATCTGGAACTGGATACACGCGTCGACGGCGATACCCGCAACACCCTGCTCGGCGTGCTCGACACCACGGTCACGCCGATGGGCGGTCGCCTGCTGCGGCGCTGGCTGCACCGCCCGCTGCGCCTGCGCGAAGTGCTGGTGCACCGCCACGATGCGGTTACCACGCTGATCGATCGCGGCGCCGAGGGCGACGTGCGCGATGCCTTCCGGGCGCTGGGCGATCTGGAACGCATCCTCACCCGCGTGGCCCTGCGCTCGGCGCGCCCCCGAGATTTCTCCACGCTGCGCGACGGCCTGGGCCTGCTGCCCGAGGTGCGCGCGGTGCTCGCACCGCTGGATTCGCCACGGCTGATCGCGCTGCACGATGCACTGGGCTCGCATGACGAGTGCGCGCATCTGCTGGCCAGCGCGATCGCCCCAACCCCGCCCCTGAAGCTCAGCGATGGCGGCGTCATCGCCGAAGGCTACGACGCCGAGCTCGATGAGCTGCGTCGCCTCTCCACGCATGCGGATCAGTTCCTGATCGATCTGGAACAGCGCGAGCGCATCAGCAGCGGCATCGCCACGCTGAAGGTCGGGTACAACCGTGTGCACGGTTACTACATCGAGATCAGCAAGGGCCAGTCTGAGAAGGCGCCGGTGCATTACACCCGCCGCCAGACCCTGACCAATGCCGAGCGCTACATCACTGAAGAACTGAAGTCTTTCGAGGACAAGGTGCTGTCCGCACGCGAACGCTCGCTGACCCGCGAGAAGTTCCTGTACGAACAACTGCTGGACATCCTCGCCAGCGGGCTGGAGCCGCTGAAGCAGTGCGCCGCCGCGCTGAGCGAGCTGGACGTGCTGGCCGGCTTCGCCGAACGCGCGCAGGCGCTGGACTGGGCGCGTCCGGAACTGGAGACCGCCCCCTGCCTGAAGATCGAGCGTGGGCGTCATCCGGTGGTCGAAGCAGTACGCGAGCAGCCGTTCGAACCGAACGATCTGGACCTGCATCCGGACCGCCGCATGCTGGTCATCACCGGCCCGAACATGGGCGGTAAATCCACCTACATGCGACAGAACGCGCTGATCGTGCTGCTGGCGCATATCGGCAGTTTCGTGCCGGCCAGCCGCGCGGTGATCGGCCCGATCGACCGCATCCTGACCCGCATCGGCGCCGGCGACGATCTCGCCCGTGGGCAGTCGACCTTCATGGTCGAAATGGCCGAGACCAGCTACATCCTGCATCACGCCAGCGCGCAGTCGCTGGTGCTGATGGACGAGATCGGCCGCGGCACCTCCACCTATGATGGCCTGGCGCTTGCCGACGCCGTCGCACGGCATCTGGCCTACCAGAACCGCTGCTACACATTGTTCGCCACGCACTATTTCGAACTGACCGCGCTGGCCGACGAGCAGCACGAGGGCGGCGCCAGCGGCATCGCCAACGTGCATCTGGATGCGGTAGAGCACGGCGACGCGCTGGTGTTCATGCACGCGGTGAAGGATGGGCCGGCCAACCGCAGCTTCGGCCTGCAGGTGGCCGCATTGGCCGGCCTGCCGAAATCCACCGTGGCACAGGCAAGGCGTCGCCTGGCCGAGCTGGAACAGCGCAGCCATGAGACCCAGTCCGCCGTCGTCGCCGCGCAGGCGCTGGATGCACCGCAGCAGTTCGGCCTGTTCAACGCGCCCAACACCGCCGCGCAGGATGCGCTGGCCGCGATCGATCCGGACGAGCTGACCCCGAAGCAGGCGCTGGAAGTCCTCTATCGGCTGAAGGCGCTGATCTGATTCTGCGCGGTCAGCGCGTGCGGACAGGTGCGTGATTCTCCAGCGCAGGCATCGGCCTACGCTGGAATGCGTTGAATGACGAACCTCGCTGAACCGCAGGAGCGCCTCGACCGGGCGCATCCGCAACTCACGTTCCATTTCTGGCGATGTGTCGCCATTACCTCTTGTTGTCGTGATGCCCGCTCTTGATGCTGGCCCGTCCCCGTCGCGGTGCGTGCCATGTCCCTGCTCCCAACGCGTCACTTCGGCGCCATCGATGGCATGCGTGCCTTGGCGGTGGTTGCCGTCATCGTTTTCCACGCCGACAGCGCGCTGCTGCCTGGCGGTTTCAGTGGCGTGGACCTGTTTTTTGTGGTGTCCGGATTCGTGATCAGCCAATCCCTGGCGGCGCGACCCGCGCCCAGCCTGGGTCGCTTCCTGCTGGATTTCTACCGGCGACGACTGCAGCGGCTGCTGCCCGCGCTGCTGCTGATGCTGCTGATCACCTTCCTCCTATCGGCCTTGTTGATACCCCGTGCCTGGCGCAACGAGCAGTTCGACCAGACCGGACTGGGCGCGCTGTTCGGCGTCAGCAACCTGGTGCTGGCCTGGCAACAGGACGGTTACTTTTCGCCGGGTGCCGATCTCAATCCGTTTCTGCACACCTGGACACTTGGGGTGGAAGAGCAGTTCTACCTACTGTTCCCGTTCGTGTACTTCGTCTGGCTGCAGCACCGCCGCACCCGCGTAGCGGCACGCTGGGTGTTGCCGCTGCTTGCGGCCGCATCGCTGGTGGTCGCCGCCGTGCAGGCATCCACCGCGCCAACGTCGGCGTTCTACCTGTTGCCGGCGCGACTGTGGGAGCTGGCCGCAGGCGCACTGTTGTACCAACGCGTGATCACCCACGGTGCACCCGCGCATTGGCGGCGGTGGGCGCTGCCAGGCCTTCTGCTTGTGGCGCTTGGCTTCGTGTTCGCGGATCGCTTGCCGTTTCCCTTCCCGGGTGCGCTGATCACCGTGGCCGGCACGCTGATGCTGCTGGCCGCCGCCGCAGCCGATGACAGCGATGGTGCATCGTCGCCGGTCCTGAACGGGTTGCAGTGGCGGCCGTTGGCCTATATCGGCCTGTTGTCCTACTCGCTCTATCTCTGGCACTGGCCGTTGCTGGTACTGCTGCGCTGGACCTACGGCATGCAGGACGTCGCGCTTTGGGCTTACCCCGTGGTACTGATGGTCATCGCCGGCGCCTCCTACCGCTGGATCGAAACCCCCGCACGCCAGCAAAGCATCCGCCTTCGCACGCGCACCGTGCTGGCAATCAGTGTTGCCGCCATCGGCGTGTCCGCGACCAGCGCGTATCTGCTGGTGCAGCACACCGACGACATCACGCTCAGCACCACCGGCGATGGCTACCAGTGGCGCGCCTACCTGCATCCTGCATGGAAACCGGTACCACCCGTCGAGGGTCCTGGCCTGGCAGGTCGACAATTGTTTGTCGCCGGCGACTCGCATGCCGCCGCCTACCGGACCATGGTGTCCGTTGCCGCGCAGCAGCTGGAGATGGAACTGCACGTGCTGGAACGCGGTGGCTGTGGCATCGTCAGCCTGCTTGGCGCTGCACCCGGCGACTGTGGTGATGCACGCGAACGGATCCTGGCGCAGATCGAAGCGCAGGCCCGCCCCGGCGATGTCGTGCTGCTCGCCTCGCTACGCATGCCCGAACTGCGCGGCCGCGATTGGCGCCGTGGGCATGCCGTGATCATGGACGAGATCCTCCAGGCACGCAGCACGGACGACGACCGCGCCGCGCGAGAGGATGCAGAGGCGGTCCTGGCGCGCCTGGAAGCGCTGAAGGTAACGGTCGTGATCGACGCGCCGCTGCCCATCTTCAAGGCCTCCGCGTACCGCTGCTCGGATCCGTTCAACCGCATGAATCCTGCCTGCGCCGACGGCCTGACGCTGCCGCGCCAGGATCTGGAGCGGCTGCGCGCGCCGCAGATGGCGCTGCTCGCATCGCTTGCCCAGGCGCATCCCGCGCTGCATGTGTGGGATCCCATGCCCCTGCTGTGCAAAGGCAGCGTCTGTTCGGCAATGGATGGGCGGGATCCGCTGTTCTTCGACTCAGACCACCTGAGCGGGCATGGCAACCGTGTGCTGCTGCCCGACTTCGTCGCCCATCTGCAGCAGATCGCGGCAACGCCGACGCCGCCCGAGACGGCCCACTGATCGGCGCCATCGGCCGAGTGGTCAAGGCCTGGCCGGCGGTGTGAGGTCTTCGCATTCCCGTAGTGAACGCAGCGCTATGCTCGGGCAGTTCCCATCCCTGCCCTGGAGCCCGCCGTGAATACCGAATCACTTGCCGCGTCCCTCTTCCAGCAACTGCAGCAGGGCCAAGGCCTGCAGCAGGTGTCCCAGCAGCTTGGCATTGACCAGAACCAGGCCAGCGGCGCGATCGGCGCGGCCCTGCCGCTGCTGCTCGGCGCGATGGGCCGCAACGCCCAGGAACCCCAAGGCGCACAGGCACTACTGGGCGCGCTGCAGCGTGACCATGCGCCGGCAAGCGGGGGGTTCGACCTGGGTGGACTGCTGGGCAGCGTGCTGGGCGGCGGGGGCGGCAATGCGACCAATGGCGCCGGCATCCTCGGCCATGTCTTCGGCGGCAATACCGACCGCGCCACCCAGGGCCTGAGCCAGGCCACCGGGCTGGACAGCAGCAAGACCAGCCAACTGCTCGCCATCCTCGCCCCCATCGTGATGTCCTATCTTGCCCAGCGCTTCGCCAGCGGCGGCAACGCCAACCCGGGCCAGCTCAGCCAGGCCCTCGGCCAGGAAGCGCAGCGCGCCAACAGCGGTGGCCTGCTGACGTCCGTGCTGGACCAGGACGGGGATGGACAGCTGGGCGTCGGCGATCTGCTCAAGCTCGGCGGCGGCCTGTTCGGCAAGCGCTGAAGGCAGGCGTTCGAAATAGCCTGCACCTATCGCATTGGTTGATTCATTCGAATGTACCGAATGAACAGCAATGGCTAACGTGTAGGCACGCCTTCACATCGCGTTGCCCCCACGGCCCGATGTGCAGGCAACCTTTCCGACGTCGCCATCGCCTCCCCCACGCCGATGGTGGCCACGTTCGCCAGTACACAGGTAGATACCCATGAAAAGCGAAGCCAAGTGCCCGTTCAACCACGCCCTCGTCGGCGATGCCACCACCAACCGCGACTGGTGGCCCAAGCAGCTGCGGGTGGACCTGCTCAACCAGCACTCGACCCGCTCGCATCCGCTGGATGAGACCTTCGATTACGCCGAGGCCTTCAAGGGCCTGGATTACGCCGCGCTCAAGGCCGACCTCAAGGCCTTGATGACCGATTCGCAGGACTGGTGGCCGGCCGACTTCGGCCATTACGGCGGCCTGTTCGTGCGCATGGCCTGGCATAGCGCCGGCACCTACCGCATCGGCGATGGCCGTGGCGGCGCCGGCCGTGGCCAGCAGCGCTTCGCCCCGCTCAACAGCTGGCCGGACAACGTCAGCCTGGACAAGGCACGCCGCCTGCTGTGGCCGATCAAGCAGAAGTACGGCCAGGCGATCTCCTGGGCTGATCTGCTGGTGCTGACCGGCAACGTCGCACTGGAATCCATGGGCTTCAAGACGCTGGGCTTCGCCGGTGGCCGCCCGGATACGTGGGAGCCGGACCAGGATGTGTACTGGGGCCGCGAAACCACCTGGCTGGGCGGTGATGTGCGCTATGCGCACGGCTCCGAAGGCGTGCAGGAAGACCACGGCGTGCTGGTCTCCGACGATGATGCGGATGGCGACACCCACTCGCGCGATCTGGAGAACCCGCTCGCCGCCGTGCAGATGGGCCTGATCTACGTCAATCCGGAAGGCCCGGATGGCAATCCCGATCCGCTCAAGGCGGCCTTCGACATCCGCGATACGTTCGGCCGCATGGCGATGGACGACGAGGAAACCGTCGCGCTGATCGCCGGTGGCCACAGCTTCGGCAAGACCCACGGCGCCGGCCCGGCCGACAACGTCGATGTGGAACCGGAAGCCGCGGGCCTGGAAAGCCAGGGGCTGGGCTGGGCCAACAGGTTCGGCACCGGCAAGGGCGGCGACACCATCACCAGCGGCCTGGAAGTGACCTGGACGCGCACGCCGGCGCAGTGGAGCCATGACTTCTTCGAGATCCTGTTCGGCCACGAGTGGGAGCTGACCAAGAGCCCGGCCGGTGCGCACCAGTGGGTGGCCAAGGATAGCGAGGCGATCATTCCCGACGCGCACGATCCGTCGAAGAAGCACCGCCCGACCATGCTCACCACCGATCTGTCGCTGCGTGTGGACCCTGCCTACGAGAAGATCTCACGCCGCTTCCTGGCCGATCCGCAGGCCTTCGCCGATGCCTTCGCCCGCGCGTGGTTCAAGCTGACCCATCGCGACATGGGCCCGCGTGCACGCTACCTCGGCCCGGAGATTCCGGCCGAAGAATTCGTCTGGCAGGACCCGGTGCCGGCGGCCCCGCAGACCACGCTCAGCGCGCAGGACATCACCGCGCTGAAGCAGCAGATCGGCGCGACCGGCCTGAGCGCGGGCGAGCTGGTCTCCACCGCGTGGGCGTCGGCCTCGACCTTCCGTGGCTCGGACAAGCGTGGCGGCGCCAACGGTGCGCGTGTGCGCCTGGCCCCGCAGAAGGACTGGGCGGTCAACCAGCCGCAGCAGCTGGGCAAGGTGCTGGCCGCGCTGGAGAAGATCCAGGCCGGCTTCAAGGGCGACGGCGGTGCGCAGGTGTCACTGGCAGATCTGATCGTGCTGGCCGGCAACGTCGGCGTCGAGCAGGCGGCCAGGGCCGGTGGCCATGAGGTCAGTGTGCCGTTCAACCCCGGCCGTACCGACGCCAGCCAGGACCAGACCGATGTGCCGTCGTTCGCGGTACTGGAGCCGTACGCCGATGGCTTCCGCAATTACGTCAAGGGCCGCTACAGCGTGCCTGCCGAGGCGCTGCTGATCGATCGTGCGCAGCTGCTCACGCTGACCGCGCCGGAGATGACCGCCCTGGTCGGCGGCCTGCGGGTGATCGGCACCAACGTGGGTGGCAGCAAGGACGGCGTGTTCACCGATCGCGTCGGCACGTTGAGCAACGACTTCTTCGTCAACCTGCTCGACATGGGGACGCAGTGGGTCGCCCATGGCGATGGCTACAGCGGTCGCGACCGCAGCACCGGCGCATTGCGCTGGAGCGGCAGCCGCGTGGACCTGGTGTTCGGCTCGAACTCGGTGCTGCGCGCCTTGGCCGAGGTCTATGCCAGCGCGGACGGTGAGAAGAAGTTCGTCCGCGACTTCGTCGCTGCTTGGGCGCGGGTGATGGAGCTGGACCGTTACGACCTGCGTTGATTCAACACCGTAGGCACAGACAAAGACCGGGCCGCATGGCCCGGTTTTTTTTTCATGCGTGCAGCAGGCAGATCACAGCGCGTCCAGATCCCCCAGCGCGCGGATCAACCGACGCGCGCGTTTGTCCGGCTTGTGCTCCGGCGGCTGGTAACCGTTCTTTGCCGCGGCACGCTGCAGCCGCAGTTCCGCCCGGCGTGCCAGCGAGGCCTCGGTCTCGGCATACAACTGCTGCGCAACCGGCGCCGGCCCGCGCATCTCGCTCAGGCCACGCACTTCGACCTCGAACACCTCATCGCCCCGGCTGATCTGCAGCGCTTCGCCCACGCGCACCGCGCGCGAGGATTTCGGGCGTTGCCCGGCCACATCCACCTTGCCGGTTTCCACCGCCTGTTTGGCCAGGCTGCGGGTCCGAAAGAACCGTGCGGCCCAGAGCCACACATCCAGCCGCACGGCGGCCAATGGGGTTGCTTCGATCATGCGGGTGATTCAACTCCCCGGCTCAGCCGGTCGTCGGTTCAGCGGTTGCGGTGCCGATGGATCGCCACGGCAGCCAGTGCCACCGATCAGTGTGGGAACCCCCGCATCCAGATCGCGTCGCTGGCTGCCGACCTGGCATTCCGGTCGGTCCATGGGCCGTACCTGTGTGTCGCGCAGGCGGTCGTCCGTACTCGAACATGCGGCCAGCGCGGCGCCAATCAAGAGGGCCAGCGCGGCGGGGATGAACCGGTCATCCGGGAGGATCTGCAGCCGGCCAGCGGCCGGCACTACCGGGGGAGCGGCTGACGTGCGTTGAAACGCGGAAGTACGCATCGCGATATCCCCTTGATGGGCTTGGTGCTAGTGTGCCGCTCTCTGAGCTTGATCTCCAGCGCACATGGCCAAAGCGCCGCTTGACCTGACCACGGGCCCGATCGGGCGCAATCTGTTCCTGTTCGCCCTGCCGATCCTGGCCGGCAACATCGCCCAGTCGATGAACGGCTCGGTGAACGCGATCTGGGTCGGCCGCTTCCTCGGCGAGGCGGCGCTGACCGCCACTGCGAACGCCAACAACATCATGTTCTTCCTGATCGGTTCGGTGTTCGGGATCGGCATGGCCGCCTCGATCCTGATCGGCCAGTCGATGGGCGCGCGCGACCTGCCCCAGGCCCGCCGCGTGATGGGCACCAGTGCGACCTTCTTCATCGGCCTGTCGGTGGTGATCGCCATCGCCGGCTGGTGGCTGTCGCATCCGTTGCTGGCGGCGATGGGCACACCGGCCGAATCGCTGCCGTTGGCCGAGGCCTACCTGCGCATCATCTTCCTGGCGATGCCAACGCTGTATGCCTTCGCGTTCCTGAGTTCGGCACTGCGCGGCGTCGGTGATTCACGCACGCCGTTCCGCTTCCTGCTGCTCTCGGTGGTGCTGGATATCGGCTTCAACCCGCTGCTGATCTTCGGCATCGGTCCGTTCCCGCAGCTGGGCATCGCCGGCGCGGCCTGGGCCACGTTGATCGCGCAGACGCTCTCGCTACTCGGCCTGCTCTGGTACATGCGCAACAAGCGCCATGTGCTGTGGCTGGGCCGCAAGGACATGGCGCTGTTCAAGATCGATGGCGAGATCCTGCGCGCCTTGGTGGTCAAAGGCGTACCGATGGGCCTGCAGATGGTGCTGATCTCGCTGTCGATGATCCTGATGATGACCATGGTCAACAGCTACGGCACCGACACCGCCGCCGCGTATGGCGCCTCGCTGCAGTTGTGGACGTACGTGCAGATGCCGGCGATGGCGATCGGTGCGGCGTGCTCGACCATGGCCGCGCAGAACGTCGGCGCGCAGCGCTGGGACCGCGTGCGTGGCACCGCCCGCAGCGGCGTGCTCTACAACTTCCTGCTGACCGGCGTGCTGATCCTGCCGCTGATCCTGCTGGACCGTTACACGCTCGCCCTGTTCCTGCCCGAGGGCAGCCAGGCGCTGGAGGTGGCGCGCCACCTCAACCACATCGCGGTGTGGTCGTTCCTGTTCTTCGGCGTGAACTTCGTGATCTCCGGCGTGGTGCGCTCGACCGGCGCGGTGATTCCGCCGCTGCTGATCCTGGCGGCCTCGCTGTGGGGCATCCGCGTGCCGTTCGCCGAACTGCTGCAGGACCGCTGGGGCGCCGATGCGGTGTGGTGGAGTTTCCCGGTCAGCTCGTTCTGCGCGATGTTGATGTCGCTGGCGTACTACCGCTGGGGCGGCTGGCGCAAGGCGCGCATGCTGCCCAGTCATCACGAAGAACTGGCCGCCCCGGCCGAGGTTCCTGCTTCGCCACCGTCACCGGTGGCGGACCCGAACCCGACCACGCCGCTGCAGCCTGCCCCGGCGGGCAACGCACGGCCGGATTAAGCCGCGCGCCCTTGCAGGAGCGTCTTCCAGGCGGGCAGTGTGTAGCGACGGCGCTGGTAGCGCATCAGCAGCGCCATCAGTACGCCGAACAACAGCCCGGCCATGACAGCACTGCCGATGGTGATACCCAGCGTCAGTGAGCCAAGGTCCAGCACCAGCCACATCAAGGCACGCCACAACACGCCCCACAGCACGCCAAACAGCCCGCCCATCACGAACAGATTGGCACTGAAGCTGGCAAGCAGCGGTGGCGGCACGCGCAGCCCCATGCGCCACAACAGCCGATGCAGCGGCGGTGCGCGCATGCCGGCAGGCACATTGGCGTCAGCCATGGCCTGCAGCGCGTAACGAACATCAGCGGGATAACGGTCCATCTGCTTCTCCATCACGAGGCCATAAACGCAAACGGCCACCCGAAGGTGGCCGTTTGAGGCGACAACCGAAGTTGTCGGCCGGGAATTACTGGGCAGCCTTGGCAGCCAGGCGCGCGGCCTTGGCCTGCGCAGCAGCAGCCAGATCTTCCTTGATGCGGGCAGCCTTGCCTTCCAGACCACGCAGGTAGTACAGCTTGCCGGCGCGGACCTTGCCACGACGCTTCACTTCGACCGAGTCGATGATGGCGCTGTGGGTCTGGAAGACGCGCTCGACGCCGTAGCCGTGCGAGATCTTGCGGACGGTGAACGCGGAGTTCAGGCCGGCGTTCTTGGTGCCGATGACGACGCCTTCGTAAGCCTGCACGCGCTCACGGTTGCCTTCCTTCACCTTCACGTTGACGACGACGGTGTCACCCTGGCTGAACTTCGGCAGCTCGCGGGTGATCTGGGCGGATTCGAAGTCCGAGAGGATGGATTTGTTCAGCTTGCTCATGGGTGCACCGATAGTGTTCGGGTGATCGTGTCGTTCGACAACGTGGGCTCATGCAGTCACCGGACTGTGCTGCACGTTTTTTGTAGGGGTTCCTGCCAACAGATCCCAAAAGGCCGATGGCAATCCCGAATTGTAAACAAGATCCCGCCCCCGCGCTAGGGGGTTGGATCCTTGGCAAGGGCCTGCCGTGCCTGCTCCAGCAGGAGGCGGTCGGCCTTGGACAACTGGCCTTCGTCAAGCAGATCCGGCCGCCGCAGCGCGGTGCGCAGCAACGACTGCTGCCGGCGCCAGCGGGCGATGGCGGCATGGTTGCCTGAGCGCAGCACGTCCGGGACCGCGCCCCATTCATGCTGGGCCGGATGGCTGTAATGCGGGCAGTCCAGCAGCCCCTGCGGGCCTTCGAAACTGTCCTGGGCGGCCGATTCGGCATCGCCGAGGGCCCCGTCCTGCAGGCGGGTCACCGCATCGACGATCACCGCCGCGCCCAGCTCACCGCCGGACAGGACGTAATCACCGAGGGAGATTTCCTCGGTGACCTCGGCCTCGAGGAAGCGCTCGTCGATGCCCTCATAACGGCCGCAGAGCAGGATCATGCGCGGCAGTGCCGCCAGTTCCCGGACCTTGGCCTGGGTCAACGGCGTGCCCTGGGGGCTGAGGTAGATCACCGGCGCGGGCGCCGGATCGGCGGCTTTCGCCGCCGCCAGACAGGCCCGCAGCGGCTCGATCAGCATGACCATGCCCGGGCCGCCCCCGAATGGACGGTCGTCCACCCGGCGGTAGTTGCCTTCGGCATAGTCACGCGGATTCCAGCCGTGCAGGTCCAGCAGACCGCGCTCGGCCGCACGGCCGACCACGCCCAGCGCGGCCGACTGCGCCATGAACTCGGGGAACAACGTGACGACGTCGATGCGCATCCGGTTTAGAACTCCGGATCCCAGTCGACCACGATCAGGTTGGCCTCGAAATCCACCGAGACGACGAAGTCGGGCTGCACGAACGGAATCATCCGCTCACGATCGCCCTGCACTACGAGCACGTCGTTGGAGCCGGTCGAGAACAGGTGGGAAGCCCGCCCAAGTTCGACACCCTCGACGGTACGCACCTGCAGGCCCTCCAGATCGACCCAGTAATACTCATCGGGCTTCGGGGGCGGCAGCGCGCTGCGCGCGACATAGACTTCGGTCCCGTACATCGCCTCGACCACATCGCGGTCGGTGATGTCGGGAAACACGGCAACCAGATGCTTGCCGGACTGACGTCCGCGTGCACCGGTGAGCGTGCTCTCCTGGCCGGCGGGGGTCCGCAGGATCCAGGGCTGATAATGGAAAATGGCGGTACGCGGCTCGGTCCAGGACTCGAGCTTGATCTCGCCTCGCACACCAAAAGCGCCGACAATCCTGCCCAGCAGGATGCGGCGCTCGGTATCTTTCATCTGTATAGACCGATGGGCCGCGGCAGGCGCGGCCCTTCAGGATCAGGCCGCAGAGGCCTGGGCCTTGGTCGCTTCCTTGTACAGGTTGCGAACCTTGTCGGTCATCTGGGCGCCGTTGGCGACCCACTTGTCGACCAGCGGCAGGTCCAGCACGATGCGGGACTCGGCACCCTGGGCAACCGGGTTGTAGTAACCGACGCGCTCGATGTTGCGGCCATCACGGGCGCTGCGCGAGTCGGTCACGATGATGTGGTAGAACGGACGCTTCTTGGCGCCGCCGCGGGTCAGTCGAATCTTGACCATGGTGTTGTTTCCTCAATTGCCCAGTCGCCAGGATGGCGCGGTAAGCCGGCGATTATAGCGGCGGCCTCCGGTCATTCCAAGCCTGTGAAGACCGGGAAAGCTGAACAGGGCCGACCGTTCAGGCCGTTCAGGCCGTTCAGGCCACCAATGGGTGCCAGCGTGCCTCGGCCAGCACCTGCCGGGCCTTCGCGCACAGGGCTGCCGAGTTCGCCAGCACGATCCCATCGATCTCCGCGATCGGCCAGGTGCCGGCGGCGTTGCAGGCGACGGCGGCATCGAATCCGGCCAGGTCTGCGGCTGCCACCGGCCGCACCTGCTGGTCATCACCCCACCCTGCATGCAGCAGGCGCTCATGGGTGCCGCGCAAGGCAGGCGCCTGCGGCCAGATCAGCGTGCTTCCCGAGGCGAAGGCGATGTTCCAGGTGGTGCCTTCGCTGACCAGGCCGTCGTCGTCAACGAACAGCGCATCGTCCACCCCGGCCTGCAACGCCGCCCGGCGATGCTGGAACAGCGCAAACGTGCCGACATGCTTCACGTGCGGCAGCTCGCGCTGATAGCGCACCGTCTGCAGCCGCCGCGCTGTCGCCGGCAGATCGACCGGTGGCGCGACGGCCACCAGCACATCGACGGTGACAGGCTGCAGCGGCCGCCGGAAATCGAACTGGCGCGAAAACACGCTCACCCGCAGCGACGCATCGCCAACGCCCTCGGCCTGCAGCGCGTCGCGCATCCAGGCCCGCACCTGCAGCGGATCCAGCGCGGTGCCGAACAGTTCCACCGTGCCCTCCTGCAGGCGCTGCAGATGCAGATCCAGCCCCTGCACCGCGCCATTGCGCACCTGCAGCGAGGTGAAATGACCGTAATTGGTCAGTGCGCCGGCAAGATCATCGGTACTGGCAATGCGGCCATTGCAGTACAGCGTCATCCGAGCAACGCCTTCGCATCAGCCCACATCTGTTGCAGCACCTCGGCCGCCGGGCGCGCCGGGGCCATCCACGCGGACTGCCCCGCCCAGGCCTGCATTGCATCGAAATTGTTGTCCCGGCCCGCCTGCGCGCGCATCGGCGCGGTCAGCCCGCGCTGAACCGGATACGGCCGCGGCGGTGGTGCATCAGCAGACGCCGCGGCGCGCACATACGCGGTGGCCAGCCCACGGCCGAGGCGACCGCTGAAGGCGCGCGTCGGCCAGGTGTCTTCCGGCTCGGCGGTCGCCAATGCCTGCGACCATGCCGGACTCAGACGGCACTCCGGGGTGCGCAGGAACGCGGTGCCCACCTGCACCGCACTCGCACCGAGCGTCAGGGCGGCCGCGATGCCGCGCCCATCGGCGATGCCGCCGGCCGCAATGACCGGGATATCCAGATGATCGGCCAGCCGCGGCAGCAGCGCGAACAATCCGACCAGTTGGCGCTCGGCCGCGTCCGGATCGAATGCGCCGCGATGGCCGCCCGCCTCGAAGCCCTGCGCGACCACGGCATCGGCGCCGGCCACCTGCGCGGCCCGCGCTTCGGCCAAGGTCGTGGCACAGGCGATCCACGCAATGCCCACGTCCTTCAGGCGCTGCACCTGTGCCGCCGAGAACACGCCCATGATGGTGGAGGCCACCGCCGGGCGCGCTTCGATCAAGGCATCGAACTGCGCGTCGAAATCGGCCGGCCCGGCATCGGCCGCGCTGGCCGGCACGTCCGGGCCCCACTGCGCCAGAAAGCGGCGTGTCGCCGCTTCAGCATCGGCATCGCGTGACGGCAGCGGGTCGGGTATCCACACGTTGACCTGCGCCGGCCCTGCGGACTGCGCACGGAAATCGGTCATCCATGCCACGATGTCCTGCGGCTGGGACAGCACCGCGCCCATCGCGCCCATGCTGCCGGCATTGGCCAGCGCGGCCGACAGCGGTACGGGGCAGGCGCCGGCCATCGGCGCGAGCAGGATCGGGGCCTGCAAGGCAAAACGCCGACAGAAGCTGTCGGCGCGTTCGAGAAGCGGGGAGACACTCACGCTCGGCGCACCTGGGGAAGGAGACGGTGCCAGCATACGCCGCACCGCCCCTGCCCGGAATGCGCGTGCGCAGGACTCAGCGGAACGGCATGCCGCCGCGGCCGCCCATGGCGCCCATCATCCCCTTCATGCTGCGCATCATGCCCTTCATGCCGCCGCCGGCCATCTTGCTCATCATCTTTTCCATCTGCTGGAACTGCTTCATGAGCTTGTTGACGTCGGCCGGGGTCAGGCCGGAACCGCGCGCGATACGGGCACGGCGCGAGCCGTTGAGCAGGCCCGGGTTGCGGCGCTCCTTCTTGGTCATCGAGTTGATGATCGCGATCATGCGCGGCACGTCCTTGCCCTGGCTGACCTGCTGCTTGAGGTGATCCGGGATCTGGCCCAGGCCCGGCAGCTTGTCCATCAGGCCACCGATGCCGCCCATGTTCTGCATCTGCTCGAGCTGGTCACGCATGTCGTTCAGATCGAACTTCTTGCCCTTGGCGACCTTCTCGGCCAGCTTCTGGGCCTTGTCCTTGTCGACCTGCTGCTCGACCTGCTCCACCAGCGACAGCACGTCGCCCATGTCCAGGATGCGGCTGGCGATACGATCCGGGTGGAACACATCCAGGCCGTCCGGCTTCTCGCTGACACCGACGAACTTGATCGGCTTGCCGGTGATGTAACGCACGCTCAGCGCGGCACCGCCGCGGGCGTCACCGTCGGTCTTGGTCAGCACCACGCCGGTCAGCGGCAGCGCATCGCCGAAGGCCTTGGCGGTATTGGCGGCATCCTGACCGGTCATGGCATCGACCACGAACAGCGTTTCGGCCGGGTTGACCGCAGCGTGCAGCGCCTTGATCTCGGCCATCATCGCTTCGTCGATGGCCAGGCGACCGGCGGTATCGACGATCAGCACATCCACGAACGACTTGCGCGCGTCATCGATCGCGGCGCGGACGATGGCTTCCGGCTTCTGGTCGGCGGTGGAGGGGAAGAACAGCACACCGACCTGGTCAGCCAACGTCTTGAGCTGCTCGATCGCGGCCGGACGGTAGACGTCGGCCGAGACCACCATCACCTTCTTCTTGCGCTTTTCCTTGAGGTGCTTGGCCAGCTTGCCCACCGTGGTGGTCTTGCCCGCACCCTGCAGGCCGGCCATCAGGATGATCGCCGGCGCCGGCACGTTGAGGTTCAGGTCCGAGGCGGCCGAGCCCATGACCGCAGTCAGCTCATCCCGCACGATCTTGATCAGCGCCTGGCCCGGGGTCAGCGACTTGAGCACTTCCTGGCCGACCGCGCGCACCTTGATGCGCTCGACCAGCGCCTGCACCACCGGCAGCGCCACGTCGGCTTCAAGCAGCGCGATGCGGACTTCGCGGGTGGCCTCGCGGATGTTTTCCTCGGTCAGGCGACCGCGGCCGCGCAGCCGCTCGATGGTGCCGGAGAGGCGCTGGGTCAGGGACTCGAACATGGAAGCGACCTGTTCAGAACAAAAGACAATGAGACCGCCAGTATAACGGTTCCGCCCCGGCTCCCGGACTGGCCCTGACAGCGGCGCTGCGGGCATCGCCAGCACCCCGGGGGTATGCGAAACTGACACGATGACAATCGTTCTCATCGCGACCCTGCTGTACCTGACCGCGACCGGCCTGCTGGTGCGCGCGGTCGTCCGCGATGATGCGGTGACCTCGCCGGCCTGGCTGTGGCCAGCATTGCCGGCCATGTTGCTGCACGGCGGTTATCACGTGCTGGTGGCGATGCGTACCAGCGGCGGGCCGGACATGCACTTCTTCGCCGCGCTGTCGCTGGTCGGCCTGGGCATGGCGTGGCTGACCTCGCTGGTCGCCGCGCGCGGGCGCATGGCAGCGCTTGGGGTGCTGGTGTTCCCGATGGCGGCAGCGGTGCTGTGGATCTACCACGGCTACGGCCACGAGCCGAGCAAACCGCTGGGCTGGCAACTGGCCACCCACGCGTGGATGGCCCTGCTCGCCTACGCCACCCTGAGCGTGGCCGCCTTGCTGGCGATCATGCTGTGGCTGCAGGAGCGTGCCCTGCGCCGCCGTGACTTCCGCCCATGGCTGCGCGCGCTGCCCCCGCTGGCGGACCTGGAAGCCCTGCTGTTCCGCGTGATCGCGGTTGGCTTCGCGCTGTTGACGCTGACGCTGGTCACCGGGGTGCTGTTCGTCGATGACCTGCTGGCGCAGAAGCTGGTGCACAAGACGGTGCTCAGCATCCTGTCCTGGATCGTGTTCGGCACGCTGCTCATCGGCCGCCGCCGCTATGGCTGGCGCGGTGCGAAGGCGGTGCATTGGACCCTCACCGCAATGGCGCTGCTGCTGCTGGCCTTCTTCGGCAGCCAGTTCGTGATCGAACTGGTGTTCGGACGCACACGATAGCGGCGTGCCGACCAACGGTCGGCACCGACCCGAACCTCGCAGGGGAGCTGCCGACTATTGGCCGGCACCAACCCGCTATCCGCTGATTACAACCCGTACCGCTCGATTGCGTCCAGATGCGGCTGCCGGTCCTGGTCACAGGCCTCGGCCAGGCGCAGCCAGCAGTGCGGGTGCGCCCACTCCGCCGTCACCTGCTGCAGGAAGCGATGCAGTGCCAGCGGCGCGTGATCCTGCGGCTGGGCGACCGTGAACAGCAGCCCCGGCAGCGTCCCGCCTTCGGCATCCGGATCGGTCACGGTGTAATCCGCACGGCTGTGCGACCACACCTTCCAGCCCTGCGCCTCGGCCGCTTGCACCAGCGCGTTCCATGCCGCCTCGCCCGGGTGCGCGCCGTCGACCAGCCAACTGCGTGCGAATCCACCCCGCTCCAGCACGTGTACCTGCGCATAGGTCGGAATGAAGTGCTCGCGCTCGGCTTCATCTTCAGGTGCGGGGTGCACCAGGCCGGCGTCGAACACCACCCAGTCACCCACCTGCTGCGCGCGATTGGCCGGTGCGTTCTCGACGATGCGCGCGGTCACCGGCCCGCTGCGGCGGGCGTAGTACTCCACCGGCTCGCCGCCGTCTTCGCTGCGGATGATCACCCAGCCCCAGGGCTCTTCGACCACGCCCTGCTGGCTGGACAGTTCCATCCCGATCGCGGCCGCCGAGCGGCGCACCGCCTCCCAGTCGCCTGCCGCACTCGCCGCACTCATGTGGTCCCAGTGCGCGGCATTCGGCTCCTCCAGCGTCTCCACCAGCTGCGCGTAGCAGGCCTGCGCATCGCTGAAGCGGCCGGTCTCCATGTACATGCGGGCAAGCGTCCCGCGTGCGCCGTTCGAGCCTGGCGACAAGGCCAGCAATGCCTGCGCGGCCTGTTCCAACGCCGGCCAGTCGGACGCACGCCGTGCACGCTGCACCTCGCACCAGTGCGCGAACACCGGCACGCTGTCGCGATAGGTCGCGGCCAGCCTGCGCAGGCCATCATCATCGCCCTGCTCGGTCAGCCAACGCATCAGGGTGTAGGCCGCCGCGCCATCTTCCTGCGCGTGGCCGCGCACGAAGTCCCACAGCAGCGCCATGGCTTCGGTCGTTGCGCCGCAGGCGTGCAGTGCCGAGGCAGCGACCTCGGCCAGCGTGCCGTCGTCGGGCTGCTCAGCGTGCGCCTGCAGCAGCCACTGCGCTTCACGCTCGGGATCGCGCGACTGGTGCTGTTCGCCCTGCGCGTGCAGCCACGCCAGCAGTTCATCGGCAGGCACCGGCAGCGGTGCCATCTCCGGCAGCGCCTCGATCCGTGCCGCCAATCCCGCCACCATCGCAGCTGCCCCACGATCCTGCCGCAGCTGCGCCAGATGGGTCCGGGCCAGACCGAGCTGGCGCTGCGCCACCCAGCGCGCGCCACGTTGCAGGGCCAGCTCGACGCTCAATGCAGCGATCTCGATCACCAAACGATGCGCACCGACCGCGGCGAAGTGCTCGATGATGGTGTTGAAGCGCGTGCCCAGATCCCAGGTATTGCGCGCGCCATCGCGGCTGCACAATGTGGACGCAGTATTGGCCCACAACCGCCAGTGGTTCGGCGTCAATTCGCTCCATGGCACCAGCTGCTGCAGTGCCTCTTCATCACGCCCCAGCTGGGCCAGCGCCCAGGCCTTGGAGAGCCGGCGCGGTACCGTGCAGTTGGCCGGCTCGTACTCGCCTGCAGCGGCTACTTCGGCCTCGCGCTGCTCGATCAGTGCCAGCGCCTCCTCCGCACGGCCGCTGGCCAGCAGTATCTTGATCTGCATTTCCGGGAAGCTGTCGAACACCTCCTTGCCACGCGCCTGGATCGCCGCCGCCTGCACCTGCAGGTACGCCAGCGCGTCCTGGCCACGGCCATCGTCCAGCAGCGCGTCCGCCTTCTCGCAGCTCAGGCACTGGAAGCAGGCCCAGCTCGGGTCGATGCGGCCCAGCGTCTCGTCACAGACCTCGATGCGCTCGGGCACCCAGCCCGGACCATCGATGTTGCCGTAGCAGGCGGCAAGATCCTGGGTGACGCAGATCGACTGCGGGCAGTCCAGGGTATCGGCACGGTGTGCGCGCTCGAACAGCGCCACCGAGTCGCCCAGTGCGCTTTCACCTTCCATGCGGTTGCCGACGCGGTTGCGCAGCACCCAGTGGCCGACGTAGACGTCGACCCAGGGGTTCTCCAATGCCTTGCCCAGCGCGCGCGCTTCGGGCAGCAGGGCATCGACGCGGTCGACCTGCAGTTCACTGACTTCATCGGCAAGGCGGGTCAGCAGGTGGGCGTTCTGTGCCTGCCCGGCCTGACGCAGGTCTTCCTGCAGTTTTTCAACCCAGTTCCAGATATCCATGGGGGTAATGCTCCTGTCTAGCGAATGCTGGATGAGAGGGGGCGGTGCTCAGCGCAGCATCTGCTGCAGAGCACCGGCAATATCGGTAAATGCACCATTGAGATCGGGGCCCGGCGTCGCCGCATTCCGCTGCAACGGCCGGCCCTGAGCGGACACGATGATCTTCAGCGAGCGCAGCAGGCGCGCGGCCGAGGCGGCCTGCGGGTGGCCATCGCGCTGGGCCTGCAGCAATGACTGCACCGCTGGATTGTCCAGGTTGAGGTAGAGCCGCGACGGCGCACGCGCCTCGATGCGGGCGGTGAACTGGCGCGCCAGCCGCAGGGCGGCCATCGAGACGCGCTTGTCGTTCTCGTCGTCTTCCAGGCGCTGCTTCAGCTCGGCTTCGCGGTCGGGCACCACCACCACCGGCAGCGCCTCGGGGCTGAACCGCGCCGGCAGCAACTGTTCGCCATCGCCCAGGTGTTCACGCAACCAGGCCAGCTGCGCATCGTCAAGGCTGTCGTCAGTGCGGAACAGTGCGCGATTGCCCTGCTCGGTACCCAGTTCGACCAGGCGCAGGCCCTTGGCCTGGGCCCAGCGGCGAAGGAATGGCACCACCGCATAGCGATGGCCATGCGCGACCGGCACACCCATCGCACGGAACAGCATTTCCTCGAAGCCGCCACCGTTGTCGAGGATCACATGCACCGCGCCGCGCGACGGCAATGCGCTGGCGGGCAGGTCACCCTGCGAGGTCGGCACGCGCACATGCTCCAGCAGCAGATCGAACAGGCGCTCATCGCACAGGGCCGCGCCCAGCAGGGCTTCATTGTGCCGGCTGAGCACGCGCCGCCAGGCTTCGGGCTGCTGGCGTGCGACATCGGCCAGCCCATCGATCAGCGCTTCGAGCAGGGCGTGCTGCACGGCGCGGTAGTGATCATCACGCTGCAGGTCCTCGCGGCTGGCGGTCGGGGTCAGCTTCGACGACTCGATCACCCCGCCGATGAAACCGGCCCACGGCGGCAAAAGGTCGCGCGCATCGTCGTCCAGCAGCATGCCGCGCACGAACACCGACAGGTTGCGGTTGTCGCTGGTGCCGTAGGTGGCACCGTCCTGCACCCAGAGCATGCCGACGGCGTCGCTGCTGCCATCGGACTGCAGCGGCATCGTCACGATGGGCTCGAAATCGTGTTCGAAACGCGCAGCGAACTGCAGCGCCTGCCGGCGTGCCTGCACGGGATGCAGCGCGACATCACCCTGCCCGCGCCACGGCGGCGGTTCGGGGTTGATGGCCTCGGCGGCAGCGCCGATGAAGATCGGTTCGGACAGCAGCGCGCAGTAGCGGGCAAGCACCTCGTGCAGGCGCGCTTCGTTGGCCAGCGGCAGGAAGTCCGGATGCAGTTCCAGCTCGACCTCGGTGCCGATGGCCCGTGCCGGCACGTCGCTGACGGTGTACTGCTCGGCGTTGCTGGACACGTACAGGTGGCCCAGCTCCGGCGCCTGGTAGGAGGTGGTGCGCACGCTGACACGGCGCGCCAGCACGAAGGCCGACAGGAAGCCCAGGCCGAACATGCCGATCAGGCCGTCATTGTCCTCGCCCTCCTGGCGCAGGCCCCGGGTGTAACCGACGCCGACCGTGGCCAGGTAATCGTGGATTTCCTGCCGGGTCAGGCCGGCACCGGTGTCGGTGATGCGCAGCACCCCGGCGGCGGCGTCGACCTGCACGTCGATGCGCGATACGCACTGCATGCCGGGCTGCTCGATGCGGCGGCGGATGATCGAATCGTGCGCGTTCTGCACCAGTTCGCGCAGCGCCACCATCGGGGTGGAATACAGGTGCTTGCCCAGCACCGTCATCAGTCCATTGAGATCGACCCCGGCGCGGCGGATTTCGGCAGCGGGGGTGCTGAACATCGGGTCCTGCATGTAATCGATTACTCCTTGCCACGGAAAAGCGCCGGAGGGCGCCTTCGTCGAGCCGGGAAAACTAGCACAGGCTGGCTGACCGATGCCGCACTCGTCCTGTGCGGCAACCGCGCCCGGGCCCGGTCCCGTTCACAGCGCGTCGATGGCCTCCGACAACCGCTCCACCGCGATCACCTCCATGCCCTTCACGCTGCCGGTCTTCGGCGCATTCGCCTTGGGCACGATCGCGCGCTTGAAACCATGCGTGGCCGCCTCGCGCAGGCGGTCTTCACCGTTGGGCACGGGGCGGATCTCGCCGGACAGGCCCACCTCGCCAAACGCGATGGTCTTCTCGGCCAGCGGCCGGTCCTGCAGCGAGGACAGCACGGCCAGCAGCACCGGCAGATCGGCGGCCGTCTCCTGCACGCGGATGCCGCCCACCACATTGACGAACACGTCCTGGTCGCCCACCAGCACACCGCCATGACGGTGCAGCACCGCCAGCAGCATCGCCAGGCGGTTCTGCTCCAGGCCCACCGCCACCCGGCGCGGGTTGGACAGCGGCGAGGCGTCGACCAGCGCCTGGACTTCCACCAGCAACGGGCGCGTTCCCTCGCGGGTGACCATCACGCAGCTGCCGGGCTGCTGGGTGCTGCCGCCGGAGAGGAAGATCGCCGAGGGATTGGAGACCTCTTTGAGGCCCTTCTCGCCCATCGCGAACACACCCAGCTCGTTGACCGCGCCGAAGCGGTTCTTGAACGCCCGCAGCAGGCGGAAACGGCTGCCGCTCTCACCTTCGAAGTACAGCACTGCATCGACCATGTGCTCGAGCACACGCGGGCCGGCAATGCCGCCCTCCTTGGTGACGTGACCGACCAGGAACACGGCAGTGCCGGTTTCCTTGGCAAAGCGCACCAGACGCGCGGCGCTCTCACGCACCTGGCTCACCGAGCCCGGGGCGGCGGTCAGCGATTCGGTCCACAGCGTCTGCACGGAGTCGGCCACGATCAGCCGCGGCTTGGCCACGCTGGCATGCTGCAGGATCGCCTCGACCTGGGTTTCGGCCAATGCATTGACGTTGTCCAACGGGAGGTCCAGGCGCACCGCGCGGCCGGCCACCTGCGACAGCGACTCCTCACCGGTGATGTACAGCACCGGCAGGCTGGCGGCCATCTTCGCCACGGCCTGCAGCAGCAGGGTGGACTTGCCGATGCCGGGATCGCCACCCACCAGCACCACCGCACCTTCGACCAGGCCACCGCCGAGCACGCGGTCGAACTCGCCGATACCGGTACTCACCCGCAGGTGCTCGGTCTGCTGCACGTCCTTGAGCGCCATGATCTTGGGCGCATCCACTTTTCCGGCCCAGCCGGAGCGGCGCGACGCCGGGGATGACTTGGCGGGCGTGGCGCTTTCCAGCGTGATCTCGCTCAGCGTGTTCCAGACTCCGCACTCGGTGCACTGACCCTGCCACTTGCTGTATTCGGCGCCACATTCACTGCAGACGTAAGCGGTGAGTCGCTTGGCCATGTCTACTTCCGCTTCAGAATCGATGCGGCAGGATAGCCGAGCCGCGTCGCAGCAACCGAGACGCCCTGCGCCCCAGCCCCTCAAGAATCCGGCCACAGTGCCGATACTCCGGCGGGCCACTACCTTTCCTTCAACTTTCCAGGCTTCTCCATGACCGGCACCTACAGCCAGAGTCTTGTCGTGTTCTCGCTGCTGGTTGCCATCCTCGCCTCTTACACCGCGCTGGACATGGCCGGCCGATTGGCCAGTACCCAGGGGCGGGTCGCCCGCTGGTGGCTGGCCGGCGGTGCCACCGCGATGGGCCTGGGCGTGTGGTCCATGCACTTCATCGGCATGCTGGCCTTCCACCTGCCGATCCCGGTGGGCTATGACCTGGCGATCACCCTGTACTCGCTGGCGGTCTCGGTCGGTGCCTCGGCCTATGCGCTGTGGCTGGTCTCGCGCGCGGAGCTGCCCTGGTCACGCCTGTGCGCCGGCGCGGTCCTGATGGGCCTCGGCATCGCCACCATGCACTATCTGGGCATGAGTGCCCTGCAGATGCAGCCGGGCATCGACTACAACCCGGCCTGGTTCGCCGCCTCCGTCCTGATCGCCATCGGCGCGGCCGGCGCGGCACTGTGGATCGCCTTCCGGCTGCGCCTGGAGCAGCGGCGACCCTTCCTGCTGCGCGGCCTGGCCTCGCTGGTGATGGGCCTGGCGATCGTCGGCATGCACTACACCGGCATGGCCGCGGCCAGCTTCCCCGAAGGCGCGGTCTGCGGTGCGGCGTTCGGCGAAGGCATCGATGCCAAATGGCTGGCCGTGCTGGTCATCGTCACCACCTTGGGCACGCTGGGCATCGCGCTGATCTCCTCGGTGTTCGATCGGCAGATGCGCACCCGTACCGGCCTGCTGGCTGACTCGCTGGCGCAGGCCAATGAAAAGCTGCTGCAGGCGGCCCTGCACGACCCACTGACCCAGTTGCCCAACCGCATGCTGCTGCAGGACCGCATCGAGCAGGCCATCGAGAAAGCGCGCCGCCGACAGTTCAGCTTCGCGGTGATGTTCTGCGATCTGGATGGCTTCAAGACGATCAACGATGCCTACGGCCATCAGCTCGGCGACAAGCTGCTGATCCAGGTCAGTGAACGGGTGTCGGCGCTGCTGCGCGCGCAGGACACCTTCGCCCGGCTGGGCGGGGATGAGTTCGTCATCGTGTTCCAGATCGACGACCCCGAAGACGCCGCCGTGGTCGCCGAACGGATCATCGCCTGCGTGGCCGAGCCGTTCGAGATCGATGCACTGGAACTGCAGGTCAGCGCCAGCCTGGGCATCGCGCTGTACCCGGCCGATGCCACCACCGAGCGCGACCTGATGGCCCACGCCGACGCCGCGATGTACCACACCAAGGATTCGGGCCGGAACGGCTATACCTTCTTCACCCAGTCGCTCAACGTCAGCGCAAACCGCCAGCTGAAACTGCTGCAGGAACTGCGCAAGGCGATCAGCCGCGATGAGCTGGTGCTGCACTACCAGCCCAAGTTCCAGGCCAATGGTGAATCCCTGATCGGCGCCGAAGCGCTGGTGCGCTGGCAGCACCCTGAGCTGGGGCTGCTCTCGCCCGACGCCTTCATTCCCATCGCCGAGCGCAGCGGGCTGATCCTCGCGCTCGGCGAGTGGGTACTCGACCACGCCTGCCGCCAGCTGCGCCAGTGGCACGATGCCGGGAATCCTGAGTGGACCATGGCGGTGAATCTGTCGCCATTGCAGTTCGGTTCCAGCACGCTGCTCGATACGGTGCGTCGTACTCTGGATCGCCATGGCCTGGATCCGAAACGACTCACCCTGGAAGTGACCGAGACCACGGCCATGAAGGACGTCGATGCCAGCCTGCTGATCCTGCACGGCCTGACCGCGATGGGCGTGAACATCTCCATCGACGATTTCGGCACGGGTTACTCCAGCCTGCTCTACCTCAAGCGCATGCCGGCCACCGAGCTGAAGATCGACCGTGCGTTCGTGCGTGATCTGGAAGACAACGCCGAAGATGCCGCCATCGTCTCGTCGATCATCGCGCTGGGCCGTTCGCTGCAGTTGCAGATCGTCGCCGAAGGCGTGGAGACGGCCGGCCAACGCCAGTACCTGAGTGACATGGGCTGCGATCAGCTGCAGGGGTATCACCTGGGCCGGCCGGTGGATGCGACGGAGTTCATGCGGTTGGCGAAGGCGGCGTAACGCGCGGCTTGGCGCGTCGGTTCCGGTAGCCGCGGCGGGACTCGGCTTCTCATACGGATGCGAGGGCGAACCAAACAGAAAGGCCGCCCGAGAGCGGCCTTTCTGCGTGTGGCAACGTCGCGAAGACGTCAGTGCATCATGTGCACGTTCATGTTGTGCATGACCCACAGCGAACCGGCAACGATGATGCCGATCACCACGACGGTGAAGGCCGCCGCGCTGACGTTCCAGCGCTGTTCCGACGAACGGTCCAGGTGCAGGAAGAACACCAGGTGCACCAGGATCTGCAGCACCGCCGCAACGACGATGATGACGCCGGTGGTGAAGCGCGGCAGGTCGCCATGCATGACCGCCCAGAACGGGATGATGGTCAGCACCGCGGCCAGCAGGAAGCCGATCAGGTAGGACTTGACGCTGCCGTGGCTTTCGCCGGCGGCACCGTGGCCATGATCGTGTGCGTGATTGTCATGTGCGGCCATTACAGCGCTCCATTCAGATAGACGACGGAGAACACGCCGATCCAGATCAGATCCAGGAAGTGCCAGAACAGGCTCAGGCACGCCATGCGGGTCTTGTTGGTCTGGGTCAGGCCGTTCTGCTTGATCTGGATGAACATGATCAGCAGCCACAGCAGACCCGCGGTCACGTGCAGACCGTGGGTACCGACCAGCGCGAAGAACGCCGACAGGAAGGCACTGTGGTCCGGACCGTAACCCTGGTGGATCAGGTGGTTGAACTCCCACACTTCCATGCACATGAAGCCGAAGCCCAGCAGCCAGGTCAGTGCAAGCCATGCGTACATCTGGCCCACCTTCTGCTTGTGCATGGCGATCATGCCCAGGCCGAAGGTCAGCGAGGAGACCAGCAGCAGCGTGGTTTCCCAGGCGACGAAGGACAGTTCGAACAGGTCCTTCGGGCCGGGGCCACCATCGGTGCCGCCGGACAGCACGATGTAGGTCGCAAACAGGGTGGCGAAGATGAGGCAATCGCTCATCAGGTACACCCAGAAACCGAAGACGGTATTGCCGCCGGTGTCGTGGTGTTCGTGGTCGTCATGGCCGTGGGCCGCCGCGTGCGCGGCGTGCCCAGGGTTCATGGTGTTGGGGATAGTGGTGCTCATGCCTTCAGCTCCGATTTCACCAGGCCCTGCGCCACCAGGTGGCGACGGTGCTCATTTTCGATCCGCTCCACTTCCGCGGCCGGCACGTAGTAATCCACGTCCTTGTCGAAGGTGCGCCAGATGAAGGTGCCGATCATGCCGACCAGACCCACGATGGCCAGCCACCAGATGTGCCAGATCATCGCAAAGCCGAACACCAGGCTGAAGGCGCCGATCACCACACCGGTGCCGGTGTTGCGCGGCATGTGGATGTCGGTGTACTTGGCCGGGCGTTCCCACGCCTCACCACGCTGCTTGCGCTCCCAGAACTCGTCCAGTTCATTGACGCGCGGCAGCGAGCCGAAGTTGTAGAACGACGGCGGCGAAGAGGTTTCCCACTCCAGCGTACGGGCGTCCCACGGATCGCCGGTCAGGTCGGCGGTCTTCTTGCGGTCGCGGATCGACACGGCGATCTGGATCACCTGGCACAGGATGCCGGCGCCGATGATGAAGGCACCGCACATGGCGATGATCAGCAGCGGCTGGTATTCCAGGTTCGGGTAGCTCTGCATGCGGCGGGTCATGCCCATGAAGCCCAGGATGTACAGCGGCATGAACGCGACATAGAAGCCGATGAACCAGCACCAGAACGCGCGCTTGCCCCAGGTTTCATTGAGGCGGAAGCCGAACATCTTCGGCCACCAGTAGGTGATGCCGGCGAACATGCCGAACACCACGCCGCCGATGATGACGTTGTGGAAGTGGGCGATCAGGACACGGCTGTTGTGCAGCACGAAATCGATGGCCGGGATCGCCAGCATCACGCCGGTCATGCCGCCGATGGTGAAGGTGACCATGAAGCCGATCGTCCACAGCACCGGGCTGGTGAACTGCACGCGGCCGCGGAACATGGTGAACAGCCAGTTGAAGATCTTCACGCCGGTGGGAATGGAGATGATCATCGTCGTGATGCCGAAGAAGGCATTGACGTTGGCACCCGAACCCATGGTGAAGAAGTG
>Ga0160432_100080_pt1 | contig 101857 bp, 93 predicted proteins | sample HID1971M_E0MG_FD_108250 | JGI IMG/M metagenome (GOLD analysis project Ga0160432, IMG submission 108250) | Enriched millipede-associated microbial communities from UW Madison campus, WI, USA - HID1971M_E0 MG | ecosystem: Host-associated > Arthropoda: Insects > Digestive system > Unclassified ... | reverse complement strand
CGGATCCTGGTGACGGCACGGATCCTGGTGACGGCACGGATCCTGGTGACGGCACGGATCCTGGTGACGGCACGGATCCTGGTGACGGCACGGATCCTGGTGACGGCACCGACCCTGGCGACAACGGCACCGACGACGGCGGATCCGGCGACGGCACGGGCGCCGACGACGGCACGGGCACCGACGACGCGAGCGCCCCGGTGGGCGGACCGGTCGCGGAGGCCCCCGGCTCGGACGGCGCGAGCCGGCTGACGGGCACGGGGTCGGACGGCGCCACGGCGGCATCCGGCGCTGACGGCGCCGACGGCACGGGCGCGATGCAGACCCTGCCCACGACGGGCGGGGACGTGCGGCTGCTGGGGCTGTCCCTGCTGCTGATGCTGGCGGGCAGCGCGCTGCTGCTGCGCCGTCGGAGGGAGGCCCTCGCGGTCGAGACCCGCTGACCCCACCGGAGCCGGCACCGGCTCCGGACGGGGCGGCGCTGTCACGGGGGATCACTGGGGAGTGTCCCGTGACAGCGCCGCCCCGGCTGGGGTCGGCGTGGGCGCGGCACGGCGCAGGGGGCCGGGCCGCGCCCGCGACGCCGCCGGCGCCGTGGGGTGCGCGTGGCGGCCCCGGGCGGACGATCACCGGGCCCTCGACGGAGGGCTCCGGCAGACCCGCCCGGGGTTGCCCGCGGAACACGCCTACCCTGGGTCACCGTGCCCCGACTGATCGCCGACCTCACGCCGCTGCGTGTCTCCCCGGCGTTCCGTCGCCTGTGGTGGGGCCTCGGCGTCTCGAACATCGGCACGCAGGTCACGGTGGTCGCGGTGGGCCTGCAGGTGTACGCCCTGACGGGCTCGACGCTCGCGGTGGGCACGCTGGGCATCGCGGCGCTGGTGCCGTTGGTCGCGCTCGGCCTGTACGGCGGGGCGCTGGTGGACCACTACGACCGGCGCCGCGTCTCGCTGCTCGCGTCCTCCGTGCTGTGGCTGGTGACGGCGGCGATCGCGGCGCAGGCCTGGCTCGACGTCGGCTCGGTGAACCTGCTGTACGGGCTGGTGGCGCTGCAGTCGGCGGCGTTCGCCATCAACAACCCGGCGCGCACGTCGATCGTGCCGCGCCTGCTGGAGCCGCAGCTCATGCCGGCGGCCAACGCGCTGCAGACGCTGTCGTTCAACGTGGCCCTCACCTGTGGTCCCCTCGTGGGCGCGCTCCTCGTGGCCCGGCTCGGGTACGCCTGGGCGTACACCCTCGACGCGCTGCTGTTCACCGCCGCGCTGTGGGCGGTGTGGCGGCTGCCCGCCGTCCCGCCCGAGCAGCCGCTGGACGATGACGCGGACGACGACGCGACCGGCGCCGCGCCCGCCCGGCGGCGCGTCGTCGGGCTGAGCTCCGTGCTCGACGGCCTGCGCTACCTCGCCACGCGACCCAACGTGCGCACCACGTTCGTCGTCGACCTCGCCGCGATGGTGCTCGCCTTCCCGCGCGTGCTGTGGCCGGCCGCGGGCGCGCTCTACCTGGGCGGCGGGGAGACGACGACGGGCGTCCTCGCCGCCGGGTTCGCCGTCGGCGGCATCCTCGCGAGCGTGTTCTCCGGCGCGCTCGTCCGCGTGCGGTGGCAGGGCCGGATCATCGTGTGGGCGATCACGGCGTGGGGGCTGAGCGTCACCGCCTTCGGCGCGGTGCTCGTCGCCGTCGGGCCGGACGCGCCCGACGGCGTGCTGTGGGGCGCCGTCGTGCTCGCGGGCGTGGCTCTGCTGCTGGCGGGCGGGTCGGACGCGATCTCGTCGGTGTTCCGCCAGTCGATCCTGCAGACCGCGACGCCCGACCACATGCGCGGCCGCCTGCAGGGCGTGTTCATCGTGGTGGTCGCGGGCGGGCCGCGCCTCGGCGAGATGGTGCTGGGCTCGGAGGCCACGTGGTTCGGGGAGGGCTGGGCGGCGGTCGTCGGCGGGCTGGCGTGCGTCGCCGTGCTGTGGCTGGTCGTGCGGCTGCAGCCCCGGTTCTGGCGCTACGACGCGCACCACCCGGAGCCCTGAGCCCGGCAGGCCGGCTCAGGCGGCTTCGGCGTACGGGCGGCGACGCCGCATCCCGGGCAGGGCGGCGAGCGCCAGCAGGGCGCACGCCCAGCCGCCCGACATCGTGACGAGGAACCCGGCGTGCGAGTCCACGGCGTCCACGGCGACGCCGGCCAGCCACGAGCCGAGCGAGACGCCGATGCCCAACGACGTGCCCACCCACGTGAGGCCCTCGGTGAGCTGGTGCGGCGCGACGAGCGCCTGCACGAGGGCGTTGCCGTTGATGAGCGTCGGCGCGATGGCGAAGCCGGCCACGAACATCACCGCGCCCAGGACCACGAGGTTCTGGACGAAGAAGAACAGCGAGACCCCGACGGCGATCCCGCAGGCCGTGACGGTGAACCGGATCGACAGCGGGGAGACCCAGTGCCGGGCGCCGTAGGCCAGGCCCGAGACCAGCGAGCCCAGCGCGAAGCAGGCGAGCACCAGCCCTGCGAGGCCCTTGACGCCCTGCTCCTCCGCGAACGCCACCGTGGCGACGTCGCTCGACCCGAACATGACGCCCATGCCGACGAAGACGACGGCGAGCACCGGCATCCCGGGCATGCGGATCGCCGAGCGGCGCTCGAGCCGGACGACGTCGGGGTGCGGCACGGTGCCGACCCGCTCGCCGTCCGCCGGCACGGCCGCGCCGCGGGCGGGCGGCTCGGTGCGCCGCTGCGTGAGGAACCAGGCGGCCCCGCCGCCACCCACGACGGCCGCCACCAGCAGGCCGCCCGACGGGATCACCGTCGTCGCGAGCGTCGTGGCCAGCACCGGGCCCACGATGAACACCAGCTCGTCGAGAGCCGACTCCAGGGAGTAGGCGGTGTGCACGCGCTGCGCCTCGGGGAGCACGTGGGACCAGCGGGCCCGGGCGAGCGACCCGTACGAGCCCTGGCTCGCCCCGCCCACCGCGGCGCACACCCACAGCACCCACTCCGGGGCGCCCAGGGTCGCGGCCGCCACGAGCCCCAGGAGGCCCACGGTCGTCGCGACGAGCATCGGTGTCATCACGCGCGCCTGGCCCGACCGGTCCACGAGGCGGGCGATCTGCGGTGCCACCAGCGCCTGCGCCACCACCAGCACCGCCGACACCCGGCCCGCCATCGCGTACGAGCCGTACAGGGCCTGCACCATGAGGACCGTGCCGATGCCGACCATCGACATCGGCAGCCGGGCGACCATGCCCGCGACCGAGAACCGGGCGGCACCCGGCACGCGCAGGACGTCGAGGTACGGGTTGCGGGCCTGCGCCCCCGACACCGCGTCGGGGGTCTCGGGGGTGGGCGCTGTCACTCGCGGATTCTCCCATCGGGAGGCGACAGATGTCGGGGTCAGCGGCCAGGATGGGGGCCATGAACGCCACCCCCACCCCCGTGACGGTCGTCGACGACCGCGACCACCAGGTCTTCCTCGCCCGGCTCGACGACGGCCGCCGCGCCGGCGGTGCGTACTACGAGCGGAAGGACGACGAGGGGTCGGCGGTGGTCGTCTTCACGCACACCGAGGTGGACCCGGCGTTCGAGGGGCAGGGGATCGGGTCGCAGCTCGTCGTCGGCGCGCTCGACCAGGTGCGCGCCGCGGGGGAGAAGATCGTGCCGCTGTGCCCGTTCGTCAAGGCCTACGTGCAGCGCCACCCCGAGTACGCCGACCTGCTCGCGCACCCCGCCCGGTGAGGGCGGGAACCACCACCCGGCGCGGCGGCTTCGCGGCGCTGGGGGTCTCCGTCGCGCTGCTGCTCGGCGCGTGCTCCGGTGGGCTCGACCCTGCGACGTCCGGTCCCGGCGGCGCGGACGGGGAGTCGGCGCCGGCGACGGTGGCGCCGACGCCCGACCAGCCTGGGCCGGCGGAGCCCGTGCCCGGGGACCCCGAGCCCGCGGCGTCCGGGACCGCGCTCGCGGCGCTCGAGGGCCTGCCCGTCAAGGGCCGCGCGCCCAAGACGGGGTACTCGCGCGACCAGTTCGGCCCGGCGTGGGCAGACGTCGACCACAACGGGTGCGACACGCGCAACGACGTCCTCGCGCGCGACCTCACCCGCACGGTCACCGACCCGGACACCCACGACTGCATCGTGCTGAGCGGCGTGCTCGCCGACCCGTACACCGGCACGCGGATCGACTTCCTGCGCGGGCAGGCGACGTCCACCGCCGTGCAGATCGACCACGTGGTCGCGCTCTCCGACGCGTGGCAGAAGGGGGCCCAGCAGCTCGACGGCGTGGCGCGCCGGCAGCTCGCCAACGACCCGCTGAACCTGCTCGCCGTCGACGGCCCGACCAACTCGGGCAAGGGCGACGGCGACGCCGCGACCTGGCTGCCGCCGTCCAAGGCCTTCCGCTGCCAGTACGTGGCGCGGCAGGTCGCGGTGAAGCAGGCGTACGCGCTGTGGGTCACGCAGGCCGAGCACGACGCCGTCGCGGGCATCCTGTCCCGCTGCCCCGACGAGCCGCTGCCGTCCGGCGGCCCGGCGCCACGCGTCGACGCCGGAGCGGACGACACGGGTTCTGGCGACACGGGTTCTGGCGACGCGGGCCCGGACGACGCGCCCGCCGCGCAGGAGCCGTTCGCGAACTGCGACGCGGCGCGGGCGGCCGGGGCGGCACCGGTGCGCCGGGGCGACCCGGGCTACTCGTCCCGGCTGGACGGCGACGGGGACGGGATCGGCTGCGAGTAGCGGGTCAGGCGGGCAGCGTCGCGCCCTGCGCGGCCTGGATCTCCAGCTCGACCTTGAGAGTGGTGCCCACGATGGCGACGCCGGCCGCGGCCACCTCGTTGTACCGGATGGCGAAGGCGTCGCGGCGCAGCTCGGTGGTGGCGCGGAAGGCCGCGCGCACGACTCCCTGCGCGTCGGCGCCGGTGCCCAGGTAGGTCAGGTCGAGGTCGACCGGGTGCGCCAGCCCGTGCAGGGTGAGGTCGCCGTGCACCGTCCAGCGGCCGTCCGCGACCGGCGTCATCCCCGTGGAGCGGTACGTGATGTGCTCGTACCGCTCCACGTCGAGGAAGTCCGGGGACCGCAGGTGGCCGTCCCGGTAGGCGTTGCCGGTGTCGATGGACGCGGCCGCGATCACCGCGGCCACGCCGGACCGGGCGACGTCTCCGGGCGCGACGTCGATCCGGCCGGCGAGCTCCGTGAACCGGCCCCGCACGCTGGAGATGCCCAGGTGCTGGGCCACCGCCGTCACCGACGAGTGCGCCGGGTCGATCGTCCACGGGCCCGGCGGCGGCAGCTCCGTGCCGCCCTGCCGGGCCAGCGTCACCGTGCCGAGGGCGGCGCGGCCCGCGGCGGTGACGATCGCCGACGTCGCGGCGGGCGCGTAGCCCACCGCCGTGACGATCGCGACGTACGCGCCCGGGGCCAGCGCGGCCTCGCCGCGCGCCCGGCCGTCGTCGTCCGCGGCCACGCGCAGCACCTGCGCGCCGGCGGCGTCCGTGAGGGTGACGACGGCGTGCGGCACCGCCCAGCCGTCGCGCGTGCGCACGCTCGCCGTCAGCACCCCGGTCGCCTGTCCGCTCGTGGTCTCGCTCACCGCGCCGCTCACTCGGCCGGGTGGGCGAGGACGACGTCGTGGCCGTCGACGCCGGCGCCGGCGAGGCTCACGGCCGTCGCCGCCGGCGGGTAGCCCGTCGCGATCACCGTGTACTCGCCGCCGTCCAGGTCGGTGAAGGCGTAGGCGCCGTCCTGGCCGGTCGTGGCCGTGCCGGCGACGTTGCCCGCCGCGTCGACGAGGGTCACGCGGGCGTCCGCGAGCGGGCCGTGCGGGGCGCGCACGACACCGGTCACCCGGGCGCCCGCCGCGAGCTCCACCTCGACGCGCGTGACGCCGGCGGCGCCCACCTCGACGGGCAGCGCCCGGGGCCGGAACCCGGCGGCGTTGACCGCCACCGTGACGGGTCCGGGCACGAGCTCCTCGAGCGCGAACGTGCCGTCCTCCGCCGTGCCCGTGCTCGCCTGCAGGTCGCCGCGCACGTCCGTGACCAGCACCATCGCGCCGGCGACGGGCTGCAGGTCCGGGCCGCGGACGACGCCGCGCAGTCCGCTGGTGCCGCTGAGCAGCACGTCGTGGGCCAGCGGCGTCGAGCCGACGACGATCGTCGAGGCCTGCGGCTGGAACCCGTCGGCCGAGGCGATGAGCACGTACGTGCCGGCGCCGGGCGCGTCCACCGCGTAGGCGCCGTCGGACCGCGCGATCGCGAGGCCGAGCTGGCTGCCGCCCAGCGAGATGAGCGTGATCGCCGCCTGCGGCAGCGGGGCGCCCTCGGCGCCGCGGACCAGGCCGTGGACGGGGACACCGCCGCTCGCGACACTGCTCGAGACGCCGCCCGCGCCGGCGTCGCCGGCGGGCAGGACGCCGGCCGCCGGAACGGCGCGCTGAGCCGTCGGCTCGGCGCCCACCGCGACGAGCTCCGGGACGTAGGTCTCGGTGTCCTCGACGGACTCCGTGGCCGCGGCGCCGGCCTCCTCGGCGGCGGACTGCTCCATCGCGCCCTTGGTCTGCAGCGGGACCTCCTTGATGAAGGCCACGAGCAGGAAGGCGACGAGCGCGGCGCACGCGCCGATGAGGAAGACGTCGGCGATGCCGTGCCCGTACGCGCTCTCGAGGACGCCGCGCAGGGGCTCGGGCACCTGGTCCATGTCGGGGATCTCGCCCGAGCCGCCCGCCGCGCCCTGCGCGATCTCGGCTCCCTTCGGGCCCAGGTTCCGGAGGCCGTCCGCGACGTAGTCGGGGATCCGGTGGGCCAGGACGGCGCCGAGCGCGGAGACGCCGATCGCGCCGCCGAGCGAGCGGAAGAACGTCACCAGCGAGCTGGCGGAGCCCAGGTCGGCCGGTGCCACCTGGTTCTGGGTGCAGAGCACGAGGTTCTGCATCATCATGCCGACGCCGACGCCCATCACGGCCATGAAGACGGCGACGTGCCAGTACTCGGTGTCGTACCGGATGGTGCCGAGCAGCCCGAGCCCTGCGGTGAGCAGCAGGGCGCCGGAGACCAGCCAGCCCTTCCAGCGGCCGGTCCTGGTGATGATGAGGCCGGAGAGGGTCGACGAGACGAACAGGCCGCCGATCATCGGGATCGTCATGACGCCGGCCATCGTCGGCGACTTGTCGCGCGCCAGCTGGAAGTACTGGCTGAAGAAGATGGTGCCGGCGAACATCGCCACGCCCACGAAGAGCGACGCCACCGAGGACAGGGCGACCGTGCGGTTGCGGAACAGCCGCATGGGGATGATCGGCTGGGAGACCTTCGACTCGACCAGCACGAACAGCAGCACGAGGACCAGCGCGCCGCCCGTCATCGCGTACGTCTGCCACGAGTTCCACTCGTACTTGTCGCCCGCGAACGTCACCCACAGGAGCAGGAGGCAGACCGCGGCGGTGGAGAGGAACGCGCCGCCCCAGTCGATCTTCACGTTGTCGCGCTTCACGACGGGCAGGTGCAGCGTCTTCTGCAGCACGACCAGCGCGACCAGCGCGAACGGCACGCCCACGTAGAAGCACCAGCGCCAGCCGAGCCAGTCGGTGTCGGTGATGACGCCGCCCAGCAGCGGGCCTCCGACTGTGGCGACGGCGAACGTGGCGCCGAGGTAGCCGGAGTACCGGCCGCGCTCGCGCGGCGCGATCATCGTGGCCATGACGATCTGCGCCAGGGCCGACAGGCCGCCGGTGCCGATGCCCTGGAACACGCGGCAGACGATCAGCCACTCCGCGGACTGGGCGAGCCCCGCGGCCGCCGAGGCGAGCACGAAGATCACCAGCGCGACCTGCACCAGCACCTTCTTGCTGAACAGGTCGGCGAGCTTGCCCCACAGCGGGGTGGTGGCGGTCATCGACAGCAGCGAGGCCGTGACGACCCAGGTGTAGGCCGACTGGCCGCCGCCGAGCTCGGCGATGATCTCCGGCAGGGCGTTCGAGACGATCGTGGAGGACAGGATCGCGACGAACATGCCCAGCAAGAGGCCCGACAGGGCCTCGAGGATCTGCCGGTGGCTCATCGAGACCCCGGCCTGGCGGTCGGTGCGCCCGCCGCGCTTGGCGTGCGCGGGCGCCGCCGCTGTGGTCGATGCCATGAGGTTCCTCTCGAGGTGCTGCGTGTCGCGGTGCTGTGGCGACGGGGGTATCAGGCCTGGGCCGAGACGGCGGCGCGGGTCGTCGGGGGGCAGTCGGAGAAGCTGCCGTGCAGTCGTGCCATGAGGCCGGTCAGCTGGTCGATCTCCTGGTCGTCCCAGTCGGTCATCCGGTCGGCGAGCAGCTGCGCGGTGCGCGTGGAGATCTGCTCGAGCATCCCCAGGCCCGACGGTGTGAGGCTGAGGATCGACGACCGCCCGTCGGCCGGGTCGGGCGTGCGCTCGACCCAGCCCCGCTCGACGGCGTGCGACACGTGCCGGCTGGTGACGGAAGGGTCGATCCAGAGCAGGTCGGCGAGGCGGCTGAGCCGCATCGGCCCGTGCCGGCGCAGGGTCGACAGGACGGCCGTCGGACCGACGGCGCAGTCGTGCGGCAGGTTCCGCACGATGGTCCGCTTGACGACGCCGACGGCCCGCAGCTGGCGCTGGAGCTCTTCGAACCTCGCGTGCTCAGGCATGCTCGCCCACTCCCAAGTTGGTTGCGGGGAGCAAACATAAAAAGGTTGCCTGCTGAAATCAAATTCGTCCCGCACTGTGGGCGGGCCGGGGGGGGTGCGGGCTATGCGCTCGCGGTCCGCCGCGACTCGCGCCACATCGTCGCGATCGCACGGACGCCGTACCGCAGGTGCACCCGCTGCGGGCGACCGCCCCGCGTCAGGGCGTCGGTGCCCCCGTCGCAGTAGACGACCTGCCCGGTCATGAAGCGGTTGGCGGGCGACACGAGGTAGGCGAGCAGGTCGGCCACCGGGGCGACGGGTCCCGGCGCGCCGAGCGGCTGGGGGAGCGCCGTCTCCAGCAGCACCCGGTCGCGCTCCCAGGTGCGGGTCACGACGTCCGTGGCGACGATCCCGGGGGCCACGGCGTTGAGCACGATGCCGGAGCGGGTCCACTCCGGCGACACGGCCGTCGACCGCGTCCACAGGTTGAGGGCCGCCTTGCTCGACCGGTAGAGCTGGCTCCCGCGCCCGGTGCGGACCAGCCGGCGCGCGACGGCGAGCGCGCGCTGCTCGTCGCCGCCGCGGCAGGCGCGGACCAGCGCGCCGCTGCCGCGGTTCAGGGTCGACGACGACGAGACGACGACGGCGGCCGGGGCGTCCGAGGCCGCCAGGCAGTCGCGCAGCCCCTCCAGCACGGCGGTGGCGCCGAAGTAGTTCAGCGCGACCGTCTCCGCCCGGGGAGCGCCCGCCCCGGCGGCCGCCACCAGCCCGTCGACCCGGCCGCCGGTGAGCGACCGCACCTGCCCGACCAGGTCGGCCCGGCCCTCGGCGGTCGTGAGGTCGGCGCGCACGTCCACGCCGTCGGCCAGCCCGCAGGTGAGCACCCGCCCGCGGGTGGCGAGCAGGTCCGCGACCGCCCGGCCGAGGCCGGAGTCGGCGCCGGTGACGACGTACGTGCGGGGGTCCGGCACGGCGGGCACCCGGTCAGGCGTCGCCGAGCGCGCCGTCGACCAGCTCCTTCGCGGCAGCCTGGACCTCGGCGAGGTGGTCGGCGGACACGAACGACTCGGCGTAGATCTTGTACACGTCCTCCGTGCCCGACGGGCGGGCGGCGAACCAGGCGTCCTGCGTGGTCACCTTGAGCCCGCCGATCTTCGCGCCGTTGCCGGGCGCCTCCGTGAGCGTGGCGGTGATGTCCTGCCCGGCGAGGGTCGTCGAGGTGACCTCGTCGGGCGAGAGGGCGGACAGGCGCGACTTCTGCTCGCGGGACGCGGGGGCGTCCACGCGGGCGTACCAGGACTCGCCGTAGCGGCCCACGAGGTCGGCGTGGTGCTCGGACGGCGTCCGCCCGGTCGTCGCGATGATCTCGGAGGCGAGCAGCGCCAGCAGCAGGCCGTCCTTGTCGGTGGACCAGACGCGGCCGTCACGGCGCAGGAACGACGCCCCCGCCGACTCCTCGCCCCCGAACCCGACCTCGCCGTCCAGCAGGCCGGGCACGAACCACTTGAAGCCCACCGGCACCTCGACCAGCTGCCGGCCGAGGCCCGCTACGACGCGGTCGATCAGCGCCGACGACACGAGCGTCTTGCCGACCGCCGTGCCCTCCGGCCAGCCCGGCCGCGCCCCGCCGTACAGGTACTGGATCGCGACGGCCAGGTAGTGGTTCGGGTTCATCAGCCCCGCGTCGGGGGTGACGATCCCGTGCCGGTCGGAGTCGGCGTCGTTGCCGGTCGCGACGTCGAACGGCGCCTCGCCGCCGTCACGGCCCGCCATCCGCTCCACCAGCGACGCCATCGCGTACGGCGAGCTGCAGTCCATGCGGATCTTGCCGTCCCAGTCGAGCGTCATGAACGACCAGCGCGGGTCCACCTGCGGGTTCACCACGGTGAGGTCGAGGTCGTACCGCTCGCCGATCGCGCCCCAGTACTCCACCGACGCGCCGCCCAGCGGGTCCGCGCCGATGCGCACGCCGGCCGTCCGGATCGCCTCGAGGTCGACGACGTTCGGCAGGTCGTCCACGTACGTGGTGAGGAAGTCGTGCTTGTGCGTGGTGTCGGCGCCGAGCGCGTCCTCGAGCGCGACCCGGCGCACGGACGCCAGCCCGCCGGTGCGCAGGATCTCGTTGGCGCGGTCCGCGATCCAGCCGGTCGCCTCCGACCCGGCGGGGCCGCCGTGCGGCGGGTTGTACTTGAAGCCGCCGTCGCGCGGCGGGTTGTGCGACGGCGTCACGACGATGCCGTCCGCGAGCCCGGGGCCCTGCGTGCGCACGCCGTCGCCCGTCGTCGCGCCGTTGTGGATGAGGATCGACTGCGACACGGCGGGCGTCGGCGTGAACGAGTCGCGCGCGTCGACCATCACCGTGACGCCCGCGGCAGCCAGCACCTCCAGCGCCGTCTGCCACGCCGGCAGGGACAGGGCGTGCGTGTCCCGGCCGATGAACAGCGGGCCGTCCGTGCCCTGCGACGCGCGGTACTCGACGATCGCCTGCGTGACCGCCGCGATGTGCGCCTCGTTGAACGCCGTGTCCAGGCTGGAGCCGCGGTGCCCGGACGTGCCGAACACCACCTGCTGCGCCGGGTCCGCGACGTCCGGCACGAGGTCGTAGTACGCCCCCACCACCTGGTCGACGTCGATGAGGTCGATGTCCTGGGCCGGCTTCCCCGCGCGCTCGTGCATGGGACCGATCTTGCCAGGCGTCGGGGCCGGGTGTCAGGACGGTCCCGCCGGCCGTCAGCCTCGGAAGTCCGCCTTGCGCACCAGCCCGTGCACGCCCACCGTGCGGTCGACGACCTGCGAGACGGCGAAGTCGGCCGCCGCGGACAGGTAGGCGTACGCGATCGCGCGGTCCAGGCCCTGGTCGTGCTCGAGGAAGTCGAGGGCGTTGACGACGGCGCGGCGCATCGCGACGTCCAGGTCGCTGCCGTTCCCACCGACGGCGCCGTCCGGGTCGGACAAGCCGATCGGGATCCACGCGTCGGCCGTCTCCGCGAAGGGGTAGGAGTACGCGACGGACGGCGCGTCGCCGGATCCCGGCTTGCACACCGTGAGGCGGAACGTGCCGCGCAGCGAGCCCTCCATCGCGGTGAGCGCCACCTCGCCGTCGCCCATCGCCATGTGCGGGTCGCCCACGTAGAACAGGGCGCCCGGCGCGCGCACCGGGAGGTAGAACGTGGACCCCGCGCCCAGCTGGCTGATGTCGATGTTCCCGCCGCCGAGCGTGGGCGGGATCGAGTTCGCCTCGGGGGCGGTGAGGCCGGTGTTCTCGGAGAACGCCACGCCCATCGTGCCGAAGAAGCAGCGCAGCGGGAAGGACACCCGCGAGCCGCCCGAGCCGATGACGGCCCGCTTCCCCTGGATCCGCGCGAGCACGGACACGTTGCCGTACTCGGTGGGGACGCCGGAGGCGCGGCCGTCCGTCGCGACGGGCGGCATGACCTCGTCGAGCGTGATGCCGGCAGGTGCGCCGGAGGCGGTGAGGGCCAGCGCGCCCTTGCCGTGCCGGGACGAGATGACCCCGTACGGCACGCGCGGGACGACGTCGAGCGTCTCGATCTTCAGCACGTCGCCGGGCTCGGCGCCCTCGACGTGCACGGGGCCGGTGATGACGTGCGGCCCGTCGGCGTCGAAGTCGCGCGGCGTGCGGTCGTACCCGCCGGCGATGGCGACGGCGTCGTCCAGCACCTCGCGACGTCGCACCCCCCGCTCGCCGAACCACGCGACGGGGTCACGGCCCTGGTCCTCGAGGATGCCCTCGTGCGACACGGAGTCGATCGTGATCGTGCGGCCGGACCGGACGCGCGTCACGGCCGTCGCGTGCACGGACGGCACGTAGCCCCACAGGACGTCGTCGACGTCCGAGCCCAGGTAGTGGTCGCCGCGGACGCGGCCCCGGCCCGGCTGCAGGATGCCGCCGAAGCCCGCGTCGCCGCCCCGGCCCGCGGCGGCGGGGGCGGCCACGGCGGGGGCCGCCGCGCCGACCGTCAGCGCCGCGCCCGCCCCCACGCCGGCCGCGGCCTGCAGGAAGCGGCGGCGGCCGAGGCCGGCGGTGAGGGTCTCGGCGGCGTCTCGTCCGTCGTGCATGTGCTCCTCCTGAGGTCGGGTGGGCCCGACGGTAGGCAGCGCGCATGACGCCGGTGTTCGGGTCCGGTGTCCACGGGGTAACGGACGGGCCGCGTTCGCTGGGCGTTCGCCGAAGACGCTCTGACGTTCGGCTGCCCGGTGTCTCGGCGTCACCGGACGGTTGCCTCGGCGGCCTACCGTCGTCGCCATCGGCATGCCGGAGCGCCCTGACGAGGGCGTGTACTCGATCCGCTCTCCCAGACCACGGAGGAAGTACATGAACCCCCGCAGCATCCGCCAGGCCTGTGCCGTCGCCGGGACCGCCTCGCTCGTCGGGCTGGTCCTCGTGGCGCCGGGCGCCGCGGCCGCCCAGCGCGCCGAGGCAGACCTGTACACCGGTCACGTCGAGGTCGTGCGCGGCGAGGCCGCCGACCCCGAGGTGCTCACGGGCACCGTGTTCCACGACAAGGACGAGGACTCCACCCAGGACCGGCGCGAGAAGGGCGTCGCCGGCGTCCAGGTGTCCAACGGGCGCGACGTCGTCACGACCGACGGCAAGGGCCGCTACAGCCTCCCCGCGTTCGACGACATGACCGTCTTCGTCACCCAGCCCGCGGGCTACCAGGTGCCGGTGGACGAGAACGCCATCGCCCAGTTCAGCTACAACCACTCGCCCGAGGGGTCGCCCGACCTGAAGTACGGCGGGCTCGAGCCCACGGGCGCGCTCCCGGAGGCGGTCAACTTCCCGCTCGGGAAGTCGAAGGCGACCGGCAAGGCGGCGCAGAGCTGCCCGATCGCGGCCGACACGCAGACGTACGACATGCAGCAGGTCGGGTGGGCGCGGGACGGCGCCGTGGCGGACCTCATGGCCCGCGACGACTACGCGAGCTGCGGCATCCTGCTGCTCGGCGACAACGTGGGCGACGACCTGAGCCTCTACCCGGCGCTCAAGGACATCTACGCCGGCGCCAACGGACCCGTCCGCATGGCCCCCGGCAACCACGACATGGACTACGACGCGGCCGACGACTCCGGCGCCCTGGACACCTTCCGCCAGCAGGTCGGGCCCGGCTACTTCTCCTACGACGTCGGGCAGGCGCACGTCGTCGTCCTCGACAACATCGTCTACAACGGCGCCAAGCCGGACGGGAAGAACGGCGGCTACAAGGAGGCGGTCGACGACCAGCAGCTCGCCTGGCTCGAGGCGGACCTCGCCGAGGTGCCGGCCAACAAGCTCGTCGTCGTGGCCGCGCACGCCCCGATCGTCGACCACCGCCAGGTGATCACGGACAACGCCCCGGAGCTGTACGACGTGCTGCGCGGGCGCAACGCCGTCACCGTCGGCGGCCACACGCACATGCTGGAGAACCTGCTCCCGGGCGACACCCGTGAGGAGTGGGCGGCGGGCGGCGTCCCCGAGCTCGAGCACACCCAGCTCGTGGCGGGCGCCGTGTCCGGCAACTGGTACTCCGGCGGCCTCGACGAGCACGGCCTGCCGTACGCCTTCATGACCGACGGGGCCCGGCCCGGCGTGCTCACGCTCGAGCTCGACGGCAACGCGTTCTCCGAGCGGTACACGATCCGCGGCGAGTCGGACGACCTCCAGCTCGCGCTCGGTGTGAACACGCCGCACTGGCGGGACTGGGCGGCCAAGCAGCTCGAGTGGCGCGACGGCGGCAAGGTGGGCGACGCGCCGGCGCTCGGCGACGAGCGCGTCGTGTCGGCCGAGGACCTGGCCGGAGACAGCTGGCTGACCGCCAACTTCTACGCCGGCTCCTCGGACGCACGCGTCGAGGTGTCGATCGACGGCGGCGCCGCGGTCGCGGCCGAGCACACGCAGCCCATGGCGGGCGAGGCACTGCAGAGCGGGTGGGAGTACTCCGACCCGTTCGCCGCCACGCGCAACCTGCTCACCAGCGGGGGCGTGACCCAGTCCAACGCCCACCTGTGGCGCCTGCCCCTCCCGGCCGGCCTGGACGAGGGCACGCACAGCGCCCGGGTCACCGCGACCGACAACCGCGGCCGCGAGTTCTCCCAGACGCTGCGGTTCACGGTGACGGACGAGCGGGCCGCCGCCACGACGACCGTGCTGAAGAGCGAGGTGCCGGGCAGGACGGTGCCGAGCCAGCCCGTCCCGAGCGAGGCGGGTCGCTGACCCGACCCGCTCAGGCGTCGAAGTAGCGCGGCACGTCCAGCGGGCCGCCGTGCGCGACGAACTCGTCGTGCACGGCGGTCCGCAGCGCGTCGTCCGTGAGGTACTCCAGGGCGGTGAGGGCCAGCCCGACGGCGCCGTCGACGGCGGCCGGGACGGCGGCGGGGCCGCCGGCGGCGTCGGCGAACTCGGCGGTGTGCAGCGCCACGTCGGGCGCCGAGACCTGGATCAGCGGGTGCATGCCGGGCACGCGGAACGACACGTTGCCGAAGTCGGTGGACGCCGCGAGCGTCTCGGACACGACGCCGGGCGGCAGCGGGTCTCGTCCGCGCCGCCGCTGCGCCGCCACCCAGCGCTCGGTGAGCGCCGCGTTGGTGCGCACCGGCAGGCTCGGCAGGGCGCCGTCGTCCCAGGCGATCTCCACCTCGGTGCCCGTCATGAGCGCGGCGCCGCGGGCGACGTCGTCGAGCCGGGCGGACAGGTCGCGCAGCGTGTCCGGGTACTTCGACCGGGCGTAGAGCCGCATGACGGCGCGCTCGGTGATGATGCTGGGCCGGGTGCCGCCCTCGACGACCGTGGCGTGGACGCGGTCCACGGGCGGCAGCTGCTGCCGCAGCAGGCCGATGCCCTGGTACGCGAGGGTGGCGGCGTCGAGCGCGTTGCGCCCCATGAACGGCTGGGCGGACGCGTGGGCGGGGCGGCCCGTGAACGTCCAGGTGAGCAGCCGCCGGCCGAGCCACACCTGCTCGGCGACGTCCTGCCCGTACGGGTGCACCATGATCGCCGCGTCGACGTCGTCGAACGCGCCGGCGCGGGCCAGCACCTCCTTGCCGGAGTGCCCCTCCTCGGCGGGCGTGCCGAGCAGCACCACCCGGCCCGCGGGCGCGTCCGCAGCGGACATCACCTCGCGCAGCGCGAGGAACGCGCCGACGCCCGCGGCGGCGATGACGTTGTGCCCGCAGGCGTGGCCGATGACGGGCAGCGCGTCGTACTCGGCGCAGATCGCGATCGTCGGGCCGTCGCCGTCGCGAGACCCGCCCAGCTCTGCCCGGAACGCCGTCGGGACGCCGTGCGCACCGAGCTCGGCCACGACGCCGTGCCGGGCCAGGACGTCGACCAGCAGGGCGGCGCTGCGGTGCTCCTCGAACGCCGGCTCCGGGTCGGCGTGCAGGCGTTCGACGACCTCCCGCAGGTCGGGCTCCAGGGCCTCGGCCGCGCGCTCGACGGCGTCCGCCACGGCGGCGGGCAGGAGGGAGGGGGCGACGCCGGACGGCGGCGTCGCCCGCCGGCGTTCCTCGCTCTCGTGGAACAGGTGGTCGAGGTAGGCGGTGCTCGGGCGGGCGGGGGGCACCGCCGTCGGGTGGGGCACGGCGTTCGCGTCGGGCACGGTCATGTCAGGCATCGTAGGGAAGCCGTCCCCGCACGCGGGAGGAACCGCGCGAATCTCACGATGCGGACGAATCCGTCGATCTCTCGCCACGGATGCCCAGGGCCACTACGTTCGGGCGGACACGCCCGCGGCGGCGGGCCGACCCGGGGAGACCGCGTGACCAGCACCCTCGACACCCGATCCCGCACCGACCGGTTCCTGGCCGTGGTGGAGCGGGTCGGCAACAAGCTGCCCGAGCCCTTCACGCTGTTCCTCATCCTGTTCGGCGTCATCGCGCTGGCCTCCACGGGCATGGCGCTCGCGGGCGTCACCGTGCAGATGCCCGGCAGCGACGAGGTGGTCGAGGTCAAGGGCCTGTTCACGGCCGAGGGGATGACCTGGCTCACCGAGAACCTCGGGGAGAACTTCCTCGGCTTCCCGCCGCTGGTCACGGTGCTGCCGATCCTCATGGCGGTCGGCGTGGCGGAGAAGTCGGGGCTGCTCGGCGCGGCCGTGCGCTACGCGTTCGGCTCCGCGCCGCGGTGGGCGCTCGCGTACGCCGTCGGCTTCGTCGGCGTGATGGGCAGCATCATGTCGGACACCGCGTTCATCATCATCCCGCCGCTGGCGGCGATGGTGTTCCGCGCCGCCGGGCGGCACCCGGTCGCGGGCCTGCTCGGCGGGTTCGCGGCCGCCGGCGCGGGGTACTCCACGAACATCCTCGTCACCAGCCTCGACGCGCTCTTCGCGGGCATCACCAGCTCGGTCGCGCAGATCCTGCCGGACCCGGGCTCGCCCGTGAACCCGCTGTCGAACTGGTTCTTCAACGCCGTCTCGTCGATCGCCCTGGCCCTGCTCGCGGGCTTCCTCATCGACAAGGTGCTCGAGCCGCGCGTCCGGCGGCAGGGTGTGCCGACCGAGCAGGTCGCCGACGACGGCGAGGACCCGCTCGCCGGCGCCTCCGCGGCCACGACGACGGACGAGCGCCGCGGGCTGCGGAACGCGCTGGTCGTGGCGCTCGGCGTCGCGGCCGTCATGGTGGTCGCCGCGCTCGTGCCGGCGTCCCCGTGGCGCAACGAGGACGGCGCGTTCCTGCCCGAGTCGCCGCTGCTCAGCTCCATCGTGTTCATCGTCTTCACGATGTTCCTCGTGCCGGCGATCGTCTACGGGCGTGCGGTCGGGACGGTGCGCCGCATCGAGGACGTGCCGATCATGTTCGGCCAGGCGCTGAAGGACATGATCGGGTTCGTGGTGCTGGCGTTCGTGCTCGGCCAGTTCATCGCGCTGTTCAACTGGTCCGGCGTCGGGCAGTGGATCGCGGTGTCCGGGGCCTCGGCGCTCGAGTCGATCGGCCTCACCGGCTACGGCGCGATCCTCGGCTTCCTCGTCGTCGCCTCGCTGCTCAACCTGTTCATCATCTCGGGCTCGGCGCTGTGGACGCTCATGGCCGCCGTCTTCGTGCCGATGTTCGCCCTCATCGGGTACGAGCCCGCGTTCGTGCAGGCCGCGTTCCGCGTGGGCGACTCCGCGACGCAGATCATCACGCCGCTCAACCCGTACATGATCGTGCTGCTCGCATACCTGCGCCGGTGGGAGCCGAGCGCCGGGCTCGGCACCGTGATGGCGCGCCTCCTGCCGTTCACCGTCTGCTTCTGGCTGGTGTGGGCCGCCATCCTCACGGTGTTCTTCTTCCTCGACCTGCCCGTGGGCCCCGGCAACGGAATCTTCCTGGACGGCTGACCGGCCGCGTCCGGAACGGTTGCGCGGAGCCACGGCCCGGGTCACGGTGGCAGCGTCAACCCGTGCCCGGACAGGAGCCGACGATGTCTCAGACCGGAAGGTCAGCCCGCCGCACCCTCGCCGCCGTCCTCGCGGCGGCCACCGCCGCCCTGGGGGTGTCGGCCGCCGTGCCGACGGCGTTGTCGTCCGTGCCACCGCCCTCGGCGTCAGCGGCGTCGAGCACCGGCACGACGGCGAGCCACGGGCGGGCCGTCGACCAGGTGGTGACGTGGGGCGCCAGCGCCGACCTCGTCGAGGGCACGCTCGAGGACCAGACGGTGCGCAACCTCGTGCACACCAGCATCGGCGGGCGGAACGTGCGGATCGAGCTGTCCAACGCGTTCGGCACCGCACCGGTCACGTTCGACTCGGTCGCCGTCGGCCTGCAGGACTCGGGCGCCGAGGTCGTGGCGGGCACCAACCACGAGGTCACGTTCGGCGGGAGCGGGTCGGTCACCGTGCCGCCCGGCGCCCAGGTGCTCAGCGACCCCGTGGACTGGGAGGCGCCCGCCGACGCGACGCTCGCGGTGAGCGTCCACGCCGCGGGGGAGCAGGCGTCGGTGACCGGGCACAACCTGGCCATGCAGACGAACCACGTGGCCGCCGGCGACCACGCCGCCGACGAGAGCGGCGAGGCGTTCACGGCCACCCAGGAGCACTGGTCCTGGGTCAGCGGGGTCGTGGTGGACGCGCGCGAGCGCGTGGACACGCTCGCCCTGCTCGGCGACTCGATCACGGACGGGCACAGCTCGACCGCCGGTGCGAACCACCGGTGGCCGGACCGCCTGGCCGACCGCCTCGCCGCCGCGCCGGGACCCGACCGGTTCGGGGTGATGAACCAGGGGATCTCCGGCAACCGGGTGCTCGTCGACAGCATGGGCGTCAGCGCGCAGGCCCGGTTCGACCGCGACGTGCTCGCCAAGCCCGACGTCGAGACCGTCGTCGTGCTCGAGGGCATCAACGACATCGGCAACGGCGACGCGACGTCCGCCGCGCCCCTGATCGCCGCCTACCGGCAGCTGATCGCCCGGGCCCACGCGGCGGACGTCTGCGTCGTCGGCGCCACCCTCACCCCGTTCGAGGGCGCCTTCTACTACGACGAGGCGAAGGAGCAGGTGCGCCAGGACGTCAACGAGTGGATCCGCACCAGCGGCGAGTACGACGCCGTGGTCGACTTCGACGCCGTCGTCCGCGACCCCGACCGCCCGGGCTCGCTGCTGCCCGCGTACGACCCGGGCGACAACCTGCACCCCAACGACGCCGGCTACCAGGCGATGGCCGACGCCGTCGACCTCCGTTTCCTCGACTGCGACCGCTGAGCGCCGGCGCTCAGACCGACCGCGTGCGGCTGGGCCGGGACTCGTTCCACAGGCGGTCGAGCGCGGTGACGGCGTACGTGTAGTGCTCGCCGCGCGCGGCCGTCGTGTCCGTGAACTCCTGCAGCACGTGCCCGTCGGAGCGGACCGTGCCGAGCAGCTGCGTCGTGTCCTCCACGTCGACGCGGGCGCCCCTGCCGGCGGCACGGTAGATCGCGAACGAGGTCGCGCGCCGACGGTGCGGTGCCGCGTCCACCCAGTGCAGCTCGATGCCCTGCCGGTCGCGGTGCGCGTGCGTGAGCACCGGCTGCTGCACCCGCGTGCCCGGCAGGTGCGGCATCGTCGGCACCAGCGCGGGGTGCGCGTAGTGGTCCGCGCGCACCCGCGACATGGAGCCCTGCGGGTCCTGCGGCACGTGGACGGCCGAGAAGAAGACGTTGCCGTGCACCGGCGTGCCCTGCTCGGTGATCTCCGCGCAGAACGTGAGGTGGTTGCTCAGCTCCGCCGGGTCGGTGAACACCCCGGACGTCACCTTGTAGAGCGCCTCCCCGATGTACAGGTGGGTGCCCGACTGTGCGGCCACGTCGGCCCACCACGGCACGAGCTTCGCGTAGTCCGCGACGGCGAGCCCGAACTGCCAGTAGATCTGCGGGTTGATGTAGTCGAGCCAGCCCTCGAGGACCCATCGCCGCGTGTCGGCGAACTGCAGGTCGTAGCTCTGCGAGCCGCCGGTCTCCGAGCCGCGCGGGTCGGTCGACGCGTTGCGCCAGATGCCGAACGGGCTGATGCCGAACTTGACCCACGGCTTGAGCTGCTTGATCCGCTCGGAGACCGTCCGCACGAACTCGTCGACGTTGTGCCGCCGCCAGTCCTCGATCGTCGCGAAGCCCGCGCCGTGCTCGGCGTAGGTGGCGGCGTCGGGCAGGGTCTGGCCGGCGACGGGGTAGGGGTAGAAGTAGTCGTCGAAGTGCACGCCGTCGACGTCGTAGTGCTCGACGCTGTGCAGGATCGCGGCGTAGATGTGCTCGCGCGCCTCCGGCAGGCCCGGGTCGAAGTAGAGCTTGCCGCCGTACGGCCACACCCAGTCGGGGTGCTGCCGGGCCGGGTGCTCGGGCACGAGCTTCGTGGGGTCGGTCTGCATCGACACGCGGTACGGGTTGTACCAGGTGTGCAGCTCGAGGTTGCGGGCGTGCGTCTCCGCCACGACGAAGGCGAGCGGGTCGAAGCCCGGGTCGCCCCCCTGCGTTCCGGTGAGGTACTGCGACCAGGGCTCGTACGGGCTGGGCCAGAAGGCGTCCGCCGTCGGACGCACCTGGACGAAGACGGCGTTGAGGTGCATGCCGGCGGCGACGTCGAGCCAGTGCACGTACTCGGCCTTGAGCTCGTCCGCGCTCAGGCCGGTGCGCGACGGCCAGTCGATGTTGACGACCGACGAGATCCACATCGCGCGCAGCTCGCGCTTGCGGGTGGTGGTGCCGGCCGCGCCTTCCGCCGTCGCCTCCGCGGCCGTGGCGGGCGTCATCGAGCCGACGGTGACGGACAGCGCCGAGCCGGCGACTCCCGCCGTCGCGAGGGAGAGGAAGCCGCGGCGTCCGAGGGCTCGGTCGTGGGCTTGGTCGGTCGGAACGGGGTGCGACATCGCAGACCTCCGGTGGTCAGGTGGCGGGTAAGGGAATTTCACGCTCACTGGTACCTGTGAAGATGAGTGTCGCGGATGCGGCCCCGCGCGCGCCACCCCCACCCCTGTGCTTACCGTGCGGTCGGGCAACGAGGCCCCGGACCTTCTGACCTGGAGAGGGCACCACCATGCGCACCGTGCGACGCATCATCACGACCGGAGTCACCATGGGGATCGCCGCCGCCGTGGCGTTCACGACCGGGATCGCCGGGGCGGGGGCGGCCACGGCCGCGGTCCGCCCGCTCCCGGACAAGAGCTACGGGCTCTCGTCCTACTACGGCCCGCGCTGCATGCCGATCCGCGGGGCGTCCACGTACCACCTGGGGCAGGACATGAGCGCCAAGAAGGGCACGCGGATCAAGGCGGTCGCGCCGGGCACCGTGATCGCGGCGGGGGCGACGCCGGGCTTCGGCCAGGTCGTCGTGATCCGCACCAACGCGACCGAGGGCAAGGTCTACTCGGTCTACGGCCATGTCATCGACGGCAACCGGTACGTCAAGGCCGGCAAGACCGTGAAGCGCGGGCAGCACATCGCCGACGTCGGCAGCTCGGGCACGTCCACGGCCCCGCACCTGCACCTGGAGATCTGGAAGAACGCCTACAAGGGCTCCGGGAGCACCGCCGACCCGCTGTCGTGGATGAAGAACCACGGCGCCGACCTCCGCGCGGGCGCCGCCTGGGCCAACGCGCGGGTCGTGCCGTCCTCGTGCACCTACTTCACGACGACGCGGGTCAACCTCCGCTCCGGCCCGGGCACGAACTACCCCGTGCGCGCGACCGTCGGCGTGAACCTCAAGCTCACCGCCAAGCCGGGCGCCGGCTCCGGGGTCTGGCGCAAGGTCAACCGGAACGGCACCGTCGGCTGGATGCACGCGAACTACGTGTCGCCGTCCACGACGTCGCTCGGCACCCGGTACGTGCAGGTGAACGGGCTGCGCCTGCGGGCCCAGCCCAGCACGTCCTCGGCGGTCAAGGCCACCCTCGCCAAGGGCACCGCGGTAGCCAAGATCCACGAGCCGAAGAACGGGTGGGTGAAGGTCAAGGCCGGGAGCAAGTACGGCTTCGTGGCGGCGACGTACCTCCGCAAGACCCGCCCCTGACGCCGGACCCGCCGTGGTCAGGGGCGCTGTCGTCAGGGGCGCCGCACGTCAGACCCGGTGCGGGTCGGTGGCGTTGAGGCGCGCGACCGTCGCGTCGTAGGCCCCCGACGTCTCGGCGAAGCGGAGGAACTTCACGCCCTCGACGAGGATCTCGTGGGCGTCGGGCCCGGCCGCGAGGAGCTCGACCGCCTCGTCCGCGAAGGCGTCCAGGGGCATGGCGATCGGGCTGTCCTCCTGCCCCGGCATGAGGGCCGTCCGGACCGCGGGCGGCACGATCTCGACCACCTGCACGCCCGCCGGCTCGAGCTGCAGCCGGATGCCCTCGCTCAGCCGGTGGATCGCGGCCTTGGTGGCGTTGTAGGTGGGCGTCGCGGCGAGCGGCACGTGCGCCAGCCCGGACGAGACGGTGACGAACGCGGCGCCGGCGCCCGACTCCGCGCGGGCGCGCAGGTGCGGCAGGAACGCGGCGGCGAGCCGGATCGGGCCGAGCAGGTTGGTCGTGACGGTGCGCTCGGCGGTGGCGAGGAAGTCGTCGGAGGTCCAGTCCTCGGCCTGCATGATGCCCGCCATCGCGACGACGGCGTCCAGGTCGGGGTGGCGCCCGAGCACCTCGCGGCGCGCGGCCTCGATGCTGTCCGGGTCGGCGGTGTCGATGCGGACGGCGTCGATCCCGGGGTGGGCGGCGACGATCTCGTCGAGCAGGGTGGTGCGGCGGCCGCCCACGATCACGGTGCTGCCGCGGGCCCGGAGCCGGAGGGCGAGCGCGAGGCCGATGCCGCTGGTCGCGCCGGGGACGAAGACGGTGCTACGGGTGAGGTCCATGCCCACCACCGTGCGCCGCCGGTGGCGCGGACGGGAGAGGAGCGGTCGTCGGGGGACCGGCGGTCCCTGGCTGGGGCCTGGCCCGACGGGCGTCGTCGGCGCACGATGGGCGCATGGAGCGTGCCGCAGACCGCCGAGAGCTGGCCGAGTTCCTCCGCCGTCGACGCGAGGCGGTGCAGCCCGCCGACGTCGGCCTGCCCGCGGGGGCACGACGTCGGACCGCGGGGCTGCGACGGGAGGAGGTCGCGGCGCTCGCGGCCATGTCGGCCGACTACTACACGCGGCTGGAGCAGCAGCGCGGCCCGCAGCCGAGCGAGCAGATGCTCGCGTCGCTGGCGCGGGCGCTCCGGCTCACCGACGACGAGCGCGACTACCTCTTCCGCGTCGCGGGTCGGGGCGCGCCCGACCGGCTGACCCTGTCGTCGCACGTGTCGCCCGCGCTGCTGCGCGTGCTGGACCGGCTGTCCGACACACCCGCCCTCGTGCTGTCCGCGCTGGGCGAGACGCTCGTGGCCAACGACCTCGCCGTCGCGCTGCTGGGCGACCGGTCCGCGCTGACCGGGTGGGCGCGCAGCGACGTCTACCGGTGGTTCACCGACCCCGAGGAGCGGTTGCTGTATCCCGAGGACGACCGCGACCGGCAGGGGCGCTCGCTCGTCTCCACGCTCCGCGTGGCGCACGGGATGCTCGGGCCTCGCTCGCGCGCGGGCGAGCTGGTGCGTGAGCTGCGGGCGCGCAGCCCCGAGTTCGTCGAGCTGTGGGACCGGCACGAGGTGCACCAGCGGTTCGCCGACCACAAGACGCTCGTGCACCCGCAGGTCGGGCCGATCGAGCTGGACTGCCAGGTGCTGTTCACCGAGGACCAGACCCAGGCGCTGCTGGTGCTGACCGCACCGCCGCGTTCCGAGGCGGAGGAGAAGCTCGCGCTGCTCGCCGTCGTCGGGCAGCAGGAGCTGGCGCGCTGACCCGGGCCTGTTCGGCGCGTCGGGATGGCATGGGTTTGTGACGAGGGTATGTTCCTCGACATGGCATCGAAGCCCGAACACAGACCGCTGCAGGAACCCGCGTTCCTCGTCCTGTCCGCCCTCGCCCAGGGGCCGGCGCACGGGTACGGGATCTCCAAGGACGTCGAGGAGAGCTCCGAGGGGCGCGTCACCCTGCGCGCCGGCACCCTCTACGGCGCGATCGACCGGCTCGTCGCCGCCGGCCTGGTCGAGGTGGACCACGAGGAGGTGGTCGACTCCCGGCTGCGGCGCTACTACCGCCTGACCGTCGCCGGCGGTGCCCGGCTCGACGCCGAGGCGCGACGCGCGGAGGCGCAGGCACGGCAGGCGTTGGACCGGCTCGCCGCGCGGCGGGCCTCGCGCCCGGGCCGTGCCGTCGCCGGTGGGCTCGGGGAGGTGCCGGCATGAGCGCCGACAGCCCCGACCCGACCGAGGCGACCGCCGTCGTGCCCGCCCTGGTGCGCGACTACCGGCGGCTGCTGCGGCTGTTCCCGTTCGCGTACCGCCGCGCGCACGGCGCCGAGATGCTCGGGCACCTGCTCGACGCCGCCACGCCCGAGCAGTCACGGCCCGCGCGCGGGGACGTCGTCGACCTGGTGCGCGCCGCCGCGCGGGAGTGGGCGCTCGCGCCGCTCGGCCCGACGGCGGAACGCCGACGGCGGGGCGCCGTCGGCGTGCTGGTCGTGCTCTCCGTGGTGCTCGGCTACCCGGCGGCCGCGTCCGTCGGCGGCGCCGCGGAGATCCTCGGTCAGGGCGGCGGGGTCGTCGGGGTCCTCCAGTACGCGCCGCTCGCGGCGGCCTGGGTGCTCTGGGCAGTCGGGATGCTCGTGCTCGCGGCGGGCACGGTCCGGGTCGCGGTCCCGCTGCTCGGTGCGGCGGCCGTCGCCGCGGGGGTGCTCCTCGGCGGCATGGCCTACGCCGGCGCGAGCGGGGGCGGGCTCTATCCGGTGCTGTCCGGTCTCGGCTGGGCGCTCGGGCTGACCGCGCTGGCAGTGGCGGCGAGCGTGCACGCCGGGTTCCGGGGGCTGGCGACGGGAGCGGACCGGTCCGGGCGGTGGGCCCGGGCCGCGGCGGGCGTCGGCGCACTGCTGCCGGTGGTCGCGATCGTGCGGGCAGCGGCCGACGTCCCGGCCTGGTTCCCCGAGTACGCCTCGCCGGTGACCTCTCTCGGCGGGGGCCCGCTGGTCGCCGGGGCGGCGGTGGCGGTCGTCGTCATGCTGGCGTCACGCGGCGCCCGCCAGGCACTGCCGGTCCTGGCCGGCGTCGCGGCTGCCGTCGTCGTGGGCCGGACCGGACTCATGGGCTCGCGAGGGCTCGAGCCGATGGACGTCGTGGACCTCGGGAACCTCTGGGCGCTCCTGGCCATCGCGCTGGTGTTCACCGCAGCGTCGCGCTGGGTCGTCAACCGGGTCGACGAGCTCGCGGACGCCCGGGCGAGCCTGCGGCCGGCCTGAGCCGGGTCACCAGCTCGCGTTGCGCGCGAGCTCCAGCGCGATCTCCTGCCACCAGGCTCCGGCGGCGGGGCCGCCGTTGCAGGCGCCGTCGCTCTCGCCGGGCAGCTTGACCCACAGCAGGGCGTCGAGATGCGTCCCGTCGTCGACGGCGGCGGGCCGCTCGCCCAGCGCGCGGCCGCGCGGGTTGCACCACTCGCCGTTCGAGCCGTTGCCGTTGCGCGACGTGTCGACGACGAACGGCACGCCGCCGAGCAGGGCGGACACCTCCTCGCCGTACGCGCGGGACTCGTCCGTGGTGCGGTAGTTCGACACGTTGAGCGCGAAGCCCGCGACGTGCTCCAGCCCCACCTGCTGCAGCCGGTCCGCCGCCTCCGCGGCGGGCAGCCAGGCCGAGTGGCCGACGTCGAGGTACACGCGGGCGCCGGCGTCGTCGAGGATGCGGGCGGCGTCGGCCAGCATCCCGACGCGGTCGCCCTGACCGTCGCAGTCGCCGAGCTGGGGGAGGGCGTCCGGCTCCAGCACCACCCACGGCTCGCCGACCATCGCGCCCGCGACCTGCTCGACCCACGCGCGGTACGCCGCCTCGTCCGTGCCGCCGCCGGAGTGCGAGCCGCAGTCACGCCCCGGGATCGCGTACACCGCCAGCAGCGGTGTCGCGCCCGCGGCGGCGGCCCGGCCCGTGTAGTCCGCCACGCCGGCGCTCGCCTCCGCCGGATCCGCGTCGGTGACCCAGAACGCCTGGGGCGTGGTGGCGATCTTCTCCAGCAGCGCCCGGTCCGTGCCGGACGCGGCCTGCCACGCGTCCCACGCCTGCGTGCCCTCGTCGACGAAGAACGTCGCGTCGGCGGGCCCACCAGGTTCGTCGGTGGGCGGGTCGGTCGGGTCCGTGGGCGGGTCGGACGGGTCGGGCGGGGGCACGGTGCCCGTGCAGGTCACGCCGTCGAGGCTGAACGACGCCGGCGCCACGGGCGCCGCCGCGGTCTGCGCGACGAGGCCGAACGACGCCGTCGCGCCGGTCGCCAGCGGGCCGTTCCAGCCGACGTCGGCCACGCGCACCTGCGCGCCGTCCTGCGCGAGCCGCCCGTTCCAGACCTGGGAGACGCGCTCGCCGTCGGCCTGCTGCCACGACACCTCCCAGCCGGAGCGGGCGTCGCCCAGGTTGGTCAGCGAGACGTCGGCCTGGAAGCCGCCCTGCCACGAGCTCGTGACGGCGTAGTCCACCTCGCAGGCCGTCGTCGCGCCGGCAGCGGACGTGGCGAGGGTGACGGCACCGGCCGTGAGGCCGGCGCCGCCCGCCAGCACGGCCGCGGTGAGGGCCGCGACCCGGGCGGTCTGTCGAGGGCGTCGTTCGGTGCGCATGCGAGGCTCCGTCGCGTCGTGGGTGCGGACGGGGCCACGCTAGGAGTGCGCGGGTGCGGCCGGTATGCCCTAAACGCTTCGGGCGGCGCGGGACACCGGATCAGGCGAGGTAGTCCTCGACCAGCTGTGCGGCGATGCCGGTGTACGACGCGGGCGTGAGGTCCGCGAGGCGGGCGGCGACGTCGTCGGGCAGGCCGAGGCCGGCGACGAACTCGCGCATCCGCGCGGCGTCGACGCGCTGGCCGCGGGTGAGCTCCTTGAGCCGCTCGTAGGGGTTCTCCATGCCCTCGACGCCCGCGACGGACGCGGCGCGCATCGCTGACTGGACCGGCTCGCCGAGCACCTCCCAGTTGTGGTCGAGGTCGTCGGCCATGAGCGCGGCGTTGACGTCGAGCGCCTTGAGACCGCGGCGGACGTTGTCGATCGCCAGCAGGGAGTGGCCGAACGCGGGGCCGATGTTGCGCTGCGTGGTGGAGTCGGTGAGGTCGCGCTGCAGGCGCGAGGTCACGAGGGTGGCCGACAGGGTGTCGAGCAGCGAGCACGAGATCTCGAGGTTCGCCTCGGCGTTCTCGAACCGGATCGGGTTGACCTTGTGCGGCATGGTCGAGCTGCCGGTGGCGCCCGCGACCGGGATCTGCGTGAAGAAGCCCAGCGAGATGTACGTCCACACGTCGGTCGCGAGGTTGTGCAGGATGCGGTTGAAGCGGGCGACGTCGGCGTAGACCTCGGCCTGCCAGTCGTGCGACTCGATCTGCGTGGTCAGCGGGTTCCAGACGAGACCCAGGTGCTCGACGAACGCCTTCGACACGGCGGGCCAGTCGGCGCCCGGGACGGCGACCGCGTGCGCGCCGTAGGTGCCGGTGGCGCCGTTGAGCTTGCCCAGGTACTCGGCGGCCGCGATCCGGCGCAGCTGGCGGCGCAGGCGGTGCGCGAGGACGGCGAGCTCCTTGCCCATCGTCGTCGGCGTGGCCGGCTGCCCGTGCGTGCGGCTCAGCATCGGGACGTCGGCGTGCTCGCGCGCCAGGTCCGCGAGCTGGTCGGTCAGCGCGGTCGCAGCCGGCAGCCACACGTCGCGCACGCCACCCTGCACCATGAGCGCGTACGAGAGGTTGTTGATGTCCTCGGACGTGCACGCGAAGTGCACGAGCTCGCTCGCGGCAGGGAGGCTCGTCGTGTCGCCCAGGGCCTCGGGGGCGGCGGCGATGCGGCGCTTGATGAAGTACTCGACGGCCTTGACGTCGTGCACCGTCTCGCGCTCGATGGCGGCCAGCTCGGCGATCTCGTCCGCGCCGAACGTGGCGGGGATCTGCCGCAGGTAGGCGATCTCGGCGTCGGTCAGCGTGGGGGCGCCGGGGACGACGGCGCCGGGGGCCACCTGAGTGCCGTTGCACAGCGTGACCAGCCACTCGACCTCGACGTGGATGCGCGCGCGGTTCAGCGCGGCCTCGCTGAGGTGGTCCACCAGCGGCGCGACGGCGCCGCGGTAGCGGCCGTCGAGCGGGCCGAGCGCGACGGGCGGCGTGACGTCGGCGAGGTTCACGCGGGCGGGCTGGACGTCGGACGGCGAGGTCTGCGGCGCGGGGGAGGTCACGGCCCACATTCTCCCACGGCACAAGAGCGTCGTTGTGGGTGGGATGGTGGCCCATTTCTCGTCGAGAATCGGGCCACGATCCCACCCACAACGATCGGGTGGCCGGGTGGCCGGCGTCGACATCCTGTCGGACGCCGACCGGCTCGTCGGGGTGCTGCCCTCGTAGCGGACGTCGGCAAACGACGCCGGCACGGCGTCGTGCGGTCCGGAGCCTGTCCCCAGGCCGGCGTCGTCCACAGCGTCGCGGGCGGGCGGGGCGTCGTGGCGAGGGTGCGGCCTAGCGTCGCGGACATGAGCTCACCGGCCCCGCCCTCCTCGTCCCCGGCCCCCGTCCCGAGCGCCGCGCGGGACGCCGCACTCGCGGCGCACCGCGACGTCGCCCACGCCACCTCGAGCGCGCGGCGCAGCCTTGCGGTGGCGTGGGAGTCGACGGCGGCCGACCGGTTCCGCGACGACGTCGCCGCCCTGCTCGCCGACCTCGACGCCGACCTTCGGGTCCTCGAGGAGGCCACCGAGGTGCTGGCCCGATGACCCGCGGGCTGCCGCCCGAGGAGACCCTGGACGTCGTGGGCGGCCGGGGCGTCTCCCGGGTCGACGCGGAGGCCGTGCACGGCGCGGCCGTGCTGCTCGACGACGCCGCGGACCGGCTGCGGCAGGCCTCACACCGGTGCCTCGGCGCGGCCGGGACCCTGCGGGGCGCGGTCTGGGCGCCCGACCCGGTGTCACCACCGGCCGTGCCGCTGCCCGACCCCACGGGGAGCGTGGTCGCGGCCGCCGTGCGCCGGGAAGCGGCGGCCGCTCGGCTCGACGAGGCGAGCGCCCGGCTGCGCGCGCGGACCTTGACGGCCGAGCGGTGCGCCCGCCGACTACGGTTCGCGGCCGGGCTGTACCGGGAGGCGGAGGGCGCGGCGCAGCGCGTCGCCGACGGGGCGGTCACGCTGCTGGCGGGTGTGGCCGGGGCCTGGCTCGGGCTGCGCGCCCTGCCGGTGCTCGCCGCGGCCTCGGTGGCGGACGCGCTGCGTGGTGCGGTGGCGCGCGAGGGCTCCCCGGCCCCCGGCGCGACCGTGGGAGCGCCGCCGGCGTCCCGCCCTCCCGCACCGCCGACGGTCCCTGTGACGGTCGGCCCCGACGGGGGCCTCGCGAACGTCTGGCGGGTCGTCGCGCCGCTGTCCGACGAGGTGGTCGCCGGGTTCGCAGCAGGGCTGAGCACCACCCGGCCACTGACCTGGCAGGACCTGCGTCGCGGGATCGAGGAGGGTCCGGCCGCCGCGCTGGACCCCGTGACGCGGGGTGCCGCCTCGCTGTCCGACGTCGTCACCGCGCTGCTGCCGGACTCCGTTCCGCAGGTGGTCGCCCTGACCGACGCCGACCTCGCCGGCCCGCGGCCCGCGTGGGCCGACCGTCCGGCGGGCTCCGTCGCGGAGGTGCTCGCCCGCACCGCGGACCTCTACCCGCAGGGCAGCGGCGTCGTCGACCGGTCCGCGGCCGGCGTCCCCGCAGGGACGCTCGCGGTGGAGGAGGTCGTGCACGGCGACGGCACGACGTCGTGGACCGTGCTCATCCCCGGGACCCAGGAGTTCCTGTCGACCTCGAACCCGTTCGACGCGGCGACCGACCTGAGCCTCATGGCGCACGAGGCGGCGGACGTGTCCGCGGCCGTGGAGCAGGCCCTCGACGCGGCCGGCGCGGCCCCGGACGAGCCGGTGGTGCTGGTGGGGCACAGCCTCGGCGGGATCTCCGCGGCGGCGCTCGCGGCGTCGCCGGCCTTCCGCGCGCGGCACCCTGTCGGCGGGGTGGTGACCGCGGGGGCGCCGACCGCGACGTTCGCCCTGCCACCGGGGGTCCCCGTGCTGCACGTGGAGAACGAGGAGAGCCTGGTCGAGAACGTCGACGGTCGGTCCCGCGAGGAGGGGCCGGCCACGGCAGACCGCGTCACGGTGGGGCGCCGGCTGCTGGACTCGACCGACCCGGCCGACGTCGCAGCCGCCGGCAGCATCTCTCTCGCGCACGCGATGCCCACGCACCTGCGCACGTTGGCGGCGGCACAGCGGTCGGGGAACGTGCAGGTGGCAGGGGTGACGGCGCGGCTGGAACGGCTGCTCGACGGCACCCGGGCGCGCACGAGGTTCTTCACGGCGCGCCGCGTGGACCCGTCGCCTCCGCTGGTGATGGCACCGGGCCCGGGGCCGACGGTGCTGGGGACGGTGCCGGGGACGACGTCGCCCCCGCCGGGGAACCCCGACGGGGGCGATGCTGCACTGAGCGTGCGGTGCGGAGGCGGCAGTGGCGTCAGCCCTTCTTCGGCGCGAACGCGCCGATGATCGCCTGCAGCACGGCGAGGATGAGGGCGATCCAGACGAACCACCAGAAGCCGCCGCTGACGTCGACGCCCCAGTCGCCGAACCACCCCTGCTCCGTGATCCAGGTGGTGAGCCACAGCACGAAGGCGTTGATGACCAGGTAGAAGAGGCCCAGCGTGAGGATGAGCAGCGGGATCGAGATGATGCTGACGATCGGCTTCACGAAGCTGCTGATGATGGTGAAGACCAGCGCCACGCCAAGGATCGCCAGGACGTACTGCAGCAGGTTCTCGCCGTCGTACGCGGGCAGGATCTCGAGGTTGGTGAAGATCAGGTCGCTCAGCCACAGCGCCACGGCCGTGACGAGGGTGCGGACGATGAAGTTCATGCCGCCATCGTGGCACGTCATGACCCCGCGAGGCTCGCACGACGCTCGGCACCGTGGCGCTCGGCGACCGGATCCCGGCGACCGGATCCCGGCGACCGGAGCACGCGCGTAGGCTCGCCGGGTGAGCGAGCCGTCCGTCCTCGTCCTGCACGACAACCCCGACTGGCTGCCGCCCTTCGAGCGGGCCTTCGACCGCGCAGGCGTGCCCCTGGAGCCGGTGCACCTCGGCGACGTCACCCTGGACCTCGCCGCGGCGCCGCCCCGGGCCGTGCACTGGTCGCGGCTCAGCGCGTCCGCGCACATGCGCGGCGTGCCGCACGCGCCGGAGGCGGCGCAGGCGGTGCTGTCCCGCGCGGAGGCCGCCGGGCGCCGGGTCGTCAACGGGACGCGCGCCGCCGCGCTCGAGGTGAGCAAGGTGCGGCAGTACGCGCTGCTGCGCGCCGCCGGGTTCGACGTGCCGCGCACGACCGCCGTCACGGACCGCGCGGCACTGCGGGCGGCGGCCGAGCGGTTCGGGGCCCCGTTCATCACCAAGCACAACCGTGGCGGCAAGGGGCTGGGGGTGCAGCGGTTCGACGACGTCGAGACGTTCGCCGCCGCCCTGGACGGGGGCCTCCTCGACGAACCGGTCGACGGCGTGTGGCTGCTGCAGGAGCTGCTCGTCGCGCCGGAGCCGTTCGTCACCCGGGCGGAGTTCGTCGGCGGACGGTTCCACTACGCCGTCCGCGTGGACACCTCGACAGGGTTCGAGCTGTGCCCGGCCGAGGCGTGCGCGCTGCCCGGGGCCGACGGCGTCGCGCCGCCGCCGCTGTTCGCCCTGCGGCCCGAGATCACGGCCGAGCACCCGCTCGTCGTGCGGCTCGAGCGGCTGCTCGCGGACCAGGGGATCGAGATCGCCGGGGTCGAGTTCTTCGAGACGGTCGACGGCCGCACCGTGCCGTACGACATCAACACGAACACCAACTACAGCCCCGACGTCGAGGCGTCCGTCGAGGTGCCCGCCGCCGACGCGATCGCCCGGTTCTTCGCCGGACTGGTGCGGGAGCCGGAGCGCGTCTCGGCCTGATCTCGTCCACCCTCGCGCGGGTGGCATCCTTGATCGCTGTGACCACCCCCGCTGACCCCACGGCTGTCCCCGACGCGGCCGTCCCCGACCCCGTCGTCCCCCTGCGCGCCGCCGTCGCCGCGCTGCCCGCGTACGTGCCGGGCGCGCGGCCGGCCGAGGGCGCGAGGTTGTGGAAGCTGTCGTCGAACGAGAACCCGTACCCGCCGCTGCCGTCCGTCCTCGAGGCGATCACGCGTGCGGCGGAGGAGACCAACCGCTACCCCGACATGTACGCCACGGAGCTGGTCGAGGCGCTCGCCGCGCACGTCGGCGTCCCGGCCGACCAGGTCGTGGTGGGCAACGGCTCGGTGGCCGTGCTCGGGCACGTGCTGCAGGCCGTCGTCGAGCACGGCGACGAGGTCGTGTTCCCGTGGCGCTCGTTCGAGGCCTACCCGATCGTGGTCGCCGTCGCGGGCGGCGCCGCCGTGACGGTGCCGGTGCGCGCGGACGGCCGGCTGGACCTGGCCGCCATGGCCGCCGCCGTCACGCCCCGCACGCGCGTCGTCATGGTCTGCACGCCGAACAACCCCACCGGCCCCGTCGTGCACGCGGACGAGCTCGAGGAGTTCCTCGCCGCCGTCCCGCGCGACGTGCTGGTGATCGTCGACGAGGCGTACCTGGAGTTCGTGCGCGACCCGCAGGCGCCCGACGGCGTCGACCTGCTGCACCGGCACCCGAACGTCGTCCTGCTGCGCACGCTGTCCAAGGCGTACGGGCTGGCGGGCCTGCGCGTCGGGTACGCCGTCGCGGAGCCGCGACTCGCCGCCGGTATCCGCGCCGTCTCCACGCCGTTCGGCGTGAACCACGTCGCCCAGCGCGCGGCGCTCGCCTCCCTCGAGCCGGCGGCCCAGGACGAGCTGCGCCAGCGCGTGGACGCTCTGGTCGCCGAGCGCGAGCGCGTCGTCGCCGCCCTGCGCGAGCAGGGCTGGGACCTGCCGGAGACGCACGCCAACTTCGTGTGGTTCCCGCTCGGCGAGGACACCCTGGCCCGCGCCGCCGAGGCGACCGCCGCGGGCGTCCTCGTGCGGCCCTTCGCGGGTGACGGCCTGCGCGTCAGCATCGGCGAGGTCGAGGCGAACGACGCCTTCCTCGCCGTCGCCGCCACCTGGCGCTGACCCCCCTCGCGTTGTGGGTGTGATCGTGGCCCTGTTTCGACTCGAAACAGGGCCACGATCACACCCACAACGGCGGGCGGGTCGGCGGCTCAGCGGGGGAGGTTGCGCAGGTTCGAGCGGGCCATGGACATCACCTCGCCCATGCCGCCGCCGAAGATCTGCTTCGTCATCGCGGTGGCGAACCCGCGGATCTGCCCGGACGTGATGGACGGCGGGATGGACAGCGCGTTCGGGTCGGTGACGACCTCGATGAGCGCCGGGCCCTTGCGGTCGAGGCCGTCGGCGAGGGCGCGGCGCAGGTCCTTCGGGCGCTCCACCCGGACGGACGGGATCCCGACGGCGAGGCCGATGTTCCGGTAGTCCACGGGCGGGGAGTCGGTGCCGTACGACGGCAGCCCCTCGACCAGCATCTCGAGCTTCACCATGCCGAGCGTCGCGTTGTTGAAGACGACGACCTTCACCGGCAGGTCGTAGGTGCGCACGGTGATGAGCTCGCCCAGCAGCATGGACAGGCCGCCGTCGCCGGCGAGGGCCACGACCTGCCGGCCGGGCTGCGCGAACGCGGCGCCGATGGCGTGCGGCAGGGCATTCGCCATCGACCCGTGGATGAACGACCCGATGACGCGCCGCTTCCCGTTGGGCGTGAGGTAGCGGGCCGCCCACACGTTGTTCATGCCGGTGTCGACGGTGAACACGGCGTCGTCGGCCGCCGTCTCGTCGAGCTGCACGGCCGCGTACTCGGGGTGGATGGGCGTGTGCTTCTCCACGTTGCGCGTGTACGCGCCGACGACCTTGGTCATGAGCCCGGCGTGCTTGTCGACCATCGAGCGCAGGAACTTGCGGTCCTTCTTGCGCTTCACCAGCGGGTTGAGCAGCTTCAGGGTCTCGCCGACGTCGCCGTGCACGGGCAGGTCGAGCCGGGTGCGCCGGCCCAGGTGCGAGGCGTCGACGTCGATCTGCGCGGTGCGCACGTCGGCGGGCAGGAACGAGTCGTACGGGAAGTCTGTGCCGACCATCACCAGCAGGTCCGCCGAGTGCATCGCCTCGTGGCACGAGCCGTACCCCAGCAGACCGGACATGCCGACGTCGTGGGGGTTCTCGTACTGGATGATCTCCTTGCCGCGCAGCGAGTGGCCGATCGGCGCGGCCGCCAGGTCGGCGAGCTCCAGGACGGCGTCGCGGGCGTCGCGCGCGCCGGCGCCGACGAACAGCGTGACCTTCTTGGCCTGGTTGATCGCGTCGGCGAGGGCCTCGACGTCGGCGGTGTTCGGCACGACGCGCGCCGGGCAGGCGCCGGGAACGAGGATCGGGGCGTCGTCGTCGGGCACGCGCTCGTCGGCGACGTCGCCCGGCAGGGTGAGCACCGCGACGCCGGGCGCGGCGAGGGCGTGCTGGATGGCGGAGCGCGTGACGCGCGGCAGCTGGGCCGGCGACGAGATCAGCTCCGAGAAGACCGAGGCCTCGTTGAAGATCCGGTCCGGGTGGGTCTCCTGGAAGAACTGCGTGCCGATCTGCGCGCTCGGGATGTGCGACGCGATGGCGAGCACCGGCAGCCTGGAGCGGTTCGCGTCGTAGAGGCCGTTGATGAGGTGCAGGTTGCCCGGCCCGCACGACCCCGCGCAGACGGCGAGCTCGCCCGTCACCTCGGCGTCGGCGGCGGCCGCGAACGCCGCCGCCTCCTCGTGGCGCACGTGCACCCAGTCGATGCCGTCGGTGCGGCGGACGGCGTCGACGACGGGGTTCAGGGAGTCCCCGACGATCCCGTAGATGCGCTTCACGCCGGCGGCGACGAGCTGGTCGACGAGGTGTTCGGCGACGGTGCGGGCCATGACGAGACCTCCTGATGACGGCGGCTGGTCCGTCTCGATCCTGCCTCCGGCACCGGGTTTCCGCAGGACGTCGGCGCGTGAGGTGGCGCACGTGCGCGGATCTGCGGCGAGGGGGTTGACCTGAACCTTGGTTGAGGTCAGAGCATCGAGGAATGACGACGACGACCTCACCGCCGGCCCCGCGCGCCACACCCCCCACCTCGCCCCCGAGGCGCGTGCCGCAGCACGTCCGCGACCTCGTCGCCCGCGTCACGGGCGACGAGAAGCACGACCCGAGCGCGCACTCGACGCTCGACGTCGTGTGGACCCTGTACGACCAGGTGCTCCGCGTCGATCCGGCCCGCCCCGAGGCCCCCGACCGCGACAGGTTCCTGCTCTCCAAGGGCCACGGCCCGGCCTCGACGTACGCCGTGCTGGCGGCGAAGGGCTTCTTCCCGGCGTCGTGGCTGGACGACGTCGCGTCGTTCGACTCCCCGTTGGGGCATCACCCCGACCGGACTCTGGTGCCGGGCATCGAGATCGGCAGCGGCTCGCTCGGGCACGGGCTGCCGCTCGCCGTCGGCCTCGCGCTGGGCCTGCGCGGCCGGTCGCCCGCGCGCGTCGTCGTCCTCGTCGGGGACGCCGAGCTCGACGAGGGCAGCAACGCGGAGGCGATCCAGGTCGCGGGCCGGTACGGGCTCGGCAACCTCACGTGCGTCGTCGTCGACAACCACAGCGACTCGCTCGGGTGGCCGGGCGGCATCGCGTCGCGGTTCGCGCTCGAGCGCTGGGACGCCGCCGAGGTGCGCACGCGCGACCAGCCCCGGCTGACCGCCGCGCTGCGCCGCACCGAGCCCGACCGGCCCACGGTCGTGGTCGTCGACACCACCACGACGTCCGAGAGCACCGCGACGCCCGGCACCACCGTGAAGGAGTCCGCATGACCGCCCTCGCCCCACCGGCGCCCGCCCTCGACCTGCGCACCCGCTTCTACGCCGAGCTGGACCCGCTGCTCGACGCGCACCCGGACGTCGACGTCGTCCTGGCCGTGATCGGCTCCGGCTACATGGGCCGCGCGATCGAGCGCCACCCCGGCCGCGTCATCGACGTCGGCATCCGCGAGCAGGCGTTGATCGGCGTGGCGGGCGGCCTCGCCCTGGCCGGGCGGCGGCCGATCGTGCACACGTTCGCGTCGTTCCTCGTGGAGCGGCCGTACGAGCAGGTGAAGCTCGACCTCGGGCACCAGGACGTGGGTGCCGTGCTGGTCAGCGCGGGGGCGTCGTACGACGTGTCGGCCGGCGGGCGCACCCACCAGTCGCCCGCGGACGTCGCGCTGATCTCCGCGCTGCCGGGCTGGACGGTGCACGTGCCCGGCCACGCCGACGAGGTCGCCGAGCTGCTGCACCGCGAGGCCGCCGGCACCGGCCGGACGTACCTCCGGCTGTCCGGGCAGCGCAACGCTCGGCCCGGGCCCGTGGACGGGCGGCTGCACCTGGTGCGCGACGGCGCGGGGACGTCGTCGTCCGGCTCGGCGCCGCTCGTCGTCGCCGTCGGGCCGATGCTCGACACCGTGCTCGACGCGACCGCCGACCTGCCCGTCCGCGTCGCGTGGACCGCCACCCCGCACCCGCTCGACGTCGACGGCCTGCGCGCGCTGGCCGGCCCCGCGCCGGTGCTCGCCGTCGTGACGCCGTACCTGGAGGGCACCGGGGCGGGGGAGGTGGCCGCGGCGCTGGTCGACCGGCCCAGCCGCGTGCTGCACGTCGGCGTGCCCGGCGAGACGGAGCTGCGGCGGTACGGCACGCCGCGCGACCACGCCGCGGCGCACGGCCTCGACGCGGCGGGCGTGCGGCGGCGGGTCACGAGCCTGCTGGGCTGAGCGGCGGCGCGGCCTCGCGGACGTCCAGGCCGGCGAGCTCGGGCGCGGCCCACCCGCCGGGGCCGCGCTCGATCTCCAGCACGGCGACCGCCGTGTCGCGGTCCATCGGCAGCGGCCCGCCGATGCGCGGGGAGGGCGCGCCCGTGCCGTCCGGCTCCCAGCGCACGGGGATCCCCTGGGCGGCCAGGGCGTCCTCGTCCACGACGACGAGCACCAACGCCTCGGTGGCGTCCCCGTACACGTCACGCAGCACGGCCGCCAGGCCGCTCGCCGTCGTGGCGTGGACGTGGCCCGTGTCGTCGACCAGGGTGCGGCGGGTCGCGACGTCGTACTCCCCGAACCGCCCGCAGGCCTCCCAGTCGTCGCTGAAGGCCACGTGCAGCAGCCGTCGTCCGGTCATCGGTCCTCCTCGTGTCGCCATGCCCTAATGAAACGTCTGCGTATCATTAGAGCATGGACACGACGACGGACGGGCCCGTTGCGCGCCGCGGACGCCCGCGGCGGGACGAGGTCGAGGCGCGCCGGGGGGCGATCCTCGACGCGGCGACCGCGCAGTTCGCCGAGCACGGGTTCGCGGGCACGACGGTCGAGGGGGTCGCCGCAGCGGTCGGCGCGACCAAGCGCACGATCTACCGCCACTTCACGGACAAGCCGGGTCTCTTCCTCGCCGCCGTGGAGCGCCTGCACCGGCACGAGCAGGAGGGGCTCCACGCCGGGGCCGACCTCGAAGAGGTCGCCACCCGCATCGTGCGCACGCTGCACGGCGACGACGCCGTGACGCTGCACCGGCTGGTGATCGCCGAGTCGCGCCAGCTCCCGGAGCTCGCGGCCGACTTCTACGCGCGTGGCCCGGCGCGCTCCGTCGACGTCCTCGCGACGTTGCTCGCCGCCGAGCACCCGGACCGCGACGCCGTGCGCGAGCGCGCCGAGGAGCTGTACACGCTGCTGCTCGGTGAGCCGCACCGGCGCCGGCTGCTGGGCCTCGAGCCGGCGCCCACGGCCGCGCGCGCACTCGCCCACGCCCGAGGCGCGATCCGGACGGTGCTCGGACGGCCCGGCGCGGCACCGGCCTAGGGTGACTCCGTGAGCAACGACGTGAGGAACATCCAGACCGCGCTCGAGAGCATCCCCGAGCCGTGGCAGCCGCACCTGCTGGCGAGCGTCAACGACTACGCGGTGAAGGTGGTCAAGCTCGACGGGGAGTTCGTGTGGCACACGCACGACGACACCGACGAGCTGTTCCTCGTGCTCAGCGGGCGGCTCACGATCCAGCTCCGGGACCGCGACGTCGTCCTCGGTCCGCAGGACGTGTTCGTGGTGCCGCGCGGCGTCGAGCACTGCCCGCGGGCCGACGGCGAGGTGCACGCGCTCCTCGTCGAGCCGACCGCGACCGTCAACACCGGCGACGCCGGCGGGGAGCGGACCGCGTCGCTGCGCGACCTGGGCTGACGGCGTGGGCGACGCGAGCGCGGCCTACGCGGCGCGCGCGGAGGAGTACACCGCGCTGTTCGGGTCGATGGACGCCGTGCACGACGACGACCGCGACCTCGTCGCGCTCTGGGCGGCCGGGCTGACGGGGCGCGTCGTCGACGCCGGCTGCGGGCCCGGACACTGGACGGACTTCCTCGCCCGCCAGGGCCTGGACGCGGAGGGCGTCGACCTCGCGGAGCCGTTCCTGGATCGCGCCCGGGCCGAGTATCCCGGCGTCCCGTTCCGCCGCGCCGCGCTCGACGACCTCGGCGTGCCCGACGGCGCCCTCGGCGGCGTGCTCGCCTGGTACTCGCTCATCCACACCCCGCCCGAGCCTGTGGACGGCGTGGGTGTGGACGACGTGCTGGCCGAGCTCGCCCGTGCCGTCGCCCCGGGCGGCGGGCTGCTGCTCGGGTTCTGCCGCGGCCCGCGGGTCGAGCCGTTCGACCACGCCGTCGCGCCGGCCTGGTTCTGGCCCGTCGACCTGCTCTCCGCGCGCGTCGAGCGGGCGGGGTTCGACGTGGTCGAGACCGCCACCCGCGACGATCCAGGCGTCCGCCCGCACGGCGCGATCAGCGCGCGACGTCGGGTGGGGCTCAGCGCCTGAGGAGGCTCTGGGCGTACTGGTCCAGGACGGTCAGGATGCCGGTGGGCTCCCACAGCCGGTTGCGTCGCAGGCCGGTGCGCTCGCTAGTCCAGGCTGCGCAGCGCCGCGGGGATCGGCGTCTCCCCGGCGGAGAACCTGACGAAGCGGCCCACGGTCGCGGGCTCGCGCAGCGTCGCGGCGACCACCTGCGCGACGTCGGCGCGCGGCACGCTCGTGTCCGTCCCGGCCGGGACGGCGCCGGTCTCGGGCAGGACGGCGATGCGCCCGGCGGGAGGCTCGTCCGTCAGCGTGCCGGGGCCGAGGATCGTCCAGTCCAGCTCGGTGGTGCGCAGGTGGTCGTCGGCGGCGAGCTTGGCGTCCGCGTAGGCGAAGAAGCCCGCGCTCTCGGGGACGCCGTGCTCCGGCGTCGAGCCCACCCACGACACCATGACGTAACGGCGCACACCGGCGCTCGCGGCGGCGTCCATGGAGCGGATCGCGGCGTCGCGGTCGACGGCGTACGTGCGCTCCGGGTTGCCGCCGCCCGCACCCGCGGACCACACGACGGCGTCCGCGCCGGCCAGCGCGGCGGCGATCTCCTCGGCGCCGGCGTGCTCGACGTCCAGCAGGAGGGGCTCGGCGCCGAGGTCGGCGACGCGGTCGACCTGCTCGGGCTTGCGCACCACGCCGACGACGTCGACCACGGGTCCGGTGCCGCCGTCGGCCAGCAGCGGGACGAGCTGGCGCGCGACCTTGCCGAGCGCGCCGATGACGACGACCTTCATGACGACCTCCGAGCTTGGCGAGGGACCGGACTCCCACCGTAAGCGCCCGCGGGCGGGGCGCCACCGTGGGCAGGGCGGACCCGCAGTCAGCGGGCCCGCGCGACCCGGGCGGCCATCGCGGCGAAGACGAGCGCCAGCCCCGCCTGCACGCCGACGGCGACGACGAACCCGCGCGGCAGGCCGGCGGCGTCGGGCACCCCGGCGCGGGTCGCGACCGCCTGGAACAGCCCGCCGAGCACGGCGACGCCGAGGCCGAGGCCGAGCTGCTGCAGCGTGGTGAACAGCCCGCCCGCGACGCCGGCGGCCCAGGTGGGCGTGCGGGACAGGACGGTGCGCAGCACGGGCCCGTACATGAGCGCCTGCGCGGCGCCGAGAGCCATGAGCAGCGGCTGCAGCGCCGCCACCGTCCCGCCGTGGCCGCTGCCGACGACGAGAGCGAGCCCGCCCAGCACGGCGGCCTGCGCGACGGCCGCGCCGGTCATGGTCCAGCGCCCGGTGCGGCGCTCGATCGCCGGCGTCGCGAGGGCGGTCGCGACGAACGCGCCGCCGAAGCCGAGCAGCAGCACCACCGTCCCCCAGGCGTCGGCGCCCAGCGCGCCCTGCGCGAGCGCCGAGAACTCGTACAGGAACGCCCCGTAGCCGGTGAAGAACAGCAGCGTCATGACCAGCCCGTCCCGCACGACGCGGGTGCGCAGCACGCTCGGCGGCACGACCGGCAGCTCCCCGCGCCGCTCGGACGCGCGCTGCGACCGGGCGAACAGCGCCAGCACGACGCCGGCCGCGGCGAGCATCCCGAGCAGGGCGGGCGGCCAGCCGGTGGACGCGCCGAGCGTCAGCGGCACCACGAGCAGCAGCAGGCCGGCGGCCAGCAGGGCGGCGCCGCGCAGGTCCAGCGCGAGCGGCGCCGACGAGCGGGACTCCGGGACGGCGCGCAGTGCCAGCAGCGCGGCGACGGCGATCGCACCGGTGGCGGCCTGCACGGCCCGCCAGCCCAGGTGGTCGCCGGCGACGCCGGCCACGGCCCCCGCGAGGACCTGCCCGGCGATCGTCGCGACGCCGCTGACCGCGGTGAACAGGGTGACGCCGAGCGTGCGCAGGCGGTCGGGCGCGGTGGCCTGGATGGTGGACAGCACCTGCGGGGTGAACAGCCCCGCGGCGACGCCGAGCCCCGCGCGCAGCGCCACGAGCACGGGCAGGGACGGGGCGAACGCCGCCAGCACGGACAGCGCGGCGAACGCCGTCAGTCCCGTGGCGAGCAGCCGCCGTCGCCCGTAGCGGTCGCCCAGCCTGCCCGCCACGACCAGCGTCGCGGCGAACGTCGTCGTGTACGCGGACAGGACGAGCTGGCCGCCCGACACCGCGACGCCGAGGTCCGCGGTGATCGCCGGGGCGAGCAGGTTGACCGACCCGAACGTCATGTTGACGGGCAGGTAGGCGAGGAGCAGGACGGCGAGGCCGAGGCCGGTCAGGGCCCGGGACGACGGCGCCGCGACAAGGGCGGCCGGGATGCCGGCCCGGGTGGTGGTCGTGGTCATGGTCCGACGGTGCGCCGCCGTCCATCCTGGTACCAGGAGCCTGCCGATCGTGGTACCGGCACCACCTGGATGCGCTCGCGGGGCGGGGCGACACTGGGGCGGTGACCGCGACGACCCCCGACCGTGCCGCCCTCGGCGCCTTCCTGCGCGAGCGCCGCGGGCGCGTGACCCCCGGCGACGTCGGGCTGCCCGCGAGCGGGCGGCGCCGCACGCCCGGTCTGCGCCGCGAGGAGGTGGCGCAGCTCGCCGGGGTCGGGGTCACCTGGTACACGTGGCTGGAGCAGGGGCGGGCGAAGAACGTCTCCGACCAGGTGCTCGAGGCCGTCGCGCGGGTGCTCCGGCTCGACGGCGCCGAGCACCGCCACCTCATGGTGCTCGCGGGCCGGGAGCCCGGCGTCGTGCCCGGCGCGGCGACGCCCGTGCGGCCCGAGCACCTCGCGGTGCTGGAGCGGCTGCTGCCGTACCCCGCCGCGCTGCAGACCGACGCCTACGACCTCATGGCGTCCAACCGCACGTACCGCTACCTGTTCGACGACCTCGACGCCCGACCGGTCGGCGACCGCAACTGCGCGTGGCTGATGTTCACCCACCCGCGGTGGCGCGGCAGCCTCGTGGACGACGAGGACGTGCTGCGCGACATCGCGGGCCGGCTGCGCGGCAAGGAGCCCGAGTACCGGGACGACCCTCGGTGGCGCCGGCTGCTCGCCCGGTTGCGGGACGCCTCACCGGACTTCGTGCGGCTGTGGGACTCGTACGACGTCGCGGGGGACCGCACCCAGCTGCGCCGGTACGACTCGCCGCGCGCCGGCCGGCTCGACGTGCACTTCCAGAGCCTGTGGCTCGACCGCTCCCGCGGGGACCGGATCATCGTCATGACGCCGGCCGACGACGCGACGGCACAGCGGCTGGAGCGGCTGGACGCGCTGGTGAGGGCGGCGCCCGCGGTGACGACGGCCGAGGACGCCGCCGCGTCCGGGGCCGCGGCGCGCTGACCTGCGCCGTCGCGGGGGAGGGCCGCTCGTCGCGAATTGGCCGTGTCGGGCACCCGGGGCGCGGGGGGATGATGGACCCCGTGCGCACCATCCGACAGAGCCGCAAGCTCCGCGGCGTCCGCTACGACGTCCGCGGCCCCATCCTCGTCGAGGCCCAGCGCCTCGAGGCCGAGGGCCACCGCATCCTCAAGCTGAACATCGGCAACACGGCGCCGTTCGGCTTCGAGGCACCGGCAGCCATCCAGGCCGACGTCGTGCACCACCTGCCGGAGGCGCAGGGGTACAGCGACTCCCGCGGCATCTACGAGGCGCGCACCGCGGTGGCGCAGTACTACCAGTCGCGCGGGCTGCGCGACACGAGCGTGGACGACGTGTTCATCGGCAACGGCGTCTCCGAGCTCATCTCGATGGTGCTGCAGGCGTTCGTCGACGAGGGGAACGAGATCCTCGTCCCGGCTCCCGACTACCCCCTGTGGACGGGCGCCGTGACGCTGTGCGGCGGCACGGCCGTGCACTACCGGTGCGACGAGGAGAACGGCTGGATGCCGGACCTCGAGGACCTCGAGTCGAAGATCACCGAGAACACGCACGCGATGGTGATCATCAACCCGAACAACCCCACCGGCGCGGTGTACAGCAAGGAGATGGTGGAGGCGATGGTCGACATCGCCCGCCGCCACGACCTCGTGGTCCTCACCGACGAGATCTACGAGAAGATCCTGTTCGACGGCGCCACCCACCACCACGCCGCGGCCGCCGCGGGCGACGACGTGCTGTGCCTGACGTTCAGCGGCCTGTCCAAGGCGTACCGCGTGTGCGGGTACCGCGCCGGGTGGGTCATGGTGTCCGGCCCGAAGGAGACGGCCACCGAGTTCCTCGAGGGCCTCACCCTGCTGGCCAACATGCGCATGTGCGCCAACGTGCCCGCGCAGCACGCCATCCAGACCGCGCTGGGCGGCTACCAGTCGATCGACGAGCTGATCGTGCCCGGTGGCCGGTTCTACGACCAGGCGATGCTGGCCGACAAGCTGCTCAACGAGATCCCCGGCGTCACGTCCGTGCGGCCGAAGGGCGCGCTGTACTGCTTCCCGCGCCTGGACCCGGAGATGTACCCGATCGAGGACGACGAGGCGTTCGTCATCGACCTGCTGCGGGCCAAGAAGATCCTCGTCACGCACGGCACCGGGTTCAACTGGTTCGAGCCCGACCACTTCCGCCTCGTCACCCTCCCCGACGAGGAGGTCCTCACCGAGGCCATCGGCCGCATCGGGGAGTTCCTCGCCACGCGCCGGCGGTAGCGCGACCCACCCCCTCCTGCAACTAGTGGTTGCACATCCCTCGCCCGCGGGCTAGCGTGATGTGCAACCACTAGTTGCAGGAGGGGTCATGGGCTCGACGAGCGAGCTGGGAAGCATCGAGCGGGAGATCTTCGTCGAGGCACCGCCGGAGGTCGTGTTCGAGGTGGTGAGCAGTCCGGACCACGTCAGGCAGTGGTGGCCGGACGACGCCCGGTACGACCCCGTGCCCGGCGGGACCGGGGAGATCGTCTTCGGCGACCCCGACGCCGGCGGGGGCGTCGAGCAGCTCACCGTGGTCGAGTGGCTGCCGCCGCGGACGTTCTCGTTCCGCTGGACGCATCCGGCGGGCGAGGTGGCGGCGGCGGGCAACTCGCTGCTCGTCACGTTCGAGCTCGAGCCGAAGGACGGCGGCACGCTGCTGCGCATGACCGAGACCGGCTTCCGCGAGATGGGCTGGGAGGTCGCGGTGCTCGAGCAGCGCTATCAGGAGCACGTCGAGGGCTGGGCCTTCTTCCTGCCGCGGCTCGCGCCGTACGCCGAGTCGCTGGAGGTGTCGTCGTGAGCCCCGCGTCGGGGACGGTCGACGACGACGTCTGGTCCGCCATCGGCGACCCGACCAGGCGCCGCATCCTCGACCTGCTGCTCGCCGAGGGCGGCGGCACCGCCTCGTCGCTCAGCCGGCAGCTGCCGGTGACCCGGCAGGCCGTGGCGAAGCACCTGGACGTGCTCGACCGGGCCGGACTCGTCCGGTCGACGACGGCGGGCCGGGAGAAGCGGTGCGACGTGGACGCCGCGCAGCTCGCCCGGGCCGCGGACCAGCTGGCGTCCGTCGGCAGGGCCTGGGACCGCCGGCTGCAGCGCATCAAGGGGATCGCCGAGGCGATCCAGACGGCCCGGCACGACGAGGGCATCCCGGACGACCGAGAGCACGACCGAGAGCACGACTGAGAGGAGCGCGCGATGGTCGACATCCTGCACCGGGTCGGGGTCAGGACCCCGGACCCGAAGACGGTGTACGACGCACTGACGACGGTCGAGGGCCTGGCGGCCTGGTGGACCGACGACACGACGGGGAGGGGCGACGCCGTCGGCGGCACCCTCGCGTTCCGGTTCCCGGCCGGCGGCTTCGACATGGAGGTCGTCGAGCTGCGGCCGCCCGAGCGGGTGGCGTGGCGGGTGGTCGACGGCCCGCCGGAGTGGGTCGGCACGACGATCGACTGGGACCTCCGCCAGGACGGCGAGTACACGATCGTCCTGTTCAAGCACCAGGGCTGGCGCGAGCCGGTGGAGTTCATGCACCACTGCAGCACCAAGTGGGCGTCCTACCTGCTGAGCCTCAAGTCCCTGGGCGAGACCGGCGTGGGCGCGCCCGCGCCCCGCGACGTGCACGTCGACGACTGGGACTGAGCAGCAGCCGCACGACCTCCTCGCCGCCGCGGTGTCTCAGGACGCCGCGGCGGCGGCGCGCTCCACGGCCCGGCCCACGTGGGCGCGGGTGGCGGCGAACGCGGCCGCCATCTCGCGCGCCTGGCCGGGGTACTCGGCGTGCCCGGCGGACAGCACCGCCAACTCCAGCTCGGCCCCGGTCCCGGCACGCTCGGCGGCGGCGACGCCGTGCGCCACGCCGAACTGGCCGGGCGGCGGCACGTGCGCGTCCCACAGGGCGCACTCGACGCGGGTCGGGACGCGCAGGTACGTGGCCGCGACCGACGCGTCGGTGAGCGCGAGGACGGCGCGGGCCTCCGGGTGCCCGGCCACGTACCGGCGCTGCGCCTCGCCGCTGCCGGTGCACGGCACGGCGAGCCGCTCGTCGTACTGGCCGAAGCTCGGCACCTCGAGCGTCGCGCCCACGAACCGGTCGTCCCACGGCACGGCCAGCGCGCCGACGCCGCCGCCGAAGCTGGTGCCCACGTAGTACAGGGGCAGGTCGCCGGACGCCCCCGCGTCCCCGGCGAGCACCTCCTGCAGCGCCGTCGCGGCGTGCCACAGGTCGACGGCGCAGCGGCCCAGCACGTACGTCTCCACGTCCTCGATCCCGGCCAGCACGTGCTCGGTGCTGACGTCCGGGGCGCCCACCCCGGCGTTGAGCGCGCCCAGGCCGCGCGCCACCGGGAAGATCAAGGCCGCGTCGCGCGGCACCCGCTCGAACGACGGCGCCTCGCGGCCGCCGTACCCGTGCCCGTGCACGATCCCCACGCGGACCGGGCCGTCCACCGGCAGCGCGAGCCACGCGCGCAGCCGCAGGCCGCCGTCGGCCGTGAACGTCACGACGGACACGTCGTGCGCGCCCTGACGGCCCACCGGCTCGGCCACGACGTCGGCCGGGACGCCGCGCGCCGCGGCGTGCCACGACCGCCACAGGTCGGCGAAGCCGTCCGGCTCGACGGCGGGCGGCACGGCCAGCAGGCCGTCGCGGTCGTACCCGTACGTGCCGTCGATCGGGCTGTCGGGGAACCAGGCGTCGTAGGGGGCGGGCAGGGTCACGGGGCCTCCAGGTCTTCCAGGCAAACGGCCGGCACCCTGCGTGACAGACTGTGCGGCGGGTCGAAAGGGGTGCGGGTGCTCGTCGCAGAACGCAGGTCGCGGATCGTGGCCGAGGTGCGCCGCCGGGGCGCCGCGGGCGTCACCGAGCTGGCGCAGGAGCTGGGCGTCAGCGCGATGACGGTGCGCCGGGACATCGAGGCGCTCGCGGACGCGGGCGAGCTCGACCGGGTGCGCGGCGGCGCCACGACGCGCGGGGACGCCGGCGCCGTCCAGGAGCACGGGTTCGCGTCGCGGGTACAAAAGCAGGCCGGGGCCAAGCGGGCCATCGCCCGTCGCGCCGCGCAGCTCGTGGAGCCCGGCATGGCCGTGGGCCTGTCCGGCGGCACGACGGCGTGGGTGCTCGCCCAGGAGCTGCGCGCCGTCCCCGACCTCACGGTCGTGACCAACTCGCTGCCGGTCGCGGAGGCGTTCCGCCGACCCGACCGCGCCGACGAGCCGTACACGCAGTCCGTGGTGCTGACCGGCGGGGTCCGCACGCCGTCCGACGCGCTCGTGGGCCCGGTGGCGGTGCGTTCTCTCGAGCACCTGCACCTGGACGTCGCGTTCCTCGGCGTGCACGGTGTGGACCTGCACGCGGGCCTCACCACGCCCAACCTGCTCGAGGCGGAGACCGACCGCGCGCTCCTGGCCGCGGGCCAGGACGCCGTCGTGCTGGCCGACCACACGAAGTGGGGCGTCGTCGGGCTCACCACGATCGTCGACCTGCACGAGGTGGAGCACCTCGTCACGGACGACGGCCTGGACGCCGACGCGCGCGAGCTGCTCGAGGCGCACGTCGGCGAGCTCTGGGTGGTGCCGGTCGACTGACCGCCGTGCTCCGGCACGCTGCGGGGCGGCGTCACCCGTCAGCGGGCGGTGCTCGCGCGCGGCACGACGCGCGCGTCCACGACCACGTGCTGCACCGGCAGGTTGGCGCCGGGCGGGGTGGCGATCTGCCGCTCCAGCTCGCTCAGCGCGCGCTCGACGAGGGCCTCCTTGTCGGGGGAGACCGACGTGAGCGACGGGGTCGCGAACTGCGCGCCGCGCACGTCGTCGATCCCGACGACGGCGACGTCCTCGGGGATGCGCCGCCCGGCCTCGTGGAGGGCGGGCAGCGCCCCGAACGCGACCGAGTCGTTGGAGCAGACGATGCCGTCGAGGTCGACGCCGCGCTCCAGCAGGTCCCGGACGGCGCGCTGGCCCTCGGCGGGCGTGAACGACTCGACCTGCGCGACGAGCGCCGGGTCGTCCGCGATCCCGAGCGCAGCCACGGCCTCGCGGTAGCCGGCGTAGCGGCGGTCGGCGGCGTCCGAGGGGCGCGCGTCCCGCGGCCCGACGAACGCGACCCGCCGGCACCCGACCGACGCCAGGTGCTCCGTGGCGGCGAACGACGCGGCCCGGTTGTCGATCGTCACGTGCGTGAACGGGCTGACGAGGATGTGCTCACCGAGCAGCACCAGCGGCCCGGGGGAGGTGCGCCGCGTCAGGTCCGCGACGGACAGGGCCCGCGGGATGTGGATGAGGCCGTCGGTCGGGGGCAGCCCGATGCCGTTGGCGACGTCGACCTCGCGCTCGTGGTCGCCGGCCGTCTGCTGGATGAGGATCGACAGCCCGCGCTCGTCGGCGCGCCGCACGAGCAGCGCCGTGAGCTCGGCGAAGTACGGCTCCTCGAGGTCCGGCACGGCGAGCGCCACGATGCCGGTGCGCTCCTTCCTGTGCACGGCGGTCAGCGTAGCCCGGGCGGGGGTCACGACGCTGCGTGCGGGGCGGGTGAGTCCGGCGTGCGGCACGGTCACTCCTGCACGCGCAGCGCGACCACGCGGGCCTGCGCCGAGCCGTTCGTGGCGCCGACGACGAGGCGCGCCGCCCGCAGCGGGCCGAGGTCGGCGGGCAGCCGGTGGGTGCGCAGGCGCCACCGGTTGTCGGTCTCGTCCGCGACGGTCACCCAGTCGCCGCCGTCGTGGCCGCCGGCGGGCAGCACCTCGACCCGGTAGTCCCTGACGAGGGTCGGCATGATCTCGTCGGGCGTGCGGTGGTGGTGCAGCGTGTTGAGCTCGACGTCGAGGTCGTCGTCGAAGACCACGCGCACCTCGCGCCCGGTGACGGGCTCGTCCCAGTCGAGGCGCAGCCACTCGTCGCGGCCGGGCACCATCGGCGACGACGCCCACAGGTGCGGGCCGCCGTGGTTGCGGTGGTACCCGCTCGTGGCGCGCTCGGGGGCGAGCGCGCGGGTGTCCGGGCCGGCGCGGAAGACGACGGACCGTCCGCGCAGCGGCTTGGTGGGCCACTGCACCAGCAGCTCCTCGGAGCTGATCTGCACGTTCTGGTCGTCGTTGTCGACGCGGTGCACCAGCGTGAGCACGCCCGCCGGCAGCGGGGAGGCGAGGCGGACCGCGACGTCGGGGTTGGCGCGCAGCACGACGACGGCGTTCTGCGGCACGTCGGGGGCGAACGGCACGTGGGCGGTGACCCAGCGCTCGTCGCCGGCGGGCACGACGACGTCGGTCTTGGTCTCCAGGTGCGCGGGCACCACGTTCTGCGGCTTGCCGGTGGAGAACACCTCGACCGAGAGCGTCGTGTCGCGGCGGGCGGAGACGAGCAGCTCGACCGTGTCGAGGCGGGGGTCGACCGGCAGCACGATGCCCAGGTCGACGTCCAGGTCGTACACGTCGAAGTCGTAGGGGTCGCCGTCCGACGGCTCGACGACGGGCGCGGCGACCCGCGTCGTCGTGCTGGACGCGGAGACGCGGGCGCGGCGGGCGAGGTCGTGCGGGTCGGCGTTCGCGATGCCGACGGCGGGCGCGTCCCAGCGCAGCAGCGTCTGCCGCAGCTCGTCGAGGTGGTCGGTGTAGATCCCGCGCGGGGTGGTGCCGTGCTCCACGCACAGCACCGCAGCGGTGCCCGCGGCCTGGCCCATCGCGCCGCAGGTCGCCATGACGCGCGCGGCGCCGAAGGCGATGTGCGTGGCGGAGACGTCGCGCCCGGCGAACAGCATGTTCTCCACGTTCACCGAGTACAGGGAGCGGTAGGGGATCTCGAAGACGCCGTCGGAGAAGCGCTGCAGGGCGCCCGCGCCCTCCGCGTACATGCCCTGGGCGGGATGCAGGTCGATGGACCAGCCGCCGAACGCGACGCCGTCGTCGAACACCGTCTGGTCGACGACGTCGCCCTGGTGCAGCGTGTAGTCGCCGATCAGGCGCCGGTACTCGCGCTTGCCGGGCACGTTGCCGATCCACTCGAGCGTGAGGTTGTCGGCGTCGAACTGCCCGGAGTTCTTGATGTAGTCCCAGATGCCGAGGATGACGCCGCGCAGCTCGTCGCGGATGCGCTCGTTGTCGTCGACGATGTCGAGCTCGCCGCCCCACTCGATCCACCAGTAGTGCGCGCCGGAGTCGCCGCTGCGGATGACGCGGTTCATCGGGATGGGCGTGCGGGTGATGTCGATCGCCGTCTCCGGCGCGACGTACTTCACCGGGTGGCCGAGGTCCTTGGTGTAGAAGAGCAGCGTGGAGCCGAGGAACTCGCGCACCGGCTCCGGCGGCGCCCACTCCTCGCCGAACTCGGCCTGCGACTCCTTGCCGAGCCGGTACCGCGCCCCCGCCAGGTGGCCGACGAGCCCGTCGCCGGTGCAGTCGAGGAAGACCGGCGCGACGAACGTCGTGAGGATCTCCGAGCCCATCGTCCAGCCGGTGACGGACTCGATGCGGCGCGCGTCGTCGGGCCCCGTGGCGACGACCTCGCGGACGTCGGTGTTGAGGAACAGCCGCAGGTTCTCCTCGCGGCGCACCGTGTCCAGCACGACGTCGTCCCAGTACACCGGGTTGCCCTCGGGGTTGCGGTACTGGTTCTCGACGTACATCTCGCCGACGATCCCCGTCTCGCGCGCCCAGCGCTGGTTGCCGTGCGCGGTGGCGCCGCACACCCACACCCGCACCTCGGAGGAGGAGTTGCCGCCCAGCACGGGGCGGTTGTTGACGAGCACGACCTGGCGGCCGAGCCGCGCGGCGGCGACCGCCGCGCTGACGCCGGCGAGCCCTCCTCCGACGACGACGACGTCCGCCTCGACGGTCTGCGTGCGCATGATCTCTCAGTCCTCGATCCGGTGGTTCTGGTGGTTCTCGTGGTGCGGGTGGTGCGGGTGGGTGTGCGGCGCGGGCCGCTCAGCCGCGTAGGCCGGCGACGACGTCCTCGAGCGGGCTGCCGGCGATCGGGCCGCCCGTGCGCGGCACGCGGGCGTGGAACAGGGTGCCCGTCGTCGGCCCCGACTCGGCGGCGCTCACGTACAGCACGTCCGTGCCCGCGGACGGGCCGGTGCGGACCGTGCGGGCGGCGAGGCGCTGCTGCCCCGGCTGCACGTCGCCGAGCCCGGCGAACCGCCAGTCACCCCCGTCGAGCCCGCGCTCCGCGCGGACCACCTGGGTGCGGACCCGGCCGTCGGCCGTGCCCTGCACGACGGCGTACGTGCGGGTGACCCCCGCCGCCGACGTGGCGTCCAGCGCGGCGACGGTGTCGACCCCGGTGCCCAGCGACTCGGCGTCGATCACGGTCTCGCGCTGCCACGCCGTCCCGTCGAAGCGCGCGAACCGCACGTCGAAGCGGTCGGGCGTGCCGTCGGCCTTCGCCTCGGCGTACCGGTAGACCACGCCGGCGAGCGTGTCCCCGTGCACGGCGAGCTTCGCCGTCTGCACGGTCGGTGCGTCCGACTGCATCGTCTCGCCGGGGCGGAACGGCTGGTACAACACGGCGCCGCCCGCCGTCGGGGTGATCGGGGTCGTGAGCGGTGCGCCCGCGGCGTCGTGCCACGAGCCGTCCGCCGGGTCGTAGACCGCGTACGAGCCCAGGTGCCGGTACGGCCCGGCGGCCCAGCGGTGCCACTCCCACAGCACGTGCAGGCGGCCGTCCGTGCCGACCTCGAGGTCGTCCGGGTAGACCGACGCCCCCACGCCGGAGGCGAAGACCGCCACCCGCGACCACGTGCCCGCGGCGGTGTCGAAGCGGTACAGCCGCCCGTCGCGGACGGTGGCCTCGTCGCGGCCGCCGCGCACCATGACGTACGCGTCGCCGTCGGCGCCGCGCGCCGTGACCGGGTAGGTCATGGGCACGCCCTGGTCGGGCAGGTCGGCGCTCGCGTCGACCAGCGACGTGACGTCGCCCGGCGTGGTCGAGCGGTAGTACTGCCACGGCACGTGGTGCATCGACACGAACGCGTGGATCGTGCCCTCGCCGTCCACGACGATCGACGGCTGGTCGTGCCCGCTGTCGTCGAGGAACGTCGCGCACGACCCGTCGTCGGCGCGCAGGCAGCCGACGGTCCACGCGCCGTCGGCGCCATTCGCCGCGACGTGCACCTCGTGGCGCGCGGCCTCCGCGGCGGGGGCGTCGAACGCCATGTACGTGACGCCGTCGACCACGTCGAGCGGCGTCCACCAGCCGGCGTTGTTCGAGCGGTCGACCGGGTAGGGGAGCTGCTCGATCGTCTCGGCGTGCTTCGCCTGTCCGGTCGTCCCTGACGGTGCCGCCGACGCCGCGCCGGCGGGGGACGTCCCGGCGACCAGCGCGAGCGCCGCCGTCGCGAGGGCGATCCCCCGGGCGGTCCGGCGCACCATCAGCCGACCAGCTTCTGCGCGGCCTCGCCGGCCTTCTGCATCGCGGCCTTCGGGTCGGTCTTGCCGACCAGCACGGCCTGCACCTGCTCGGCCACGACGGTCTCGATCTGCGAGTACGCGGTGAACTTCCAGAACGGGTTGCTCGTCGACGTGGCGGTGATGCGCTCGTTGAACAGCGAGCCGAACGTGTCGGCGGCGACGACGTCGGACTGCTGCGCCTCCGTGGTGACGGGCGGCAGGCCGCGCACCTCGTAGTCGGCCAGCACGGTGTCGAGGTCCGACGTCGCGAACTGGGCGAAGTCGGCCGCGGTCTCGGCGCCCTCGCCGTCGACGACGGCGATCGCGCCGCCCCAGACCAGCGCGCGCGGGGTCTCGCCGTCCTTGAGCACGGGGCGGGAGAGCGGCGTGAGCTTGCTGCCGAGGTCCTTGTCGGGGGACTCCTCCTGCACGGCGTTGCGGCCCACGGGGGCGTCGTCGTAGATCGCCGCGCGGCCCTGGGCGAACAGGGAGCGGGCGTCGAAGCGGTCGACGTCGGCGGCGATGAGCTTCTGGTCGTACAGCGACTTGTACCAGGTCACGGCCTCGACGGACGCGTCGTCGCCGATGGTCACGGTGTCGCCGTCGACCAGGGGGCTGCCGAACGTCTCCATCCAGATGAGGACGTCCTTCAGCTGTGCCGCCTTGGTGGACGCGGCGTAGGGGATCAGCCCGCCGCCGAGGCCCTTGAGGTCCTTGAGCGCCTTCTCGAACTCGTCGACCGTCGTGGGGAAGGCGTCGGGGTCGATGTCCGCCTTCGTCAGGAGGTCGGAGTTCGCGACGAGGCCGATGGCTCCGATGGTCCACGGCAGGCCGTACTGCACGCCGTCGAACTGGGCTGCCGACAGCGCCGCGTCGGTGTACCCGCGGCCCTCGGTCAGCGCGGAGAGGTCCTGCAGCTTGCCCATCGCGGCGAGCGAGCCGAGCCACGCGACGTCGACGTGCGCCGCGCCCGTGAACTGCCCACCCTTCACCTGCAGCGTGAGCTGGTTGATGTACTCGTTGTAGGGGAACGAGACGTCCTTCACCGTGACGCCGGCCTGGTCCTGGTAGGCCTTGACGATCGCCTCGAGGGCGGGGGCAGCGGCCTCCTCGGTGAATGACCACGACGAGAACGCGAAGTCCGTCTTCGCGCCGCCGGCCGCGGCGGCCGAGGCGGCGGCGCCCGTGGACGACGGCGCGGACGGCGCGCAGGCGGCGAGGGCGGCGGTGCCGGCGCCGATGCCGAGCAGCTGGAGCACGCGACGCCGCGACATGGCGCTCTGGGGAAGGGTGAGGGACATGGGGATCCTCCGCATCGAGGGTCGTTCGGGGTGGGGAAGGGGGTGGAGACGTGGGACGTGAGGGTGCGCGGTCAGCCCTTGACGGCGCCGGCCGTGAGGCCGCCGACCAGGTACTTCTGCAGGGCGATGAACGCGATGGCGACCGGGAGCGAGACGACGAGGGACGCCGCCATGAGCTCCGGCCATGCCGTCGAGGCCTCGCCGATGAAGGTGTTGACCAGGCCGGGCGGCAGGGTCTGCTTCTCCGGGCCGGCGAGCGTGAGGGCGAAGACGAAGTCGTTCCACCCGCGCACGAAGGCGAACAGCCCCGCGGCGATCAGGCCCGGCGCCGCGAGCGGCAGCACGATCGAGTGGATGATCCGCAGGCGGGACGCGCCGTCGACGCGCGCCGCCTCGATGAGCTCGTCGGGGATGGTGTCGAAGAAGCCCTTGAGCATCCACACGCACAGCGGCAGCGTGAACGTGGTGAAGCTCAGCACCAGCGCCGTGTACGTGTTGAGCAGGTTGTAGGCGCTGAACACGCTGTAGAGCGTCACCAGCAGCAGGGCCTGCGGGAACATCTGCGACGCCAGCACCAGGTACATCAGCGAGCGGCGGCCGCGGTAGCGGAACTTGGAGAACGAGTACCCCATGTACGCCGAGACCAGCACCGACAGCACCGCGGTGATCACCGAGACGATGACGCTGTTGCGCAGGTAGCCGAACAGCTGGTCGTTCGAGGCGAGCGAGGCGAACGCGTCCAGCGTCGGCGCCGACGGGAAGAACCTCGGCGGGTAGCTGAACACCTGGTCGCGCGGCGTGAGCGACGTGGCGAGCAGCCAGTACACCGGCAGCAGGCCGAAGCCGCCGCACACGACCACCGTCGCCCAGGCGGCGAACCGCACGCCGGGGCGCTCGGAGCGCAGGGCGCCGCGGCGGAGGCGCTGCGGCGGGCGGGGCGCGTCGGCCGGGGGCGACGCCGAGGGCGGGATGGGCGCGGCGGGGAGCTGCGTCGTCGCGCTCATCGCTCCTCTCCCTTCTCCGAGAAGCGGACGTACACGACGACGAGCGCCATGAGCAGCACCATCCACAGCAGGCCGAGCGCCCCGGCCTTGCCGAGGTCGTAGCCCTGGAAGGCCGTCTCGTAGACGGCGGTGGCGAACGTCTGGGTGGCCCCCGCGGGGCCGCCGCCGGTGAGCACGTAGATGATGTCGAAGTGCTGGAAGTTCCAGATGAACTCCAGCAGCAGCACCAGCCCGACGATGCCCTTGAGGTGCGGCAGCGTGATGGCGAAGAAGCGGCGGACCGTGCCCGCGCCGTCCATCTCGGCGGCCTCGTGCAGCTCGACCGGCACGGTCTGCAGGCCGGCCAGGAGCATGACCATCATCCAGGGGAACGACTGCCAGGTCTTCGCGAGGATCACGGCGCCCATCGCGGTGCCCGGCTGGGCGAGCCACGCCTGCGGCTCGTCCACGAGGCCGACCGCCTGCAGCAGCGCGTTCATCACGCCGTAGTTGGCGTTGAAGATCCACATCCACAGGAACGACACGACGACGCCGGGCACGAGCCACGGGATGAGCATGAGGCCGCGCAGCACCTTGGCGCCGCGGATCCTCGTGTTCAGCGCCAGCGCGAGGGCGAAGCCGACCACGAACGGCAGGATCGTGGTGCCGAGCGTGAAGACGAGCGTCTGGCGCAGCAGGCGCAGGAAGTCGCCCTGCAGCACGTCCACGATGTTCTGCAGCCCGACGAACGTGCGTCCGGGCAGCACGAGGCTCTGCTCGAAGAACGCCGTGACCAGTGCCGCGATGAGCGGGTAGAGCACGACGCCGGCCAGCAGCGCGACGCCCGGCAGGAGCAGCAGGACGGCGAACTGTCCGTCGCTGAGTCGTCGCGGTGTCGTCTGTGAGTTTCTGTGTTCAAGAGTGTGAGTTTGTGAACTCGTCATGTCCACGTCCCTGTGGGTCAACCTCGGCAACGAGGGTGATGAGCTGGTGTCCGCGACACACTCTGGCCGATCCTGGCCGATCTGGTCAAACGCTTGCGGTCTCGGTGCGGTAACAACTTGGCCGGTCAATGAACATTTCAGAACACAACATCACACACCATTGAACACACGAGAGGCCGTCGAACCGACCAACGTCGGCTCGACGGCCTCTGGGGGGCCGCGGGGTGCGCTCAGGCGGTGAAGGGCAGCTGCTCGGGCCGCACCTCGTGCCGCAGCGGCTCGCCGGCCGCCCACCGGTCCACCTCGTCGACGGCGGCGTGGCCGAGGCGTGCCTCCTCGGTGCCGAGCGAGCCGGCGACGTGCGGGGTGAGGAAGGCGTTGCCGAGGCCGAGCAGCGGGTGCCCGGCCGGCAGCGGCTCCGGCTCGGTGACGTCGAGGACGGCGAACAGGTCCGGCCGGTCCGCGAGCGTGCGGGCGAGCGCGTCGTGGTCGACCAGCCCGCCCCGCGCGGTGTTGACCAGGGTGGCGGACGGCGCGAGCAGGCGGAGCTCGTCCGCACCGAGCATGCCGCGCGTGCCGTCGGTGAGCGGGGCGTGCACGGAGACGACGTCGCTCGCGGCGAGCAGCTCGGGCAGGCCCACGAGCTCGACGCCGGCCTGGCGCGCGTCGTCGGCGTCGTAGTACGGGTCGTGCACCAGCACGCGCACGTCGAGCGGGCGCAGGGCCTCGGCGACGAGGCGCGCGATGAGCCCGAACCCGACCAGGCCCACGACGCTGCCGTCGAGGCCGCGGATCCCGTCGCGTCCGGGCATCGCGTGCTCGCGTGCCGCCGTGAGGCCCAGCCGCAGGACGTTCTTCACCGCAAGGTGCACCATCGACACGGTGAAGTCGGCGACCGCGCGCGCGTTGGCGTGCGCCGCCGACGTGACGCGCACGCCGCGCGACCACACCGCGGGCGTCACCAGGCCGCGCACCGAACCGGCCGCGTGCGCTACGAGCTCCAGGTTCGGCAGCCGGTCGAGCACCGTGGCGTCCAGCCCCGGGGCGCCCCAGCCGGTGACGAGCACGCGCGCCGCGGCGAGAGTGTCGTCGTCGGCCGAGGCCAGGTCGACGACGCCGCCGTGCGCGGCCAGCCGCTCGCGGACCGTGGTGTCCAGGACGGATCCCGCCCACGGCTCGCCGACGGCGGTGAGGATCGTGAGGGGCGGGACGGGGCGCGGCGTCGGCATGGCCTGACCATAGCGGGGCGCCGCGAACGGTCGTGAGATCGGTCAGGCGGTGCGAGGTCGGTCAGCTTCCGGACCGAACTCGCACCGCTCGACCGATCTCGTGGGCCCGTGCTGGCGACGGCGAGGCATGCCGCTCCGACGGCCACCGCGGACGGTCCGGTCAGGCCTCCGGCACGGTCGCGACGGCCTCCACCTCGACGAGCGCGCCGGGGCGGGCGGGCGCGACGGCGAGGACGGTGACGGCGGTGCGCGCCTGCCAGACCTTCGCGGACGCGGCGTAGCCGTCGTTCGGGTCGACCGACGGGTCCAGGTAGATCGTCAGCTTCGCGACGTGCTCGGGGTCGGTTCCCGCCTCCTCGAGGACGGCGATCACGTTCCGTAGCGCCTGCTCGGTCTGCGGGCCGAGGCCGCCCTCGACGAGGGCGCCGTCGGGGCCGGTGCCGTTCTGCCCGCCCACGTACAGCGTGCGGCCGGCGGGAAGGATCATGCCCCACGCGAACGCGGGGTTCTGGTGCAGCTGCGGCGGGTTGACGGGCGTCGGCGTCGACTGCGCGTTCATGGGCGCTTCCCTTCGTCGAGGTGTCCGTCGAGCATGGCGCGCGCCACCGACACGCCGTGCCGGTTCCGGTTGCGCTGTCGTCGCACGGCGGAAGACTCCCCGCCATGGACACCGTGGACTACGACCAGCTCGCCGACGACTACGGATGGTTGTTCGGCACCGCCGCGATCATCGTCTACCTGGCGGTCGCCGTGCTCTTCCTGATCGCGTACATCCGGATCATCCAGAAGGCCGGGTATTCCGGCTGGTGGGTGCTGGTGGGCATCGTGCCGATCCTCAACGTGGTGATGTTCCTCGTGTTCGCGTTCTCGCGCTGGCCCGTGCTGCGCGAGCGGGACGCGCTGCGGGCCGGGCAGGGGTACCCCCGCTGACCAGCGCGAGCGCCGTCGACCGCTCGCCGCGCTTGGAGGATTCCTCCAAAACGACCGGGGGGACATTGGCACCGCCGTCGGGGGGTCTGCCCCCTGGACGGCAACCTACGCTGGCGTAGGCTACGAAGGCGTAGGTTCCGGTGGGCACCGATCGGTGCGCCGGGACCTCCTCCGTGCCGGAGCAGCCCAGCCCCACCCAGGGGCCGTCAGCGAAGGAGACCGCGTGCCGCAGACCACCACCGGAGAGCCCGACGTCGAGCCCGCCGACGTCGCTCCCGCTGACGTCGAACCCCTGGTCCAGCTCGTCTCGCCCACCGGCGAGCGTGTCGTCGAACCCGACAACGCGACCTACCGCTCGCGTGTCGACCACCTCACCTCCGAGGACCTGCGCGCCCTGTACCGCGACATGGTGCTGACGCGACGGTTCGACGACGAGGCCACGGCCCTGCAGCGGCAGGGCGAGCTCGCGCTGTACGCGCAGGGCCGTGGCCAGGAGGCCGCCCAGGTCGGGTCGGCGTACGCCCTGTCGCCGCAGGACTACGTGTTCCCCTCCTACCGCGAGCACGGCGTGCTCCAGGCGCGCGGCGTCGACCCGGTCGACCGCCTCCGCCTGTACCGCGGCGAGGACCACGGCGGCTGGGACCCGAACGAGCGCAACGTGCACCTGTACACGCTCGTCATCGGCTCCCACGTGCTGCACGCGACCGGCTACGCGATGGGCGTGCAGCGCGACGGCGCGGTCGGCACCGGCGACGCCGGCCGGGACGCCGCCGTCGTCACGTACTTCGGCGACGGCGCCACCAGCCAGGGCGACGTGAGCGAGGCGCTCGTCTTCGCGGCCGTGAACAACGCGCCCGTCGTGTTCTTCCTGCAGAACAACCAGTGGGCCATCTCCGAGCCGACGTCGCGCCAGTCGCGGGCCCCGCTGTACCAGCGCGGCGAGGGCTTCGGCATCCCCAGCGTCCGGGTGGACGGCAACGACGTCCTCGCCTGCTACGCCGTGACGGCCGAGGCGCTGGAGCGCGCCCGCACCGGCGGCGGGCCGACCTTCGTCGAGGCGTACACGTACCGCATGGGCGCCCACACCACCTCCGACGACCCGAGCCGCTACCGCGCCCGCGCCGAGGAGGACCACTGGGCCCGCCGCGACCCGATCGACCGCCTCGCCGCGCTGCTGCGCGCCGAGGGCGGCTGGGACGACGGCTGGGCGGCCGGCATCGAGCGCGAGGCCGACGCCCTGGGCGAGCGCCTCCGCACGGAGGTGCGCGAGCTGGGCGCCCCGCCCACGACGACGATGTTCGAGCACGTGTACGCCACCGAGCACGCCCAGGTGCAGGCCGAGCGGGCGTGGTTCGAGCAGTACGAGAACGAGACGAGCGAGACGACAGGGGCCGCCCGATGAACTCTGCTGACCCGCAGACCCTCACCTTCGCCCGGGCCATCACCGAGGGCCTGCGCTCCGCGCTCGAGTCGGACCCGAAGGTCCTCGTCATGGGCGAGGACGTCGGCCGCAACGGCGGCGTCTTCCGCGTCACCGACGGCCTGCAGAAGGACTTCGGCGAGGACCGGGTGGTCGACACGCCGCTCGCGGAGTCGGGCATCGTCGGCACCGCGATCGGCATGGCGCTGCGCGGCTACCGGCCGGTGTGCGAGATCCAGTTCGACGGCTTCGTCTTCCCGGCGTACGACCAGATCACGACGCAGCTCGCGAAGATGCACTACCGCTCGCGCGGCCGGCTGCAGGTGCCCGTCGTCATCCGGATCCCCTACGGCGGCGGCATCGGCGCGGTGGAGCACCACTCGGAGAGCCCGGAGGCGCTGTTCGCGCACACCCCCGGCCTGCGCGTCGTCTCGCCGTCCACGCCGCAGGACGCCTACGACATGATCCGCGCCGCCGTGGCGTCGCCGGACCCGGTGCTGTTCTTCGAGCCGAAGGGCCGCTACTGGTCCAAGGGCGAGGTCACGGCCAGCCCCTACCCGTCGGTGGCCGCGGCCGGCGGTGCGGACGTGCTCAACCGCGCGCGTGTCGCCCGCCAGGGCACCGACGTCACCCTCGTCGCCTACGGCCCCACGGTCGCGACGGCGCTCAAGGCCGCCGACACGCTGGCCGCCGAGGGCACCAGCGCCGAGGTGGTCGACCTGCGCGCGATCTCGCCGCTCGACGTGACCGCGGTCGCGGACTCGGTCAAGCGGACCGGGCGGTGCGTCGTCGTGCACGAGGCGCCGACGTTCCTGGGCTCGGGCGCGGAGGTCGCGGCCCGCGTCAGCGAGGAGTGCTTCTACTCGCTCGAGGCCCCCGTCCTGCGGGTGGGCGGCTTCCATGCGCCGTACCCCGTCGCGAAGCTCGAGCACGAGTACCTGCCGAGCGTCGACCGCGTCGTCGACGCCGTCGACCGCGTCCTGGCCCACTGACCCCTGCTGACCCGAGGAGACCGATGAGCACGCAGCGTTTCCCCCTGCCGGACGTGGGCGAGGGCCTCACCGAGGCCGAGATCGTCGAGTGGCGCGTCGCCGTCGGCGACACCGTCGCCGTCAACCAGGTGGTCGTGGAGATCGAGAGCGCCAAGTCGCTCGTCGAGCTGCCGTCGCCGTGGGCCGGCACCGTCACGGCGCTGCTCGCCGAGGAGGGCACCACCGTCGACGTCGGAACGCCGATCATCGAGATCAGCACCGGTGCCGAGGCGCCCGGAGGCTCCCGCGAGCCCACGTACTACGGCACCGGCGAGGCCGCCGGCGACGCGTCCGGCGAGGGCTCCGGCTCCGTGCTGGTCGGCTACGGCACCGGTGACGGCGAAGGCACCGGCCGACGCCGCCGACGCCGCGGGTCGGCGGCCGAGCCGGTCGAGGCGGCGCCCGCGCCCGTGCCTACCCCCGCGCCCGTGCCTACCCCTGAGCCCGAGCCGACGCCGCCGCCCGCGCCGTCCGGCCCGGCGATCGAGAAGCCGATGGCGAGCGTGCCGGCGACACCCGGCTCGCAGAGCAGCCGCGTGCTCGCCAAGCCGCCGGTGCGGAAGCTGGCGAAGGACCTGGGCGTCGACCTGGCGTCCGTGCACCCCACGGGCCCGGGCGGGATCGTCACGCGGGAGGACGTCGTCGCGCACGCCGAGGGCGCCGCGCCCCAGGCCCTGGCCACGTACCCCGACGACGACCAGCCGTGGCTCGCGTCGGGCACGGTGAGCCAGGACGGCCGCCAGACGCGCGTGCCGGTGAAGTCGGTGCGCAAGCGCACGGCCGAGGCGATGGTGGCCAGCGCGTTCACGGCCCCGCACGTCACGGTGTTCCAGACGATCGACGTCACGAAGACGATGAAGCTGGTCGCCACCCTGAAGGAGGACCGGGACTTCGCGGACGTGCGCGTCACGCCGCTGCTCGTCGCGGCCAAGGCGATGCTGCTGGCGGTCAACCGGCACCCGCAGATCAACGCGAGCTGGGACGAGGCCGCGCAGGAGATCGTCTACAAGCACTACGTGAACCTGGGGATCGCGGCGGCGACGCCGCGCGGGCTCGTCGTCCCGAACATCAAGGACGCGCACACGCTCGACCTGCTCGGCCTGGCGAAGGCGATCGCGACCCTCACGTCCACGGCACGCGCGGGCCGCACCTCGCCCGCCGACATGACCGGCGGCTCGATCACCATCACCAACGTCGGCATCTTCGGCACCGACACGGGCACCCCGATCCTCAACCCCGGTGAGGCCGGCATCCTCGCGTTCGGCGCCATCCGCAAGCAGCCGTGGGTGCACAAGGGCAAGATCAAGGCGCGCTGGGTCACGCAGCTCGCGCTGTCCGTCGACCACCGCCTGGTCGACGGCGAGCTCGCCGCCCGCTACCTGGCCGACGTCGCGAAGGTGCTGGAGGACCCGGCCCGCGGCCTGGTCTGGGGCTGAGCGCGGGCCACCGTCCGGGAGCATTCGTGGACGGAGCATGACCGAATCTGGATCGTTCGCTAGGGTAACCGACCGGTTCCTGCCGAAGTCGGGACCGAACGCGACCGAAAGGCCAGTTCGATCATGGAAAGCTTCAACGACGACCTCGCCACGTTCAACGACGGGCTATGGCTCTACCTCGTCGTCCCGGTGCTCGCCGCGCTCTGCATCTACTTCACCGTGCGGTCGGGGGCGGTGCAGGTCCGGCTGATCCCCGACATGTTCCGGGCCATCCTGGCGAAGCCGCCGGCCGCGCCGGGGCAGAAGCCGGTCTCGTCGTTCCAGGCGTTCGCGATCTCCGCCGCCGCGCGGATCGGGACGGGCAACATCGTGGGCGTGGCCACGGCGATCGCGCTCGGTGGCCCGGGCGCGGTCTTCTGGATGTGGGTGATGGCCCTCGTCGTCGGGGCGGCGAGCTTCGTCGAGTCGACCCTCGCGCAGCTCTACAAGGTGCGGGACGGCAAGGACTTCCGCGGCGGGCCCGCCTACTACATGGAGCGCGGGCTGGGGAAGCGCTGGATGGGGCTGCTGTTCGCGGTGGTGATCACCGTGACGTTCGGCTTCGTGTTCAACTCGGTGCAGGCCAACACCATCTCGGGCGCCGTCGGCACGTCGGTCGAGCAGGTCCTCGGCCACACGCCGGGGTGGCTGCCGGTCGTGGTCGGTGCGCTGCTCACCGCGGTCGTCGCCGCGATCGTCTTCGGCGGGTTGCACCGCATCGCGAACACCGCGCAGCTGCTCGTGCCGCTCATGGTGGTGCTGTACCTGGGGCTCGGTGTGCTCGTGGTGGCGCTGAACGTGGAGCGCGTGCCCGAGGTCGTCTCGAGCATCGTGGGCCAGGCGCTGGGCTTCCAGGAGTTCGCCGCGGCGGGGATCGGTACCGCCATCTCCCAGGGCGTGCGCCGCGGGATGTTCTCCAACGAGGGCGGGCTCGGTTCCGCGCCCAACGCCGCCGCCACCGCGAGCGTGAGCCACCCGGTGAAGCAGGGCCTCGTCCAGACGCTCGGGGTGTACATCGACACGCTGCTCGTCTGCTCGATCACCGCGTTCATCGTGCTGGTGTCCGACCCGACCTACGGCGAGAACTCGGGCCCGACCATGACGCAGGAGGCGCTGCAGTCCAGCCTGGGGACCTGGTCGCTGCACCTGCTGACCGTGATCCTCCTGCTGCTCGCCTTCACCTCGGTGCTGGGCAACTACTACTACGGCGAGGCGAACGTCGCGTTCCTCACCCGCCGTCCCGGCGCGCTCACCGGGTTCCGGGTGGTCTTCCTGGTGATCTGCTTCCTCGGGTCGATCGGCTCGGTGCAGCTCGTCTGGACCCTCGCGGACACCACGATGGCGGTCATGGCGCTGGTGAACCTGGCCGCGATCGCGCCCCTGAGCACGATCGCGTTCCGCCTCATGCGGGACTTCACCGCGCAGCGCAAGCGAGGGCTCGACCCGCAGTTCACCCGCGACCGGCTCCCCGACGTGCGCGGCATCGAGTGCTGGGAACCGCGGGAGCGGGAGCGCGAGCAGGTGGCCGTCGGCTGAGGCGGGGCTCCTCGAGCACCGGCCTCAGCAGGGGCCCGCGTCGAGGTCGTCCGCCTCGGCGCGCAGCTCGTCGGGCGTATTGACGAAGAACGCCTCGGGGTCGCGGGAGAGCTCGGCCTCGGCGGCGTCGGCGAGCAGCAGCTTGGCCGTGCGGGCGTTCGCGGTGACCTGGCAGCGCTCGACGTCGGTCGGGGGGACGTCGCCGTCGTCGAGCGACCAGAAGGCGCGGTCGAGCTTCGACTCGGCGTCCTCGGCGTACCAGGTGACGAAGTCGTCGGACGCCGGGTCGCCCTCGGCGAGGGCCCGCGCGAGGAACGCGGTGCCCTCGTCGTAGTGGGCCCGCCACTCGGCAGGGTCCCGGTCCTCGTGGTTCTCGAAGATCTGGATCGCGCGCTCGTAGTCGCCCTGCTCGTAGGCGGACACGCCGACCGCGGACTCGAGCTGGAGCAGCACCTTGGGCACCCACACGACGAGCAGGACGAGCGCGGCGACCCCGGCGGCGACCCAGGCGATCGCCAGCCAGACGCGGCCGTTCCCGCCGAGCCCGTACCGGTCTCGCCTTGCGACGCGACGCATGCGCGCGCGCAGCGGGTCGTCATCGGGGTGCGCCACCCTCCGGCCGGCGGCCGCGGCGCGCAGCGCTGGCAGCCACAGACCGACGGTGCCCAGCACCACCAGCCCCGCGGCGAGCAGCGCGAGGACGACGATCCCGACCGTCGTGCCGTCGCTCGCGGCGACCGGCGGGTAGACGACGGGCGACCCGGCGAGCGCGGTCAACGGCCGGCCCCCGTCCGGGCCTCGTGCGCCACCTCGAGCACCACGTCGCGCTGCTCGAGCAGGGCGACGGCCTCGGCGAGGCACCCGTCGACCAGCCTCCCCGGGTCGGGTCGGCCGCGGCGGACGAGGCGGGCGGCGTACGCGTCCCGCTGCTGGTGGGCGGCGCTGTCGGCCTGGCCCTGGAGGAGGTCCGTGCGTTCCGTCGCCCGGTGGGAGAGGCGGCACAGCCGCCGGACGTCCGCGAGGTCGGACGCCGAGCGCCCGGCGCGCAGGTACAGCGGGGTGAGGTAGCGGGCCGCCCCGCGGGGGAAGTCGTCGCCGTGCTCCTGCTGCAGGCGGCCGGCGAGCTGCCGCCACACGAGGTACGGCACGGTGCTCGCGGCGGCGTAGCGGGCGGCGGGCTCGTCGCGGCCCCTGCTGTCGGTGTCGAGCTCGCGCCGGAGCTGCTCGACGTCGGCCCCCGCCAGGGCGGCGTCCGCGAGCCGGCGGGCGAGCGGCAGCCAGGGAGCAGGCCCCGGCCGTCCGCCGGCACTCTCCTCCGGCGCCTCGTCGTCGCCCGCCGGCCGCTGCACGCGCGCCAGGACGGGGACGGCGCGGGTGCCGCCCACCCACATCGGCACGCCGCGTCGCCAGCCGAGCAGCCAGAACAGGCCGACGACCACCACCCAGCCGGCGGCGTAGACGAACCAGGACAGGACACCGCCGAACACGAGCGCGAGGCCGACGAAGAACCACAGGCTGAACACCAGGCCCAGCACCCAGCCGTGCCGCGACAGCGACCGGCCGCCCAGGACCGCCGCGACGGTGACCACCACGACGACCGTGACGAGCGGCGCCGCGACCATCGCGATCAGCGTCCAGGCGTACGCCGCGGGCGGGTCGACCCACAGGAGCTGACCCACCCAGAGCATGACGCCGGCGACCGCCCACGGCACCCCGATGCCGATCAGCAGCACCGCGGTGAGCGTGCCCTCCGCCTTCGCGGTCCTCGCGTCGTCGACGCGCTGTCCCCGCCCCATCCGTCTCCCTGCCCCGGTCGTCCGCCTCGGTTGCCGCGGGCGAGTCTACGGAGCGTCAGAGCGGCATGCCGACGTACTGCGTCTCCTGGTACTCCGCGATGCCCTCGAACCCGCCCTCCCGGCCGGTGCCGGACTGCTTCATCCCGCCGAACGGCGCGGCCGCGTTGGAGATGACCCCGGCGTTCAGGCCGAGCAGCCCGAACTCGAGGCGCTCGGCGAACGCGAGCCCGCGGCGCACGTCGGACGTGAACACGTACGACGCCAGCCCGTACTCCGTGGAGTTCGCGAGCTCCGCGGCCTCGTCCTCGGTGCGGAACGTGGCGACCGGGGCGACGGGGCCGAAGATCTCCTCGGTCATGCAGCGGGCGTCGGGGGGGACGTCGCGCAGCAGGGTGGGCTGGAAGAAGTGCCCGGGCCCGTCGACGCGCGCGCCGCCGACGACCACCCGCGCGCCGCGCGCGACGGCGTCGTCCACGAGCGACGCCACGGAGTCGACGGCCTTGGCCTCGACGAGCGGGCCCAGCGTGGTGCCGTCGTCCAGGCCGTTCCCGGTGACGACGGCGCGGAAGCGCTCGGCGAGGCGCGAGACGAACTCGTCGGCCACCGACTCGTGCACGTAGAAGCGGTTGGCCGCGGTGCACGCCTCGCCGCCGTTGCGCAGCTTGGCGGCCATCGCGCCGTCGACGGCGGCGTCCAGGTCGGCGTCCTCGAAGACGACGAGCGGGGCGTTGCCGCCGAGCTCCATCGACGTGCGCAGCACGGTGTCGGCGGCGGCGCGCAGCAGGTTCTGCCCGACCGGCGTCGAGCCGGTGAACGACACCTTGCGCAGCCGCGGGTCCGCCATGAGCGGCTCGCTGACGGCCGCCGCGGACGCCGACGGCACCACGTTGAGGACGCCGTCCGGCAGCCCGGCCTCGACCATGAGCTGCGCGAACAGCAGCGACGTGAGCGGCGTGAGCCGCGCCGGCTTGAGCACCATGGTGCAGCCCGCGGCGACGGCCGGCGCCACCTTGCGGGTGGCCATCGCGAGGGGGAAGTTCCACGGCGTGATGAGCAGGCACGGGCCCACGGGCCGGCGCTGCACCAGCATCCGCAGCGAGCCCTCGGGGGTGCGCGCGTACCGGCTGTCGTCGTGGGTGGCCTGCTCCGCGAACCAGCGCAGGAACTCGCCGCCGTACGTGACCTCGCCGCGCGCCTCCGCCAGCGGCTTGCCCATCTCGAGCGTCATGAGCAGCGCCAGGTCCTCGCGCCGCTCCTGCACGAGGGCGAACGCGCGGCGCAGGATCTCGGCGCGCTCCCGCGCGGGGGTCGCGCCCCACGACGCCTGCGCCGCCGCGGCGGCGTCCAGGGCGGCCCGGGCGTCGTCGCCGGTCGCGGACGCGACGTGCGTCAGCGTCTCGCCGGTGGCCGGGTTCTCGACGGCGAACGTGCCGCCGTCGGACGCGTCGCGCCACGCGCCGCCGACCAGCAGGCCGGTCGGCGTCGAGGGCAGGAGCTCCGCCGCCCGCTCGCGGGGGCTGGTCGTCGTGGTCGAGGCTGTCGTCGTCATCGGGTTCCACCGTCCTTCTGCTGGGTGCGGGAGGTGACACGGTCCGCGAGCTGCGCGGCGCCGCGCGCGATCAGGGTGACGTCGGCGCCGACGACGACGTAGGCCGCCCCGGCGTCGAGGTAGCGGTCGGCCATGGCCGGGTCGAAGGCGTTGACGCCCACGGGTGTTCCGGCTGCGCGGCAGGCGGAGATCGCGCCGAGCACGGCGTCGACGACCTCGGGGTGGTCCTGCTGGCCGAGGTGGCCGAGCGACGCGGCGAGGTCCGCGGGGCCGACGAGGACGGCGCCGACGCCGTCCGTGCCCGCGATGGCCGCGGCGTCGTCGATCGCGGCGCGGGTCTCGAGTTGCACGACGAGCGTGATGCCGTCGTCCGCGCCGCCGAGGTAGCCGGGCACGCGGGCCCACCGCGACGAGCGGGCGAGCGCGCTGCCGACGCCGCGGACACCGGCCGGCGGGTACCGGACGGCGCGGACGGCGGCCGCGGCCTGGTCGGCGGAGTCGACCATGGGCACCAGGACGTTGGTGGCGCCGAGGTCGAGCACCCGCTTGAGGCCGACCGGGTCGCCGGACGGCACCCGCACGAGCGTCGCGACCGGGTACGCGGCGGTGGCCTGCAGCTGCGCGAGGACGGTCGTGAGGTCGTTGGGCCCGTGCTCGCCGTCGACCAGCACGACGTCGAGCCCGCTGCCGGCCAGGATCTCCGCGGCCACGGGGCTGCCCATCGAGGACCAGGCTCCGACGAGGGGGCGCTCGCTCTCCGCGAGCATCCCGGCGAGCGATCGGTCGGTCGTCAGACGAAGCGGCATGTCACGGCCCCCAGGGTCCCGGTTCCGGCGTGGTAGTCGGCGTGCACGGTGTCGCCGGGGTGCACCCACGTGGGGCGGGTGAACGACCCGGACAGGATCGTCTCGCCGGCGGCGAGCGAGTCGCCGTGCGCCGCCAGCTTGTTGGCGAGCCAGGCGACGCCCGCGGCGGGGTGCCCGAGCACGCCCGCGGCGACGCCCGTCTCCTCGATGGTCTCGTTGCGGTACAGCAGGGCGGACACCCAGCGCAGGTCGACGTCGTCGACCCGCACGGGCCGCCCGCCCACCACCATGGCACCCATGGCGGCGTTGTCGCTGATCGTGTCGACGATGGTGCGGCCCGGCATCTCGACGCGGGCGTCGAGGATCTCCAGCGCGGGCACCACACGGTCGGTGGCGCGCAGCACGTCGGTCACGGTGACGCCCGGACCGGCCAGGGGCTCGGCGAGCACGAACGCCAGCTCCACCTCGACGCGCACGTTGGAGTACGCGGCGTGCTCCACGACGCTGCCGGACTCGATCACCATGTCGTCGAAGATGACGCCGTAGTCCGGCTCGGTGATGCCGGTCGCGGCCTGCATGGCCTTCGACGTCAGGCCGATCTTGTGCCCGACGACGCGCCGGCCGCGGGCCTCCCCGCGCTCGCGCCAGGTGCGCTGCACGGCGTACGCGTCGGCGACCGTCATGCCCTCGTGCCGCGCGGTGAGCAGCGGCACGGGGGTGCGGGTGCGCTCGGCCTCGGCGAGCTCGTCCGCGACGGCGACGACGGCCGCGTCGTCGAGGGTGCGCTCGCCGTCGGCCCCCGTCACAGGGTGGCTCCCAGCTTGAACCCCTGCACGCCGCCGCCGTCGGCGTCGTCCCTGCGGGTGTAGGAGAAGCCGTCGGCGCCCACGGTCACCTCCATCTCGGAGTCGTCGGTGCGGGCGACGACGGGCTGCGGGTTGCCGTCGAGGTCCAGCACGAGGGACGCCTCGGTGTACCAGCTCGGCACGACGGGGTTGCCCCACCAATCACGGCGCTGGTTGTCGTGCACGTCCCAGGTGACGACCGGGTTGTCCGGGTCGCCGGTGTAGTAGTCCTGCGTGTAGATCTCGACGCGGTGCCCGTCCGGGTCGCGCAGGTACAGGTAGAACGCGTTCGAGACGCCGTGCCGGCCCGGGCCGCGCTCGATGGCGTCGGAGCGGCGCAGCGCGCCGAGCTTGTCGCAGATGGCGAGGATGTTGTGCTTCTCGTGCGTCGCGAACGCCACGTGGTGCATGCGCGGGCCGTCGCCGCCCGTCATGGCGGTGTCGTGCACGGTCGGCTTGCGGCGCATCCACGCCGCGTACACGGTGCCGGCGTCGTCCTGGATGTCCTCGGTGACGCGGAAGCCCAGGTCCTGCATGAACTTCACGGCCCGCGGCACGTCCGGGGTCACCTGGTTGAAGTGGTCCAGCCGCACCAGCTCGCCGGGGGTGTGCAGGTCGTAGCGCCACGACAGCCGCTCGACGTGCTCGGTCTGGTAGAAGAACTCGTACGGGAAGCCGAGCGGGTCGACCACGCGCACCGACTCGCCGATGCCCTTCGTGAAGCCGCCCGGCTCGCGGCGTACCTCGCAGCCGAGCTCGGTGTAGAAGGCGACGGCCGTGTCGAGGTCCTCCGGCGTGCGCACGCGGTAGGAGAACGCGGCGACGGCGGCCACGTCGCCCTGGCGGAGCACCAGGTTGTGGTGGATGAACTCCTCGGTGGAGCGCAGGTAGACGGTGCGCTCGTCCTCCTCCGTGACGTACAGGCCGAGCACGTCGACGTAGAACTCGCGGGAGGCCGCGAGGTCCGTGACGACGAGCTCCATGTACGCGCAGCGCAGGATGTCGGGCGCGGGGCTCGACGGCGTGGCGATCGGGTCGTCCGAGTGGATCGGCGCCTCCTGGGAGACGTAGAAGCCCGAGGAGGTGAGGGTGCGGTCGTTGAGGTGCGTCATGGCAGCGTCCTTGCTGGTCTCTTGCTGGTCTCTTGCTGGTCGTCTCGGGCGGATCAGTTCTTGCCGAACGTGGGGTTGTGGACCTTGCCGAGCGTGATGTGCACCGCCTGCTGGTCGGTGTAGAAGTCGATGGAGCGGTAGCCGCCCTCGTGGCCCAGGCCGGACGCCTTGACGCCGCCGAACGGGGTGCGCAGGTCGCGCACGTTATTCGAGTTCAGCCAGACCATCCCGGCCTCGACGGCCTGGGAGAAGTTGTGCGCCCGCTTGAGGTCGTTGGTCCAGACGTACGCCGCGAGGCCGTACCTCACGCCGTTGGCCAGCTCGAGCGCCTCGGCCTCGGTGTCGAAGGGGGTGATCGCGACGACGGGGCCGAAGATCTCCTCCTGGAAGATCCGGGCGTCGGGCTTGACGTCGGCGAACACGGTCGGGGCCACGAAGTTGCCCGTCTCGAAGCCCTCCGGGCGGCCGCCGCCGGCGACCAGTCGAGCCTCGCCCCGCCCGATCGAGATGTAGCTCATGACCTTCTCGAAGTGCTCCGGGTGCACGAGGGCGCCCACCTCGGTCTCCTTCTCGTGCGGGTACCCGACGCGCACGCGCTTCGCCTGCGCCGCGTACCGCTCGACGAACTCGTCGTACACGGCGCGCTCGACGAGGATGCGCGAGCCCGCGGTGCAGCGCTCGCCGTTGAGGGAGAAGACGCCGAAGATCGTCGCGTCGATCGCGGCGTCGAGGTCGGCGTCGGCGAAGACGACGGCGGGGGACTTGCCGCCCAGCTCCATCGACAGGCCCTTGAGGTACGGGGCGGCGTTGCCGAAGATCAGCTGGCCCGTGCTGCTCTCGCCGGTGAACGAGATGAGCGGCACGTCGGGGTGCTTGACGAGCGCGTCACCGGCCTCCTCGCCCAGGCCGTTGACGAGGTTGAACACGCCCTGGGGCAGCCCGGCCTCCTCGAAGATCCCCGCCCACAGGGACGCGGACAGGGGCGTGAACTCGGCGGGCTTGAGCACCACGGTGTTGCCGGTGGCGAGCGCGGGCGCGAGCTTCCACGACTCGAGCATGAACGGCGTGTTCCACGGGGTGATCAGGCCGGCGACGCCGATCGGCTTGCGGTTGACGTAGTTGATCTGGCGGCCGGGCACCTTGTAGGTGTCGTCGGCCTGCGCCACGACCAGGTCCGCGAAGAAGCGGAAGTTCTCGGCCGCGCGGCGCGCCTGCCCCAGGGCCTGCGTGATCGGCAGGCCGGAGTCGAAGGACTCCAGCTCGGCGAGGCGGGCGTCGCGCGACTCCACGAGGTCGGCGATCCTGTGCAGCACCCGCGAGCGCTCGCGGGGCAGCATCTTCGGCCACGGGCCCTCGGTGAACGCGCGTCGGGCGGCGGCGACGGCGGCGTCGACGTCGGCCTTCTTGCCCGCGGCGGCCTGGAGGTAGGTCTCGTTCGAGACCGGGTCCAGCACGTCGAAGGTGGCGCCGTCGACGGAGTCGACGAAGCGGCCGTCGACGTAGTGCCGGATCGCGGTGGGCAGGTCGTCGGGGCGGTGCGTCTGCGGCGTGTTCTGCTCGGTCATCACTTCTCCGAAAGGGGCGGTCGGTGGGACGCCTGGCGGGCGAGCACGGCGTCGAGGGTGTTGGTGCGGTGGTGGCGGGCGGCGAGCTCGACGTCGAGCGCCTCCGTGCGCCCGGCCTGGAGCCCGCCGATCAGGTCGAGGATGCCGTCGTGCTCCGCGACGGACTCGCGGGCCCGGCCGGGCACGAACGAGAACGACGAGTCGCGCAGCACGGTCATGCGCCGCCAGCCGCGGTGCACGAGGTCGAGCACGTGCGGGTTGGGGCACGGCTCGAACAGCACCGCGTGGAACTCGAGGTTGAGCTCCGTGAACCGGTGCGGGTCGAAGTCGGCGAGACAGTCGCGCATGCGCTCGTTGACCGCGCGCGCCTCGTCGAGCTGCGCGGCGGACAGGTGCGGCGCGGACAGCGCGGTGGCGAAGCCCTCGACCAGCGCGAGCGTCTCCATCGTGTGCTGGTACTCGGTCTCCTTGATCAGCGCGACCTGGGCGCCGACGTTGCGCTCGAACGTCACCAGGCCCTCCGCCTCGAGGCGGCGGACGGCCTCGCGCACCGGCACCACGGACATGTCGAGCTCGCCCGCGAGCTGTGCCAGCACGAGGCGGTACCCGGGCACGAAGCGCCCGTCCTCGATCCGCTCGCGCAGGTACGCGTACGCACGCTGGGACTTGCTCACGGCGGTCGACGTCGTCGGGACGGTCACCCGGCACCTCCGGCGGTCTCGCGCTCGTACCGGGCGCGCCACTCGGCGTTCATGGGGAACAGCCCGTCCACGGGGGCGCCGGCGGCGACCTGCTGCGCGACCCACGCGTCGGTGGCCTCCTGCGCCTCGGCCTCCGCGAGCACCTCCTCGACGAGCGCGGGCGGGATGACGAGGACGCCGTCGCCGTCGCCCACGACGACGTCGCCCGGCTGCACCGCGGCGCCACCGCAGGCGACGGTCACGTCGGTCTCCCACGGCACGTGCTTGCGGCCGAGGACGGACGGGTGCGGGCCCTGGGAGAAGACGGGGATGCCGATCTCGGCGACCGCGTCGGCGTCGCGCACCCCGCCGTCGGTGACGATCGCGGCCGCGCCGCGCACGTGGGCGCGCAGGGCGAGGACGTCGCCCACCGTGCCGGTGCCGCGCTCGCCGCGCGCCTCGACGACGATCACCTCGCCGGGCTCGACGGCGTCGAACGCGCGCTTCTGCGCGTTGAAACCGCCGCCGTGGGAGGCGAACAGGTCGGGGCGGAAGGGGATGAGCCGCAGCGTCCGGGCGGTGCCGACGAACCGGTCGCCCGGGTGGTTGCCGTGCACGCCCTCGACGAAGACGTCGGTGTAGCCGCGCTTGCGCAGCGCGGCCGACAGGGTCGCGACGGCGACGCCCGCGAACCGCTCGCGCATCGCGTCGGTGAGGACGAAGGCCGGCTCGGGTGCCGGGGCCGGGGTGCCCCAGGCCTCGGCGCGCTGCGTCTCGTCGACGGCGGGCCTCGAGCCGAAGTCGCCGAACGCGCGCGTGCCGGCGGTGACGGTGGTGACGAGGCGGCCGCTGGTCGGGGCGCCGGGCGCCTCCGGGGCGTCCACCTCGACCTCGACGACCTGGCCCGGCCCGACGACCGACGAGCCCGCCGGGGTGCCGGTGAGGATGACGTCGCCCGGCTCGAGCGTGAGGTGCTGGGAGAGGTCGGCGACGAGGCGGCCGAAGTCGAACAGCAGCGTGCCGGTGGAGTCGTCCTGGACGAGCTCGCCGTCCACCCAGGTGCGCACGCGCAGGCCCGCGGGGTCGACGTCGGACGCCGGGATCCAGCGCGGGCCGAGCGGCGTGTAGCCGTCGCCGCCCTTGTTGCGGAGGTTGGAGCCCTTGTCGGCGGCGCGCAGGTCGTACAGGCCGAAGTCGTCGGCCGCGGTGACGGCGTCGACGTGCGACCAGCCGTCGGCGGGGGAGACCCAGCGTGCGGCGGTGCCGATGCGGATCGCCACCTCGCCCTCGAAGGCCAGGAGCTCGGTGCCGAGCGGGCGCTCGATCGTGCCGCCCGTCGCGGCGAGCGACGAGCCGGGCTTGAGGAAGTAGGACGGCTGGCTCGGCGTCCGGCCCCGCTGCGCTGCGCGGGACGGGTAGTTCAGGTGGACGGCGATGATCTTGCCGGGTCGGGGCTGGTCGTCGATGACCACAGGCACCTCACTGTCAGATCGAGGGCTTCATGTCGTATCTCGGATGATATACGATCTTGCGCACCGCACCACCCACGGACTGACAGAGAGGTCTTCCGGACATGACCACCGGCACCGCAGCCGTCCCCCGTGACACCGAGCGTCGCGAGCTCCGACGCGTCGCCTTCGCGACCGTCATCGGCACCACCATCGAGTGGTACGACTTCTTCCTCTACGCCAACGCCGCCGGCCTCGTGTTCGGCGCGCTGTTCTTCGAGCCGGCCGGCCCCGCCGCGGCGACGCTCCTGTCGTTCGCCACCGTGGGCATCAGCTTCCTGTTCCGCCCGCTCGGCGCATTCCTCGCCGGCCACTACGGCGACAAGATCGGCCGCAAGGCGATGCTGGTCGTGACCCTGATCCTCATGGGCGTGGCGACCACCCTCATCGGCGTCCTGCCCACCTACGCGCAGATCGGGATCGCGGCGCCGATCCTGCTGGTGCTGCTGCGCGTGCTGCAGGGCCTGTCCACCGGCGGCGAGTGGGGCGGCGCGGTCCTCATGGCCGTCGAGCACGCCCCGGCCGGCCGCCGCGGCCGCATGGGCGCCTTCCCGCAGATGGGCGTGCCCCTGGGCATGCTGCTCGCCTCCGGCGTCCTCGCCCTCATGACGGGCGTGATCTCGCCGGGCGACGCGTTCGTCGAGTGGGGCTGGCGGATCCCGTTCCTGCTCAGCTTCGTGCTCGTCGTGGTCGGCATGGTGGTGCGCCGCAAGGTCGAGGAGAGCCCCGTCTTCACCGAGCTCGCGGTCAAGCGGGAGCGCAGCCGGATGCCGATCGTCGAGCTGTTCCGCAAGCACTGGCTGCTCGTGATCCTCGCGGCGCTCACGTTCGCGGGCAACAACGCGGCCGGCTACATGACCACCGGCGGGTTCCTGCAGAACTACGCCACGACGCCGATCGCCGACGGCGGGCACGTGGGCATGGACCGCACCCCGGTGCTGCTGGCCGTGGCCGGCTCCGCGGCCGTGTGGCTGCTCTTCACCTGGCTGGGCGCGAGCGTGTCCGACCGGATCGGGCGGCGGAACACCTACATCGTGGGCTGGATCGTCTTCCTCGTCACGGTGTGGTTCCTGTTCCCGCTGGTCGAGACGGGCAGCGCGTGGCTGTTCTTCGTCGGCATCGCGCTGTTCACCATCGGCAACGGCTTCACGTACGGGCCCCAGGCGGCGTACTTCACCGAGCTGTTCCCCGCCTCGATCCGGTACTCCGGCGTCTCCATCGCCTATGCGATCGGCGCCATCCTGGGCGGGGCCTTCGCGCCGCTGATCTCGGCGTGGCTCGTCCAGGCCACCGGCACGAGCCGGGCCGTCGCCTGGTACATGGCGGGCATCATGACGCTCGCGTTCGCCGCGACGCTCCTGCTGCGCGACCGCACGGACATCCCGCTCGGCCCCGACGCCGAGGAGGCGCAGTCCGTGAGCCCGATCTACGGGGTCACGCGGGGCTGACGGTCAGGGCTCGACGCGGGGGTCGTCCAGCGGGGTGCCCTCGACGTACGGGCCGAAGAAGAGGTCGGCGCCGTCGGCGGTCAGCCGGGTCCCCGTGGCCCGGCGGCCGCCGGCGGCGTCGTCGTCGAGCGCCTCGACGGTGGCGAAGCGCAGCCGCCCGCCCGGCTGCTCGTCGTCCCGGACCGTGAGGTCCCAGCCGTCCGCCGTCTCGACCAGGCGCGGCTCCGCGAGCACGACGCGCATCATGCCGCCGTGCCCGGTGAACGCCACCGACCCGCGGAACGCCAGGGGCTCGTCGGCACCGGGGAACGTGAAGCCCGCACCGGCCGCCGAGGCGCCGTCCGCGGCCTCGACGCGGCCGTCCGGCATGCCGTGGACGTAGGCGAGCAGCGAGGCCTTGACCCCCCAGACCAGGGCGCTCATGCCGCCTCCGGGGCCGGCCAGCGGATGGAGCGGGCGAAGTCGACGAGCGCCCGGACCCGGGCGGGCGGCTGTTGCGTCGCGGACCAGATCACGTCGATGCCGACCGGCGGCACGGCCGGGGTGATCTCCTTCATCGCGACAGGGTAGCCCTCGTAGCTCGCGGGGTTGGCGGGCCGCTGGACGAGGATGCCGTAGCCGAGCCCGCGCCCGACGAGAGTGCGCACGGCCTCGTAGCTCGTGGTGCGGTGGCGCACGCGCGGCACCAGCCCGCGGGCCGTGAACAGCGACAGGGTGTGCTCGCTGGACGGGGGCGCGTCCAGCAGGATGAGATCGCGATCGACGACGTCCTCGAGCCGGACGGCGGGCTCGGCGGCGAGCGGGTCGTCGCCGGCGAGCAGGACGTGCGCGGGCAGCTCGAACAGCTTCTCCCGCCGCGGGTGACCGGGCACGAGGGTGTCGTACACGAACGCGACGTCGACGTCGCCGGTCTCGATGCGCCCCTCGAGCTGGTCGTGCGTGGCCTCCAGGATCTGCAGGTCGACGCGGGGGTGCGCCTCGCCGAAGTCGTGCAGCAGGGGCGGCAGGACCGTGGGGGCGAGCGTCGGGTAGCACCCGATGGTGATCGGACCGACCAGCTCGTCGCCGTCGCCGCGCATCGACAGGGAGAGCTCCCGCGCCGACGCCAGCAGCGGGCGGGCGCGGGCGACGACGTGCGCGCCGGTGCCGGTGAGCGTGAGGCCGTGGGCGCGACGGCGCACGGTGAGGCGGCCGCCGAGCACCCGCTCGAGCTCGGTGATCGCGTCCGAGATGGCGGACGCCGAGACGTGCAACCGCGCCGCGGCCGCGGCGATGGTGCCCTCGTCGGCGGCCGTCACCAGGTACGACAGCTGGCGCAGCGTGAAGTCGGGGGAGTCGTCGACCATGCTTCCTCGGATCAGTCGAAGATGTTGCGCGGATCAAACCGCTTTTCCCGGGGTGTCGGGCGCTCCTATGGTCGGCGCAACGCCACCGCCGGCGCCACCCCTGACCACGAGGAAGTCGTCATGGCAGCTCTCGACCCCGCGGCCCCCGGCCGCCCCGCTCCCGTCGCCGACTGGGTGACCATCCCCGACCTGTTCCGCGACCCGTTCCCGGTCTTCGAGCGCCTGCGCGCCGAGGGCGGTGTGCACTGGGTGCCGCAGGTGGGGCGCTACCTGGTGTCGTCGTACGACGCGGTGCACGCCACCGAGATGGACCAGGAGACGTTCTCGGCGAACGAGGAGGGGTCCCTGCAGATCCGTGCGATGGGGCACTCGATGCTCCGCCGCGACGACCCGGAGCACTACGCCGAGCGCAAGGCGTGGCAGCCGGTGCTGCGGCCCGGCGCGGTGAAGCGCACGTGGACCGCCGTGTTCGAGCGCAACGCCGCCCGCTACCTCGACAAGATGGTCGCCAAGGGCCCGGGCGCCGACCTGATCTGGGACTTCGCCGCGCCGTACGCGGCGGAGAACCTGCGCGAGATCCTCGGCCTGTACAACGCCACGCAGGAGGACATGCAGCGCTGGTCGCAGACGCTCATCAACGCGACCGGCAACTACGCGGACGACCCGGACGTGTGGGCCGCGGGTGAGCGCTCCTTCGACGAGGTCGACGTCGCGCTCGACGAGATGCTGCGCTGGCACGCCGACCACCCCGACCACAGCCTGCTGTCGTCGCTGCTGCGCATCCCGGACTACGAGATGCCGCTGGAGCGGGTCCGCGCCAACATCAAGATGACCATCGGCGGCGGGCTCAACGAGCCGCGGGACGCCCTCGGCGTCGCGGCCTGGGCGCTGCTGACGCACCCCGAGCAACGCGCCGCCGTCGAGGCCGACCCCGCCCTCTGGCCGGCCGTCTTCGACGAGGCGCTGCGCTGGGTGGCGCCCATCGGCCTGTACTCGCGCCAGACGACGCGCGACGTCGACCTCGCCGGCGTACGCCTGCCCGCCGGCGCCCGCCTCGGCATCTGCCCGCTGTCCGCCAACCGGGACGAGTCGGTCTGGGACGACGCCGCGGCCTTCGACGTGCGCCGCGAGGTCAAGCCGCACCTGGCGTTCAGCAAGGGCGTGCACGTGTGCCTCGGCGCCTGGGTGGCGCGGGCCGAGGTGTCCGCGGTCGGGCTGCCGCGCCTCTTCGAGCGGCTGCGCGGCCTCGACCTGGTCCCCGAGGACCCGGCCGAGATCGGCGGCTGGGTGTTCCGCGGGATGACGCACATGCCGGTCCGGTGGGACACGACGGCGCCCGCGCCCGCGCCCGCCGCCGCGCCGGGGGCCGTCACGACCACCGCCGCCGAGCCGACGGGCCGCGTCGCGGTCGTCGGCGCCGGTCCGGCCGGCTGCTTCACGGCCCAGGCGCTGCGCCGCGCGCTGCCCGGCTGCACCCTCGACGTCCTGGACGACCTGCCCGTGCCGTACGGGCTGGTGCGGTACGGGGTGGCCGCCGACCACCAGGGCACGAAGTCCGTCGCGCGCCAGTTCGACCGCCTGTTCGCCGACCCGGCGGTGTCGTTCCACGGCAACACGCGCCTCGGCACCCACGTGAGCCTCGACGACCTTCGCGGCGCCTACGACGCCGTCGTCCTGGCCACGGGCGTGCACGCCGACGCGTCGCTCCCCGTGCCCGGGGCGGACCACCCCCGCGTGCACGGCGCGGGCCGCCTCACCCGGCTCCTCAACGGTCACCCCGACGAGGCCGGGGTGCCGGAGCTCGGCGAGGAGGTCGTCGTCGTCGGGCACGGCAACGTCGCGATGGACGTGGTGCGGCTGGTGGCCCGCCGCGCGGAGGACCTCGACGGCACGGACGTCGACGACGCGACCCGCGAGCGCCTCGTCGGGAACGTCCGGGTGGTGCACGTCGTCGGCCGTGGCGCGCCGGAGACGGCGCGGTTCGACCCCGTCATGGTGCGCGAGGTCGCCGGGCTCGCGGGGGTGTCGCACCGGGTGCACGGCGCGGACCTCGACGCCGTCGTGCCGGGCAAGGACGCCCGCCTGGACGCGGTGCGCGACCTCGTCGCCGCGGGCGACGACGGCGCGGGCGTGCGCGTCGAGTGGTGGTTCGGCCTCGCGCCGGAGGGGGTCGAGGAGGTCGACGACGGCCGCCTCGCCGTCCGGTTCCGCGGTCCTGCCGACGCCGTGACCCTGCAGGCGGACGACGTCGTCACGGCGGTCGGGTTCGCGGCCGACGCGGGGAGCCCCGTGCCGCCCGGCGCCCACGAGGACGGACGGGTGGAACCCGGGCTGTACGTCGCGGGCTGGCTGCGCACCGGCCCCCGCGGGACCATCCCCGACCAGCGCACCCACGCCCGGGCGCTCGCGGCGACGATCGCCGACGACCTGCGGGCCGCCGGCCGGGCGGGCTCGCGCCCCGGGCTGGCGCGGCACGACGACGCGACCGACTTCGACGGCTGGCGCCGCATCGACCTCCGCGAGCGGCTCGGCGCCGCCCCCGGTCGCGACCGGGCGAAGCTGCGCACGCGCGCCGAGCTGCTCGCCGCGGCGCGCGACGTCGACCTGGAGCTCCCCGCGCCGGAGCCGGCGGGCGCGGCCCGGGCGGCCGCCGTCGGCCCGGTCACGGTGCTGTTCGGCACGGAGTCGGGCGGCGCGGAGATGGTCGCCGACGACCTGCGGCGCGCTCTCGGCGACGACGCCGACGTGCGCGACCTCGCCGACACGCGGCCCGAGGACCTCGACCCCGCCCGCGTCCACGTCGTCGTGTGCGCCACGTACGGGGACGGGGAGGTGCCTACCTCGGCGAGGCCGTTCCACCGGGCGCTCGTCGAGCGTCGCCCCGACCTGTCGGGGCTGCGGTACGCCGTCTTCGGCATGGGCGACCGCAGCTACACCCGGACGTACTCGCGCGGCAGCGAGCTGGTGGACGAGGCGCTCGCGGCCTGCGGGGGTCGTCGGTTCGGCGAGTACGGCCGGCACGACGCCGGCGGGCCGGTCGAGGCCGCCGACGCCGCGCTGGAGTGGCTCGACGGCGTGCTCGCGCAGGTGCCCGTGCCCGCGCGGGCCTGACGCGCCTCGTCACCGCCCGCCGTCACGGCCGGCGCCGCCCGGTCACCGCAGCTTCGCGCGCACGCTCAGGTACGTGCGCTCGGTGACCGGGCCCCAGGTGCCGGTGGCGGACACCGACAGCACCCGCTGGAGGTCGGCGACGGCCTTGTCGTGCGCGGCACGGGACTTCGGGCCCCACTTGCCGTCGGCGGTCACGCCCACCGCGCGCTGCGCCGTCTTCACGCCGTAGGGGAACTTGGTGCCGTGCATGCGCGAGGCGGCGCGGATCGCCTGCAGCCGCTGGTCCGTGTTGGTGCCCCACAGGTTGTCGCGCTGGGCGAGCGGGAAGTGGGCCACGAGCTGCAGCCGCTGCGTGGTGCGCGAGCCCGCGGGTGCCCGCACGAGCCCCCTGCCGTAGTTGGAGGTCGTCCCGACGTCCACGTGCAGGTGGCTGCGGTGATCGGCGGCCGAGCCGACCGTGCCGTCGCGCGCGTAGATCACGCCGAGGCCCATCGAGTCCGCGACCTTGATGGCGAACCGCGCGCGGGTGCGCTCCGAGGAGGGCGCCCCGGCGGGGCCGTAGTTGAGGTCGGCCGCCAGGCCGTCGTAGTGCCAGGAGTTCCTCGTGTGGGCCCCGCGGGTCACGCCGCCGTACGACGGGTGCTCCGAGACCCGGAACCCGTACGCGCGGGCCCAGCTCAGGAAGGCCCGCAGCGTCGTGGACGAGCTCTTCTGCGGGCCGATCCCCAGGGCCAGCGGACCCTGGGCGGGCTCCGCCACCAGGCCGGAGCGCTCGGGCGCCTGCGGCGCGGCGACCACGGGGGCGGCGCCGAGCGGGGCGAGCAGGACGGCGGCGACGCCGGCCGCCACGAGGCGTCGGCGCGTCCCGGCGGCGCGGTGGGCGCCGGCGGGGACGGTCGGTCGTGAGCTCATGGCAACCTCGAGATCGGTGACAGTCGCTGACTCTCGGCCATCGTCGGGTGCCTGAGTCACCTGCTCACCCTGCACGGAAGTCGCCAGGTCTGCCACGCGAACGAGGAGCGTCCAGCTCCGTGGGGCGCAGTGGTCACCGCGCCCTGGCACCGGTCTGCGGCGCCGGACGCGGGGCGGCGACCAGGTCGAGCCAGGCCGCGAGCCCGGCGGCGTCCGTGCGACAGGAGGCGTAGCCCACGTGGCCGTCGGGCCGCAGGGCGAGCACGCCGTCGCCCGGCCATGAGGCGATCCGGTGCACATGGACGAGGGGCCCGGGCGGCACGGGGCCGGGCACCGGGGCGTCGCGATGCAACAGCACGTGGATGCCGGGCCGGGCGGTCAGCGTGTGCAGTCGCGTCGCGCGGCCGTCGAGCACCACGTCGGTGTCGGGCACGCGGTCGCCGGGCCGGGGGCCGTCGTCGGTGCGCGCTCCCGTCAGGGAGAGCGGGCTGTGCCGGTAGCTCACCCACCCCTGGGACAGCATGCGGACGACCCGGGCCATGAGTCGTCGGCGGGAGACGACGACGGATGCCGCCGAGGCGGCGAGCGGGGCGATCGTGCCCCGCAGCGCGGCGGGCAGCGGATGTGTCGACGCCTCGGCGAAGAACACCAGGTGGGTCAGCGCGAGCACCTGTCGGGCCACGGGACGCCGCTCCTGCTCGTACGAGGCGAGCAGGGCACGAGGCTGATCGCCCGACTGCGCCGCGAAGGCCAGCTTCCAGCCGAGGTTGACCGCGTCCAGGATGCCGGAGTTCATCCCCTGCGCGGCCGCCGGGGAATGGGTGTGCGCGGCGTCCCCCGCCAGGAAGATCCGCCCGGCACTGAAGGATCCGGCCAGCCGGTGCTGGAGCGGCACGCGGACGGACCAGGCCACAGAGGTGACGGAGACGGGAAGTCCGGAGGCCGCCAGGATCGCCCGTACCTGCGCGGCAGGCACCGGCGCGGCGGCCTGTCCGGACGCGGTGGGCTCGACCCGCGGTGACCGCTCTGCCCGACGGGTCACGAGCAGCCGCCAGGTCGCGCCCTCCCCGAGCGCGAACAGGAAGACGAGCCCCGGAGCCGCGGCCGCGACGTGCAGCACCCCGGGCGCCAGGTCGCCGTCGAGCTCGACGTCGGCGAGCACCACCTCCTCGCGGTAGGGGCCCCCGTGCCACTCGATGCCGGCGGTGCGGCGCAGGACGCTCGCCGAGCCGTCGCAGCCGGCGGCGAAACGACAGGTCGCCTCCTCGAGTCCTGCGGCGCGGCGCAGCACGACGCGGGCCTGGTCGGGGCCGCTCGAAGCGCCCACCAGCTCGACCCCGCGCTCGATCTCGACACCTCGATCGCGCAGCGCCGCCGCGAGCTCCGCCTCGACGTCGGCCTGACGCACGAGGGTCAGGTGCGGGAACGCGGTGTCGTCCAGCGCGACGTCGGCGAGGCGCACGTCGACCTGGTGGTGCCTCAGGTGCAGCCGGGCGCGGGGCGCCGTGTCCCCGCGGCCGAGGATCGCGTCGGTGACCCCCAGCGGCCGGAGGCACTCCAGAGCGCGCGAGTGGACGACCATGGCCCGCGACGGGCGGAAGGCCTCGGCCCGCCGCTCGACGATGCGCACCGACGCGCCGTGGGCGTGCGCCTGCAGCGCGGTGACGAGGCCGGTCGGCCCGGCCCCGACCACCAGCACGTCGGTCACGTCGGTCATGCCGCGACCACGCGCCACCAGCCGGGGTCTCCGGCGTCGGCCGCGGGCAGCAGGTCGGGGTGTGCCAGCGCCTCGTCACGATGCAGTCCGGGTACGACGCGGTAGTCGATCGACCCCGCTTCGCAGACGAGCTCCAGGACCCGCCACAGCGAGCGGGCGTAGCGCTCGGCACGTGCGGTGCCGTCCCACTCGTAGAGCCCTCGGTACCGGCCGTGGGTGTCGTGGGCGAGCCAGAGCTTGGACACGAACCCCGCGAAGCCGACGAACAAGGGCGTGTTCAGGAGGCTCTCGCCCCGGAAGAACGCGTGACCGACCCGGCCCCGGACCCACCGCAGTCGGAAGGAGACCACGAGGAAGCACGGCTCGTGGGGGACGAGCGGCGTGACCGTCTCCCGGTACACGCGCGCCGAGGAGCCGTCGTCGAACTCGATCTCCCGCCCGACGTTGCCGGGCGGCAGACGTATCCGGCCGCCCGCGAGCAGCGCCGCCGTGGTCGCGACGCAGCGGGCGACGGCGAGGTACGCGGTCGTCCGCGGCAGAGGCCCGGCGCTCGACGTCCTGACGCCGTCACCACGGTCCCTTCCGACCGGCCTCATGGCAGCCGGACCCTTCCGGACCGCATCTTGGCCAGGGAGTACTTCTCGAAGGCGACCTTGGCCAGATGGTTCTGCGGCCCGGGGACCATGACCGCGAACCTGCGTGGCGGGAGCATCCGGTCGGCGATCATCGCGACCCCGTTGTTGCCGGCGTCCATGATGCACAGGGCCGGGATGCGGGCGAACTCCGTCCCCGCCGACGGCCGGCGGCCACGCACCTGGTCGACGATGTTCCGGGCGGCGGCGTGTGCCTGCTGCTCTGTCGGGAAGCCGGTCTTGGGCACACCCACGGGCACCGGCGTCACCCAGGGCACCGGCACGGCCGAGGCGATCCCGGCGGCATAGACGTCGTCCCACCGCTCGGTCTGATAGGTCGGGCGCACGGGCACGTACCCGGCCGGGTCCACCAGCCCGGGCGTCTTGGCGAGGAAGTCCTGCCCGCGGAACGGCGGGACCACCATCGCGAACCGGTACGGGATCTCGCGTCCGTCCTCGAGCACGACGGTGTCCGGACGGATCTCGTGCATCGCCTGGTCGGTGATCACCGAGATTCGCTCCTTGCGGGCGAACATCCCCATGAGCGCCTTGGCGCCCGGCATCCCGCCGATGCCGAAGTGCCCGGCGTACGGTTCCGCCGTCACGTACGTCAGCCGGACCTTGTCGTGCAGGCCCGCGCGGCGCAGCTGGTAGGACACGTTGAACAGGAACTCGTATGCCGCGCCGAAGCAGCTCGCGCGCTGGGTGGCCCCGACGACGACGTCCCCGGGGTCGTCCAGGAAGTGCCGCCAGGCATCCCCGGTGCGCTCGGCGTCGCGCAGGGTGGTGATGGTCGGCGTCTCGTACATGCCGGGCACCACGTCGAGATCGTTGCGGTAGCCCGTGGCGATGACGAGGTAGTCGTGCTCGAGGTCGCCCGCCGTGGTCTCCACACGGTGGGCGTCGGGGTCGACGTAGGTCGCGCTGCCGTGCACGAACTCCACCCCGTGGCGCGCGAACGTCGGTGCGAGCGGGAACGTCACGTCGGTGCGGCCCCGGCGGCCGAACGGGAGCCAGATGAGGGAGGGGTTGAACACGAAGCGGTCGGAGGTCGCGACGACCGTCACCCGTGCTTCGTGACCGAGGCGCGAACGGACGTCCAGCGCGGCGGTCATCCCGGCGAAGCTGCCACCGAGGACCAGGACACGTGCGGGCATGGGGGCCTCCCTCGTCGTCCCTGACCGAGGAGCTCCGGCCCGGGGCCTGCGTCAGCACCATGGTCGTCCCGCACGCGGGGCCGGGGCATCGGGCGTTGGTCCCCCGCGGCGGGGGGGCCGTTCGGCCCGGAGCCGGTCGGGTCAGCCCCCCAGCGCCTCGCGGACGCCGCTCGCGGACCGGGCGAGGCGGGCGGCGATCTCCTCGTGGTCGAGGGGGCTGGCCACGTGCACGACGGCGACGGCGGCGGGCCCGCGGCCGCGCAGCGCCAGCGGCACCGCGACCGACTCGAGGCTGGGGATGACCTCGTCGTGGCTGGTGGCGAAGCCGCGCTCCGCGGCCTGCGCGACGGTGGCCCGCAGCGACTCGGGTGCGTCGGCGGGCCACTGCGCGTGGGGGAGCAGCGTGAGGATCGCCTTGCCGGGCGCGCCCACGGTGACGGGGTGCCGGGTGCCCGGCCGCTGCGCCACGGGGGCGACGGCGTGCCGCGGCTCGACGCTGACGAGCGTCACGCACTCGTCGTGGTCGAGGACGGCGAGGAAGCAGGTCATCCCCAGCTCGTTCGCGACGGCGGTGAGCTCGGGCAGGGCCTCGGCCTGCAGGTCGTGGGCGACGCCTGCGGCGAGCGCGGCCATCCGGGCGCCGAGCGCGACCCCCCCGTGCGCGTCGCGGACCACGAGCCCGTGGTGCTCGAGCGTGCGCAGCAGCCGGTAGGCGATGGAGCGGTGCACCCCGAGCAGCCCGGCGACGTCGTCGATGGTGAGGGGCGCGCGGGCGTCGGCGAGGACCTCCAGGATGCGGATGCCGCGGCTGAGGGTCTGTGACGGCGGGGGGCCGGCGTCGGGCATCGTCGTCCTTCCGGTGGGTTACGCTGCATTCAATAGTAGAACGTCGTGTTCGAATATAGAACACGATCGCAGTGTTCGCCACGCCCGACACGGAGGTCGGGCAGCGCATCGACGACGATGAGGAGAGCTCGTGCAGTTCCACCACCACGGCTACGTCTCCGGCGACCCGCGGGTGCTGCCGCCCGCCGGCACCGGCGTGGACCGGCCCGACGAGCTGCCCGACGAGATCGACGTCCTCGTCGTCGGCTCGGGGCCCGCGGGCATGCTGCTCGCCGCGCAGATGTCGCGGTACCCCGGCGTCACGACCCGCGTCATCGAGAGGCGCGAGGGACGGCTGGTGCTCGGCCAGGCCGACGGCATCCAGCCCCGGAGCGTCGAGACGTTCGACGCGTTCGGCTTCGCGGAGCGCATCGTCGCCGAGGCCTACAACATCGGCTGGATGAACTTCTGGGGGCCGGACCCCGAGAACCCGAAGCACATCGTCCGCACCACGCGCACCGAGGACTACGGCCTCAAGATCAGCGAGTACCCGCATCTCATCGTCAACCAGGCGCGCGTGCTCGACTACTTCGCCGAGGCCGCCGCGCTGGGCCCCGCCCGCATCGTGCCCGACTACGGCATCGAGTTCCTCGGCCTCACGGTGCACGACGGCGACGAGTACCCCGTCGAGGTGCGCGTCCGGCACGTCGCGGGCGGCGGTGCGGGTCGAGGTGCCGGCGAGGAGCGCACCGTGCGCGCCAGGTACGTCGCCGGGTGCGACGGCGCCCGCAGCGCGGTGCGCGAGGCGATCGGACGCAAGCACGTCGGCGAGTTCGCGGCGCACGCCTGGGGCGTGATGGACGTGCTCGTCAACACCGACTTCCCCGACTGGCGCACCAAGTGCGCGATCAACTCCGAGGCCGGGAACATCCTGCACATCCCCCGCGAGGGCGGGTACCTCAGCCGCATGTACGTGGACCTCGGCGAGGTCGCCGCGGACGACCACCACCAGGTGCGCAGGACGCCGGTCGAGGAGATCGTCCGCCGTGCCAACGAGATCCTCAGCCCCTACACGCTCGACGTGAAGGAGGTGGCCTGGCACAGCGTCTACGAGGTCGGCCACCGCGTGACCGACAAGTTCGACGACGTGCCCGACGGCGAGGAGCACCGCACCCCGCGCGTCTTCCTCACCGGCGACGCCTGCCACACCCACAGCGCCAAGGCCGGGCAGGGGATGAACGTGTCCATGCAGGACGGGTTCAACCTGGGCTGGAAGCTCGGGTCCGTCCTCACCGGGCTCAGCCCCGAGTCCCTGCTCGCCACCTACTCCGCGGAGCGGCAGCCCGTCGCGCAGCAGCTCATCGACTTCGACCGCGAGTGGTCGAGCCTCATGGCCCGCAAGCCCGAGGAGATCTCCGACCCGCAGGAGCTGGCCGACCACTACCTCGCGACGTCGGAGTTCCCGTCGGGGTTCATGACCCAGTACGGGCCGTCGTCGATCGTGGGCGGCGACGCCCGGCAGGAGCTGGCCACCGGGTTTCCCCTCGGCAAGCGGTTCAAGTCCGCCGAGGTGACGCGGGTGTGCGACGGCAATGCCGTGCACCTGGGGCACCACGCCAAGGCCGACGGCCGGTGGCGGGTCTACGCGTTCGCCGACGCCGCCGCCCCGGGCGAGGACTCCGCCCTGGACGCGTGGGCGGCGTGGCTCGCCTCGCCGTCGTCCCCCGTGTCCCGGTTCACGCCCGAGGGCGCCGACGTCGACGCCGTCTTCGACGTCAAGGTCGTCTACCAGCAGGCCTTCCAGGACGTGGACCTCGCGGACGTGCCCGACGTGTTCCGGCCCCGCACCGGCCCGCTCGGGCTCACGGACTGGGAGAAGGTGTACGCCGCCGGCCCCACGGTGTGGACCGCGGACGACATCTTCACCGAGCGCGGGCTGTCCCGCGACGGCGTGGTCGTCGTCGTGCGCCCCGACCAGTACGTGGCGCACGTGCTGCCCCTCGCCGCCACCGACGAGCTGGCCGAGTTCTTCGCCGGGGTGTTCGTCGGCCGCTGAGCTATCGTCCCGAGGACGCTGACCGCGATCGAGGGAGCAGGCCGTGCTTGTCCGCCACCGGGGGGTCGCCCCGTCCGTCCACCCGACCGCGTGGGTCGCGCCCACCGCAGCCCTGGTCGGGGACGTCACCGTCGCGGCCGGTGCCCGCGTGCTGCACGGCGCCGTCCTGAGCGCCGAGGACGGCGTCGTCGTCGTGGGCGAGGACAGCGTGGTCATGGAGCACGCTCTCGTCCGCGGGCGGGCCGGCCACGACGCGCGGATCGGTGCCGCCGTCCTGGTGGGCCCGCACGCCCACGTGAACGGCAGCACCGTCGAGGACGAGGTGTTCGTCGCGACCGGTGCCGCGCTGTTCCCCGGCAGCCGGGTCGGGGCCGGTGCCGAGGTGCGCATCCACGGGGTGGTGCAGGTCAACACGGTGCTCCCGCCCGGCGCGCTCGTCCCGATCGGCTGGATCGCGGTGGGCGACCCGGCGCAGATCCTGCCGTCCGACCGGCACGACGACGTCTGGGCCGTGCAGCGGGAGCTCGACTTTCCCGGCACGGTCTACGGCGTGGGGCGCGACGTGCCGATGCGGGAGCTGATGCGGCGCCAGTCGCAGTTCTACGACGCGCACCGCGACGACGAGGCGCTCCCGGAGTGACTGCTGCGCGATCATCGTCCCCGTGACCCTGACTCTGCGGCCCCCGCGCCCCGACGACGAGCCCGCGCTGCTGCGGATGCACGACCAGCTCGCACCGGAGGGCTTCACGTTCCTCCAGCACGACGGGACGTGGGAGCAGGTGCTCGCGGCCGTGCGTCGCGAGTCGCTCGGGGAGGACCTCGCCCCGCGGCGGGTGCGGAGCGACTTCCTCGTGGCCGACGTGGACGGCGTGCCCGTGGGCCGCGTGTCCGTGCGGCACGAGCTCAACGACTACCTGCGCGAGATCGGCGGGCACGTCGGGTACGCGGTCGCGCCCGAGCACCGTCGTCGGGGGTACGCCACGGCGATGCTCCGGCAGTCCGTCGCGCGCCTCGCCGCGGGCGGCGTCGAGCGCGTCCTCGTCACCTGCGACGTCGACAACGCCGGCTCCGCCGCCGTCATCGAGGCGTGCGGCGGCGTGCTCGAGGACGTGCGCACGCGCGGCGACGAGACCAAGCGGCGCTACTGGATCGACGTGCTCGCGTGACGGACGACCCGTCGCTGCTGCACGTGCGCGAGTGGGGCGACGGCGACCGCGCCGCGGTGCTGCTGCACGGGTTCATGGGCTCCTCGGACTCCTGGTGGCGGGTCGGGCCCGCGCTCGCGGAGACCGGCTGGCGCGTCCTCGCGCTCGACCTGCCCGGACACGGCCGGTCCCCGCGCGACCCGCGCCTCGCCGTGCCGCGCGCGGCGCGCGCCGTCGTCGCGACCCTCAGGGCGCGGTCCGTCGCCGCCCCCGGGCTCGCCGTCGGCCACTCCTACGGCGGGGTGGTGCTGGCCGCCGCGCGCGAGGAGCTCCGACCCGCGCGGGCGGTGCTGGTGGACGCCGTCCCCCGGTTCCGGGGTGGGGGCGACCGGGCGGAGCTGCTCGCCGGCTACGCCCGCGACCGGCGCACTCCGTCTGGTACGGCCACTACGAGGCGTTCATGGCGGCGCTCCGCGCGTCGCTGCCGGGCTGACCGGGCCGGCGGCCCGCGCGCGACGGTGCGGCGTCGCGCCGATACTGGTGGGCGACCAGGATGAGCCCAGCGGCCGAGGAGGCCCCGCGATGGCAGACCTGATGATCGACTACATCACCTCGCTCGACGGATTCGGCTCGGCCGAGGGGTGGCCCGGGCTGTGGGGGATGGGCGGCCCGGACTACTTCGCGTTCCTCGAGGACGACGGGCGTCAGGAGTACACGACGCTGCTGGGTGCCACGACCTATCGGCTCTTCGCGAGCTTCGCCGAGACCGGCGAGGAGGAGATGGCCGAGGTCACTGCGCGGCCGAAGGTCGTGTTCTCCCGCACGCTCGCCGAGCCGCTGGAGTGGGCGAACACGACGCTGGTCGCGGGCGACGCCGTCGAGGCCGTGCGTGCCATGAAGGCCGACGACGTCCCGCTGCGGACGATCGGCAGCCCCAGCCTCGCCCGCTCGCTGCTCGTCGCGGGCCTCGTCGACCGCGTGCGCGTGGTCGTGTTCCCCGTGGTCAACGGCGCCACCGGCGGCGACCGCCTCTACGACGGCTGGCCCGACGTCCGGCTGGAGCTCCTGGACAGCCGCACCCTCGACGGCCGGCTGACGCTGCTCGAGTACGCGCCGACCGTGCTGGACGGGCCGCCCGGCGTGGGCTGAGGGCAACCGTCAGAACGGTGGGGTCTCGTCGTCGGTGACGGTGGTCCGCGCTGGCGGACGCGGCATGGTGCAGTCGTCGGCAGCAGGTCCGACGGCGGCATCGCCAGGGGGCGCGCTCGCGAGGTGGTGTGCTTCTGCGGCCCAGGCGTCGAGCTGGTCGACGACGTGATCCGCGGCGCCAGGGGTGGTGAGGTAGGTGCGGCCGCGGGGTGAGGTCCAGGCCAGGACCCCGTGGCCGAGCTGCTCGACGACCCAGCGGGACTCGTGCTTGACGGTGTGGTGCTTGCGGCACAGCGAGGCGAGGTTCGTGGCGTCGGTGGCACCGCCGTCGGCCCACGCGACGGTGTGGTCGACGTCGCAACGCCGGGCGGGCACGCGGCAGCCCGGGAACCGGCAGGTCAGGTCGCGTTGGGTGAGGAACGCGCGCAGGTCCGCGGGCACGACGTAGCTGCGCCGGTCCACGGTGAGCATCGCCCCGGTGACGGGGTCGGTGAGGACGCGCCGCAGCGTCGGTGCGCGGGCGGTCAGGTGGCGTGCGATCTCCGCGTCGACCGGGATGCTGCCATCCAGCAGCCCCGAGGCCTCACCCTCACCGGTCAGCGTGCTGACCGGCACGGTCACGTGCACCACCGGTCGCACGCTGCGGGCCAAAGTGGCCAGCGGGTCAGGGAGTGGATCGAGTGACGGGGCAGGCGGGTCAGGGCTGTCGTCGAGCAGGAGCGCGGTCAGGGTCGCGGCGCGCAGCTGCCCGACCCCGCGCGGGTCACCTGAAGTCTTCGCGCCGGCGGCGGTGCGCGTCAGCCGGTCGTGCACCGCACGAGCGACCGGGGTGGGCAGGTGCGCGGTCAGCCAGGACATGCCGTCCTTGCCGTCGTCGACCCACACGTCGGCCTTCAGGGCTGCGGCCTCCCGGCGGACCTCGGCCGGCACGGGGTGCAGCCGGTCGCGGGTGGCGCGGGCCAGCGCGCCGAATCGCGCCGCCGTGAGCATCGGCGCCCGTGCCAGGACCGCGCGCTCCACCTGCGCGGCGGCAGCCGGCGGCAGGTCCGCAACCGCGTCTGCCAGCTTCTCGGCGTGCTGGTAGGAGATCGACCCGGCACTCAACGCGTCCAGCGTGGCCGTGGCCTTCGAGGCCAGCACCTCAGCGTCCGCGAGCCATCCCTGCGCGACGTGCTCGCTCACCCCCAGCGCGCAGGCAACCTCCGCCACCAATGCCCGGTGTGCGACCGACGACCTCCGTTCGGCCGTCGCCGATGACACCCGCTCCACGTCCAGGTCCAGCATCGACTCCGGCGAGGCCCCAGCAGCATTCACCACCTGCGCCAGCGCGACCGTGCGCCGACCCGCGGCCGCGTTCACCGCCACCTGTGCGTCGGTGGCCGCATCCAGCGCAGCATCCAACGGATGCTGCGCTTCGACGGTTGCCGGCTGCTGTGCCATGCCTCAAGCCAACCAGAACCCGACCTGGATGTCGAACATCTGTTCGAATCTGTGGACGAGCGTGTGAGCCGGCTCGCCCGCCTCGACATGGAGTCGGACGATCGTGGGTCGTGCGGGGTGCGCGACGACGGCCGGGGATTTCTGCTGGAACGTCCGGTCGGCGGAGCCTACGTTCGGCACATGCGACCCGACGACGCCCCGCTGGCAGGCCGGACCGCTCTCGTGACCGGGGTGTCCCGACGGCAAGGGATCGGCTACGCCGTGGCGTGCGAGCTGGCGCGGCTCGGCGCCAGCGTCTACGCCCACCACCACGCACCCCACGACGTCGGGCGGCCGTGGGGGGCGGACGACCTGAACGCCGTGCACGACGGTGTCCGCGCGGCCGCGCGGGAGGGTGCGCGCACCGGGGCGGGCGGCGCGGACCTGCGGGACCCCGGACAGATCGACAGCCTGTTCGACGAGGCTCGCGCGCTCACCGGACGGCTCGACGTGCTGGTGTGCAACCACGCGCGCAGCGGCGGCGACGGTTCGATCGTCGACATGACGCCCGAGGCGCTGGATGAGTTCTGGGACACCAACACGCGCTCGACGCTGCTCCTGACGAGCCGGTTCGCGCGTCAGCTCGTCACCGAGGACGGCGCACCGTCCCGGCCCGGCGACCGCGCCGAGCGACGATCGCCGGTCGACCCGGCGACGGCGCCGAAGGTCGTGTGGATGACCTCGGGTCAGCAGGGCGGTCCGATGCGCGGCGAGGTCGCCTACGCCGCGTCCAAGGCGGCGCTCGCCGGGGTGACCGCGACCGTCGCCGCCGAGCTGCTCGACCGGGGGATCGTGCTCAACACGGTCAACCCGGGCCCGGTGAACACGGGCTACCTCAACCCGGGGTCGACCGACCGCTCGCTCGAGGAGCTCGACAAGATCCGCGAGGCACTGCCCTTCGGGCGGTGGGGCGAGCCGGCGGACCCGGCGCGACTCATCGGGTGGCTCGTCAGCCCCGCGGGGTCGTGGATCGTCGGCCAGGTGATCACCTCGGACGGCGGTTTCGGCCTGCAGTGAGGCCTATCGCGTCCGGTTCACCCGCAGGATCTCCTCCTGGTACGGCGCGACGACGGTGGGGGACACCCGGCAGTCGAGCATGAGGAAGCGCCGCTGGTCGACGGGCTCCCGCGCCCACGACCCGAGGCGGTCGAGGTCGGCGAGGCTGCGCACGACGACGCCCTCCGCGCCGACGGCGGCGGCGAGGGCGGCGAAATCGGTCTCCGGGATGCGCATGGGTTCCTCGGCGAGGCCCTGGCGCCCGTAGACGTGCACCTCGGCGCCGTAGACGGCGTCGTTCCACACGACGGCGACGCCGCGGCCGCCGGCGGTGCGCACCGCGGTCTCGAGGTCGGCCAGGGCCATGAGGCCGCCGCCGTCACCGGTGGTGAGCACGACGGTGGCGTCCGGCTGGGCCGCGGCCGCGCCGGCGACGCTGGGGAAGCCGAGGCCGATGGACTGGAAGGCGGTGCCGACCATCATCATCCGGTCGGGCGAGGCCACCGGCCAGTACATGTTGGCCCAGCCGATGAAGTGGCCGCCGTCGGAGACGACGACACGGTCGGCGGGCAGCAGCGCGCCGATGCGGCTCGCGACGCCGCGCGGGTCGAGCCGCCCGTCGGCGGCGAGGCCGTCCGCGGGGCCGGTGTCGTAGGTGCGGGCGGCGGCGACGCCCACGGAGTCGCGCCAGCCTGACGGCGCGGCGTCGAGGGCGCGCAGCTCGTCGACCAGCGCGCGGGTCACGAGCGCGGCGTCCCCGCGGACGAACGAGCCCACGTGGCGGTGCGTCGCGGCCTGCGCGACGTCCACCTGGACCACGCGGGTGCCGGGGGAGAAGAGCTCGCCGAACCGCATCGTGAACTGGTTGAGCGACGCGCCCACCACCACGGCGACGTCCGCCTCGCGCACCAGCGCCATCGCGCCGTCGGCGCCGAAGCCGCCGGCGACGCCGAGGTCGTACCGGCCGTCGGGGAAGATGCCGCGGCCCAGCGCCGTCGTCGCGGTCAGGGCGCCGGTGGCGGCGGCGAGCTCGCCCAGGGCCTCGCGCGCACCGGCGAGCCAGGCGCCGCGGCCCGCGAGCAGCAGGGGCCGCTCGGCGCCGGCGAGCGCGCGCGCGAGATCGGTGATCGCGGCGGCGTCGAACGGGCCGGCGGGCGCGAGCGGGCCGGGCAGGGCGGGCTCGGGCGCCTCAGGGACGGGCCCGGCCTCGAGCGCGGCGACGTCGTAGGGGATGGCCAGCACGACGGGCACGCGGTAGGTGAGCGAGTGCTCGATCGCGATGACGGTGGTCGCGGCGGCGTCCGCGCGGCCGACGGTATAGGTGCGCGCGCCGACCGCCGCGGCGAGCGCGATCTGGTCCACGTCCCACGGCCGCGGGCCCGACGTCGGTTCGTCGCCCGCGAGCAGCACGAGCGGCACGCGCGCCTGCGCGGCCTCGGCGAGCGCCGTCAACGTGTTGGTGAAGCCCGCGCCGTACGTGACGGTCGCGGCGGCGATGCGGCCGGACGCGCGGAAGTAGGCGTCGGCGGCCACGACGCCCCCGGCCTCGTGGCGGACGGCGGTGAACCGGGCGGGCGTGGTGCGCTCGACGTCGTCGAGGAACCAGGCGTTGCCGTTGCCCATGACGCCGAAGACGTGGTCGACGTGCTGGGCGAGGGTGCGGGCGACGTGGGCGGACACGGTGGGCACGGGGCCTCCAGGGGAACAGTGACGGATGAGTGGTGCGGTCCGTATGTGTCCCGTGCGGTCCCGACGCCGGGTCCGCAGCTGATGACTGCCGGTGGCCGGGCTGCCGTGCTCCCCTTTTTCGGGCGCAGGCGGCACGAGTCCGCCTCGACGTCCGTGAGCATAGCCCAGCCCCTGCCGGGCGTTACCTCGCGATGTCGAGGAACAGCTCGACCACCGGGACGACGACGTCGGGCTGAGCCGTCGGCAGGTGCAGCGTCAGGGTGCCCGGCGGCTGCCCGCCGGGGTGGGTGTTCCACGCCTCCTGGTCCGGGTCGGAGACCGACGTGCGCAGCTCGGAGCCGTCGTGCAGCAGCTGGGCGTAGCGCACCCGGTCGGCGAGGCCGCGCAGGTGGACGTGCCCGAACGGCCAGGCGAACAGGTGCAGGTAGAGGCGGTCGTCGCGCTGCGTGAGCACGACGCCGGGCGGCAGCCCCGGCGCGACGGCGGCGGCGAGCTCGGGGTCGGCGGGGCCGGCGCCGGTGATCGACCGGCCGTGCAGGCGGGTCCACGCCCCGAGCGCGGCGAGGGTGGCGGCGTCGCGCGCCGGGATCGCGCCTCTGCCGTCGGGGCCGACGTTGAGGAGCAGGTTGCCGCCCTTGGACACGGTGTCGACGAGCATGCGCACCAGCAGGTCGGGGTCCTTGAACCTCGTGTTGTCACGGTCGTAGCCCCAGCTCCCGTTGAGGGTCTGGCAGGCCTCCCAGACGACGAGCCCGCCCGCGCCGTCGCGCATCGGGGCGTCCGGCTGGTACTGCTCGGGGGTCACGAGGTCGCCGGGGATGCCGAGACGGTCGTTGACCACCGCCTGGGGCTGCAGCTCGCGGACCATCGCGAGCAGCCCCTCGGCGTCCCAGTCCTCGGGGCGCTTGCCTGGGAAGCCGCGCCGGTCGCGGGTGTCGGTGAAGTCGAAGAAGACGTAGTCGACCGACCCGTACCCGGTGAGCAGCTCGCGCACCTGGGCGTGCAGGTACTCGCGGTAGCGGGCCATGTCGCGGCCCTCGTTGAGCGCGTGGGCGTCGGGGTCGTCCCGGCGGGGGTGGTCGGCGTCGACCGTGTAGTCGGGGTGGTGCCAGTCGAGGAGCGAGTGGTAGAGCCCGAGCCGCAGGCCCTCGGCGCGGACGGCCTCGGCCAGCTCGGCCACGAGGTCGCGCCCGCGGGTGCGGGCGATGGAGTAGTCGCTGACGGCGGAGTCCCACAGGGCGAAGCCGTCGTGGTGCTTGGTGGTCAGCACGACGTACTTCATGCCGGCGTCCTTGGCGGCGCGGACCAGGGCGCGCGCGTCGAACAGGTCCGGGTCGAACACCTCGGCGTAGCGTGCGTACTGCTCGACGGTCATGCGCTCGAAGCTCATCACCCACTCGTGCCGGGCGGCCGCGGAGTAGAGGCCGAAGTGCACGAAGAGGCCGAAGCGGGCCTCGGTGAACCAGGCCTGCTCGGGGCGCAGGGGCGGGGCGGCCGTGGTCATGCGGATCACTCCTCGTCGAGCGGGGCGGGTCTGGCCGGAGCCGGTCGAGACGCACGCGCAGAGATATGACGTCTGTGTGTGCGATCCGAGGATACTCGGCCCCGTCGGGGCTGGCGCAAGGAGTCTTGGCGCCTATACATTGGATGAATCAGTCCGCAGGCCGAGGGAGTCCGGATGTCCGACGTCGTCGTCGACGCGCACCACCACCTGTGGGTCCGCGCGCGGCACCCGCAGGACTGGATCGACCCCACGACGATGGCCGCCATCGACGCCGACTTCACCCCGGAAGACCTGCCCGCCGCCGCGCACGGCGTGGACGCCACCGTCGTCGTGCAGAGCGTGAGCACCTGGGCCGAGACCGAGGACCTGCTCGACGTCGCCGCCTCGCCCGAGGGGCGCGCGGCGGGCATCGCCGGCGTCGTCGGCTGGGCCGACCTGTTCGACCCGGCGCTCGAGGACCGCCTCGCCGCGCTGCGCGAGGGCCCGGGCGGCGACCGCCTCGTCGGGATCCGCACGATGGTGCAGGCCGAGGCCGACCCCGACCACCTGGACCGCCCCGACGTGCACGCCGGCATCGCGGCCGTCGGCGCCGCGGGCCTGCCGTTCGACCTCGTGGTCCGCACGGACCAGCTCGCGTCGTGCGCACGCCTCGCCGCGGCGCTGCCCGACGTGCGGTTCGTGCTCGACCACTTGGCCAAGCCGCCCATTGCGGCCGGAGACCTGGGTGCCTGGCGGCGCGACCTGGCGGCGCTCGCGACCCGGCCGAACGTCGTCGCGAAGCTGTCCGGGCTGGTCACCGAGGCCCGCTGGGACTCCTGGACCACCGAGGACCTGCGCCCCGCTGCCGACCATGCGATCGACGTCTTCGGCCCCGACCGCCTCCTGTTCGGCAGCGACTGGCCCGTCTGCCTGCTCGCGTCCGGGTACGGGCGCTGGCTCGCCACCGCCGACGAGCTGCTGTCCGGCCTCGCCCCCGACGAGCGCGCCGCCGTGCGCGGGCGCACCGCTGTCACCACCTATGGGCTCGACACCTCCCGGAGCGACGCCGAGCCCGCCACCACCACAAAGGAGAGCTCGTGAGCAGCATCCCACTCCCGCCGGAGTTCGCCGGCGTCCGCGCGATCGTGACGGGGGGAGCGTCCGGTATCGGCGCGTCCGTCGTGCGCGCCCTGCTCGCCCGCGGCGCACAGGTGGTCGCGATCGACCGCACGCGCGAGGGCGTGCCCGACGGCGCCGGCTCCCAGGTCGCCGACGTCACCGACGACGCCGCCGTGCGCGCCGCGGTCGACGGTGCCGCCGCCGACATGGGCGGCATCGACGTCGTCGTGAACAACGCCGGGATCGGCGCGCAGGGCACGGTGGCGGACAACGACGACGCCGAGTGGCTGCGGGTGCTCGACGTCAACGTGCTCGGCATCGTGCGCGTGACGCGGGCGGCGCTGCCGCACCTGCGGGCGTCCGAGCACGCCGCCGTCGTGAACACCGCGTCGATCGCGTCGTGGTCGGGGCTGCCGCAGCGGGCCCTGTACTCCGCGAGCAAGGGCGCCGTGCAGGCGCTGACCCTCGCGATGGCGGCCGACCACGTGCGCGAGGGCATCCGCGTGACCTGCGTGAACCCGGGCACGGTCGACACCCCGTGGGTGGGCCGGCTGCTCGACGCCGCCCCCGACCCGGCCGCCGAGCGCGCTGCGCTCGCGTCGCGCCAGCCCACCGGGAAGCTGGTGAGCCCGGAGGCCGTGGCGCACGCCGTCTGCTACCTCGCGAGCCCGCTCGCGACGGCCACCACGGGCACCGCGCTCGCCGTCGACGGCGGCATGCACGAGCTGCGGGTGCGCCCGCCGGAGCAGGCATGACCGCGTCGCCCTCTCGCGAGGTGCGGAGCACGGGCGTGCGCCTCACGGGCCTCGGCTACGGGGCGGCGCAGGCCGGCAACCTCTACCGTCCGACGACGGACGCGGAGACCCGGGCGGCGTTCGACGTCGCGTGGGAGGCCGGGGTCCGCTACTTCGACACGGCGCCGCACTACGGGCTCGGACTGTCGGAGCGGCGGCTCGGCGCGAGCCTGGCCGGACGCCCGCGGGACGAGTTCGTCGTGTCGACGAAGTTGGGGCGCCTGCTGGTGCCCTCCCCGGAGACGGCGCACGAGAAGGACCCGGACATGTTCGACGTGCCCGCCGCGACGCGGCGGGTGTGGGACTTCTCCCGCGACGGCGTGCTGCGGTCGCTGGAGGCGAGCCTGGAGCGCACCGGCCTGGACCGCGTCGACGTCGTGTACCTGCACGACCCGGACGACCACGAGGAGCAGGCCTTCGCCGAGGCCGTCCCCGCGCTGGTGGAGCTGCGCGACCAGGGCGTCGTCGGGGCGATCGGTGCGGGGATGAACCAGTCCGCGATGCTCGCGCGGTTCGTCACCGAGACGGACGTGGACGTGGTGATGTGCGCCGGGCGGTTCACCCTGCTGGAGCAGCCCGCGCTGACCGACCTGCTGCCGGCGGCCGCCGCGCGAGGGGCGGCCGTCGTCGTCGCCGGCGTTTACAACTCCGGGCTGCTGGCCCGCGAGGTCGTGCCCGACGACGCGACCTACGACTACGCGCCGGCGCCCGCGGCCCTGCTCGACCGCACGCGCCGCCTCGCCGCCGCCTGCGCCGAGCACGGCGTCACGCTGCCGCAGGCCGCGCTCGCCTACGTGCGCACGCACCCGGCCGTGGCGAGCACCGTCGTCGGGCTGCGCACCGCCGACCAGGTGCGTCAGGCCGTGGACCGGCACGCCGCCGTCGCCCCCACGGACCTGTGGACCGACCTGGTGGGCCGGGGGCTGCTCGCTCCCGAGGCCCATCCCGATGCTTTTGCCTGATCGGCATGGCCCACATCCTGACCGCATCGCGGAAGGATTTGGCCACGATACGAAACCGGCGCATGATCGAGGCGCCCCCAGAGAGAACAGAGGACAACGATGCAGCTGCTCCGCCTGGGCCCGGTGGGCCAGGAGATCCCCGCCGTCACCGACGACGGCGCCACCTACGACCTGCGGCCGCTGACGGCCGACACCGGGGGTGACATCGACGGCGCCTTCCTCGCCGGCGACGGCATCGCCCGCACGCGGGCCGCCCTCGCCGCCGGCGAGCTGCCCCTGCTCGACGGCGCTGACGCCCTGCGCGTCGGTGCGCCGATCGCGCGGCCGACCGCCGTCGTCTGCGTGGGCCAGAACTATGCCGCGCACGCGCGGGAGTCAGGCGCGGAGCCCCCGCGCCTGCCGATCATCTTCTTCAAGCACCCCAACACGGTGGTCGGCCCCGACGACACGGTGCCGATCCCGCCCGGCTCGGACAAGGTCGACTGGGAGGTCGAGCTCGCGATCGTCGTCGGGAAGCGGGCCGGCTACCTGCCGTCGCCCGAGGCGGCCCTCGAGCACGTGGCCGGGTACACCGTGGTGGACGACGTGAGCGAGCGGGCCTGGCAGCTCGACGACTCGCTCGGCCAGTGGTCGAAGGGCAAGTGCGGCCCGGCGTTCCTGCCGACGGGCCCGGCGCTGGTGCCCGCCGACGAGGTGGACCCGGGTGCGCTGCGCCTGCGCTCGTCCGTCAACGGCGAGCCCCGCCAGGACTCGTCGACGGCGGACATGATCTTCGGCGTCGCCGAGATCGTGCACCACCTGTCGCAGTACATGACGCTCGAGCCGGGCGACCTGATCTGCACCGGCACCCCCGAGGGCGTCGCGCTGTCCGGCCGGTTCCCGTACCTGGCCGACGGCGACGTCGTCGAGGTCGAGATCGACGGTCTCGGCCGCCAGCGGCACGCGTTCGCCGACGCCCGCGTCCCTGCGGCGGCCCGGGCCTGACCGTGCTGCGCTACGAGCTGTTGCACCCGGGCCTCGTCGCGGCGCTCGCCGCGGCGGGGCACGGGTCGCGCGTGCTGCTCGCGGACGCGAACTATCCGCACTCCACGGGTGCCCGCCCCGGCGCGGCGCGCGTGCACCTCAACCTGCGCCCCGGCCTGCTGACCGTGGACCAGGTGCTCGAGGTGCTGCTCGACGCCGTGCCCGTGGAGTCCGCCGCCGTGATGGTGCCCGGCGGCGTGGCGGGCGACGTCGTCGCCGCGGGGGAGGAGATCCCCGCGCACACCGGGTACCGGGCGATGCTCGGGCCCGACGTCGGCTGGGACGAGCTGGACCGGTTCGCGTTCTACGATGCTGCTCGGTCCGACGACGTCGCCGTCCTCGTCGCCACCGGCGACCAGCGCGTCTACGCCAACCTGCTGCTCACGATCGGCGTCCGCAGCCCGCGGGCGCAGCACGAACCCGACTCGTCGCCGGCGACGGCCTGAGCCCGACCGAGGATCCGCCATGTCCGTGCTCGTCCCGGGTGCCCCCGGCGTCCCACCCCCGCCTGTCGTGCCTCCGGTGCCGTCGGGGTGGGCGCGGGGCACCCTCTGGCTGGGCGCCGCGCTGACGGCCGCCCAGGCACTGTCCTTCGGGGTGGGCTCCCTCGGGGCGGCGGCGGAGCCGTGGGCCGACCTGGTGGGCTGGCTGTACGGGGCGGTCACGGTCGCCGTCTTCGTGGTCGCGTGCCTCTGGCTCACGCGCTCGCGCGAGCTCGCGACGGCGGTTCAGCCTCGCTCGAGGCAGGTCCGCGGGCCCGTGTGGGTCTGGCTCGGCTGGATCGTGCCGGTGGTCAACCTGTGGTTCCCGCTCCAGGTGGTGCGCGACATCCGTGCCGCCACCAGCACCGTCCTCGACCGGTCCAGGTCGGCGCGGGGGCTGGGATGGTGGTGGTTCTGCTGGCTGGTGGCGCTGATCGCGGAGAACGTCTCGGTGAACGTCGACGGCGCCGACGACTGGCTCCGGCCGCAGCTCGACGCCCTCGCCCTCGCGGCCACGGTCGTCGGCTACGCGCTGTGGGTGCGGGTCGTCCGCGACCTCACGGCCCGGCAGCAGGCCGTGGCCGGGCCGCGGTGACGACCGGGCGGCTCAGTCGTCCGTGACGTCCGTCGCCGGCAGGGTCTCCTCGACGTCGAGGAGGTGCGCGGCCATGCGCACCCGCGCGGCCTCGGCGTCGCCGGCGGCCAGGGCGCGCCAGACGGCCTCGTGGTCGCGCTGGGTGCGGGCCTCGGCGCCCTCCTCGTGCAGCCCGCGCCAGAGCCGCTCCCGCGCGGTGCGGCCGGCGATCGCCTCGACGAGGGCGGTGATCACCGGGTTGCCGCCCTGGTCGGCGACGATCCGGTGGAACGCCGTGTCGGCCTCGATGAAGGCGGCGTGGTCGATCTCGTCCTGCGCGAGGGTGCTCGCCGCCTGCTCGAGCACGACGCGGGCCTTCTCCAGCGCCTCGGGCGTGATGCGGTGGGCCGCGAGCCCGGCGGCCTCCGTCTCCAGCACGCGCCGGACGGCGTGGAACGGGCGGGCGCTGGTGTCGCCGTGCAGGTCCGCGACGAACTGCAGCGAGGACATGAGCCGCGCGGGGTCGAGGCTGGTGACGTACGTGCCGTCGCCCTGGCGGGTGTCGAGGACGCCGAGCACGGTGAGGGCGCGCACCCCCTCGCGCAGGGAGCCGCGGGAGACGCCGAGCCGGTCGGCGAGGTCCTTCTCCACGGGGAGCCGGTCGCCGGGGCCGAGCTCACCGCCGGTGATCATGCGGCGGACGCCGTCGACGACCTCTTCGGTGCGGGACATGATGCGGATTATTGCCCAGTTCGCACCCCGGCGCACCGATTCCTCCGATGAATCCCTGCGCGCCGGCGTCAGAGGCCGTCGAAGAACGCTGTGACGTCCGCTGTGGTCTGCGCCGGCTCGAGGTGGGCGGCGAAGTGGCCCCCGCGCTCGTAGGTCGTCCAGGCGCGGATGTCGGAGTGGTCGCGCTCGGCGAAACGGCGGATCGACGCGAAGTCGCCCTTCGCCTGCGCCAGGGCCAGGGGGACCGTCGTCGGCGCCGGGCGGGCGCCGGACTCCTGCGCCCGCTTCTGGGCGAGCGTGTTCTCGCGGTACCTCCGCAAGGCGGAGCCCTGCGTACCGGTGAGCCAGTACACCGCGGCGTTCGCCACCACGAACTCGGGGTCGGTCGTGGCCAGGTCGCCCATCAGCTGGGCGTGCCACCCCAGCAGCCCGGACGGGGAGTCCGCGAGCGCGTGGGCGAGGGTCTGCGGCTGCTGCGACTGCAGGGTGTTGAACGCGCCCAGGTTCTCCCAGAACCAGCCCAGGTGCGCCAGGGCCGCCTGCTCCTCGTCGGTGAGGTCCGCCAGCTCGCCGGGGGCGCCGGAGGGGAAGGAGAAGATCTGCGCCACGTGCACGCCCACGACGTGCTCCGGGTCGAGCCTGCCGACCTCGGGGGAGATCATCGCCCCGGCGTCGTTGCCGACGGCGCCGTAGCGCTCGTAGCCGAGCCGTCGCATGAGCTCGACCCACGCCCCTGCGACGCGTCCGTCGTCCCAGCCCGGCTCGGTGGTGCGGCCAGAGAATCCGATCCCCGGGATCGACGGGATCACGACGTCGTACCCGGCCGCGTTGAGCGGTTCCACGAGGTCGAGGTATTCCAGCGCCGTGCCCGGCCACCCGTGCGTGAGGACGAGCCCGACGGCGTCCGGTCGGCCCGAGCGGGCGTGAAAAGCGTGGACCCGCTGGCCGTCGATGGTGGTCTCGACTTGGGGAATCGCGTTGAGGCGGGACTCGAGCGCCCGCCAGTCGAAGTCCTCCTGCCAGTACCGGACGAGCTCGCGGACGGAGCCGACCGGCGTGCCGTACGCGCCCTCGGTGTCGATCTCGTCGGTGAACCGGGTGCGAGCGAGGCGCTCGCGGAGGTCGTCCAGGTCGGCCTGGGGGACGTCGATCCGGGTGGTGATGACCTGCTCCTGCATCGCCTGCTCCTCGGTGTCGGGGGAACGGAATGAACCGTTCCGGTAATAGGGAGCGTAGCGGAATGGTCCGTTCCGCACAAGGGGTATCGTCGTGACGGTGGTCCGGGTCGCCCGCTGCGTGCGGCGAGCGACCGGACCGGGCACTGACGAAGACATGCCACGAGGAGACCCCGATGCCCGACCCTGTTCCGCCGCTGAGCGGCCGCCGCGCCCAGGCGGCCCGCAACGACGGCGCCATCCTCGCCGCGGCCCGCGACGTGTTCGTCGCCCGACCCGACGCGCCGGTGGCGACGGTCGCCCAGGTGGCCGGCGTCGGCATCAGCGCCCTGTACCGCCGGTATCCGAGCAAGGAGGCGCTGCTCGCCACCCTCTGCCTCGACGGCCTCGAGCGCTTCGTCGCGGTCGCCCGCCGGGCGCTGGAGACGGACGACCCGTGGGACTCCTTCGAGGCGTTCCTGCGCGGCGTCGTCGACGCCGACGTGCACTCCCTGACGGTGCGGCTCGCGGGCCTGTTCACCCCGTCCTCCGAGCACGACGCGCTCGCGCGGGAGGCCGGTGGGCTCGCGGCCCGGATCCTGCGCCGCGCCCAGGAGGCCGGCACCGTGCGAGCGGACCTCACCGAGACCGACCTGCCGCTGATCTACGAGCAGCTCGCCGCGATCCGGCTCGGCGACCCCGAGCGCACGGCCGGACTGCGCCGACGCTGCCTGGACGTGCAGCTCGGTGGCCTGCGGGCCCGCGCGGCCGAGGACGGTCCGCTCAGCGGGACACCGCCGGAGCCGGCGGAGCTCGGTGCCCGCTGGATCCCGAACGGGTGAGCAGGGGTCGGGCCGGGTGCGGGCGAGGAGTCCGGCCCTTCGGCCTGCGGGCCGCCCGGCGCTGTCCCTACCCTGGCGTGATGGTGGACCTCACGCTCGACCGGCTGCTGGACCTGGAGCGCCAGGGGTGGGACGCGCTGTGCGGGAGCATCGGGGGCGCGTTCTACGGCGACCTCATGACGCCCGCGGCACTCATGGTGCTCGTGGACGGCTCGGTGCTCGACCGTGACGCCGTCGTCGCCTCGCTCGACGGCGCCCCGCCGTGGGACTCGTACGAGCTGCGCGACGCGCGCCGCGTAGGCCTCGGTGCCGGCGCCGCCGCGCTCGTCTACCGCGCGCGGGCCGTGCGGGGCGACGCGGCGCCGTTCGTCGCGCTCATGGCCAGCACCTACGTCGTCGTCGACGGCGAGCCGCGCCTGGCCCTGTACCAGCAGACCACCGCCACCCACGGGACCTGAGACGACGAAGCCGCCCACGCCCGACGCTGTGCGTCGGGCGTGGGCGGCCTCGGTGGGGCGGGCCGGCCTCAGGCGGGGACGATCAGCCCGGCGGTCTGGGTGCGGGCGCGCTGGAGGCGGGCGGCGACGTCCTGCCAGTTCGCGATGTTCCACACGGCCTTGACGTAGTCG
>Ga0160432_100069_pt1 | contig 116419 bp, 104 predicted proteins | sample HID1971M_E0MG_FD_108250 | JGI IMG/M metagenome (GOLD analysis project Ga0160432, IMG submission 108250) | Enriched millipede-associated microbial communities from UW Madison campus, WI, USA - HID1971M_E0 MG | ecosystem: Host-associated > Arthropoda: Insects > Digestive system > Unclassified ... | reverse complement strand
TGTCATCGAACCCGGCAACTGTACCTTCCAGCGATTGTTTAAGTGTGCCTGCTTGTTCGGAAACAACGCGAGTACGAGCTTCCCCTGCGACCATCGTGTGCACGGCTGTCACTGACGCTAAACGAAGATCGCTGATCATCAGCTGAATTTGATCGGCGGATGCCTGGGTTCTACCCGCCAGTGTTCGCACTTCATCCGCAACCACCGCAAACCCTCTGCCCTGCTCCCCGGCACGTGCGGCCTCAATAGCTGCATTGAGTGCCAGCAAGTTTGTTTGCGCGGAAATAGACTTGATCACGTCCAACACATTACTGACGCTCTCGATGTCTGTACCGAGCTTCGTTATAGCGCCAGCAGCTCCAGAAATATCCCCTGTGAGCGAGGCAATGGTCTGGCCATTTTCCTCGACCTGACCTTGGCTTGAGCGTGCGCTGGTGAGCGATGCTTCCGCAGTAGTTGAGCAATCGCCGGTATTTCTCGCGACCTCCTGAGCGCTGGAAGCCATTTCAGTCACCGCTGTTGCAAGCAGGGTATTCTCCTGGCGCTGCTGATCAGCACGTTCCGCCATAACCACTGAAAGCTCCGCAACTGCATCCGCCTGCGTTTGCAACGTAGAAGACTCAGCGGCAATGCTGTCCAACATGCCCTGCAGCTTCCCGGCATAACCGTTCACCGCAATTCTAAGCAGCCCTATCTCGTCATGCCTAACGATAACCAGCTTTGCCTCTGCTGAGCCGTCAGAGCTTCCGAGATTGCTGATTTGTTGGGTGGTTTCCTCGACTAATTTCATCAAGGATTTACCGGCGAGCCACGCTATGACGAACAGAATGGTCAGGACAGGAATAAGAACGATGAGGATATCTTGGGTAAGCTGACCAGCGAGCGCCGTCATAGTCATTTCCGGAGTTACGAGGCCGATGACCCATCCGGTGTCAGGAATACCTATCAGACTGACATAGGCGCCTGATCCAAAGGTCTTTTCGTCCGCAACTCGGATCGTACGACTCTTCGCGCCCGACTGCGCGCGCCAGCTCAAAACTTGATCGAACCAAGGATATGGATTAGCAGCCTCGGCAATATCTGTAACCCTACCGCCCGGCTGCACGCCAGGTAAAAACAGAATATTTCCGGATCGATCTACCGCAAATGCGTAGCCTCCCGTTACGCCACCGTTAGCTTTAAGAAAATCCGCAAGTCCCGTCAGCGCGATATCTATCGTCGCCACACCTGCAAATTTTCCTAGACGGTTGTAGCCGACAGCACAAGTCGTCATAAGCACTTTACTGACTGGGTCGACGTAGGCATCAGACCATCCACACTTACCTGCTGGAGCTTGAGCGCCCTGCTTGTACCAGTCTGAGGCTTGGTACGGTGCGATACCTGGATCGTTATTTTCCTCCGAGAATACAAGTACACCTTGTGATGATCTCGCCCAGTAAAAACTGTAAAGGCTAATGCCTGGCTTGATAGCATTTGCCTCAGGCCATAGTCCGCCGCCAGCAATGTCTACGTCGCCACCGGAATTAATAATGGGCTCCAGATTCGCCTTGATCTGATCATCACTGACAGGTAAGGACTCGCCCAAGCTTGCGATAGACGCGGTACGCCCTTCGATATCGGCAAGCTTAATTTGTAACTGCCGCGATATGGCAAGTGCTGACTGCTCAGCCCCCTGGGTCTGGGCTTCAATTAATTTTGGCTCCCCTCGCAGAACAATCACACCATAAATAAACGAGGCGATCACCACCAAGATGAAGACCAGTGCCACTGGTAAACCGGGCGACTATTGTTTTCGGCACGAGAATGCTCCACACGATGCCAGGCACAGGAAAACTGCGGCCCAAGGGGCCGCAGGCACGGTGTGCTGTATTTTTTAGAGATAGGTTCCGAGAGCCGGCATCCGCTCCAGTTGCTTGCGGCGGTTAATCCAGACCGACAAGAAAACCAAAGCGCCTACGCCCATGGATGCGAGTACATACATTTGTGCAACGCGGAAGTCAGATGGGATGATAAACACACACATTTCTACGAACAGCCAGATACATGCACCGGCGACAACTGGCCACTCCCATTTACCCAGCGTGAAATCATCAGGGTGATGAACGTGTTTGTGACGGGTGAAGATGTAGAGCAGAACAGTTCCGCTATACAGCAAAGCAGGAAATAGCGTCGCAGCACCCAGCAGCTGGGTTAACGCATCAGGACTTGTGTAGAAGCTCAAAACGATAGCAATCGAGATCACGCCGGCCAGCAAGGTGGCCCATAGTGGGCCACCTGTAGGACGAGGCACCACACTCAGCTTTTCAGAGAATGGCAGACGCCCATCGCGAGCCATGGCATGAATCAGGCGGCTATTACTGGTCATGATCACTAGACCGCATGCGAAAATCGCGATGCACACCACCACCAGGACGATTTTACTAAACACCTCCCCCAAGGTCATACGGATCACATCAGCAACGGGTGCAGAACTTTTCGTCAGTTCCTCAACATGATCACCGAGCCCTAGGCTGACGACAATCAGGAACAGAGTGCCGAGTACGCCACTCACCAAGATCGCATTCACCATTGCTCGGGGAACAACTTCCTTAGGGTTATGAGTTTCTTCGGCAAGATTTGCTGCAGATTCCCAGCCTACAAGGGTAAACGCGCCGAGCAACCCAGACAGCATGAAAGGCCCAAGCCAACCATAGTAATTTTCGCTGTGAATGATGCCTGTCGATACAAGGTTTGATGCGTTACCTTTACCGAAAAAAGCTACCGCCACACCAATAGCCACGATCAGGCCAAACACCGCCAATACCTCTGCTCCAACGGCCATGTTGTTGATTTTCGTCAGAATAGGGGTAGACCAAATGATCAGCAGCATCTGCACTACTAGCAGCGCGACTGTTGTGGATGCACCGGCAGCTGCGGTGTACTCCCAGCCTAAAAGCGGAAATAACGCCACCTGGGCGAGACTGTAGTCAACCGCCACTGCAACTATGGCCAGAAAGGCAAAGCTTGCCCAACCGAACCACCATCCCAGCACGGGATTGACCAAACGACTCGCCCATTGATAGCTGAAACCCGACAATGGAATTTTGCTGGCGAGCAGGCCGAACACTAACGCGACCAAAAGTGTTCCAAGTGTAACTATTGGCCAAGTCCAAATACCCACAGGGCCACTTGAAGTCAACATACTTCCGTAAGTTGCGAACAACCCGGTTGTAATTGATATGAATGAAAAAGCTACAGCAAAAGATTCGAACTTTCCTAACGTCCTTTCGAATTGAGCCTGATAGCCTTCTTCGCCCACTGCCGTACTTGAGCCGTGCGCCTGAGCGCTTGCTTTATGATCAGACATTTAATGTCTCCTGGAGAGTGCACCGCGAACAGACTCCCCCCTGATTCGCTCTTGATGGGCGAGTAGTTGGAGTCGTTTATATTCAACGCACTTCACATGCCAGACTGTTTTTCCGCTGTGGAATTGCGTTTTCCTCGAAGCTCAAACGGTCAAACAGATACGCCGCTGGCAGGATGAAACTGAGCAAAAAAAAATTCCTGGACTTTTGCTCGACTGTGAGCGGCGTAATGTAGATCGCCTAGCGCCAGTCTCTGCAGCGCTTAACTGCATCAGAGAAGGTACTACGCCACTGAAGCGCTTGCTCTGCGCTCACTTTTGGCCTGAACTTGGTACTGGTGTTACGTGGTTGCTTTAACTCGATACCAATGCCTTTAGCAGCCAACGCCGCACACCCAAAAGAGGTCAGCTCATCAAAACGCTGGGTGACAATGCACCGCTGAAGAGCATCAGCAAGAAACTGCGCAAAGTAAGGGCTGCGCGCTAATCCGCCATCAATGGACAAGCGATCGGTAACTTTGAGAAAACCGTCCATCGCAGTGATGACTTCGACACTTCTTAAGGCGACACCTTCAAGAAGGGCCTGACACATATCCTGTCGCGTTGTTCCTCCATTCATGCCGACCCAGAGTGCGGCAGCACTTCGATCCCAATGAGGGCATCCCAGACCCGAAAGAGCAGGCACAAACGCCAATTGGCGAGAGATAGCCGGAAGCTCGTCGAAAGCTGCCAACTCTGAGAAGTCAGAAAACAGACCTAGCCGCCCAGCCCACTCAACGGCCGCGCTGGCGTCATACACACCACCGTCCATCGCGTAAGTTGGCTTACCATCAATCTGCCAAGCAATCGTGGCCAGAAGACCTTTATCTGGGGCGCGAATGATATGGTCACCTGTTAACGTCAGAGCAAATGCCCCGGTACCGAAAGTGATCTTCGCGTCACCTTCGCTTCGGCACCCATGCCCGTAAAGGGATGCCTGCTGGTCAACGATGGAAGCAGTGACAGGGGTGATTCCAATTTCGCCAAAGTTGCCAACGGTGTTTCGAATTTCCGGCAGCGACTCAATGGGCACACCGAAGAGTTCACAGAGCTCTGCGTCCCATTGACCAGTGGATAAATTCATCAGCGACGTTCGCGAAGCCGTAGTGACATCTGTGGCAAAGACGCCGGTGAGCCGATCCAGAAAGTAGGCATCGGTAGTACCAAGACGAAGCCGTCCGGCACTCAGTGCGCTTTTCGCTGCCGGAAGATTTTTTACTATCCAGGCAAGCTTGCTCGCGGAAAAATACGGATCAAGTGGCAACCCTGCTCGTTCAAGCGTGACCGCTTCGCGGCCATCGCTGCGCAGTTGTGCAATCTCTGCCGCAGTGCGATTGTCCTGCCACACGATTACCGCCGACAACGGCTCTCCCGTTATGGCATCCCAAGCCAGGCAACTTTCACCTTGGTTGGCAATACCGATTGCGTCCACACGACCAGTCGACTCCAAACAGCGCTGGATATTGTTAAGAAGCTCTAGTGGGTCATGTTCCACCCAGCCTGGATGAGGGTGGTGTTGTTGATGGCGAAGCGATAGTTGGATGTCAGCTGAACCATTCTGGTCGACTACCAATACACGTGTACTGGTAGTGCCTTGATCGATAGCGGCAATACGCATTCTTTAGGTCTCCTCGGCTGTTCTTTCTTATTCGGCGACAAAGTCGACTTCAAGTTGCTGTACGCCCTGGGGCACGTTCAAGCTGGCAATGGGTATCAGGATCCTTCGCTCTGGAAGCGAAGACGCTGAGCGCGACCACAAATCCTTCCCGTCAGCCCTCACGACCAAGCGCCCACGAGCGGCCTTGCTCACTCGCATCTGCAGATGTTTCATCCCTTGGACACGGGAAAGACTCAATCGCTGAGGAACACACAGTTTCAGCTCGCCTTTGCATAGGATCTCAACCGCCTGTTCAGCTGGGGGGAGCTGCCGACGCAAGTCGTGAGCGATAAAGCTGGCGATCTTGCGACCCTCCCGAAATGACCAACCAGCTGTCTCAACGGGGCGCAATAGATTTCCGGCGGCAAAATAAGCAGGATCAGAGCAGCGCCCATACTGATCAATTACAGGCCCGCCACTTTTGGGATCAAGCTTTAAATCACTAAGTCGTACCAGGCTGGACTCGGGAATAAACCGCCCAGTCAGGAGTACGCCGTCGCAGTCAAAATCTCTCAGGCTGCCATCAGCCATTCGAACACTTGCACCTTCGACGCGACCCGTACCATGGATTTCAACGAGCTGTGCGCCGTAATGCATCGGTACACCGCACAGACGTGGGAAAAGCGACAACGGCCAGCGCGCGGTAGCCCGATCATTCGTCTCGATCATCGCCACCGGTTTAATACCGGCACGCCTGCAGCTCATGATTGAAGACAAGCTAACCAGCTCAGTGCCGACAATTAGCGGGCGGTCAAACGGCTTTAGGTTTTCCAGGTAAAGATACGACTGAAACGCGCCAGTATTGATGACGCCCAAAGGACGATCCCCACCCACCAACCGTGCCGAGCGCGGCGTCTCCCTTGCGCCGGTTGCAATCAAGACTCTCTGAGCCTGGATGCTGACGGCACCTTCAGGACTGACAATTTCCAGCCGACCGTTTGCACCCAGCTTGGTCACCGAATGCCTCAAACGTATGTCCACCCCGGCTTTCAGAGCTTCAGTAACGTTCCGGCGGGCATAGTCCGGCCCTGTGTAGATCCTGCCGTACTCCCAGAACCCAAATGGCGGGTGGCCGCAGTGGCGAGGAATGCCTCCTGCTTCAGGTTCTCGCTCGATAACGACAACCTTATTGACACCCAACTTACGCAGCTCCGCCGCTGCAGAAAGACCGGATGGCCCGCCACCAATAATGGCGACGTCAACGTTTTCTATTTCAATGGGATTCATGACAAGCACCTGTAGCGAGCGGAATAGCTAGACGATTGGCACTTAGTTCTGCCACCCGTGCTCCGCAATAGAAACCCTGGCAACGCCCCATACAGGCGCGCGTGCGTCGCTTCAAACCACCGAGATCTCCTGGTGGAAGATCGCTGCTCAATGCAGCGTTGATTTCCCTGAGCGTGACCATTTCGCAATGGCAAATGATCTCGCCATAACCAGGCTTCTGGTAGTCACGCGTTAGATGCTCAGCGAGATTTGGCAGGGTCGGCCACTGGAGGTTTTCAGCTACTAGGGGCGAGTGACGCCCTTCGTAGAGACTGAAGGCGTGCTTGGCGATACCCAGCGCTGCAGTCAGGCCAGTTGATCGGATACCGCCCACGGTAATCCAATTTTTACCGTCGACTTTGTGCACCCGGTATTCCTTCTTGTCACTTGCAGGTCGCAATGCGGCATACGTGGCGGTCACTGGCATGCCCTCCAAGGCAGGGATCCGCTCAACGGCTGCGTCTATCAACTGCTGCAGAACTTCACTATCCAGTCCGGCATGAATTCGATCGTCCTGTTCTTCAGCGGTCGGGCCCACCAGCAAATTGCCGTAGACAGTTTTCGTCAACACGATGCCTTTGGTTCGCTCGTTCGGCACCGGCAAAATGATGTTGGTCAAATAGCGTGAAGCAGCCTTATCGAAGACTACGAACTGGCCTTTGCGCGGATGAATGGAGAAGCTGGATTCGCCCAGCAAATTCTGCTCAAGGTGATCGCCGAACAGCCCCGCGCAATTTATGACCGTCCGGGCCTTAACATCGCCGGCAGTGGTGGTAAGCGACCACATCTCTCCGTCGAACTGACCACTATTGACCTGAGCGTTAAATTGGACTTGAGCTCCGTGCAACATCGCTTGCAGCATATAGCCCAATGGGGCAGACCATGGATCGATCAGAAACTCCCCAGGCACTTGCGCCGCTCCGAGTGCACTGGATGCAAGACTAGGTTCCAAAGCTCTGACACGAGCACGTTCGATAAACTTAACGTCCGCGACACCATTGTCATGCGCTTGCTGAATGATCCCCTCCAGTTTACTGAGGTCATCCTCGTTCCATGCCACGACCATCGCTCCAGTCTCAAGCAGTGGCAATGACATCTTTTGGTATATCTCTAGATACTCTTGGTACCCAGCCTGCATGCACTGAAGCTCCAAACTTCCACGTGGTGCATCAAAGCCGGTGTGCAGAATCGCGCTATTGCCCTTACTCGCCCCGGACAAAATGTCGGGACTTTTTTCAAGCAGAAGGACGCGCGCTCCTTCGAGCGTAAAGCGTCTTACCATTGCGCATCCCACAACGCCGCCGCCGATGACGACGACGTCGTAGGCGTCAGTGTGGTTGGGGAATGATTTCGTCATGAGCTCGCCTATCGTGATGAAGACTTGATGACTGAATAGGTGTGCACCGCAGATGCCAATGACTGATTTTTCGTTTATATGACCGATTTACTAATTGAATACGGTCAATTAGTCACAAACAACTCTGCGGTCATAAACTCAAATAGTTCCATACGCTAGATCGAACCCTCGAGTTATAAGACATCCAAGGCTCAGCGGTGGTGCCAGATGGACATTTTTCACCTGACTGAAATAAATGTCGTTTTCACAGTTTGGGCATTATTTCAATCTTTAGCTTTTTGTGGACTCAGTCACCTTTCATAAAAAGTGCTACCTAGCTACACAATGGAGCACGCTGGGGTTACCGATGCACACTTTTGCTGCCGAATATCCAATTCACTGCGCAACGGAGGGACTATGCCTTGCTAAGATCTTGGCTGATTTGAATTCGCAAACCACAGGTTTGAGGCCACCTAAACTAACAATTCGGTCAGAATAAACAACAATTTATGACCGTATACATGCTCGCTCACTCACAAAACAACAACCAAAAATAACTTCGGCATAGATACTGCGCCTTAAAAGGATTGTCGCCCGCCAGGGTTTATCCTCTTGAGATGTCATTGCCATGCAACGAAGAACAAAAATCGTCGCCACTCTCGGCCCTGCAACGAGCACCCCACAAGCCATTGAAGGTCTGATCGAAGCTGGCGTGGATGTGGTTCGCCTCAACTTCTCACATGGATCAGCACAGGATCACCTAGCTCGCGCCGAACTCGTTCGTTCGCTTGCAGTTAAGCATGGAAGATTCGTAGCAGTCTTGGCCGACCTTCAAGGCCCCAAAATCCGCATTGCACGATTCGCGGAAGAGAAAGTGATCCTGACTAAAGGGCACTCATTCATTCTGGATGCAGATCTGGAACGTGATGCCGGTGACGCAACTCGTGTGGGCATCGACTACAAAGCCCTGATCACCGACAGCCGCCCTGAAGATATCCTTCTTTTGGATGACGGCCGTATCGAGCTTCGAGTGACAGCGGTCAACCCTACGTCCCTTGTCTGTGAAGTCATCGTTGGCGGGCCTCTGTCCAATAACAAAGGCATCAATCGCAAAGGCGGCGGCCTGTCCGCTTCAGCCTTGACAGAAAAAGACCGTGAAGACATCAAGACCGCTGCACTGATGCACGCAGATTACCTGGCTGTTTCTTTCCCCCGCGACGCAGCTGATATCAACCTTGCTCGTGAACTGCTTCGAGAAGCAGGTGGTGAGGCAGGACTGATTGCCAAAATCGAACGCGCAGAAACCGTCCAGGACACTCGAATCCTGGATGCAATTATTGAAGCGTCCGAGGGCGTCATGGTGGCTCGGGGTGACCTTGGAGTCGAGATTGGTGATGCAGAACTCGTAGCAGTCCAAAAGCTTATTATTGACCGCGCTAGGACACTCAACCGGGTTGTGATCACCGCTACTCAAATGATGGAAACGATGATCACTCAATCAATGCCCACGCGGGCTGAAGTGTTCGACGTAGCGAACGCAGTATTGGATGGCACTGATGCGGTCATGCTTTCTGCTGAAACTGCTGCCGGCACATATCCCATCGAAACAGTGCAAGCGATGAATCGCGTCATTCTCGGCGCCGAAAAACACCACCTTGCACATCGCTCTAAACATCGTGTCGATGAGGTTTTTCATAAAATCGACGAATCCATTGCGATGTCCGCCATGTACGCGGCCAATCACCTACATGGGGTGAAAGCGATCATCTGCATGACCGAAAGCGGTGACACTCCCCGCTTGATGTCACGTATCCGATCTCACCTGCCTATCTTTGCGTTTTCCCGGAACACACGGACTCAGAACCGCGTTTCGCTTTTCCGTGGGGTGAACACCGTTCCATTCGACAGCGATGCTTTCCCTCACGAAGAAGTAAACCGTCGTGCCGTCCAAGAGCTTCTTAATCGAGGAATTGTTGCAGAGGGTGATCATGTCTTGATCACCAAAGGCGATTATTCCAACGCCCAGGGCGGGACGAACTCACTTCGCGTTGTGCGCGTCGGCGACGCCATTTATTGAGGGATGACCTGATTATGAAACAGCATTCCACCACCCAACTCGACCAGTGGGAGGCAACTCGGCATCTCTGGCCACGCGACTTCGACATTCGCGTCGAAAACGCTGAGCAACAAGAACTGCTGACCGCCGACAGTTCGCAAGACGCCTCAATTTTTCAGACGAGTGATGACGACCGTGACCAATACTGACAGCGCTATCAAATCAATCTCCGCCCGCGAAATCCTCGATTCACGAGGCAATCCCACAGTAGAAGCGGTGATAACACTAAGTAACGGTGTGAGCGCTATTGCCAGTGTTCCATCTGGCGCCTCGACAGGCAGCCGCGAAGCCTTGGAGCTACGCGACGGAGGCACACGGTATGGCGGCAAAGGTGTGATGAACGCCGTATGGAACATCAATAACCCCATTCAGAAATGTCTGCTGGGTAAGAATGTGCTGGATCAGACGGGCATCGACCGTGCCATGATTCTTCTCGATGGAACCGACAGCAAGTCAGCTATGGGTGCCAATGCCATTCTCGCAGTATCGCTGGCGGCTGCCCGGGCAAGTGCGGCATATCTGAATGTGCCGCTCTATCAATATCTAGCCGGCCTATATGGTCAGCCTGGCCAATACACGATGCCAGTACCGATGATGAATATCATCAACGGTGGAGAGCACGCCGATAACAATATCGACATTCAAGAATTCATGATCCAACCGGTAAGCGCCGGTAACTTCAAGGAGGCTTTGCGCATCGGCGCGGAAATTTTCCACGCGCTCAAGCAGGTTCTGAGCAGCCGAGGTCTCAGCACAGCGGTGGGTGACGAAGGTGGTTTTGCCCCCTCCCTCGCATCGAATGAAGAAGCTTTGGTTGTGATCAAGGAAGCCGTCGAGAAGGCAGGCTATGTCTTGGGCAAAGATGTCACCCTGGCATTGGACTGTGCTGCTTCCGAGTTCTACAAGGACGGCCGGTACATCCTCGCTAGCGAGGGCAAATCGTACAGTTCTTCTGAGTTCGCTGATTACTTGGCGGCACTCTGCGACAAATATCCAATTGTCTCAATTGAAGACGGGATGGATGAGAGCGACTGGGCCGGCTGGGCCAGTTTGACTGACAAGATCGGTGGTAGCGTTCAGCTTGTTGGCGATGACCTGTTCGTCACCAATACCAAAATTCTCGCAGAGGGCATCGAGAAAGGTATTGCGAACTCGATTCTGATCAAATTTAACCAAATCGGAACGCTGACAGAGACGTTTGAAGCCATACGCATGGCGCAAGAAGCAGGCTACACCGCCGTGATTTCACATCGTTCTGGAGAAACCGAAGACACCACAATCGCAGATTTGGCTGTCGCTACGTCTGCCGGTCAAATCAAAACCGGCTCTCTCTGCCGGTCTGACCGTGTCGGCAAATACAACCAGCTTTTGCGGATTGAGGAAGCAGAACAAAGCAATGCGCCTTACTCAGCACACGCCCTGATCACTCGACTGGAAAGTGGAGTTAAGTGGTGAGAAAAAAACTGGTTATTGGCAATTGGAAAATGAACGGCAGTCGATCGACAAATGCTCGCCTGTTGGCCGAAGTCGTTTCGAATATCAATGATGCAGAGGGTATTGATATCGCCGTCTGTGCGCCCTTCCCTTACCTCGGCAATACAGGCCAGCACCTCTTTGGAAGCAGAGTTGCTCTTGGCGCCCAAGATATCAATGAGCATGAGAGTGGAGCGTTCACGGGCGAAGTGAGCGGCTCAATGCTTATCGACTTCGGCTGCCAGTTTGTCTTGGTTGGGCATTCAGAGCGCCGCGCTTTATTTGAGGAGACCAATGAACGCGTCGCGGCAAAGTTCGAGGCCGCTCTGAAATCAGGTCTTGAGCCTGTGCTATGTGTTGGCGAGACCCTTGCTCAGAGAAACGCAGGACAGACCAATGAAGTGGTTTTTGAACAGCTGCAGTCGGTGGTCGAGCGAGTAGGTGTTTCGAGACTGCAGGATGGCGTTATTGCCTACGAACCAGTTTGGGCCATTGGCACCGGCCAGACAGCATCGCCAGCGCAAGCCCAAGCGGTACATCTGGCTATACGCGAATACATTCGAGAGCTGGACTCACACACAGCAGAAGGCGTTCAGATTCTCTACGGAGGGAGCGTTAAAGCAGACAACGCGCTCAGCTTGTTCAGCGAGCCAGACATCGATGGCGGGCTGATAGGAGGCGCATCACTGGAGGCTGACTCCTTTTCTGCCATATGCCTATCCGCCAAAGCAGCGTCCTGAACGGACGTTTTTAAATCCCGATCATCGAGTTGCGCTGAGACAAACCTCAGAGCAACAGCCTTAAATAGAGAATTGAAATGACTACCTTACCTCTGACCAGCTTATTTCCAGACGCAAAAAACATCCCTGATCAGTTCAAAGCTCCAGAGCCGATTCAGCAACGGGAATACCTTGTGAATGGCGCTTTGCAAGTATGGGAAGGCCCTCTGGCCCAAGTTCAAAGTCCTATTTTTTTGACAGAGGGCGAAATCCGTCAGCAGGTCATCTTGGGTAGCACGCCACTGCTCGACGCTGATACTGCCCTGGTCGCTTTAGATGCGGCTGTACGGGCTTATGATAACGGCCAAGGTGCCTGGCCTCGTATGCGTGTGGCTGAGCGCATCAGACACGTTGAAGCATTCCTGGCCCGGATGCGCGAAGAGCGTAACGCGGTCGTGAATCTGCTGATGTGGGAAATCGGGAAGAACCTCAAAGACTCCGAGAAGGAATTTGATCGCACCTGCGATTACATCGTCGACACCATCAACGCGCTGAAAAACCTGGATCGGCGCTCTAGTCGTTTTGAGCTTGAGCAGGAAACCCTGGGCCACATCCGCCGGGTACCTATTGGCGTGACTCTATGCATGGGGCCTTACAACTACCCACTCAACGAGACATTCACGACCCTCATTCCCGCATTGATCATGGGAAACACTGTTGTATTCAAACCTGCGAAGTTCGGTGTGTTGCTCATCCGCCCTCTGCTTGAAGCATTCCGAGATAGCTTCCCCGCTGGCGTCATCAATGTGATCTACGGAAGTGGTCGTGAAACCGTCGGAGCGCTGATGGCTTCCGGCAAAGTGGATATTTTCGCATTCATCGGCACCAACAAAGGGGCCAGTGACTTAAAGAAGCTACATCCCCGGCCACATCGTCTGCGTGCAGTGCTGGGACTTGATGCTAAAAACCCTGGGATAGTTTTGCCCCAGGTCGATATTGATAACGCCGTTAACGAGGCAGTCGCCGGAGCCCTATCCTTCAACGGACAGCGCTGCACGGCCTTGAAGATCCTGTTTGTTCATGAAGATGTTGCCGATGAATTTGTCGCGAAATTCAACAGCAAGGTCTCTGAATTAAAATCTGGAATGCCATGGGAAGCTGGCGTGTCACTTACGCCACTGCCAGAGCCTGGCAAAACAGGATATCTCAATAGCTTGGTCGAAGATGCTGTCGCCAAAGGTGCAAACGTCGTTAACGAAAACGGTGGGCAGTCGTGCGAAACGTTCTTTTACCCAGCCGTTTTGTACCCGGTTTCGTCGCAAATGCGTGTCTACCAAGAAGAACAGTTCGGGCCGGTGGTTCCGATCGTACCATTCGGGGATATCAACACGGTTGTTGATTACGTGGTGCAATCGGACTTCGGTCAGCAGCTAAGTATCTTTGGTAACAATTCCAAAGAAGTGGCAAAGCTGATTGATATTTTTGCGAACCAAGTCGGACGGATCAACATCAATGCCCAGTGCCAACGAGGCCCGGACGCGTTCCCGTTCAATGGCCGCAAAAACTCGGCTGAGGGTACCCTTTCGGTTCACGACGCACTCCGTGTTTTCTCTATTCGTACGCTAGTAGCTGCGAAATTCCAGGAAAGCAACAAGACCTTGATCAGCGACATTCTGCGCAATCGTGAGTCGAGCTTCCTGACCACCGATTACATCTTTTAAGGTGGGGTCATGACTACTCGTACACTGATTATTTTGGATGGCGTTGGCATTAGGAATGAGCTGGAATCGAACGCGTTCGCTGCTGCAGGCACTCCGACTCTGGACGCTTTAGTAAAGATGTACCCCAACAGCCAAATCGAGACATCGGGTTTAGCTGTAGGCTTGCCGTCAGGGCAGATGGGTAACTCAGAGGTCGGCCACATGAACCTGGGCGCCGGCAGGATCGTTTACCAAAGCCTCACACGCATCAATAAGGCTATTGAAGATGAAACACTCGCCTCAAATGAGCGATTGAAGAACCTTATGAGCTCCACCGCTGCTCGCGGAGGCGCGATCCATATCATGGGGTTGCTATCAGACGGAGGTGTCCACAGCCACATCGACCAAATAGCCGCCATGGCCAGAATTGTGGCTGGGCACGGAATTGACCAATTCTATATCCACGCTTTTCTGGATGGGCGCGACACCCCTCCCAAAAGCGCAGCGATCTTCATTGAGCAAATAGAAGAGGCTTTGCGTTCGTGTGGCAAAGGCCGAATAGCCACAATCGTTGGTCGATATTACGCGCTGGACAGGGACAACCGCTGGAGTCGTGTCGAGTTTGCACACAAATTGGTTTTGGACGGTAAAGGGCAGTACCTGGCTGATACTGCCGCAGAGGCTCTTGTTGCCGCGTATGAACGAGGTGAGACAGACGAATTTGTGAAGTCCACTGTCGTTGGCGAGCGAGCGCCAATCCAGCCAGAAGACGCGGTAATTTTCATGAACTTTCGGCCCGATCGCGCTCGGGAGCTGACCCAATCACTGATCAGAAAAGAGTTTGAACCGTTCGAACGTGCGCGTGTTGTTGCCTCTGAATCGATGCTTACGCTGACCCGCTACTCGGATGACATTGGATGTGCTTGTATTTTTGAACCTGAGCCCCTGCACAACAGCGTCGGTGAGTATCTGGCAGACCAAGGAAAACGTCAGCTTAGAATTGCTGAAACAGAAAAGTACGCGCATGTGACCTTCTTTTTCAATGGTGGTCGTGAAGAGCCATTTAGCGGTGAAGATCGCATTCTCGTCCCATCGCCAAAAGTTGCGTCCTACGACTTGCAGCCAGAAATGAGCGCGGTTGAACTCACCTTGAAGCTGGTAGAGGCGATCAAAAGCAAAAAATTCGATCTGATCGTTTGCAACTACGCCAATGGGGATATGGTGGGGCACACCGGAAACTTCGACGCAGCAGTCCGCGCCGTGGAGGTGCTGGATACGTGCCTGGCTCACGTGACGCGAGCTACGCTGGAGATTGATGGAGAGTGCCTGATCACGGCAGACCATGGGAACGTCGAGCAAATGCTCGACTCAACTTCAGGGCAAGCTCACACGGCCCATACGCAAAATCCAGTCCCTCTGATTTGGGTCGGTAAGGACGTCCAACAGTATAGCCTTGGGAATGGCGCCCTTTGCGACATAGCTCCCACTCTTCTGGACATGATGGGAATGCAGCAGCCTAAGGAAATGGAAGGCGTGAGCCTAATCCGCAGACATCATTGACACAGTCTGGCTGGCATAGAAATGCGCTTTGAAGCAAGCCCGACCTCTTGGTCAAATCGTCGAGTTTGCTCTCATGGCTGACGCATTGAGATGAGTAGCTTCATCCCCGCATGTGAAGCCTTGATGTGGTTTGGTCACCCGAATCTCAGTGCCGTCAGCTATTTGCTCCTGAGCCAGTCTCAGGAGCTTTTTTAGCAAAAAAATCTCACACGTACAGCAAACCGTCTGACGGCTCAAAGCCAAAGAATCAGAGTCTGTGGGAGTGCGGCTTAATTTTGAAGTGAAGCGCGTAGGAAACTAAGAACGATCGGTCAACCTGAAGTCCTTATTGATCCCGCTACGCATTGTGGATAGATGCTGGAACGGCAGCCTTGACCTCTCGCATTATAAAAGAGGTACAGACATCTTTGACCCCGACAATAGCATTGATATTCCGCCTCATGAACTCAGCGAAACTGTTTAGATCGCGCGCGATGATTGTAAGCTGATAGTCATAGGCACCTGAAATGCACTGACAAGTGACAACTTCTTCGAAACTTATAACTACCCTCTCAAATGCATCCATGTGGACGATGTCTTTCTCACTGAGCGTAATTTGGACGATAGCTGAGATGGTATAACCCAGCTTTTCATAGTCGATCCTGGCATGGTAACCCTGAATAATCTTCAGATCTTCTAGGCGCTTCACTCTGCGCCAGCATGGCGATGTACTGAGGGAAACCCGCTCAGCTAATTCAGCACTGGAAAGACGCGCGTCTTTCTGCAACTCAGAAAGGATTATCTTGTCGAAAGCGTCCACCTTCAATTTTGAAACGTTCATTCTGAAAATCTCGAAAATTTAGAAACCTATGCCCAAAAATTGGGTTCATGATCAGTATTCTAGTAAATTTTACCCTTCTGCTCGCCCTAAAATTTTCACTTGTCCTAGGGTCGAGGTGTGTGATGGCTTTTGAAACATGGTTGGGATTTTTTACTGCATGCTGGGTCATCAGTCTTTCACCAGGAGCTGGTGCAATTGCGTCGATGTCCTGCGGTCTGCATTACGGATTTTGGAGGGGTTATTGGAATGCCTTAGGACTGCAAATCGCCTTGGCGGCACAAATTGCGATCGTCGCAGCAGGGGTAGGCGCAATACTCGCAACGTCAGCGCTGGCATTTACCCTCATCAAATGGTTCGGTGTCGTTTATCTGCTCTACCTAGGCCTTAGGCAGTGGCGGGCGTTACCTGCAGAAGTGACCGATAATCACGGCATCCGCCTGATTGGCAAGCCGCTGAGCCTAATAGCCCGGGGATTTTTACTCAACATAAGCAACCCCAAGTCACTGGTGTTCATGCTCGCGATCCTGCCGCAGTTTGTTGACGCGAAAGCACCGTTGCTTTCTCAGTACATGATCATTGCCGCGACCATGGTCTGCGTTGACTCAATCGTGATGGCCGGCTACACCGGACTTGCCTCGCGAGTATTAAGCCTACTGCAAACCCCTAAACAACAACGTCGAATGAACTGCACGTTTGCGGGCCTGTTCGTTAGTGCTGCAGGATTTTTGGCGACATTGAATCGCGCTTGAATTAGTTGACACATAGCCTTGTGCGGTTAACGCGTTTTTAAGGCTACATTGTTGCTAGCGAACAACTCGACAAGGAGGAACAAGTTGAGCAACGCCAATACAATCAGGACTTAATTTTAAAACTCACCATTCATTGGAGCAGCAACATGATAGGCAACATGGACAAGATATTCGCAAGAAAAATCATACGAAATGAACATTGGAAAAGTGATATCGCATTCCTAGTCATTTCCTCGGGTCTTGGATGTCTGGCAGGTCTACTAATGGCTGTGAAAATAGCGCCAGCTATTGGCGCTCCTTTTGCTGCGTTCAGCACGTGTATCCTATATTTTACGTGGCGTAATCCAGGCAAACCCAAAGGCTAGCCTGTACCCAGCCAAGCCAAGCCTGAACTAGCAGGATTGAGATTCCATTTCGCAGTTTGGAACGTGAGCAACTCCCTTATCCGTCAGCACCATGGAGACGCGATTACTTACGGACTTTGATCAATCTTTGCCTCTTCAAGCTTGCGTGCTGCAAGCTCCCGAGTTGCAGTCCAACAGATCAGGGAACCTACCATGACCAAAAGCGCTCCCTGCCAAAATTGCACTGTAAGCGCTGCACCGAGCCACAACGCAGCGAAAGCCGACGTCAGTACCGGGGCTGAGTAAGACGCGGTAGCAAGAAGGGTCAAATCCCCTCGCAATATGCCTATATTCCACAGCGCATATCCCCCCGCCATTGCGACACCCGCTGCCAAGATCTCAATCCCGCCGCCCCAAGTCAGCGGTGGTATCACCTCGCTGCTAAATGCATATTTCGTCCACAGGACGCCTGCTGTCAGCACAAAGAAGAGGGTAACTGCGTTGCCACCACCCGCGTAGCGTCGGGTCACGTTACAGTAAAGAGCGAAGGTGACTGCGCAGCTCAAACCCAGTCCATAGCAAACAGGATTGGAAACGACGTTAGCGACGATCCGATGCCATGACAGGCCGTCTCCACTCAGCACCCAAAGGACGCCAAACAGTGCAACAGCGGTACCTGGAATGATGCTCCACCTTGCGCGCTGACCATTCATTACGATGGCTAAAAGTATGGTTAAGGACGGCCATAGATAGTTAACCAAAACAACCTCGATCACCTGAGTACTGCTGGCTGCGTACCCTACAGCGAGCGACAGGCATACTTCATAGGCCACGAATAGTGAGGTACCAACCAACAGATAAAACTTTGAAAATCTCCGGAGACGAGGTCTTCCAAGAAATACCAGTAGAAGCACGGCGCCTATTGAATACAGAATCGCCGTACCACCCAGCGGGCCAAAAACCTGTGTCACGCTCCGAATCAACGCGGTTGAGGTGCTCCACAAACCGATCGCGGCCAAACCACACAATGTTGCGCTGCGCTCACCGCTAACAAGCATTTCACTTCTCTTTTTGCGAAGGTGCCGTCACGTCGATGGCACATCGTTTTTTGTCTTAGGCAGGTCACGATGCGACATGCCCTACGGGATCGGCGCGTCTTCTCGAATGAGGCGCAACATCTGAAGCGCACGCCAAAATTCGGCAGGGATGAATGCGCTCAAGGTATCAACGTTCTCATGCAGTTGCTTGACGCTTCGGCAGCCAGGAATCACGTTTTTGATAACTGGATGAGCGAGGATAAATTGAAGCGCCGCAGCCTTGAGCGGAACACGAAACTCTCGGCAGAGATCCTCTATCCTGCGAACACGAGCCAACATCGCCTCGTTCGCAGGCGCGTAGTTGTATCTCGCCCCAGGTACTGATCCAGTTGCCAGAATTCCGCTGTTGTAGCCGCCCCCGACGATCACCGATACCTGTTGCTGCTGGCATAGTGGGAGAAAATCATCCAAAGGGTATTGCTCCAGCAGGGTGTAACGTCCTGCTAACAAGACACAATCGAAGTCGATTCGGCGGATCGATTGCAGTGCGACATCGGACTCATTCACCCCCACCCCGATTGACCTCACCACTCCCTGTTCGCGCAAACTCAAAAGCGCCTTGGCAGCGCCTTTCATCGCATCTTCAAAAACATCTGGCTGTTTATTTCCATGGGTTGCCGCGTCCACCTCATGGATAAGGGCGATATCGATTTGCGCAAGTCCGGTACGCTGCAAACTGTCCTCTATAGAGCGCATGGCGCCATCGTAGCTGTAGTCAAAATGTTGCTCGAAGGGCAACCCATTCACCCAGGGCGTGAAGTCAATTTCGGCTTTAGCTTTCGGCGAGAGTAATCGGCCCACTTTGGTCGACAAGACAAACTCTTCGCGCGGTTTGCCGCGCAAAGCACGCCCCAATCGAACCTCACTCAAGCCATGACCATAACTTGGCGCTGTATCGTAGAACCGGACACCAGCTTCCCATGAAGCTTCAATCAGCGCCTGCGCATCGCCTTCGCTCATCTCCCGGTTGAAGTTCCCCAGAGGAGCCGATCCGAATCCAAGCACCGTGGGATTCAGACTCGACCGAGGCCATTCTTTTCTCGTTGAAGCGTTCATCCCGCTAATCCTGTGCCAACCAACCAATGAGAATCTGTCGTAGATCGTTTAGATCTGCCCATGCCAGCTATAGAGAGAAGGCTAGTGAGCACCCTGCCGACGGAGCCGTCGTCAGCCCCATATGTCGCCGACCGTGAAACCTTCGGGAAATGGATCTTCGTGATCCAACACCAAGGTGTTAATGCCGAAAATCCAGCTGGTTCCACTGATCTCCGGAACCACAGCGGCATAGTCGCCAATGGCGATAGTCTCGACGAGCTTGCCGGTGTAGACGATGCCGAGGATTCCTTGATGACGAAATGCCTGGTTGAGCTGCAGCTGTCCTTTTGCGTGCAGCACGGCCATTTTCGCGCAGGTGCCAGTACCGCTAGGGCAACGATCCAGCGCTCCCGTCCAAGTAGCTGGATTCTCCCAATCAAAACTACCTGTCATCATGGTTACGACGTTCTTCCAATCGGCATCAGGATCGTCTGCGGGGCCAGACATCTGCGATACCGTGATGCCAACGCCAGGGTAGTCAGGGTGAGCCACTGGCAGCTGCTCAATGGCCGCTTGGCAAATCATTGCGCTGATACGAGCGATCTCACCACCATGATCCGGACTCAATCGGAGCTCCGGAAACTGACGAATGTCCGTGATGACGTAGAACATGCCACCCCAAGCTACGTCGACGGTCACCTTACCTAAATGAGGCACATCGATTACTGCATCCAGATGCACCGCAAAAGCTGGCACATTTCTGAACGTGACGCTTTTGACCTTGCCGTTTTTGCATTCGGCTCTGATGCGGATCAGCCCGGCAGGTGCTTCAAGTGTCAGCTCAGTAACTGGCTCTTGCATAGGAAGCATGCCCATTTCTAGCAGCACGGTTGCCACTGAAATTGTGTTGCCACCGGACATCATCGGGTACTCGATTTGCTCCAAAATGATGTAACCAGCGTCTGCTTCGGGATGACATGGAGGGACGATTACGTTGCAGCAATGCGGCGGATACCCCCGAGGTTCGCGCAACACCAGCTTTCGCAATTGGTCATCGTTTGTCTCTAGCCACTTCATTTTCTCGTACACGGAGCTGCCAGGAATATGAGGCACCCCACCGGTGATCACGCGCATGGGTATACCGGAATGCGTATCTATTGCCTGGAACGTCCTCTTGTACCCCATGCTCGAATCCTCTGCATTGCTCTGGTAAATAGCCATGAATTGCTGCTGGAGCATCGACCTGTAACAGATCGTCAATCAACAGAAATTCGATCGTATGAGCAGTGTTTTAGAGCAGGATCTGTGCCAAAGAAAAAAGCCGCTAATTACTATCTGAACGACGTGGTAAAAAGATAAGCCGCTGATTTTAATAAGTAAATTTCATTTATGTCGCCATCGAAAGCGTCTCAAAAAGACACGATTACGATCTGCCGGTCTTTAAGATTCGCTATTTAGTTGGAATAGTGTGCCACTACGACACGCATCTTTTGCCACGCAATAAATTTGATTCATTTTGCGACATAGTGGCGGAGTGCGAAGTCAGCATTCACTCGTTGTCCGGCAATTCCGCCCGCAAAATAGATACCGGCTTTGATTGGGCGGGGTCGACACTTAGCTCAGCGCCCGAGCAGCGATGCGCACCATCAATAAAGCTTGGAATCGAGAACTGAAGCATGGATAGCTTGTCGGGATATGCCACCGATAAGGGGAGTGAAGACGGGATTTTCCAAATCAAGAAGCTCGGGCTAGATGGCTGGGCTCTCCTCATGATTATGGGACAGTTCGACCTATAGTGTTGCTTTGCCCAACCTTCCATTTCGCTTCAAGGTCGAGCCGTACGGCCCGTTCCGATATTACTTCGGCACATAGCCGTGCCTTGCATAAAACCTGTCCATCTCTTTTTGAAGCGGCTCCTGCTGAGTGAGAACCCTGACGTATTCAGGGAGACGTTTCATTCGGACGTCCTGATCCTCACTTGTCTGCATGGTTATGTATCCGATCTGGATCAGGTAGATGGAGCGCGAGCAGACATCAGCGGTGAGCGCACTCACGCCGAACCTGCTGAACATCTCACAAATCGCCGCCATCCTTTGCGTATCCGCAGATTCAATTTCAGCGGCAATCTCAGCCGACTGTAGGGCCCAGCTGCGCATTGCGAACTCTAATCTGGCATCGAATATCGTTTGATCGAACCAGCAGTCAGTCACGTTTAGCATTGCTTCTGGAAGGCTGTCCGCATAAGCACCGGCCTGCCTCACCACGCTTCCAGTATTTTTTTCACGCCAGCGGTTAACCAAGGCCTCCAGTAGCGCCTCTCGATCTTGAAAGAACCAATAGAAACTTGTGCGGGATTGGCCGAGCTTCTTGGCCAAGGGAAGGATCCTTACCGAATCAATACCTGAGTCGAGCAGTAGCTCAAACGCACCGTCAAGCCAAATATCGGCTGTACCGCGTACAGCGTTGTCCACGTCATTTTTCTTGATTGGAAGTGTCATTGGAGCCTCAAATCATATCGCTGGTCGTTCTCATTGCATCGGCTTGAGAACTCAAAGCCTGGTGAAGGTAGGCTTCCCGAAAGTGAGCAAAGGATACACCCGGCGGCAGACCCGGCGCACATGTTGGAATCTGTCTTAGGGAGCCCGGGAGCCGAAGTGCGAAGGACAGCCAAGGCAACATGGCATCTCTCTGTTCCCTAGCCGTGCTGCCCTGCACTGGGCCGCTGACCTGACGCTATTTGGGATAAGGGTCGTCCCCATCATTCTCGTGAACGGGCTAAGTCTTCAACCTCTGATGCGTGGATATTGCTGTTTGATTTGCTTACGGATCGCTTGCCATAGACGAGCATGCCACTGGCAAAAATAAGTAGCATGCCAATGCCTGTTGAAAGCGTGGGGGTCGCATCGAAAAGCACGACTCCGTAGATCGTGGCGAACACGATCTGCAGATACCCCAGCGGAGCTAGCGTCGCTGAGGAAGCGTAGGTGTAGGACTTTGCTATCAAATAATGAGCACACAATCCCAGGCACCCAAGCGTAAGAAGCATTAACCACTGGGCCATACTCGGCTGCACCCAGAAGAAGGGAACGGCCACGCTCAAAATACCTGCGCTAAATACGCCTACGTAGAAACTGCATGCCGATGGACTGTCCTGCTCTCCTGCGAGCTGAGTCAACATCAGGTAAAGCGCGAAGAAAAATGCAGTCGCCAAGGGGAAGAGCATCCAAAGCGAGAACGAATCGCTTCCTGGATTGATAACGACCAGTACCCCAATAAATCCCACAATTACCGATAGCCACTGCCCTCTGCTGGATTTGATCCCAAACAGAATCGGGGATAGCAAGGTGACGAAAGCGGGTGCCAAAAAGACGATCGCGGTGGACTCCCCCAAAGGGACATGCGTGAGCCCATACATAAACGTCAGGCTATCCGTCAGAAGAACCACAGCCCGCAAAAAGTGTAACCATGGCCGCTTTGTTTTGAAATTTTTCCTCTCACCTCTGGTGGCGATCGCAGTGCTGACCAGCACTGCGTGGACAACGTAGCGTACCCAGGCGACGAAAATCACAGGGAGACTGAGCATCAGTGTTTTCGAGATAGCGTCGTGGCTAGCGAACACAAAGGCCACGCTTGCCATCAGCCACATTCCGATGATTGTGGATTGAGGGCGATGCATCGTCACTCCTAAGAAAATTGAGGTAGGAGCACCCCACTCATCCACATATCTGCGGGTGTTAGAGGTGCCGCTCGTTCGAATTTTTGCCGCTTGGTTGTCCTGGTTGACCTATAGATTTTTCGTGAACTAGACAGGGAATGAATTCCACTCAGCACCCTAACCATCCCTAAACACTGGTCTGTCACAGGTCGCTTGTAAAAATTTTGCGTTCAAAATCATTGCGTTGAAATATCCAAGACGACATCACTGTACATCACTCTTGACACATGTGTCTAGATGACTCAGCCTCTGGTCATCGAGGCGCGAGTACAGATGACCCGATTTGTCTTCCATGAAGAAACGAGAATTTTGGCCACTTGATCGGCCGGTCGTGTCTAACAAAAAGAGGGTAACAACATGAGCAGCAATGCAAATCGCAGCTTGGAAAGTAAAGCCACTTCGTTCCATGAGATTCCCGTTGTCGATCTGACGCCCTTGCTGGACGGTAGCGACCCCAAAAAGGTATCCAAGGAAATTGGCTATATCTGCGAAAACATTGGGTTCCTGTACATCAAGAACCATGGCGTGCCTAAAAGCCTAATCCAGGAGGCTTACAAGCTGACTGCAGAGCTTTTCGCTTTGCCATATGAGGAAAAAGAAAAGCTCAGCATCGTCAATTACGGTGAGCTCTTTCGGGGCTACATCCCGATGTACACCGAGAATGCCGACCCAAAAAACACGAAAGACTTCAAAGAATGCTTCGATTTGGGCAAACACTACGACCAGGCTTCCCCGTTTTTTGGCCCAAATCCGATCCCTGAGAAAATCGAACGTTTTCGTGAAGTGTTCGAGCAGTATCATGATGAAATGATGCGTCTGTCTCGTAAACTCATCGGCGCGATTGCACTGAGCCTGGATCTGCCTGAAGACTATTTCGAGAAGTTACAGCGCAAGCCGATCACCATTCACCGATTGAACTACTACCCGCCGCAAACCGGCCCGATTTCCGTCGGAGAGATCGGCACCGGGGCCCACACTGATTATGGCTTCTTGACGATTCTGTCTCAAGATAGCAATGGCGGCCTCCAGGTTCAGAACCGTGAAGGTGAGTGGGTAAGCGCTCCCCCAGTCGAAGACACGTTCGTGGTGAATATTGGGGATCTGGTACAGACCTTCACTAACGACCGGTATCCCGCCACCCTCCACCGCGTGATCAATACCAGTGGAAAAGCACGGTACTCCATTCCGTTCTTCATCGATCTGGACTACGACGCAGTCGTCGAGGTCGTTCCTACCTGCATATCGCCTTCGAACCCGGCAAAATACCAGCCTTACACCTGCGGCAAATACAAGTACGAAAAGTTTCTGTCTACCTACACGCACCTGCAGAAAACATGAGCCGCGCTTGACTAAAGCATAGGAAGCCCGCCTCACACAGCGGGTTTCCTATGAAAAGACCCCAAAGAGATGTCTGCCTCGGGTTCTCTTCTTGAGGGGGAGCGCGTCAATCTTGGGGCACCCAGATGTAGAACAAATCATCCTCGGTTTCAACGCGATACGTCACAGCTTTTGGACAACCCTTGGGCGCGCTGGAAGAGGTGCCAGTCACCAAATCAAACTCGGCAAAATGGAGCGGGCAAATAATGCGCCCGTTCTCCAGAAAACCTTCAGCTAGCGATGCGTTGGCATGCGGGCACTGCTCCTGAATGCCGAAATAGCTGTCACCTACCCGCGCTAGCACGATCTCGCCCACGCCGACGATGCTGACCTGTTTCAGCTCTCCTGGGAAAAACTCACCTATCGGCCCTATAAGCTGCCTTACTGCTTCTTGCGCAACTGCATCGCCCGGATGACTATCAACCTCCAAGGATTGCTCACTCTCAGTACCTGCAAGCTTTGCAGCAAAACGGTGTACGTCCATTGGACGGTTAATGCCAACTGCGAATGTTTCGAACTGCCAGAAGGGCGCAGTGGTGCCGTCATGTGAAACCGGCAAAGCACGCGGATCAGGGGAGCCTGCTACCTGTATGGTGAGGTCATACTGATCTGACCAAAATCGCTGAACGTATGGCGGCGGCCGCTCCAAGCCCAAAATTGCTTTAGCTGCCCTTCCCGCTTGCTCGATCGCATTCTGCCAACTCTCAATCCGCGCACCTCGCAGACAGTGGGTTGACCGCTGCCGCGAGACATCTCCCACTGCGAACACGTCAGGATCACTGGTAGCACCATCTTCATCAGTCAACACACCGTCTTCGCAATCAAGACCAGCATGCTTGGCTAGATGATCGTTAGCCGTCATTCCGATTGCCACAATCAGGAGATCTGCGATTTCTATACGCCCGTCGAAGTGGGCTTCAACCCTATCTGGATATTCGTAGAACGCAGGCTCGCAACCCATATGAAATTTCACACCATGGCGCGTATGCTCATGAGCGATGAACTCGGCCACAACCTCCGGAAGGACACGAGAACATAAATTGGCTTGGCGGGCGAAGAGTTCGACATCAATGGAAATCTTCCTGGCAGCACTGGCTATCTCCAGCCCCAACCAACCACCCCCAACGACAAATACCTTTTGAGTTCCCTCGAACGCCCTTTGTAGATGCTCCGCGTCAAGCACTGTCCGAATGCTGTGTGTGCGCCCGTGACCTCGACTCACCATTGGTATCTGACGTGCTGAACCGCCGGTTGCGATCACCAGATGCCCGTAGGGATACGAAGCGCCATGGGCCGTCTCGACGACCTTATCCTGTCGATTGATATGGACTACTCGCTCGTTAAGTCCAAGAAATATCTCCAGCCTCTCAGCATCCGCAAAAGACATTACTTGTGTCAGAGGGGATGTTTTGGGTGCTGGCCGGATAAAGCTTTTCGACAGCGGGGGACGCTCGTATGGGGTGTGCCCCTCTTCCCCTAGGATCGTGATGGAGCCGGTATGGCCATATTCACGAAGCATCATTGCCACAGTTGCGCCGGCCTGCCCTCCCCCTATGACAACGACAGGTGATTGGTAGCTGGCAGGTTGATTGACGATCACGGGATCACCCTCTTCGACCCAACCATCCTCGATGACCTCACAATAGATTCCGAAATCCTTGTCAAAGTGAGAAATCAACGTACGCAGCACAGATCGGTCTTCGGGGATGCCAAATTGGTTTAGCGTGGTGAAGCTACAGCGTCCACAAGGTTTGACGCCGCGCAGCCGTAGATCGCCCAATTGAAAGTCTTGCCCTATCAGTTGGTACTCGGGTGGCCTACCCACTTGATGGGCTGGCAGATCAACCACGATGTTCGGTCGAAACCGACGCTCGTCCAATAGGCTTTCTGGGATAAGGGACTGTAGTTTCGTCAGCGATTGGCGGCTCAATAGATGAATTGGACTTAGCTTGTAGCGGTGGGCTAATACCTTCCCTGAAACGCTCGCACCGTACGGGCGGACACAGACCTGGCGTTCGTACAGCCGGCACAGATTCGCACGCAAAATGGGATCGTCGTAACCTAGCCACTCAATGTTATCGACTGACATTTCCAATCGACCATCTTCTCTCAGCCTGGCCAAAAGTCGCGGGACGCCATACCACTCTTTCTTTGCAGGATTTGCTGGTTCCAGCGTTTCATTATCAAAGATTGCGTATGACCTGTCGCCAATCAGACCGGTCTGTCCTGCCTGCGCCCGCACGACTCTCTGCCCCCCTACTGAGCTAACGGGGTATCGCCAGATCGCATCGACAGTGCCTATATGTGTAGCCGTCATAGGTAAGACATCCCCTTCCATTCGATACAGAATCGATCAGGTAAAAATTGAAAGGTCGAAACGAAAAACTGCGAGCCGGCTTTGCAGTCGGATCGCAGTTTGAGGGAGGATTAATTCAAGGATTTGGACAAGTAGACTTGCGGGATCGCGTTGCGGAAAACTCTGTCCATAATGATCGCGACAGCCACGATTGCCAGACTCGCCCGTACACCCAAACCAAAGTCCAGCCGGGTAAGACCGCGCGTAACTTCGGCTCCTAGCCCGCCCGCGCCAACCAGTCCTGCCAGCACGACCATCGCCAACGACAGCAAAATGCATTGGTTGACGCCCACCAGTAAGGTCGGCATAGCAGATGGCAACTCGATCTTTTTCAGCAGGCCAAATTTCGTCACGCCGACCGCTCGCCCAAGCTCCATACGTTCCTGCGGGATCTGAGACATCGCCAGGATGGTGAGTCGCACCATTGGCGCAATGCCATACACGATAGTGGAGATCAACGCAGGGACGGAACCAAGTCCAAACAGGATGACCGCCGGCACCAGGTATACCCAAGGCGGCAAGGTTTGCATGATGTCGAGCACCGGCCGAACGGCAGCCTGAAGCTTTTTAGATCGCGAGACCAAAATGCCTATTGGTATCCCGATGGAAATGGAGATCAGCACCGCCAATATGACAAGCGCGATTGTTTGTGTCGTTGCTTGCCACATTCCCAACACAGAGCAGAGCGCGAGTCCTAGCGCAGTGAGAACCCCCATCCGCCAGCCTGATAAAGCTAGCGCACCTAGCGCAAGTACACCGATTACATAAGGAGATGGCGCATAGGTCAGTACAGTTACAATCCCCGAGACGGCGCCGTTGAAAACGGTAGCTATGCCGGCGAACACATCGTGATGATTCAAGTTGAGCCATGAAAGTGCTGGCCCCACAACAGAGCCGGGAGAAATTTGTATGCTATCCATGACGACCTCCAAGCCTGACGTTGCCAAGACGCTGAGAAAAACGATCCAGGACAATGCTCAAAACCACAATGGCGATCCCAGCGTTGATGGCCTGATCAATTTGCAGCGTGCGCACTGCGTCGTACACCGACTGCCCTAGACCGCCCGACCCGACAATTCCAGCAATTACTACCATGCCGAACGCAAGCATCAGGCTCTGGTTAATACCAGCCATAATTGATGGGAAAGCAAAAGGGATAAGGATCGAAAACACCACACGGCTAGGCTTCATGCCGACGGCCTGCCCTAATTCACGAAACTGATTTGGCGTCATCTTGATCCCATGTGCCGTTAGTCGCAGGGCGGGCGGGATAGCTACCAGAGTCGTTGCACACATTGCAGTAGTAGGCCCATAACCCAACAGCGCAATGCCAGGAAGCAGATAGATGTATGCGGGCATGGTCTGGATGAAATCCAGTATGACGTCGCTAGCCTTGAGCAGTCCCGAGGTAAGTCCGACGAAAATGCCCGCTGGGATTGCGATGATCAATGCAATGAGCGTCGAACTAAGAACCAAGGTGAGTGTGCTCATAGTCTCAGACCATAAGCCCATCATGAAGCAAAGCCATAGACCGACAGCCGCCACTATTGCAAACGTTCGCCCGATGAGAAACCACCCCGCTACCAAAACAATTCCGATGACTGCCCAGTAAGGGGGTATAGCGAATAGCCAATTTACGGACTTGAAAACAGCATCAAGGGTGGCTCGAATTGCGTCGAAAACGGTATTTGCGTTGTCACTTACCCACATCAGGGCATCGTTGATGTTTGAATCGAATGAATCTGTAAAGTCTGACATATGACTCCTTGACACTAGGTGGTGTTAAGCCCCAATCAGTTACAGTCGATTCCGCGAACTGCTTTGAGCAGATCCTCGCGGGTGATTGTGCCTACCGCCTGGCCGCGATCCATTATCAAAATCTCATCTGCATTGTGTTTGAGGCTAAGGTCAATCAACGTCTGCAGGTCGTCATTAAGCTGGGCTGTCGGCGCCGTGGCCGAGCTTGCGTTTACGACCCTTGAAGCCGAAATGAGGGAATGTGCCTTTACAAGATGCAGGCGGGAAATACCTTCAACAAAATCGGCAACATAGTCATCAGCTGGATGCAACACGATGTCTTCAGGTGTACCGATCTGGATGATTCGTCCTTCCTTCATGATCGCAATCCGGTCGCCAATTCGGATCGCCTCTTCCAGATCATGGGTGATGAAGATGGATGTTTTGTTGAGTTGCGTGGACAGCTGCTTGAACTCGATCTGCAACTGGCGGCGAATCAGAGGATCCAGGGCACTGAAGGGCTCGTCCATCAGCAGAATTTCCGGGTCAGCGGCAAGCGCCCGTGCGATGCCGACTCGCTGCTGCATCCCTCCAGACAACTCTCCCGGGTAGCGATCCATCCAGTTGCCCAAACCTACCGTTTCCAGCGCCTTGCGACTCGTCTCCAGACGTTGAGCCTTGGAAAGCTCCTGCACCTCCAGGGGTAACGCTACGTTTTCAAGTACCGTACGGTATGGGAGCAATGCAACGTTCTGGAACACCATTCCCATGTGTTTTGAGCGAAGATCCCGCAGGGATTTGTCATCCATTTTACAAACGTCTACGCCCCGGACGATTACCTCGCCAACGCTTGGCTCGATCAGGCGATTGAAATGGCGAATCAAAGTAGATTTGCCACTTCCGGAAAGTCCCATGATGCAGAAGGTCTCGCCCTGGAACACCTCAAACGAAGCATCAGCAACCGCGACCACGCAACCAAACTCTTTAAGCAACTGATCCTTGTCCCGAGTACCACTCTTGGCAGCTTCAATCGCTGCTGGCCCACTATTACCAAAGAACTTCCATACCGATCGGCATTCGATAGCTATGGGACGCTGGCTAACTTGGATCTCAGGAGTAACTTTTAATATATTCATGACACACCGTCGACTCATCAAGCTGGAAAGGTGCTCAATTGAATCGAGCACCCAATAACTAATTTACTTAGGCGACATCACCGACCACTTATCAACAAGCTTTTGGTTTTTGTCCCACCAAGTAGCGACAGCTTGATCAACTGTCTTGCCGTTATTCATATCACCAGCGATTGCGGTAATGTCATCCTTGGGAATATAGACAGTTGCGACCGACTCGCGGGCCCGTGGATTTTTTTCCGACCAACCCTTCTGTCCGATCCAGTAGTAACCTTGAGGTGGAGCAAAAGCACCTTTTGGATCTGCAAGGAATTTCACGTCAAATTTCTGCATCATCCAAGATGGTTCCCACAGCGTAACTACTACTGGCTCTTTACGCTCCAACGATGACTGCAACTGAGCGACCATTGCCGCAGTACTACCATCAATGATCTGATACTTCAGGTCATATTTTTTTAGAGCATCTGCTGCCTCACGCATCAATCCTGAACCAGGCTCAATCCCGATGATCTTGCCGCCGACCTTATCAGATACGGTATTCAGCTGATCCACCGAATCGATGTTCATATAGGAGGGAACGACCAGTCCTTGGCGGACACCGTAAGAAGCGACCGAGATCTTTTCGAGCTTGTTTTTATATTTAGCCCAATAATCCGATGTCACGTAATCGATGCTGGATAACAGGATATCGACGTCGCCATGTTGCAGCGCACCGAAAGCAATTCCCCACTCAGAGAATTTTGTAAACTCAACTTTAAATCCCTGCTTTTCTAGGAATTTAACGGTGGGCTGGGAGATCGCCATTTGGTCTTCCCACGCAAGACTGCCGACCTTGACGACACCGCTTTCCGCGTGCGCAGAAAACGAATAAATCACGGTCAGAACGAGTGCAGCACATAACTTTACAAGGGCTTTCATGTTATTTCCTCTTATTGGTCAAAGTCGGCAGCTAGCATAGTGTTGGGTAAATAGTGTTTGTAGCCATCCTTCTATGGGACACGTGCCTGGAAGCATTGCAGGTACCATGCCAAGCGCAAGTGACCGGCCGCAGTGCCGGATTAACTGAGGCAAAGGCACCGAAAATGCTTGGCCTGTCTTAGCGAAGCCGCTGAATTATCAAAAAAACGTTTCACCCTGAAACATTAATGCAAAGGCGGTAGGGCATGCTGATTGGTTTCAGAGACAAATTTTGTACCAGAATGACACGTCGAGACTACACGCTGTGTTTAACGTTTCATTTTGGGACAAGATTAAATATTTGCAGTGGAATTCCTACCATCCTTACCCTCTTTACCCACGTTTTAGGGCTTCGCTTGTAGCGCCGAGGGCGCACGAATCACATAGCGACCAACGGCTTCGCGCCATCAAAACTTATGTATTTGTTCCATATTGGAACGCTGAGTGAATCTGTGAAATATGTCGTGCCAAAATGGAACGCTAAACTTGACAATTGGCGAATCTCAGGCACGCGAGACGTTCGAAATGTTTCATATTGAGACACATCAAAAACAAGAATAAATCAATAATATTGTTATAAATCAAATACCTAGGCATTCAGCCAAGCTCCAGACCACATTTTTTAGAGTTTTTTAGCTGGCACAGAAGCTGCTAAGGCTCAGGTACGACAAGTGAAAATCCTGTAGCACTTGTCAGTAACGTTTGGCCTAGCAAGCTGGGTTCACATCGAATAAACGATGCCTGAGGTCAGCCTATGCGTAACTATGGAAGCAGCACATGCAAGCTCAACTTATCGTAATGCTCACTCACAACGATCTGACCGTTGAAAACTCTCTTGAGTTATTCAATCAATGCAAGGACTTGCCCGTTAACTTTTGGGGCTTTAAAAACGTTGGCATTCCTGATACCGCGATGCGTGAGCTTATCGACGCGATGAAAAAGGAAGAAAAAATCACGTTCCTTGAAGTCGTTACCTACACCGAAGAGGAATGCCTCGAAAGCGCGAAATTGGCCGTCGAATTCGGGTTTGATTACTTGACAGGTACTCGCTGGTTTCCGTCTGTTGCAGAGTACCTCAAGGACAAACCAATCCGTTATTACCCGTTTGTTGGTGACGTCGGCGGGAGTCCGGTTTGGTTGAAAGGTACAATTGAGGAGATCCTTGAAGACGGTACTCGCCTAGAACAAGCAGGCGTCCACGGACTCGATCTTGTGGCTTATCGGTATGTTGACGGCGACCCAGTTCTGTTAGCCCAGCGACTGGTCGAACGCGCAACTTCGGAAGTCATTATCGCCGGAAGCATTTCCAGTGAAGAGCGCATTCAAATCATGAACACGATTAACCCATTTGCTTTCACGATGGGTGGTGCGTTGTTTGAGGAGCGCTTTGTACCTGGGGGAGATTTCCGCGCCAACCTGAAGCGCGTAGTCGACATTATGGATTCGCTGGCCTAAACCGCTATAGCCTGATGAGGATTAAAAAATGGATTCCGAACTCAAGAAGCCTGCTCAAACAAAAATCTGGATGGAGGGGGACGAGATTGTTCGCCTCTACTTTAAAACCAGTCAACTTACCTTTGGTTCCTCTCAGCTTCATCCTGGACAAACTGGCGCAGTCGACCCTGGCCACCCTCATTCACACGAGGTGTTCTTCTGCGCACGTGGAAATGTCCTGCTACGCGTTGGAGATGTCTTCCACGATATGCACGAAGGTGACGCAGTATTGGTTCCGCCCACCATTCCGCACCAACTTACCAATATTGGTGACGAACGCGCACTGATCACTTGGAGCCTGGCGCCGAGCGAACTGTAAAGCCTCGTTTACGCCTATTCGACTTCGAAGGTTTACCCTATGAAATATGTATTGGGCATCGATATTGGCACTACCGCTATCAAAGCGGCTGTCTTTGATGAAACCGGCAGGGATGTGGGCAGCCACACCTGCGAATACACGCTGCTCACGCCCTCCCCCGTGCAGGTGGAGCTTGATGCTCGGACATACGTGAACGCGTTCAAGACAGCGCTCTCCAATGCCATTGGCAAGGCGAAGATCGCTCGAAACGAAATCGTATCGTTGGGCATTTCAGCGCAAGGCGAGACGCTATTTTGCCTCGATGATCAGGCCGAGGTTCTACGCCCCGCTATCGTGTGGATGGATAACCGGGCCACTGAAGAGGCTAGCTGGATTGAGAGCAAACTCGGCCGTGAGTTGGTTCATCAAACCACAGGCCAGGTTGGCATGTCAGCGACATGGCCAGCATCAAAAATTCTTTGGATCAAGAACAATGAACCGGAGATATTCGCCAGAACCTCAAAATTCTTACTGATTGAAGACTATTTCATCTACCTGCTCACTGGGCAGTTTGCGTCCGAAGATTCCCTCCTTTGCTCCACGATGTATTGGGATATCACCACCCGCGAATACTGGCCAGCGATGCTCGATTTGTTGGGTGTTTCGCAGTCTCAGCTGCCTGAGATTCATCATCCTGGTTCGGCCATCAGCAAGATCACAAGCCAGGCTGCAAACGAGTTTGGATTAGGGCCGGACACACTCATCTGCCTCGGCGCTCTCGACCAGGCCTGTGGTGCGATCGGAGTGGGCAACGTGAGACCGGGTATTTTTTCAGAAAGTACCGGCGCCGCTCTGGCCTCAGTCGCTATGACAGACCAACCAGTGATTGACCCGGCTGGGCAAATGCCGTGCTTTGCGAGCGGCATACCTGGGGTCTACATGGTTCACGCCTATTCAACTGGCGGCATGGCGATCAGATGGTTTCGGGATGCGTTCTGCGCCTCAGAAATGGACGTTGAGCGTTCAAGTGGCCTCAACGCCTATGCGTTGATTGACTGCCAAGTGGAAAGTGTGGAACCCGGCAGCGCAGGTCTACGCGTACTGCCTCACCTTCAGGGCTCAGGGCCACCTGATACTGATTGCCTGGCCAAAGGAGTGTTCCTGAACGTTACCCTCGCCCATTCCAAAGCGCACTTTGCACGAGGGATAATGGAGGGCGTATCCATGGTATTGCTCAGAATGCTTGAGGCAACGCGGTCGCTTGGAGTGGATGTTGAGGAGATTCGCTCGCTAAGCGGCGGCGCCAAGAGTCGAGCTTGGTGTCAAATCAAGGCTAATGCCTCGGGACTGCCTGTGCGCACGATGAAAACGACTGACGTCGCAGCCAGTCTTGGTGCTGCCATTCTCGCAGGCGTTGCCGCAGGGGTCTGGTCATCGGTAGCAGATACTGCTTCTCGGTTTGCAGAATACGATCTCGAATACACTCCAGAACCTCAGCATAAGCCGCTGTATACGGCCATGCTTGGTGAGTACAAATTGCTAATGAAGGAATTGGCCCCCTCGTTCAAACGTTGATGACGCCACTTCTCGCTCCCCTCACTTCCTGACACGCAGGAGGTGAGAAGGGAGCGGATCTCCTTGGCCAGAGCTACAAGCCCAATATCCGCTCTCAGCGCTCAGCGAACTCCTACAACAGCCTCTACCTCCGCTTTACACTGAAGCAAAGCTGCTATTAGCGAGTCCAGATTCTCTTGGAACCTCATAGCAGGAACGGCAAGTGATATCGCGTACTGCTCAGCTAAGCCACACTGAAGGTGCACCCCGATTCCGCATACCCCATTGGCGTGCTCTTCACTGTCAATCGCCCAGCCACGTGCTCGCGCATCATCCACGCTTTTGATGACTGAGGTCAGGTTGGTAAGAGTGGATGACGTTCTGCGTTCTAATGAGCCGGCTAGCAGAGTACGTATCGCTCCCTCCGAGAACGCTGTGAGCAATGCCTTCCCGTGCGCCGTGGCGTGTATAGGGAATGCCGTACCTACTGCCGATACAACCCTGAGCTCCTGATCTGAAGGGTATTGATCTACGGATACTGCATGATGTCCCCGGTAGATCGAAACATCCACCGTCTCTCTGGTTCGACGGCCCAAGCTCTCAACGAAGGGCCTGGCCACCGCGACAATGTCCGTATGCGCCGACGCGGCCAATCTGACCAGCGCAGGCCCTAGGCGCACACCACCGCTCCCGTTGATAACCATCTGCTGCGCTTCAAGTGCCGCGACGATGCGATGAACCGTGGTACGCGGTAATCCAGCAGCCCTGGAGATCTGACTTAAGGTTAAGCCGCCGCCTTGATTTTCCAAGGTTTTTAGAACGGCGGCCGCCCTTGCAATGACTTGCTTCCCCCCGTTGTCGCCGTCTTCTGCCATTTCCCGCTCGCCCCTTCCCATATCGATCAATCATTGACATCACTATGTTAACGCATGAATATTTGTTCCGCCATTCGGACAATCATTCCATTCAACGGATAAGAGTGTCATGACCAAACTGACTACTACGGGATCGTTTTCACTACTCGCCGTGGCTAGCCTAACCATCATGGTTGGCTGCGTCATTGTTCCAGGCTTGCCCTCCATCGCAACAGCGCTGGGTGTTGAGAATGGAGCGAGCTGGCTGATCACCCTTCCCTCTCTTGGAGTCATCCTGTTAGCGCCGTTAGCAAGTAGGACGATCGAAAGGATAGGGTTGCATAAGGGACTGTGTTTGGGCCTTTTTCTCTACGGCCTTCTAGGAAGCGTCGGCATGTTTCTGCAAGGCCCGACCTCGGTATTCACAGACCGACTTCTCTTGGGGGGCGTGACTGCTCTCGTGATGGCTGCTGGGACAGGGCTGATCTCTGAATTCTATGAAGGTCATGAACGCTTAACGATGATCGCCCGGCAAGGGATGTCCATCGAGCTGGGCGGCGTTATATTCCTGTTCATCGGCGGGGTTCTGGCAAGCGAGGGATGGCAGTGGCCATTCTTGCTCTATCTAGTCGCCTGGCTATTTCTGGGTCTGGTAGTGCTGTTTATTCCAGCCCCGCATCATTCGCTATCGAAGACAGATTCGGAAGATAGTCAGACGCCTATATCGAAAGCCTTAGCGTTTGTGTTTATAGCCGCTGCGCTCTCAATGGTTGCGTTTTTCACAGGGGTGATCATGCTACCGCTCCGCCTCCACGACTTAGGCCTCAGGGAAGCGCAAGTAGGCTATTTTCTGTCGTTCACATCCTTGGTGGCGGTGGGCGCTGCAGCGCTCATGCCCAGAGCCGCCCGTAAATTGGGGGAGCATGGGACGTTAGCGTTTGCCTTTGTGTTCTATGGGTTGGCCCATCTCGCATTCGCCACGGCAGACGGGCTCACGCTAATGATCGAGGGGGGGATTTGCTTGGGGCTGGGCTTCGGGTTCTCTATACCGCTTGTTAACCACATGACGATTGAGCGAAGCCGCGTACAACGGGCACGGAACCTCGGTTATCTATCAATGGCTATCTTCGGTGGCCAGTTCCTGTCTTCGTTTATGGAGTTTCTACCTGGAGGGCAGTCGTTGATGTTCGCTTACGCTGCCGTCATCTGTTTCCTAGCCGCAACCGCGACCATGCTACAAAGACGCTACCGCGCGGCTTCGAATACGTAAACTAGGAAAGCTTTGAATACAAGTTCGTCTGGCGTTGGGACGTTGCGTCGACAGACCTTCGCAGGCCTGTCGAACAGCCCCTGGAAACGGCAGTAGGATCAGCTCAGGCGAGGCAATCCCTCGCGAGCTGAGCTATCTTTTGTCACCTCATCGGGCGTAAGCGAGGCCGCGTCGCTGAGATTTTTTGAGCGTGTTTCAGGGGCAAGGAACCATGACACCGCCAGACCCAAGAACGTTATCGCAGCCGCAAAATACATCGTATTTCCGATGCCTGCGTTTTGAATTGATATCGGAATCAGGTATGTCCCCACCACCGCCCCAATACGCGACATCGATGTTCCAAAGCCAACAGCGGCGGCACGAATCTCGGTTGGGAAGATCTCGTTGGGGTAAACCAGCTGCAAAACCTGCGCGCCTCCAACGAGTAACGCATACGCTCCAAACATGATCAGAATTAGCAGTGACGGGGCATCCGGGAAGACGCCCAGTAGCAATAGTGCTAGGCCTGACCACAGCAGGCTATGGATGAGCAAGCTACGACGGCCCATCGCATTGACCAGCCAAGTTGCGATGCTGCAACCAACTACGAACAACGTGGTGATCGCGATTGAACCGTAGGTAGCCCAGCCTCCGCTCAGATGCAGCGCTTCCAGCACCTTGGGGGCAAAAGCGTACACAGCGAACACAGGGATGACAGAGCATGTCCAGAACATGCTGACGAAAAACATACGTTGCCCGTAGCCTGACCGCAGGAGATCGACAAAAGACAGCTTGAGCGCCTGAGCTTGCTCGGGAAGATTCTGAAGGCCAAATCCCGGGCCGAAGACTTTTTTGATAACAATCTCCGCTTCGTCGGCACGTCCTTTACTCAACAGCCAACGCGGAGACTCAGGGGTACCAAGCCGGATGGCGAAGAGAATGGAGCTGATGACTGCGGTGCTCGCAAGCGCATAGCGCCATCCGTTCTCAAGCCCCGACTGCAAGATTGCACCGCCGGCGACATAAGCCACAGCTGCTCCTGCGAACCAACAGATTGTCAGGCCGGCCAGCCGAGGGCCACGGTATTTTTTCGGAAGAAACTCTACCAGGAACGCAGTCGCAACCGGATATTCGATGCCAACGCCGATCCCGATGATAAACCTAAGAATAAAGAGTGTGGTCTCGGACTGAACCCAAAGCTGCAGGACGGAGCAAACCGTGAACAAGATCGGGCCAATAAAATAAATGATCTTGCGACCGAATCGATCAGTGAGATTACCGCCGAAGAAGCCCCCTACGAAAATGCCAAGGAGGGCCGAGATGGCAAGCATGCTCTCCCCAAAGCTCGTCAGGCCCATCGCAGGAACGAGGCTGGGCATCACGATGCCGATAATGCTGAGTACATAACCATCTACGAAGGAGCCTCCTCCGGAGCGGAGCGTCAGTAGTCGATGGAAGCGGTTGAGGGGTACATCTTCAATAGAGACATTACTGTACATCTTTACACCTTATTATCTGAATTGTGAATGACCGAGCCTGTTGGGTGATGAAATGGCTGGCAGGGTGTTCAGCAATTAAGGGCAGGCCCAAATTGGGCATGCCTGTTCTTGTTCTAGAGGTTTCGGATTGCAGGTACGGCCGATGGAAATGCAGGGCATCATTACTTCGCGGGTGACCTAGCGTCGCTTGACGTCACCCAAACGATCTTAAATTTCCCCTCCAGCATGGGACTCTTCATACATAAGTTTCGCGGTGGCTCCGATGGTCAGGAAGGGTTCTGGAGGGCACCAGCCTGGTGAGTTTGTGTTCGAAAGATAGCGGAGCTCTTCGCTGTCCCTATTGCAGACCAGATCGGCGAGATACAGACCCAGCATGCTACTGCGGGTAATCCCAAGGCCGTCCCCCACTGTTCCGGCGAACACATTTTGTCCTACGCTTCCGAACAGTGACTGGGTGTTGGCGGTCAGCGGGATCATACCTCCGTGGACGTATTCGAAATTCACATGCTTGAGAGTCGGGAAGCGTGACTCGAAAGCCTTACGAAGCTTTTTCCTGGAACGTTGTACCCTCTCCGGCGAAGAGGTTTGGTGAGTCGAAAACGATAGGCCATTGCGGACGAAAATCCGATTTGTGCTGGTGAACCGTACGGTGGTTCCTGCAGGGTGAGCTGCTGTGCATCCCCACGGCTCGACACCTTTGAACTGTTGAAGCTCGTCAGAAGTAAGCTCCCTTGTCAGAGCTCCAAAGCTGTTGATACCGAAGAGTCGACCAGACTCCTTGATGCCAAAGTGATTAACGAATGCGCTGACGGTCAGGATGATTTTTCCTGCACGAACGGTCTTGCCGTTTACTAAGCGCACTGACGGGGTCGCGCCTTCAATGACTTCCAATACTGCAGTCTTCTCGAACACCTGGACGTTTTTCGGAAGCGTTGTGGCGAAAGCCCTAACCACTTCGGCAGGGTTGATGAGAATTGTCCCTGGTGTGAAAAGGGATTTGATGTAGTAGCTCGTACCTAAAGCCTCAGCCGTTTCGTCGTGACTGAGCATTCTGCTCTCGCCGCCGATGGTTTCGAGGAATCTCGCGAGGTTATCCAAGGCAGGCAAGCAACGCTGCTCGCGGGCCGCCAGGTACTTTCCCGATTCCCGCCAGTCGCACTGCAAATTGTGTTCGTTTTTGATCGAACGAAGTCGATCAATGACGATATTGTTCAGTCGCAGACGCCATTTGTGATGATCAACATCTGATTTGGGGTCACCCACAGTGACGTGAGGTACATCAATCATAAAGCCGGCATTTCGACCGCTGTCGCCCATCCCCACTTGCACCGCATCGAAGACTGCGATCGATGCTCCGGGTCGGTTCTCAGCCAGCCGAGAGGCCGCCGTGATTCCTGCAAAACCACCACCTACGATTACGTAGTCGTAGTCCTTAGCGATGTCATCAGGACTCGCGAAGGAGTGGCTTTTGTTATTGGCGGTGAGGAACCAGCCTAGCTCACCAGAGGGCGCTGGGAAGCGCTTGACTTCTTTCATGTCAGTTCTTAACGCCTGTTAGAAGTACGTGACCGAAGCGCCAGAGGCGCCTCGGCAAGTGCGATCTTAGTACAGCTTCACATCACGCAGAATGGTATCGATTTCCGCTTTTTCAGCTGGCGACAAAGGCAAGCGCGGACGACGGCAGTAGCCTCCGGTCAGACCAATGGTGTCCATTACGTATTTGGTGGCCTGTATGAATTTCGACGTGCTTTCGAAATAACGCGCCAGAGGACGATAAGTGCGAGACAGCTCCCGTGCCTGGTCGACATTGCCCGCCTCGACAAGCTCCAGCAGGTCACGAACGAGTTTAGGTGCGATGTTGCCGCCCAAGCATACCCACCCTTTAGCGCCGGCACTGAACGCCTCGAAGTACATGTCTTCGTAGCCGCAGACCGGAGTGAGCGATCCTTTCAACTCGTCAGCGATGCGTGTGATGCGCTTGACATCGTTGGAGGATTCTTTGATCGCAACAATGCGCGGATGCTCGCTCAGCTCTTTGACCAGATCGAACTGCATATCGATGCCGTTACTGCCTGGGTTGTTGTAGAGCATGATGTCGACCGCAGTCGCATCGGCAACTTCACGATAGTAGGTAGAGAGTTCCTCAGGGCGCAGCCCCAGACCTGGGTGGGACAGCAGAAGCACGCCCTCACCGCCGTTATCACCAACGTGCTTGGTCAGCTCGATCACTTGCTTGGTGGTGGTAGCAATCGTGCCTGCCATTAGGGGAGCACGACCATCCAGACGCTTCGCTGCAAACTCGAATACCTGCTTACGCTCTTCGGGTGTCATGGCACTGTACTCACCAAGAGTACCGGCCACACAGACACCGTAACCGCCTTTCTCCACGAAGAAGTCCAGGTTGTTGCCGAAGCCGTCGAAATCGATCGCACCGTCCTCTTTGAACGGGGTTGCAACCACTGTAAATACGCCGCGAAGTTGACTCATGATTCGATCAATCCTTTCAGTTGTACGGGTTTGGATGCCATCGCTATTGATGGCCTGCAAGACCCTTTGCAGCCTCCGTGCCAACTCTCACATAAGTGGAATCGCTCCATATATGATCGTATCTGATTGATTTTTAAGTATTTTTTGCAATTCGCTTTTTCAAACACAAACTTTTAACCGTTTCATAATGAAACATTTTAAGTCGATGGACTTTTCATCATATTTCTACACTTATGTTTTTTTTGTTTCATTCTGAACCATTCACGATGACAAACCGGGAAATCGTGTCACAATGCGACAAAGCGCTGACATGAATACTCTCATCGGGCTCTAGATGGGTTGTGTCCCGAAGTGCCGAACGGGCTGCCTAAGCGGCTGCACACTCATCGGCGCGATAGTCGTGCCCAGGTGATCGACTAACAAAACCAACGCTGCCGGCCCTCAAGCTACCGAGGTATCGGAGCATCACTGGAGGAGATTTTTATGATGTTGGGCGATTTTCGAACAGTACACACTCGCCAGCTCTGGGAGCAGTTCATCTCCGGCGATGCCATTAATCCCGAGTCACTACCTGACTACGTATACGGTGCCTGGAAATCATGCAAAGAAAATGGCGTCGATCCCCACAGCACGCTGAAAATACTGAACCTTCCTAAAGCTGAGCTCGAAAGCCTTTTGGTTGAATACTCCGAACTAATCGAGATTTCGAAGCCCGTTCTGGACATGATTTTGTTTTCCACCAGCGGCACTCAATTCATTGTGATGCTGACCTCCGCACAAGGTGTCATTTTGCACGTGACGGGCGCCTTGGAGACGTTGAGCACCCAGGAGAATTACTACAATAAGCCAGGCGTGTACTGCGATCGTAATCAGTCCAGTGCACGGGCGACCACGCTGTGCTTGCAAGAGCGCAGACCAGTCGCCCTCTGTGGCAGTGAACATTTCCTGGAGGTTTTCCACAATTCACTTTGCTATGCCGCACCTGTATATGACCACATGGGAAATGTCGTAGCTTGTGTGTCCCTGGCATCGGCACTACAGAACCAAAATCAGAAGACGCTCTCTATGGTTTCGGCAGCCGCTGAAAACATCAGCTCGCAGCTCCAGCGCAAATATCTTTATGAGACGAAGAATTACCTGAGCTCGATGGTGTATTCGATTTGCGGTGCCTTACCCGATGCCATCATCGCGCTCAACACCGAGAACAAGATCACCTACACCAATCCCGCCGGCGAGGAGCTTCTCAAAGCGTCCTCAACTGAACTACTGAATCGAGACATCAACGAGTTCTTCGACGACGCAAGCCTGCAAGAGCTGGTCTATCTAACAGACACGAACAAGAGGAACAGCATCTCGCTGTCTTTGAAACACAACACTGAAAGTAAGTGGCTATGCAGGGCCCACCTTCTGTCCGACGCGGACAATGCTCCAATGGGTATGGCGCTGTTCCTCGCATCCGACAAGCAAATCATGCAGGGCCTAACTCAGGTAGGCGGAAACAGGGCTTACTACTCCTTGGACGATATCCAAGGTCGCTCTCCTCAGCTGAAGAGATGCGTACAGCTTGCCAAGCAGCTGGCTAAGAAAGCCACGAGGGTACTAATCAACGGAGAGAGTGGAACGGGCAAGGAGCTATTTGCGCAAGGTATCCACAATGCCAGCCCCCGCCGGGCTCAACCTTTCGTGGCGATATCCTGCGCCTCAATTCCCAGGGAGCTTATTGAAGCCGAGCTGTTCGGCTACGTATCTGGGGCATTCACAGGCGCTAACAAAAACGGTGCTATCGGCAAGTTCGAGCTGGCTCAGAACGGAACCCTGTTCCTTGACGAAATCGGCAGCCTTCCACTCGAAGCCCAAGGCAAATTGCTGAGGGCGCTACAGCAAAATGAAATCACTCGGATTGGAGGAAAAGTACCGATTCCTGTGAATGTGAACGTTATTTCCGCCAACAATATGGATCTCCATGAGATGGTGAAGACACGGATGTTCCGTGAGGATTTGCTGTACAGATTAAATACCGTTGAGATATCGATACCTCCTCTCCGTGAGCGGGTTGGAGACACCGAGGTGCTGATTCAATATTTCATTTCGACCTTCGCAAAAGCTCAGAAGCGCCAGGTCAAAATCTCGCCCGGATGGATGGAGGCGATGGTCAAACACAAATGGCGCGGAAACGTGAGGGAGTTAGAGCATGCGTGTGAAGCGGCACTGATTTTGTGTGATGACCAATTGTTAACGAGGCATCATCTTCCACCATCAGTAGAAGGCGGCATGGCCGAGGACGCTTTACAGCTGTCCGCTGGGCCGGTCGAGTCGCTTCAGGAGAGCTTCCACCGTTGGCTTCTGCAAGCTATTGAGATATGCGATGGAAATTTAACGACAGTTGCCAGCAAGCATGGCTTGTCCCGCAGTACGCTGTACCGGAAAGTGAAGGAGTACGGTATCGACGTAAATGGCTTCAGATCGCGGCGAAGCCTTTCTAAACCTGGGCGCAAGGTCAAGGAATAGCGAGTCAACAATGTCGCCCTCTTGATCTCCGTCAGGAGGGTAGAAGAGCACGGAGAAGTCTCCCCCCAACACAAATATTTTCGCAAAAAAGCCCCTACGCGCAATGCGTACTGGGGCTTTTTCGTTTCGCTGAGTTGGTAACGAGGCCCGCCCTATTTCAGCCACTTCCTTGCATCGTTAAAATCAAACGCAAGCGTTTAAATGGGTCACCGATTGTATGCCCGCTCATTGTGCTCACCCAGGTCGAGGCCCATTTCTTCTACCGAGGCATGGGCGCGTAGCCCGATCACCATCTTGACCACCTTGAGAATGATCCAACTCACAGCGAAGCAGTAAACGGTGGTGAACGCCACACCCTTGATCTGCGCAACAACCTGACCGCCGAGGGTAACGCCTTCTACCAGACCGCCCAGCGACGGAACGCAAAACACGCCGGTCAATACAGCACCGATCATGCCGCCGATGCCGTGCAGTCCAAACACATCGAGGCTGTCGTCATAGCCAAAGCGTTTCTTCAGCACTGTGACACTCAGATAGCAGAACACGCCGCACAACAAACCGATTGCCAGAGCACCACCGATGCCGACGTAAGCACACGCTGGCGTAATACCGACTAGACCGGCCAAGGCACCACTGGCCAAGCCCAGCGCACTTGGTTTACCGACCCGGAACCACTCAGTGAACATCCAGCCGAGAATACCGGCACAGGCGCCCAGTTGAGTGTTGAGCATGACGATGCCCGACAGCCCATTTAACCCGCCACCAGAACCGATATTGAAACCAAACCAGCCTACCCAAAGCATTGCCGCACCAACCATGGTGAGACTGAGATTATGCGCGGGCATTGGCGCATTTTCGTAGCCTTTACGCTTGCCCAGCATCAAGCATGCTGCCAATGCTGCGACACCTGCGTTGATATGCACAGCAGTGCCGCCAGCAAAATCCAGTACTCCCCAGTTATGCATCAAAGCCCCCGCCCCACCCCAGACCATGTGCGCCACTGGCGCGTAGACCAGGGTGAACCAGATCGCCATAAACAACAGAGCAGCGGAGAACTTCATTCGCTCGGCAAAGGCACCAGCTATCAGTGCAGGTGTGATGATTGCGAAGGTCATCTGAAAGGTTACAAATACGCCTTCAGGGATCTCACCTACCAGGCTATCTGGCGTCATGCCCGCGAGAAATGCACGACTCAGCCCCCCGACGAAACTATTGAAGCTGACTTGGCCCTCGACCATGTTCGTGTTGTCGACCACCATACTGTAGCCATAGCTCACCCACAACACTCCAACAAACCCGGCAATACCGAAGCACTGAGTGAATAGCGACAACATGTTCTTTGCCCGCACCAGCCCGCCATAAAACAGCGCAAGGCCCGGCAGACACATGAACAACACCAGCACTGTTGCAGTGACCATCCACGCAGTGCTGCCAGTGTTAAGGGTTGGAGAGTCGGCCGCATGAGCCAGAGGAATGAAGGCGCCGAGCGCCATTAATCCGAGAAGGGATTTGCCGGGTAGACGGTTTACCATTGTCGAAGCTCCTGCAATGAATGGAAAAGTGTCTGGCAGAAAGCGAGGTGGAAGTGACGGGCCTTGGTGGCCTCTTGTTAAATGATAAATAGAGCTGTCTTTGTGAGGAGCGAACTCGCCCGCGATGGCTACATGTCTAACAACAGATGTGCTGCAGACAAATTCCTATCGCGGGCAAGTACGCGTTGAAGCGGTTATCGACTCAGTACTGCTTGCCTGGGATCCATGAGGTTCCTGCCAGTGGTACCCGAGCCATAGCTGCCGATTCCACCGTCAAGGCCACCAGATCCTCGGGGTCGAGGTTGTGCAGGTGTGACTTGCCACAGGCGCGGGCCATGGTTTGCGCTTCCAACACCAATACACGCAAATAGTTGGCCAATCTGCGGCCACCCTCGACCGGATCAAGCCGTTTCGAAAGCTCCGGATCCTGGGTGGTAATACCTGCCGGGTCACGACCGTTCTGCCAGTCATCATAGAAACCAGCGGCCGAACCGATTTTCTTCAGTTCCTCGTCCAGTCGCGGATGGTTGTCACCCAGAGCGATCAATGCCGCCGTACCGATTGCCACTGCATCAGCGCCAAGCGCCATGGCCTTGGCCACGTCAGCACCGTTGCGGATACCGCCGGAGACGATCAGTTGCACTTTGCGGTGCATGCCCATTTCCTGCAGCGCCTGCACTGCCTGTGGGATGGCTGGCAGAATCGGGATGCCGACGTGCTCGATGAACACTTCCTGGGTCGCCGCAGTACCACCCTGCATGCCATCGAGCACGATAACGTCAGCGCCGGCTTTCACTGCCAGCTTGACGTCGTAGTACGGGCGGCTCGCGCCAATCTTCACGTAGATCGGTTTTTCCCAATCGGTGATTTCACGAATTTCAGCAATCTTGATCGCCAGGTCGTCCGGCCCCGTCCAGTCCGGGTGACGGCACGCAGAACGTTGATCGACACCGATCGGCAAGGTACGCATACCGGCCACACGCTCGGTGACTTTCATGCCCAGCAACATACCGCCGCCACCCGGTTTGGCACCCTGCCCCAAGACGATTTCGATGGCATCAGCCTTGCGCAGATCGTCCGGGTTCATGCCGTAACGCGACGGCAGGTACTGATACACCAGGTGCTGGGACTGACCACGTTCCTCTGGAGTCATGCCGCCGTCACCAGTGGTTGTGCTAGTACCAGCGATGGTCGCACCACGGCCCAAGGCTTCCTTGGCGTTGGCGGACAGTGCGCCGAAGCTCATACCGGCAATGGTCACCGGAATCTTCAGGTGAATCGGCTTCTTGGCAAAACGGTTGCCAAGAATCACATCGGTGCCGCACTTCTCGCGGTAGCCTTCCAACGGGTAGCGCGAAACGCTGGCGCCGAGCAGCAGTAGGTCATCGAAATGCGGCAGTTTGCGCTTGGTTCCGCCACCGCGAATGTCGTAGATGCCAGTTTCGGCGGCACGCTGGATTTCCTGGATAGTCAGGCGATCGAAAGTGGCCGACTCGCGCAGTACTGGCGGGGCTTTTGGAGTAGTGGAATCGCTCATGGTCTTGCTCCTGAATCAGTACGCGGAGGCGTTGTCGACTTTGAAGTTGTACAGCTGACGGGCCGAGCCGTAGCGCTTGAAGTCCGAAGCCTTCTCGTTGAAACCAGCGCGATTCAGCAGCTCTTGCAGCTCTTCGATGTGCTCAGCGCGCATCTCTTTCTCGATGCAGTCCGAGCCCAGCGATTCGACGCTGCCCTTGACGAAGATTTTGGTCTCGTACAGCGAGTCACCCAACGCATCGCCTGCGTCGCCACAGACCACCAGACGCCCGGCCTGGCCCATGAAGCAGCTCATGTGGCCGATGCTACCGCCGACCACGATGTCGATGCCTTTCATGGAAATGCCGCAACGTGCGCCCGCGTCACCTTCGATCACCAGCAGACCGCCGTGAGCGGTGGCGCCAGCGGCCTGAGAGGCGCTGCCTTTGACCCGAACGTAGCCGGACATCATGTTCTCGGCGCAACCCACACCGACATTGCCGTGCACGGTGACTGAGGCTTTTTGGTTCATACCGGCGCAGTAGTAACCGGCGTGTCCCTGAATATCCACGGACACCGCTTCGTTGACGCCAACTGCCAGGTTGTGAGCACCGTTGGGATGCATCACCACCCACTCGCGCTCTTCGAGATTTTTAACTTGATCGTGCAGCGCCTGGTTGAGGTCGCGCACGGTGGAAGTGGAAAGATCGATAGTTTTCATGTGCGTGCTCCTTAAGCCGACTCGCGTTCCCAGATGTACATGGTGGCGGGAACGGGTTCCCATACTTTGGCTTTCTCGATACCTGGCAGGCTCGACAGCGCTTGGTATTCCGAGGCCATAGCAACGTAGTCGTCGGTCTCGGCGAGGATCGCCGGCTTACACGCGATTGGATCGCGGATCACCGCAAAACCGTTACGGGTGCCTACGGCGAAGGTGAAGAAGCCATCCAGTGCTTCCAGCGAACTGTCCAGCGCAGTCTTCAAAGAGTCGCCCTGCTGCAGGCGCCAGGCCAGGTAGCCGGCAGCAACTTCGGTGTCGTTCTCCGTATCGAAGTTGATCCCTTCGCGACGCAATTCCTGACGCAGGCGGAAGTGGTTGGACAGAGAGCCGTTGTGAACCAGGCACAAATCGGCACCAGTGGAGAACGGGTGACTGCCTTCCATGGTTACTGCGCTTTCGGTGGCCATGCGGGTGTGACCGATGATGTGGCTACCTTTCATGCTGCCCAGACCAAAACGTTCGGAGATCTCTTTTGGCAAACCCATGCCCTTGAGAATTTCGATGCTCTTGCCGGCACTCATGATGCGTACGCTTGGGGCCAGTTCACCCAGCGCAGCACGCACCACAGACTCTTCTGCCTTGACCTTCAGCACCACGGCGCTGGCGTTCTGGAACCAGTCCAGCGACGCACCGAGCTTGCCTTCCAGAGCTGAAATCAGCGCCTTAAAGTCATAACCTTCAGTAGTTGCCTGCAAGGTCAACTTGACCCAACCGTCACCCACTTCATCACCGTAGATGGCAAAGCCGGCGCTATCCGGGCCACGATCGGTCATGGCTTCGAGCATTGGCTCAAAGAGCTTGCCGAGCTGGGATTCCAGCGCAGGATTTTTGAGGTAAAGACCCACGATTCCACACATATTCATAACTCCTGGGCAGAAGATACCCAACCCATTGGCTGAGCATCAGAAACAACGCGTTAAACGAGAGGGTTAGAAAAATTCGGTGTAGCGATTCACTTCCCAGTCCGAGACGTGGCGGCTGTATTCCACCCACTCCATGCGCTTGAGCTTGATAAACTCGCCGACAATTTCCTTGCCCATCACTTCGGCAAACAGAGGGTCAGCTTCAAGCGCATCGCAGGCTTCTTTGAGCGACTGCGGCAAAGTTTTAATTCCCTTCGCCGCAATGGCTTCCAGTCCCAAGCTGTAAAGGTTTTCGTTGCAGATCTGATCGGGCATCAGCTGCCGTTCAATACCGTCCAGGCCCGCAGCGATGATCGCGGCACTGACCAGGTACGGGTTACAGCCAGCATCCGGGAGGCGAAATTCAAGACGGCCGTAAGGCACACGAACCATGGCCGAGCGGTTGTTTGCACCGAAGGCGATAAAAGCCGGCGCCCAGGTGGCGCCGGAAAGCGAATTGCCGACCACCAGACGCTTGTACGAGTTGACGGTTGGTGCAGCAAAGGCACAAAGCGCTGGGCCATGGGCGAGCAACCCTGCCGCAAAGTGATAGGCCAACTTCGACAAGCCCATACCGTTCTTATCAGAGGCATCGAAGAACAGGTTTTTACTCTCTGCGCTGGCAATAGAGAGATGGAAATGCATGCCGTTGCCAGCACGCTTTGGATCAGGCTTCGGCATGAACGAACAGATCATGCCCAGATCATTAGCAATCTCACCGGCGGCCATTCGGAAGAAAGTGAAACGGTCAGCCGACTCCATGGCATCGCTGTAGGTGTAGTTGATCTCGAACTGACCATTAGCATCTTCGTGGTCGATCTGATAGATGTCGAAGCCCACTGGCTGCAGCGCTTCAGTCAGTTTTTCGAGAAACACTCTAGAACGCGACAGACCTTTGTAGTCGTAGCAAGGCTTGTCCAGGTTATCGCTGGCATCCACCAATTGCAGCTTGCCACTGGCATCCCGGCGCATCAGGTTGAACTCGGGCTCCAGACCAGTGTTAAGAGTCCAGCCTTTAACTTTGAGCCGCTCTACTTGCTGCTGCAGGACGTAGCGACTGTCGTAGGGCCATGGTTCGCCATTGACGTGGCCAATGCAGACAATGCGACCGTAGCCAGGTTGCCAAGGAACTGGAGTCAGTGTTGACAGATCGCCCTTGGCCATGAAGTCTGGGCCATGCGGCTCCATACCCATGCCACTGATGGCAAAACCTGCAAAGCCAGCACCAGCTTCTGCAACCATCGGCAGGCCAGAGATAGGTACCGACTTCGTTTTGGCGGAACCATGGATATCCACAAACTGCGCAAGCACATACTTGATACCGTGCTTTTCGATCAGACGCTGGGTCTCTGCTGGTAACATTTTGTCTCTGCTCCATATTCCGATGGGGAAACTTACTTTCCCAATAGGAATGCAAGCTGCTTGCCAAAGTCGGGACTCAAGATCATTTCTCCTCTGACGGAAGATTTTCTTCTGTTTATATGGGAATATTCATTTCTCTAGAGGAATATTGGCTCGGACACCTTACACCGAGCTCTGCATTTCGCACATTCCTAGTGCGAAATATTTTTTATTGAGCGGAAACAGTGCGCGAGTAACGAATATGCCAACCGAAACACAGCCGAAATTGAAGCTTGAGCAGTATTTGGGCATTGAGATCAAGCGGCAGCGGCAGGCTCAGGATCTGAAACTCTCAGACGTCGCACGGATCGCCGGTATCAGCCAGGGCATGTTAAGCAAGATAGAAAACGCCCAGGTATCGACCAGCCTCGATAACCTGAGTCGCCTATGCGATGTGCTGGGTATGCCGATGTCCAAGCTGTTCAGCCAATACGACCAGCCAGGTAGCAGCGCCCTGCTGGTCAAGCGTGATGAAGGGCTGGAGGTGGTGCGTCGGGGAACAGAGAAAGGCCACACCTATCATTTGCTCAACCACACACGCGGGCCGAAGAAAAGCTTCGAGGCGTATATGGTCACCATGGACGACGCCAGCGAAGAGTTCCCGACCTTCTCTCATCCCGGCACCGAGTTCCTGCACCTGCTGGAAGGCGAACTCGTGTATCGCCATGGCAATAAGCTGTATCACATGGAGGCCGGAGACAGCCTGACCTTCGACGGTGACATCCCTCACGGCCCGGAAGAACTGGTGAGGGTTCCGATCAAGCTGTTGTCGATCATGAACTATGGCACGCAATCGGATTAACCCAAGAGCCTAAGCGCTTACAGCGCTGGCCTTCGGCACTTCACATCACGGCGTACCCCACCTACATCGCAGGTGAGGACGCCAGTATCTCCGACGCAACGACAAAATAATTCCTACCAGTAAAAAAAGTTTCCAGATAGATCTGGACTCGACGAACGCTTTCACCTATAAATCTCCATCAGGAATATTTATTTCCTAATGGGAATTTTTATTCACATGAGAAAAAGATTTTTACCCCTGAAATTTCGCCCTGTAGTCAGCTGCCGCCATTTATCTGAGGAAACGTGATGCAACACGAAAAGAACCATTTCATTCTCAAGATTAGCTGTCCGGCGACCTCCGGTATCGTTGCGGCGGTCACCTCATACCTGGCAGGCAACGCTTGCTATATCGGTGAAATGGCGCAGTTCGACGACGAGTTCAGCGGCAAGTTCTTCATGCGTGCCGTGTTCCGCTTCAACGATGGCCATCAGGGCGATATCCAGCAGCTCAAGGACGGCTTCGTCGACGTTGCCCAGGCATTCGACATGAGCTGGGAACTACACGACACCCGCGTACCCATGCGCGTACTCCTGATGGTCAGCAAGTTCGACCACTGCCTGACTGACCTCCTGTACCGCTATCACAAGGGCGAGATGGACATGACCATCACCGCCATCGTTTCTAATCACCTTGACCTGCGGCCGATGGCGGAGCGCGAAGGCATCCGTTTTATCTATCTGCCGGTGACAAAGGAGACCAAGGCCCAGCAGGAAGCAGCGCTGATGAAGGTGGTCGACGAAACCGGCACGGAGTTGGTTGTTCTCGCCCGCTATATGCAGATTCTGTCCGATGACCTGTGCAAACAGATTTCAGGTAGGGCCATCAACATTCACCACTCGTTCCTCCCTGGTTTCAAGGGCGCCAAGCCTTATCACCAGGCTTATGAGCGTGGCGTGAAATTGATCGGCGCCACTGCCCACTATGTCACCAGCGATTTGGACGAAGGCCCAATCATCGAACAGGAAGTACAGCGTGTTGATCACGCGTATCTGCCAGAGGATCTGGTCGCTATTGGGCGCGACACCGAAACCGTGGCGCTATCTAAAGCGGTGAAATACCACCTGGAACACCGGGTATTCCTTAATAAGGACAGAACGGTGATTTTCCGATGAACACATCCAAACTCATCGATGGCAAAGCGGCCGCCAATCGCGTCTTGACGCTGGTCAAAGCCGATGTGCAACGCCTTAAAGCTGACGGCATCGAACCTGCGTTGGCGGTGATTCTGGTGGGCCAGGATCCGGCCAGCCAGGTCTACGTTCGCAACAAAATTCTGCGCGCCGAAGAAGCCGGTATCCGCTCACTTGAATACCGCCTGAGTGCCGACACGACACAGGCACAGTTGCTCAAGCTGATCACCGAACTGAACAATGACGACAGCGTCAACGGCATCCTTCTGCAGTTGCCGCTACCGTCGCACTTCGAAGAAACCCGAGCATTACAAGCCATCGCTCCGGGCAAGGATGTGGACGGTTTTCACAGCGAAAACGTCGGCGGCCTGAGCCAGGGTCGCAACGTTTTAACGCCTTGCACCCCAAGTGGCTGCATGCAGTTACTGGAAGATGTCTGCGGTGACCTCAGCGGTAAACATGCGGTAGTCATCGGCCGCTCGAACATCGTTGGTAAGCCCATGGCCGCTCTGCTGCTCAAGGCGCATTGCTCGGTAACAGTGGTGCATTCGCGCAGTGTTGACGCCAAAAACCTGTGCCGTCAGGCCGATATTGTCGTCGCCGCCGTTGGCCGTCCAAGAATGATCGATGCCAGCTGGCTCAAACCCGGCGCGGTGGTGATCGATGTCGGTATCAACCGCATTAACGAGGATGGCCAGAGCCGCCTGGTCGGTGATGTCGACTTTGACAGTGCCCTGCCCCTGGTCTCTGCCATCACTCCAGTGCCCGGCGGTGTCGGCCCGATGACCATCGCCTTTCTGATGAAAAACACGGTGACTGCTGCCGTTCAGCAATCCCATGCACAACGCAGCGCTTCGGAGGCCCCATGCCTTTCAATCTCCTGAAATACGGGCTCAGCTCGGAGTATCCCGTCGAGGTGGATCTGCCTGCGCCGAAAGAGCTCAAGTCTTCCTATGACGTGGTGATCATCGGCGGTGGCGGTCATGGTCTGGCCACGGCCTACTACCTGTCGAAGTACCACGGCATCACAAACATTGCGGTGCTGGAAAAGGGCTATCTCGGCGGCGGCAACACCGCGCGCAATACCGCCGTGATTCGATCCAACTACCTGACCAGCGAAGGCGTGCGTTTCTACGCCGAGTCGGTGCGGATGTTCGAAAGCCTGTCCAATGAATTCGACTTCAACATCATGTACTCCCAACGCGGCCAACTGACCCTGGCGCACACCGATGCCACTGTGCGCTCGTTCCGTCAGCGCGCCGAGGTCAACAAACACTTCGGTGGTCGCACCGAAATGATCGATCGCCAGCAAATTCGTGAACTGGTACCGACCCTTAATCTCGATCCGGGCCACCTACCCGTGATAGCTGGTCTGTGGCACCTCGACGGCGCGACCGCACGCCACGACGCCGTGGCCTGGGGCTACGCCAAACAGGCAGCCAAGCGTGGCGTGGAGATTCATCAGCTCACAGAAGTGCAGGAACTGGTCATTGAGAACGGAACCATCACGGCGGTGAAAACCAATCGCGGCACCATCAAGTGCGGCTGTGCGGTGCAGGCTGTGGCGGGCATGAGTTCACAGCTGATGAAGAAGGCAGGAATTCGCTCACCTATTCAGACCTTCCCGCTGCAAGCCATGGTAACCCAGCCGTTCAAGCCCTTCCTCGATCCACTCGTGAGCTCTTCTGCCCTGCATTGCTACGTGCAACAGACCAGTCGTGGAGAAGTGGTGTTCGGCGGCGGCTCCGATCCCTACCCGCTGTTCAACACACGCTCGACGCTGGATTTGAAAGAAAGCCTGCTGGCTCACGCTATCGAGATGTTCCCGTTTCTAGCCAACGCCAAGCTGATGCGCCAATGGGCCGGGATAACAGACATGACCCCGGACTACAGCCCGATCATGGGCCTTTCACCAGTGAAGAATTACTACCTCGACGCTGGCTGGGGTACCTGGGGCTTCAAGGCCACACCGATCTGCGGCAAGACCATGGCCGAACTGGTTGCCAGCGGCGGCAAGGTGCCGGAGCTGATAAAGCCGTTTGGTCTAGAGCGGTTTTCCACCTTCCAGCAAGTCAACGAAATGGGCGCGACAGCGGCCAGTCACTGACGGAGAGCGACAGATGAAAGTCATGACTTGCCCGCTCAACGGGCCGCGCAACATCAGCGAATTCACCTATGGCGGCGAGTTCAAGTCGATGCCTGATCCGCAAACCTGCACCGACACCGAGTGGGCCGACTACGTATTCAACAGCGAGGACGCCCTGGGTGTCGTGCGCGAATGGTGGATGCACAACCCTTCCAGCTACTGGTTCCTGGCCGAGCGCCACACCGGCAGCGACGAGATCTTGCGCACCTTTGACCCAAAGGAAGTGTTCACCGCCCGCGTCGACTTCACCGCCGCCACCGCCAAGGAGACCGCCCAATGAGCCGCCTACCCGCTCCCATGGGCCTGCTGATTGACCGTAATCAGCCGCTTAGTTTCAGTTTCGACGGCAAGCCGTATCAGGGTTTCGAGGGCGATAGCATCGCAAGCGCCCTGCTCGCTAACGGCCGGTTTCTGTTGTCGCGCTCGTTCAAGTACCACCGCCCTCGCGGCCCGCTGACCATGGCTGGACAAGACGCCAATACCTTGGTGCAACTGCCGAGCGAACCCAACGTGCTCGCCGACAGTTACCTGTTAGAAAATGGCGTGCAGGTGACCGGGCAGAACTTCAACGGTTCACTGGACAACGACAAGGATGCCTACCTCGGCAAGTTCTCGAAATTCATGCCTGTGGGTTTTTACTATCGTTCGTTCTACAAGCCAAAAGGCATGTGGAAAGTCTGGGAACCGATCATCCGCAAGAAGGCTGGTCTGGGTGTACTCGACCTGAAGTTTCAGCCGGAGTATTACGACAAGGCCTATCTGTTTGCTGATCTGGCGGTAATTGGCGCGGGCCCGGCAGGTTTGCAGGCCGCACTGACTGCCGCCAATTCTGGCGCGAAGGTGCTGCTGATCGAGCAACAGCCTGTGCTCGGGGGTTCACTAACCTATGCCCGTTTCGATCTCGAAGGCACCCGCGCCGAAAACCTGCGTCGTGAACTGGTCAGCGCCGTCGAAGGCCACGCCAACATTCATGTACTGAAAAAGGCGACCTGCAACGCCTGGTTCACTGACAACTACTTGCCGGTGATTCAGGGCAAGCGCATGTACAAAGTCCGTGCGACCCAGTGCCTTATCGCCAGTGGTTCGTTCGATCAGCCGGTGATCTTCCGCAACAACGATCTGCCGGGTGTGATGCTGACCAGCGCTGCGCAGCGATTGATGAAGTTGTATGCAGTTAAACCGGGTAAACGCGCCGTGGTTCTGACCGGTAACGATGACGGTTACCTCGCAGCGCTGGATCTGCACGAGCAGGGTGTTGAAGTCGCGGCGCTGGTCGACATGCGGGTGAATCCGGCCGACCGAGCCCTGCTGCTCGCACTGGAGAAACGTGGCATTACTTGCCACCTCGGCTGCACCGTTTACGAGGCACTGCATGAAAAAGGCATGCGTCATGTCAACGGCGCCGACATTCGCAAGATCACCGGTCAAGGCCAAGTGGCAAGTAGCGGCCTGACCCTGGACTGCGACCTGCTGTGCATGTCCGGCGGCTACATGCCGGTGTATCAGTTGCTATGTCAGGCTGGCGGCAAGTTAGCGTACGACGATCAATTGGCTGAGTTCACACTCAGTGGCCTGCCGAAAAACCTTGGCGTCGCCGGATCCGCCCATGGTTATCACGCGCTGGATAACGTGTTGGCAGACGCGATTCATGCTGCTGCCGAAATTGTCATCGCACTCAATCTCGACCTCACAGCCAAACCTTTGCCGATGCGCGCCGAAGCACAGGTCAACTTCCCTTGGCCGATCTTCCCGCACCCCAAGGGCAAGGATTTCGTCGATTTCGATGAAGACCTGCAAGTGCGCGACATCATCAACGCTACCAAGATTGGCTATCGCGATGTGCAGTTGGTCAAGCGCTACTCCACCGTAGGCATGGGGCCGTCCCAAGGGCGTCACTCTGCGCTGCCAACCGCGCGACTGGTAGCCGCTTCGACTCAACGCAGCATCAGCGAAACCGGCGTGACCACCGCTCGACCACCGTTTGAAGCGGAAAAGCTCGCCCACGTTGCAGGCCGAGCTTTCGACCCCTATCGGCAGACGCCAATGCACAAGCGGCATTTGGACGCTGGTGCGAAAATGATGCCCGCCGGAATCTGGCAGCGCCCCGCCTACTATGGCAGGGCTAGTGAACGTGACAAATGCATGCAGGCCGAAGCGCTGCATGTGCGCAACAAGGTCGGCATTATCGACGTCTCGACCCTCGGCGGGCTGGACGTACGTGGCCCGGATGCCGCCGAACTGCTCAATCGCATGTACACCTTCGCCTTTCTCAAGCAGCCCGTGGGTCGCTCACGTTATGCACTAATGACAAACGAACATGGCGTGGTGATCGACGACGGCGTCTGTGCACGCTTCGGCGAAAATCACTTCTACGTCACCGCCACTACCAGCGGCGTCGATCGTATCTATCAGCAAATGCTCAAGTGGAATGCGCAATGGCGGCTGAACGTCGACATCGCAAACGTCACGGCGGCAATTTCGGCAGTCAACGTGGCGGGCCCGGACTCGCGCAAAGTTCTGGAAAAAGTTTGTGCCGACCTGGATTTGTCGGCGGAAGGATTCCCGTATTTGGCCGTGCGTCAAGGTACGGTGGCAGGGATCAAGGCACGTCTACTGCGGGTCGGTTTCGTCGGCGAACTTGGCTATGAAATTCACGTTGCGGCGCGGCATGCGTTGAAGCTGTGGGATGCGTTGATGGACGCCGGCAAAGCATTCGACATCCGCCCGTTTGGGGTGGAAACCCAACGTCTACTGCGGCTTGAGAAGGGTCACGTGATCATCAGTCAGGACACGGACGGCATGACCCATCCGACCGAGATCGACATGGGCTGGGCGGTCAGTCGCACCAAGCCGTTTTTTGTCGGGCGCCGCTCCGTGGACATCCTCGAAGCGCAACCGCAGAAACGCAAGCTGGTCGGTTTCACGCTGCCTAAAACCAGCCCTCAACCGCTGGAAGGCCATCTGGTGCTTAAAGGCCCAGACATTAGTGGCAACGTCACCTCTTGCGAGTATTCGCAATCTCTCGGCCAGATCATCGGCCTGGCTTATGCCGCCTTCGATCAAAGCTCTCCAGGGCAGCAGATTCCGATTCGCGTCGAGGGCGGCGTGGTCGTCCAGGCCACCGTGGTGAAACTGCCTTTTTTCGATCCTGAAAATCAGCGCCAGGAGCTCTGACATGTCCAGCCTCAATGCAGAAAATCATATCGTGCTTAGCCCATTGCAGCAGTGCGCTTTGGTCGATTTGACCGGTGTGCCCAGAGTCGGCTTTCGGGGCGCGGACAGCGCCGCATATTTACTAGCGCGCGGCTTCGTTCTTCCGGATGCACCAAATCGTGCTGTGACCCAAGCGGACGGCAGTCATGTCGCGCGGCTGTCGCAAACCGAATATCTGGTCTTGGGCAGCTTGCAAGATCGTGGTGAGCGCATCGCTGACGAAGAAGCACGTTGGGAAATGGATCACAGTGCCAACTATTTGCTTCCTCGCGAAGACAGTCATGGCTGGCTGCAATTGAGCGGTGTGTTCGTCGCCGAGGTCATGGCCAAGCTTTGTGGTGTCGACCTGCGCTCGCAGGCATTTGCGCCTGGCGCTGTGGCACAGACCTCAGCAGCACGTATCAACGTGATTGTGATCAATCTGGGCTCGAAGGCTACGCCAGCTTTTCAAATCCTCTGTGATCGCGCATCTTTGGACTACTTCAAGGAGGCATTGATGGATGCCATGGGCGAGTTCGGTGGAACAGTATTAGGCATCGAAGCATTGGTCTGAAAACCACGGCAGGCGACGACATAGAATGTTGAGCAGGAAATCCTGCTCAACAATTCGCTTTTCGTCCGTTGAACAACTCTCGCTAAAATATCAATCGGAGGCCACGATGACCATTCTCGACACGCCGGATAAGGATACCGATTACAGTGTGCCGGCTCTGGCTCGGGGGCTAAGTGTTTTAGGACTGTTCAACGCCAAGACACGCAGCCTGAGCGTCCATGAAATATCAGAAAAACTGGGGGTCAGTAATTCGGCGGTTTACCGGATTCTGTTCACTCTCATCAGCACCGGCTACCTGAACAAGATCAACAACCAATACGAACTGGGCGCACGGGTTATCACGGACGGTTTTAGCTATCTGGCTAACCGCGATATAGTCGAAGTGGCAATGCCGCACCTAAACCGCTTGCGAGACCACACCTCTCTGTCTTGTCATCTGACTATTCGTGAGCAGACCGACAGCCTCTATGTGTACCGGGCTTTTGCCGCACAACGCCTCTCCGTCAACATCCCGATCGGGACGCGAATCGCTTGTCACTGCACAGCCATGGGAAGGGTGTTATTGACTGCCCTGAATGACGCCGAATTGGGCACTTTGTATCAACGCATCCGGCTGGACGACTATCCCTCACCAGCACCTCGAACACTTCCTGAACTCCAAGCACTGATCAGCAATGACCGTGAGCAAGGCTGGGTTCTACATCGTTCCGACTATTCAACTGCAATTGCATCATCGGTCAAAGACCATAAAGGCCTGATCACGGCCGCGATTAACCTTTCAGGCCCTGATGCCGTCATGGATCCTCCCGGCGCAAAGAATCAATTCCAAAGTTTATTGATGAAATGCAGCGCAGAGATAAGCCGAGAATTAGGCTATGCCCCGTAGACCAACAAGCTTAAGAGTGGTGGGTGCGAGTCACGCGAGCTCGATAGCTCTGCCCTGGATATCATTCCGGGTCATTCGCGAGTCATTGGCGTCTTGGTTGAGCCGATGAATCACGTTGAGCAATCGTTGGCGGAGGGTTCGTTGACCGGACGGTTACAGAGGATGAGCAGGAACCCTTCAAGCAGCAATGGAACAGCCCGGAAGATCTAGTGGTCGTGAGCTTCGATGAGCTACAGCAGCGCCCCGAGAGCATTCACCTGGCGCTGACGCCATCACCGCCGGTGGAACCTGAGCCGATCCGTGATGGAGACCTGCCGTTCCAAATTCCCACTCCTCCAGGAAGACACAGCACTTTATACGTGCGGCGAATGGCGCCTTCGCTTAGTCTATACAATTATAACGCCCCCACCATCTACTCTTGACAAAAGTTGCTAGCCATACTTTATTTAAACCACATCAGATAGGGCTTGAACAGAATGCACTCTACCGTCTTCCAAGTGGAGCATGACCAGCCAGCCGATAGATTCGGAGAGGGTGCTTATACTGTATTGAAAATCTCTCAACCTTTTAAGCACGCCCCTACAATCGCAGCCAGAGGTTACTGCCAGGCCTTCGCCATACTTTGGGATCTCGAAGTAGATAGAAAGCTGATTAACTTTATTTAAAGCGCTTTAAAGAAAGGCTCACTGGAACAAATATTTTTAATATACGCCTCCGAACAATGCCTCCATATCATTTGTAATCCGCACCCAGACCCCGAGCAACATTGATTAGCAGCGGAACAGTGGGAAAATTTAACAAGCGAATACTGGGGATAAGATTGGATAATTGGGCATTACAACTTAGTTGAATTTGACCTACACCCTTCGACCGACGATTACTTTGATATTTTCGCCTACGATATTTTAGACCAGCACAATTTAGGTATCAGACCGCTATCTACCAAACAACCGACTCGCACGCTCTTGAGTAGGCCTCTCATTTAGTCCCTCGAAACACTTTTTTCGGTGCCGGCAGTGAAGGTAGGAGCGACCAGTGCACATCCCGCAAATATGCGTCGCATCATGGTCGCTAACAATTCGAGCCGGTCAGTTCCCGGCAACGCTAAAGAATAGTGATTGGATAAAAAAAGATCAGGTCGTTCTCATCAAAAGAACCTGAACCATAGCTGCGGCGCATGCTCGCATTTCTCCAGCGGATGCTGAGGTCTTTAAAAGAGCCATCCTGAATCACATAGCCAGCCTCCATATCTCGCCCCCACTCCTTACCATCTTGGATGCCGCTGACATGCGCTTTGTTTCCATGGGTATAGCGATTCATCAACGTCAAACCCGGCACACCAAGCGCTGCAAAGTTATAGTTATGTCGCACCTGCCACGAACGCTCCTGAGCGTTATCGTAACTGGCATTCCAAGTGTCACTGGCCAGTGCATTCCCGCTGGTGCCATTGACGCGCATCCAGCCGGTTTCACCAGTGACACGCTGTATGCCGACTTGAACGGTATGCCCTTCAAAGGCAACGGAGAATTGCGCCGAGTAAGTTTTATTATCAAGTTTTCCCGCAATGTGGCGCCCATCATCGCCACCTGAGAAATACCCAAGCGTTGTGCTAAAAGCCCACTCCCCGACAGGCTGGATGTGGCGAAACTGCAGATACTGCTGGTGATAGATGTTTTCTAATTGCGAATACCATAACCCGATCATAGTCTGGCCATCTTTGTTCGCTATTTGTCCTCCCGCAAAATTGAACCGGTCAGAGGTGAACTGTGGCAGCCCGTTTAGCGACATGCGTTCCATGCTGGCATCATTACGCGGACTATTTGCCCAGAATTGGCCGCCATACAGCGTCAATCCATCAAACTCTTTAGAGGTAAGTTGCGCACCTTGGAAGGTTTGTGGCAGGGAACGTCCATCGTTGGAGGCAAGAATTGGCAACGCCGGTGACCACTCACCGGCTTTAAAATCAGTCTGACTCGCGCGTGCTTTAAAAGCGATAGCTAGCCTGCCAAAGTCACTGGCAGGAGCGTTGTTATCGTGTAGTGGCAGAAGTTGCGTCCCTCCCGTACCACGGCCGCCGTCAAGCTTGACAGAATAAATACCCAATAGATCCGCCCCAAAACCCACAGCCCCTTGAGTAAAACCTGATCGCGCATTGAGGATGAAACTTTGTGTCCACTCCTCCGCCTTACCTTTTGTGGCCCGGTCACCCACAAAGTTATCATTGATATAGAAGTTTCGTAGATCAAGCCTCGCCGTGGCACCATCGAGGAGACCTGTTTCGGCGGCAAAGCTGCTCAAGGAAGTCGACATTAAGACGGGCACAACCGCCAGCCCACGCCGGAAGAATGGGACGCTAATGTTCATTGTTATTATCTCATCATGGTACAAGAGGTATCGAGCACGTATGGAGAACACGCAGCGATGTTGTTTCTAGAGGAGTATCTTTGTTGTGCTGACTCCGTTCACTAACCGCGTCAATGCCAGTGGATTGCTGTTTTTGAGGGCGTCGGGGAGCATAAAATCAGGAGCATTCTGGTAGCAAACCGGCCGCAGGAAGCGATCGATAGCGGCGCTGCCAACTGATGTACCTCGGGAGTCCGAGGTCGCCGGATAAGGCCCGCCATGGACGATCGCATCACACACTTCAACCCCGGTGGGGTACCCATTGAGCAGAACCCGACCAGCCTTTTGCTCCAGGAGTGCGAGCAGCTCCGCCGACTCCCGAAACTCCCCCGTTTCCCCGATCAACGTAGCGGTTAGCTGTCCACGCAGACCGTGCAAGGCTTGCATCAGTTCGACCTTATCAGCGACCTCGATGATAATGATGGCAGGCCCAAAAACCTCATCCTGCAACAACTCATCACCTTTTATCAGCATACCGGGTGGTGCTTGGAACACCTGGGGATGCGCCTTATTGTCTTGCTGAGACTGACCGACCCGATGAACAATATGCGGATGGCCAAGCAGGCGCTCACAGCCGTTGCGATAGCTTTTGAAGGTACCGGTATTGAGCATCGTTTGGGCTGGCTGATCTCGCATGACGGCACTGAAACAATCGATGAACGCACTGAACGCCTCGGAGCGGATTCCCAACACTAAACCTGGTTTGGTACAGAATTGCCCGGCCCCCATGACCACTGACGCCGCTAACTCCCTCGCAATTTGCTCACCACGCACTTGCAGTGCGTCATTGAGCACCACCACCGGGTTGATGCTGCTCATCTCCGCGAATACCGGGATGGGTTGATCTCGAGCAGCGGCTATGTCGCAAAGAGCACGTCCACCTTTGAGCGACCCAGTGAATCCCACTGCTTGTATTGCCGGATGCCTGACGAGCGCTTCTCCTACTCCCGTGCCAAATACCATATTGAACACACCTGGGGGCATGGAGGTATTTTCTGCAGCGCGGATAATTGCATCTGCCACTTGTTCGGTAGTAGCCATATGCCCGCTGTGTGCCTTGAAGACCACCGGACAACCTGCGGCCAACGCAGCCGCGGTGTCTCCACCGGCCGTCGAGAAAGCAAGCGGAAAGTTACTGGCACCGAATATGGCCACTGGCCCAATCGCCACACGCAATTGGCGCACATCTGCTCTAGGCAAGGGCTTACGCTCCGGCAGAGGCAAATCGATCCGCGCGCCGTAAAAGTCACCACGGCGCAAAATTGTGGCGAACAAACGCATCTGTTGACTCGTACGCGCTCGCTCGCCCTGAATGCGTGCTATCGGCAACGCTGTTTCACTACAGGTCAGAGCGATAAAACTATCGTCCAGAGCCTCTAGTTCGTCTGCTATGGCATCAAGAAACTCGGCGCGTCGGGCAGCGGGTAGATTTCGATACACCGCAGACGCGCGCGCAGCAGCCAACGCTGCAGCGTCCACCTCTTCAGGTGTGGCCTGAATGAATGCGTGGGGCAGCGGCTGGCCAGTTGTTGCATTAAAGGATTGCAGAGCAATGGATCCGGCAGCGCTTCGGCCACCACCTATGTAGTTGAAACCAGACGCGTGGGGCATGCTAGTGTCCTCGGCTGTGGAATACGATCGCCGGTACTCTAGGCAGGGACTGCATGCTTTCCCAATGGCATATTTACATTATTCGATAACCCCTAGTTATCAAAAAGCTTTAATGTTGCTTTCTACGTCAGATAGCTTTCTCACGCTCCAAGCGCGCGTTATCCCTAAGAATCTGAGAAAATTCCAAGGCTGGCCCTAGTAATGTTTCGCCCTTGCGCGTGAGGATGCCGTAATTCTGCGGTTCCAGGTGAAGCGGAGTGTCCAACACTCTTAGAAGCCCACTATCGATATGCGGCTTGACCATGGACTCCGGAAGCATGGCGATCATTTGTCCCGCTTGGAGTACCTGAAGAAACGTCTGCATCGAGATAGTATCAATCGTGTTTTTGGGTGTGGCGATCCCTGCTTGCGCGAACGCAATTTCCATGCGCTCTCGAATCGGGGTGCCTAGTGGATAAAGAATCCACGGCCAATCCCCCAATGCTGAGAGCGGCGTAGACCCCAAGTCGCAAAGCGGATGTCGGCTGTTCACGACGATGTTGAACGGTTCGGGTTCCAATGGAGTGAAGTCATATAATTGCTGCTGGCGCTCATCAGTAAAGCGAGCAACAGCTAAATCAAGCTGTTTTTCGCTGAGCATCGCCATCAGATGATCGCTGGTCTGCTCGACCACCTCGATGGATAGCAGCGGCCACCTCTGCTTGATCTCCACGATTGCCAAGGGCAACACTACAGCTGCCGCAGCAAAAATACCGCCGACTTTTAAGTAGCCGTGCCCACCCTCTTGCAAGCTGCCAATCTGGTCAACGAATGTTCGCGCATCGTTCAAGGCCATTTGCGCGTAACGCACCACATGCACCCCTAACGGCGTGGGCACCATTGTGCGTGGTAGCCGCTCGAACACAGAAAACCCAAGGAGATTTTCAACCTCCTTGAGCATCTTGCTGAGCGCGGGCTGGCTCAGGTTCATTTGCTGGGCCGCCAAGTGCATGTTGCGTGTACGCCCTAAGGTGTCGACTAGGGTTAGATGCCTAAATCTAAACCAACTACAGAAGTTCGAGTACGGCAGGTCTGACATGGATCCCTCCAGCGCATCAATAACGTCAGGTTATCTAATATTGAAATTATGCCATTGGAACTTATCAACGGGTCAATCTAACGTACATTTTTTATGGTGCAGGAATTCCAGATATGCCGTTTACCCTTACACCCGAGAACACCCTACCGACCGATGCTTCTTCCGCCACCCTCGTTGGCCGTGCCTGGATTCCGGGTCTGCCAGGAGGGCCTTCACCCATCGTGTTGAGGGGGGACGGAGTTTTCGACCTCTCAGAACATTTTCCCACCGTGAGAGATTTACTTGAAGAAGAGGCGCCATTACTGAGCATTCGCCAGGTTACCGGTAAATTCGTCTGCAACATCGAGGCGCTGCTGGCTAACACAGGAGCCCACAGCGATCCAACGAAACCTTTCCTGCTCGCCCCAGTGGATCTTCAAGTTATCAAGGCAGCCGGCGTCACTTTCGCGGCGAGCATGATCGAGCGCGTCATCGAAGAAAAAGCGGGGGGTGACGCGGCCAAGGCCGACAACGTGCGGGCGATTGTTCGCGAGTCTATCGGAGATAACCTGCGGGCAGTCAAACCAGGCTCCGAGCAAGCCATGCGTTTGAAGGCACTGTTAATCGAGCAAGACATGTGGTCGCAATATCTGGAAGTGGGGATAGGGCCGGACGCCGAAATTTTTACCAAGGCCCCGACACTATCCGCTGTGGGCAGCGGCAACGAGATTGGAATCCATCCAGGTTCGAAGTGGAACAACCCCGAGCCGGAGGTGGTACTCGCGGTGAACAGCCGCGGGCAGATCTGTGGTGCAACCCTAGGAAATGACGTCAATCTACGCGACGTCGAGGGCCGCAGCGCACTATTGTTAGGCAAAGCCAAAGATAACAATGCCTCCTGCGCCATTGGCCCCTTCATTAGGCTATTTGACGAACAATACGACCTTGATACGGTGCGCGCTTGCGTAGTTGACCTGGAGGTAATCGGTACAGAAGGCTACCAACTCAACGGCACAAGTTCTATGGCTCAGATCAGCCGTGACCTGGAAGATCTGACTGGCCAGACCCTTAACAACTGCCATCAGTACCCAGATGGCTTTGTTCTATTTCTCGGCACTTTGTTCGCTCCCATCGAAGACCGCGACAAACCTGGTGCTGGGTTCACCCACAAACTGGGCGACCGGGTGCGTATCAGCAGCCCCTTGCTTGGCTGCTTGCATAACCTGGTCACTTACAGCGACGTCGCCAAGCCATGGACATTCGGCCTCGGCGCTCTAATTCACAACCTCGGAAAGCGAGGGCTGTTGTCGCACTGATCGACGAACTGCTCTAGCTCGATATTTCTAAGCAGAGCGTCAGTACACTGTCACCATGGCTGCCGCTCCACGTCAGTGGCCAACCGACGCCTAAGACTCACTCAAAAACAAGAGTAAATCGATTGATCAATGTTCCCCAAAAACGCTCTCTCCGTAGCCAGCAATGGTTCGACGATCCCGCTCACGCCGACATGACCGCTCTTTATGTGGAGCGCTACATGAACTACGGATTGACTCGAGACGAACTACAGTCAGGGCGTCCGATTATTGGCATAGCCCAGACCGGCAGCGACCTGACACCTTGCAATCGCCATCACATCGAACTGGCTCAGCGTGTCAAGGCCGGTATCCGAGATGCCGGCGGAATTCCCATGGAGTTCCCGGTGCATCCGATTGCTGAGCAGAGCCGCCGCCCCACTGCTGCGCTAGACCGAAATCTGGCTTATTTAGGCCTAGTAGAAATCCTTCATGGGTATCCGTTGGACGGCGTGGTACTTACCACTGGCTGCGACAAGACTACCCCTGCCTGCCTGATGGCTGCCGCCACAACTGACCTGCCCGCTATTGTACTGTCGGGAGGGCCGATGCTCGATGGCCACCATAAGGGTGAGCTGATAGGTTCTGGCACAGTACTCTGGCATGCCCGCAAGCTGATGGCAGCCGGAGAAATCGACTATGAGGGTTTCATGGAGATGACAACTGCCGCTTCTCCATCGGTAGGTCATTGCAACACCATGGGCACCGCACTATCGATGAATGCGCTCGCGGAAGCCCTAGGTATGTCATTACCGGGTTGCGCCAGTATTCCTGCCCCCTATCGTGAGCGGGGCCAAATGGCCTACGCTACCGGCAAGCGCATTTGCGAGCTGGTCTTTCAAGACATCAGGCCTTCGCAGATCATGACTCGCGAAGCCTTCGAGAACGCGATCGCGGTTGCATCAGCACTAGGCGCTTCGAGTAACTGCCCACCGCATCTTATTGCCATTGCTCGACACATGGGTGTTGAGTTGGATCTAGACGACTGGCAGCGTATCGGGATGGACGTGCCCCTACTGGTGAACTGCATGCCCGCAGGCAAATACCTGGGCGAAGGTTTTCACCGCGCAGGCGGTGTACCAGCTGTTATGCACGAGTTAAAAAAGGCCGGACGCCTGCATGAGCACTGCTCAACAGTAAGCGGCAAAAGCGTTGGGGAGATCGTCGCGGCTACTGGCACCAGCAACACCGACGTTATCCTGTCCTACGATGCCCCGCTTAAGCACAGCGCCGGCTTTATCGTGCTGAGCGGAAACTTCTTCGACAGCGCAATCATGAAGATGTCGGTGGTAGGCGAAGCGTTCCGCAAAACCTACCTTTCAAAGCCCGGCGAGGAAAACAGCTTCGAGGCACGTGCAATTGTCTTCGAAGGCCCGGAGGACTATCACGCGCGAATCAATGATCCGGCGCTGGATATCGACGAGCACTGCATTCTAGTGATTCGCGGTGCCGGCACGGTGGGATATCCCGGAAGCGCTGAGGTCGTCAACATGGATCCGCCTGCTACCCTCATCAAGCGCGGTATTGATTCCCTACCTTGCCTAGGCGACGGTCGCCAGAGCGGTACTTCCGCCAGTCCGTCAATACTCAATATGTCTCCTGAGGCGGCAGTCGGTGGTGGCCTAGCGCTGCTGAAAACCAATGACCGACTTCGGGTCGATCTCAATGCCCGATCAGTTAACCTACTGGTAGACGATCAGGAAATTGCCCGACGCCGCGATGAGTGGAAGCCAAGCATTCCCCCATCGCAAACTCCTTGGCAGGAGCTGTATCGACAACTGGTTGGCCAGCTTTCCACAGGTGGCTGCCTGGAGCCGGCCACTCTGCATCTCAGGGTAATTGCTCGTAGCGGCGAACCTCGTCATTCGCACTGACCGCGCTGCCTCATAGGCATTGCGTGGGAACCCACACCTCTGCTGTACCACCCCAGAATCTAACGCAAAGGATTCGGAGCAGCAGAGGTTGAGGTTGTATCGTGCTGGTTAGAGAGTTGCCGAGTGGTCTTACCATGCTGCCGATAGGTACGAGGAGACACCCCGACAGCGTGACGAAATTTGTAGCAAAAATAGGCACTGTCCGTGAAATCGCAAGCATAGGCGATTTCAGTAATGTTCAGCTCGGTTCGCGTCAGCAGGTACAACGCATGGGTAATCTTGCGGTTGAGCAGATAGTCCGTGAAGTTCATATTCATGACAGTCTTGAAGGCACGGGAGAAATGCGACTTGGAAAGTTTGCATCGTGTGGCTGCCTGCTCCAGGGACAAGGAGTAAAGCTTGCTTTTCTCGCAATGGCGAACCAGATCAATAATCCTGTCAAGAGTGGCACCTTGTTCAGTGACCTGCGGAAGCTCATCAAATCTGGACAGGTTGTCATAGACGGTTCGTACCAACAAGCGCATGACTTCATCCGCCAACCGACTCTGTTGAGTACGCAATTGAACCAACCACGTAAAAAGCATCTGCAATCGTTCAGCATCCTCGCCGCTTAAAGTCATTACAGCGCTTCGATAGCTTCGAGCGTCCCCCACCAACATGCCCAGTTCATTAAACAAGGTCTCATCGTATTGGAAGAGATAACGTTCATGGCCCGGGCTGGCCCGCAACTGCATGTCGTGCAATACCAGCGGTGCAATATAAACCAATGTATTGTCAGCAATATCGAAGAGCTGTTTATTGATGGTGTAAGTGCCGGATCCCTCCCTGAACCACATAATTTCATATTGCATGTGCATATGCGGGCGGATGATCATGCCGCAGTCGGGCACCGTCTCCCCGGAACGGATCAGGCAAGCCTGATCCGGGGGGAGTGCAATGTTTTCGAAATAATGCTCCAGATGACGCATCCAAACTCACTTTTCAGGGTGTCAATCACGAGGCAGAGAGCCGGTGCTCAGATGAATGACAAGGCCCTCATCTGTTCCTCAAACCGCAGTCGGCAATGTCCTAGTAGTGAAAAATCCATTCAGATTTCTCCAGACGAGGTCTGACATGGCCGCCCGAGTCTCATGTGTGGCGCTGGCCAGATGAGGTGTCAGCACGACTGTTTCCAACAGAAGTAATGCCTCCGGTACTTGGGGCTCATTGTCAAAGACATCAAGGCCAGCCCCGGCAATAGTCTCGTTGCTCAACGCGGCAATCAAGGCGTCTTGATCCACTACGCTTCCGCGAGAAACATTGATAAGAAAGCCGGTACAACCCAATGCGTTCAGCACCTTGGAGTCCACTAGGTGCTTCGTTTCCTCGCCACCCGGTACCGCCAGCACAAGAAAGTCCGCAGCCTTAGCCAAGGATTCGACTGTCGAATAGTATGCATAAGGTACACCGGCCTGCCTGCTTCTGCCGCAATAAGCGATATGCATGCCAAAAGCCGACGCTCTAACTGCAATCCCACGCCCGATATTGCCTAATCCGACGATCCCGCAGACCTTTCCACGTAGCCTGGTTTGAAGCGGAAAAGCCTGATCTCGCCATTTTCCACGCCGAACAAATCGATCCGCTGCACTGATTCCACGGGCCAAGTCCATCAATAGCGCGAAAGCAGCATCGGCCACACAATTATCCAATACCCCGGGCGTATTGCTGACCTGGATACCCCGAAGTGTGGCTAGTGGAATATTGATCTTGTCGGTGCCTACCCCGAAGCTGACGATAAGCCGCAATTGTGGCAGCGAGATCATCAACTCATCGTCGATGCCAAGGGCACCGCTGGTGACAACTGCCTCGATGTCGCAACCGTACTCGGCGCCAGTGACACCCTGGGCGTTAAACTCCCATGCACGGTACACCATATAAGCGTTTTCAATACGCTGCTGCAATTCAGGCGGCATTGGACAAAGCATAAGTACAGCAGGAGCTTTGGCTATGGTACTCAAGAGACGGTTTCCTCTTGCTGTTGGCTGGGCTGAGCGACGAAAGTGTGTGGAGCTAGACCTGCCACATCGACCAACATCGAGAACACACTACCGGCATCGGGGTACTGAGCCGACTCCTCGGGCCCCAAATGCTGTCGCGCAGTAGTCACAAACAACGTCCTGAGATCGTTGCCGCCGAAGGTCACCATCGTTGGGTGTGGGCATGATAGGGGGTAGGTCTCCAGAAGCTCCCCGTCAGGAGAAAAAGAGGCCACTTGTCCCCCACCATAAAGGGCACACCAATAACGCCCCAGACTATCCACGGCCGCCCCATCTACCACGCCGGGCAATCTCCAGCGATCCAGGTTTACCCAAGGTTCTGCAGTGCCTATGAGGCCGGTCACCAGGTCAACGCGATGCCGAACAACTTGGCGCTTTGGTGAATCTGTATGGTAAAGCCAATCGCCTTGTGGGCTGAACGCTAGGCCATTTGATATCGCCAGCCCAGTCTTTTTCTTATGCAGCACACTACCTGCCAGGCAATACAATGCGGCACTCGGCTCAACTTCCTGTCGATCAATGGTTCCAACCCACAACCTGTTCATCGGGTCGACCGCACCATCATTAAATCGGTTACCAGCACCGTCGAGCCATTCTGGGTTGTCCGCTAGTTTTTTTTGCGGCTGAAAAGACTCGTCAAGCAGGAAGACACCGCTAGCAGTAGCAGCGACCAGTTTTCCAGCATCGGCCAAGGCCAGACACCCAATTGGCTCGGATAGTTGCACGGTTTTCGGCGCCCCCCCAACCTCCGGATACCAAGCGTGAATACGCCCGGCATGAATATCGATCCAGAGGAGACGTTGAAGGCGATAGTCCCACAATGGGCACTCCCCCAAGCTCATCTCAAGCGGCACAGCTACTTTCAACATAGTCATATGCATACCTGCCTCACGCCCATCCGCCATCAACGGGGAACTCCTGCCCAGTTATTTGCCGGCTATCATCTGCGCCAAGAAATAACGCAGTAGGCGCGACATGCTCCGGTAGCAAGCGTAACTTCAGACACTGGTGTTCCTGGATACGTATCTCGTCGGCAGGCGATATCCACTTTTGCAACTGTCGTTCGGTGATGATGCAGCCTGGTACCAAGGTATTCACGCGGATTCCGTACGCTCCCAAATCGCGCGCCATCGTTCGTGTCAGACCATGAGCCGCAGCTTTGGCAGTGACGTAGGCAGCCAGGCCACCCAGCGCGACTTGGACGCTGATCGAGCCGAAGTTGATGATTGACCCCCCTTTCGCCTCTATCATCTGCGGTGCTACAGCCTGGATCGCGAAGAACATCGAACGCAAGTTTAGGTTCATACGTTCATCCCAATAATCCGGTTCAATCTTCCGCCAGTCATGGCGATCATCGCTCGCGGCATTATTGATCAATACATGGATAGGCCCCAATGTTTCTCCTACTGCCTGGATCGTTGCGCGCAATGCTTGAACATCACGGATGTCACAAACTCCGAACCATGGACTACTACCGGTCTCATCCTCCAGTTCCTTAACCAGAGTTCGACTGGCCTTTTCATCGATATCGATAAAGGCGACACGGGCGCCTTGAAGGTGAAAGGATCGGGTTAAGGCAGCGCCGATACCACTGCCGCCTCCAGTAATAAAAATCACACGTTGAGCCAAGCTAAGATAGCGGGCAGAGGTCGAGTTCATATTACGCTCTGGTTATTTAGTTCTGAGGAAGGAGATGAACGATCCGGCCTATGCAGCGCCGGACGGCTTGTTTGTTGTTATTACAACCATCTGACTATTTAGCTCATGCTCTCTGTCACGGCGATAGGACTCGGATTCATTTGTGACTTTGTTTTCGATGCGCCTATCAGTGAGCGAGTAATTACGAAGCACCCAAATCAGTGAAAATATAAGCAGCGCTGGAATAATAGAAAACAGTAGACGAACACAAAGCAATGCATCATCAGTTTGGATATGAGCCTTCCCAACATAGCCGCTGATCGACAAAGCCCACCCTATCAAAGCACCACCGATTGCGATCCCAACCTTTATTGCAAATAAATTAGTAGAGAACACCAGTCCACTTAGATTTTTCCCGGTGCTTTTTTCAATATCATCAATAACATCACTCAGCAAACTCCACTGCAGCGGAGTAGCGCTTGCGTTGATTATATGCACCAGCGAGATCACCCCGCAAATCAACCAAATATATGTGGCATCAATAAAGAACAGTCCAATCATCAGCATGGCCTGTACACTCATCGCTAACTTGTACCCCAACACCCGATCAACATTCTTGAACAGAGGCGGCGAGATCAACGAACCTACCAGCTTTGAGATCAGAATAATTCCAAGCACTACGCTAATTAGGTCAGCTCGACCCAAATAGTAGGTAATGAAATAAATTGCCATGCCAGTTTTTAGAATCCCAGCAATCAAATTGACAACATTTAATGTGAAAAGCCGCCTCCAATCGCTGTGGCGCAACAACAACGCCAGATCTAAATAAACTCTCTGGCTGAACGACTCATTCGATTTAATCGGTAGAGGAGAGATGTGGCGCTCCCGCGTCCACAAGAAGCACAGCAGGAACATTGCAATACTGATCAAGCCCATTATAGCCATGGCGTAGAAATACCCTAGCTGATCATTTCCTTGTCCCAAGGTTTTGACCAATGGCATAGCACCCATGGAAACGATGATTCCTCCCAATGCTGCGAACGCAAAACGGAATGACTGTAATGAAACCCGTTCTTTCGGCTCACGAGAGAGGTTGTTGATCATTGCACAGTACGGCACATTGATAGCAGAGTACGTCAAAGAAAGTAGGGAGTAGGTCACATACGCATAAATAATTTTCGCCGTCTCCCCTGCTGCTGGCGTGTAGAATGTCAATGCACCTAATACGCCAAAAGGAACGCAAAACCACAACAGATAAGGACGAAATTGACCCAAGGAAGTGCGCGTACGATCAGTGATAAAACCCAATGCCACATCTACGACAGCATCAATCACGCGCACAACCAGAAACATACCTCCCATGTGCGCAGCGCTCAGCCCATACACATCAGTGTAGAAATACGCCATGAACAACATGGTGGTCTGCCAGATGATGTTACACGCACCGTCACCTAGCCCGTATCCCAACTTTTCGATCAGCGAAAGCTTCGCATTCTCATTAATCATTTTTTCCTCTCCACACTCACTACAACAGTGCGTATTATTATTGTGCCTTACAAGAGGGGATCGACAAACAGACTGCTTGTCGATCAAATCACGACCAGCCTTATTCAGGCACGTTCGACAAGTACAGTATTGATAGAGTTAGCAGGCAGCCGCATCTGATAATTAGCGCCTTCAATACCTAGCACTAAGTCCCTTGCCACCGGATGCGCGTTATTGACATTCACGACCCACTGCCGATCCGAATTCTCATAACACGTGGCATTAGCGGCCAGTGGGCCGATTACCTTCAGACACGTTGCACCTGGTTGGATGTGACCGGAAAAATGCCGCATCACATAGTACTCTGGATTGTATTGTATGGTTTTGTTAACCCCATCCACAGTGATCATACTGTTTTGCTTCCAGCCCCACGTACTTTCACCACCCCCATCTGCTAGCACCATATTCCAATATACATAACTATTAGCGCCATTGGTCAAATAGTGCCGCAACAATCCAAACACATAATGCGCATGCTCCCAAGAGTTATCACCTACCCCACACTCATTTTCGGTCTGCATATAACGCAGCTCAGGATAGGCTTCAACATTGCGCTGGATGGCATTTTTACCCGCCCACTGATAACCCACACCTTCAATATAGCTGTACGCTTCTTGATCAGCTAGAACCCAACCTGCATAGTCATCATATTCCTGGCCAACTTCTTTTTTAAAGTTTGGCGCATTGATAGTACCCAGCCAAATCTCGCTGTCGGTATGGCTAGAGCGGAACAACGGCCCCAGATAGTCGCGAATGAAAACCCTCAATTCCTCCCCGCTCCACAAACATGTCGGGTATTTAGATTCAGCCACTACCTCATTTTGGATATGCACCTGAGCAATGGGTACCCCCTCTTGCGCGTAGCTGTCGACAAATTTCTTGAAGTACAGCGCATAGGCCCTAAGGTTAACGGGTTCATGTCGTAGTCGACCACCGCAATAGACTTGCGGCTCCTTCATCCAGGTTGGCGGACTCCAAGGTGATGCGAACAAAGTCATACTAGGGCAACGAACCAGCGCCGCTTTTATGTAGGGGATTAGACAATCCTTGTCACGGGAAATGTCGAATTGTTCCATGGCATAGTCGCCCGCTGTCTCATTAAGGCTATACCAGGACAATGCGTAATCACTAGCTCCCATGGGCACCCTGCCGATGTTGAAGCGGCACTCCCCATCAGGGGAAAACAAACGATCGAACAATCGTTCTTTTTCAAAGGGATCGACAATAGAAAGCGCACTCCAGCCCAATTCGTTGAAACACCCCCCGAAACCCTCAACGCTCCGTCCGCGCTCAGCGGTCACGGTTAAATTCGCTTGTTGGTCACACGGATGAACGTCACTTGAAATTGCCCAAGTTTTCTCTGGGGTGGTGGTAATCAGCTTGATTTTGACATTATTGTTCATAGCAACCTCTGGGGGCGAAATCAGATTCAGCAGATCTAACTCCTAATGTAGAGGCATCCTTTATGGAAAAATGTAACTATTACTCGTGAAAAATATAAGAAAATGATCCTCTCGCCCTGCGTGGATGCGCTGACTCCTGTCGTCGCAAAAATTTCTCGCCAGCAATTCTCCTCTGCCTCTCACGGGGGCCAGATCAGACCATACCGAAGCTTATCGTTCTACGTTGCTGGATCGGCTGACACACCATCGTCGAAACGGGCACGATTCTACCGCCTGCAACACAGCAGCTTGATCGCCCAGCCCAAGATTGTCCTAACACCCGGCACTCACTTCGCTGTCGAGTAGCCTGAGAGGCTGCCGCTCTGGTAGAGCTTGCGCCACTGAAACAGTTGGTTGGCATTGATACCGTTCTGCCGAGCCACCACCGAGACACTTTGTCCTGGTTGAAGGCTCTCGCGAACCATCGCCAGTTTTTGCTCCGGGCTCCAGCGGCGACGCCGCTCCTGGCCCAAAAGCTCCCCACCCTTATCGCTTCTATTAGTCATATACACAGTCGTTTGCCTATCCCTTATGTTAAGGGGGAAACGGTGTCCTGTCTTTCAGGGGGCTCGTCCACCGCGATTCCTATACACGGTTAGAAATCCTGCATAGGTTCGTAGGAAATCTTTTAGCTTAATTGAGGGTATGAGGTTTTTTTGCTGGTTCAGCACCGCACGCACCAGCGCCGTCATGGTGACCTCCAAAGGTGCGGCAGCGGTTTCCGGTGGCAGCTTCGTCGTGCTCGCCGCCACGGTGACAGCATTTGGTGTACGACCATTGGAAGGCCTCGCGCTACTGTTTGGCTTATACCGTTTTTATGTCCATGGCAGTTGCCATTGCCATTGCCACCTGGGAGACGGTGGTTGAGCGAAGTGGTTAGAAGGAATCTACGAAACAGTGTGCGAAGCTCGAATACAGCCGAGCATTTGGGCGGAACCCGCAGGCAGCCCTTTAACGGATCTATAGCTGAATTGGAAACGCCAATACCCTCAGGCTGACTATAAATTGATAACAAAAAAGGCCCTGATGGGCCTTTTCTTTTACTCAAATCACAATCACTTGGTCAACCAGGACTCCACAGTGTCGGAGCCGTATTTTGCTTTCCACTCTTTCAGGGTTTTGTGATTGCCACCCTTCGTCTCAACGACTTCGCCGGACTCTGGATTTTTGTATACCTTCACCTGGCGAGGCTTGCGCGTGCTCGATTGAGATTGGGCAGCGGGAGCACGACGACCGGCCTGTGGATCAAGCAGGTTAACGACGTCTTTCAAGCTGTAACCATACTTGGCAAGCAGGGCACGGAGCTTGGTTTCGAATTCGATTTCTTGCTTCAGGCCAGCATCACCCTTTAGGGCTTCGAGCGCCTGTAGCTGTTCGGCCAAGTGTTTTTCGAGCTGGCGAAATTCTGCGAGTTTGGACATGAAAGGTCTCTTTTCAGTAGTTTCCTAGCAGTATATAGCAATAGTGGTTGACTGCACCGGTTATGACTGAAATGGAGGAGGGAAATCATGGCTGACCCATAACTCTGAATATCCAGTTGTAGCTTCCTTTCCGTCGCTCAAGTGCTATGTACTAGACTGGCTGGTTCGATGAGTGTTCAATCGATCTAGGCCTTCCAAGAATGTACCAAGGTCGAGAGCTTTCACTTGGGACTATGGCAATGAGTGTCCACCCCTCTTTCAGCATTTCATTCGCCGCGACCTCACCTTGAACCTCTACCACCTCAGAAACGTCAAGTATCACCATGATGATTTACCCCCTTGCGGCAGCTCCAAGCTATTTTTAGAGCTAAGGCCAACATGCTCGAAAAATGGCAAAGACCAAAACTATTGAGTTAAAAAATGTTAATTGGGTAACTCACGATAACTCGATTCTCGTCATAGTCAGTTGAGTTGAAATCGCGGCGAACGCTTGAGTTTCGCCACCGCACCGAAAGGTCGCGTAGCGAGCCACTCTGCATCACGTATGCCAGCTCTGTTTCCCGAACCCATTCGCTGCCGTTGTCCACCCTGCCGATCTTCACGTTGTCCCCGTGAACATATCGGGTCATTAGGGTTAGCCCTGGCACGCCATAACCAGCAAAGTTCAGGTCGTATTTTATCTGCCAAGATTTTTCTTTGGGATTATCGAACGCAATGTTATAGGTGTTGTTCGCCAAATAAATCCCACCGGTTCCTGCGATCCTCATCCACCCGGTCGCGCCGCTCACGTCCTGCAAACCCACGCTGAAGGTGTGCTGATAAACCGTGAGTCCGATCAACGCGGAAACAGTCTTGTTGTCTAGGCGCCCAGCTTTGGCGCTGCCATCATCCTTACCCCAGAAGTAGGCAAGGGTTGTATTTAACGAAAGCCCTTGACCCATTTCCCAGCGATTCACCAGACCTACATATTGTTGCTGATAAATATCCTTCAGTTGGCCTGAAGATAGGCGGATCGTTGTTTTCTGAGCGGGAAGCTGATAATCGGCACCCAGGAATCGGAATGCATCGGTCTGGGCGCTCCCGAACGACAAATCCTCCATGGAGGAATCGTTTCTCAGACTGGTGCTGGTAAATTCGCCACCATAGACAATCAGATTCCTAACCTCTTTGGAGGTTATCTGTGCGCCCCTAAAGGTTTGTGGTAGTGCTCTGAAGTCATCGGCATTGACAAGCGGTAAACTGGGCATCCACTCACCAGCCTTTAGCTCTGTCGCCGAATATTTGGCTTTAATGGCAACTCCCAACCGACCAAAGCTGTCAGCTGGTTCGCCATCATCATCCTTAGGAAGTAAGAGTGCACCATAGTGCCCTGCGCCGCCGTCAAGCTTAACGGCGTACTTGCCCAGAACATCAAAACCAAATCCTATGGTGCCCTGCGTGAAACCCGAGCGCAGGTCGAATATGAATCCCTGTGTCCATTCTCGAGCATAGTTCTGTGGAGCACCGGGAGAGGTAAAATTGCGCTCAAAGTAGAAATTTCGAGCGTTCAGCGTGGCTTTAGAATCTTCAATGAATCCCTGCCCGTATACCTGCGCCATCGTAAGGGCGGAGGACAGTACAATAAACTGCATGCTGTGGCGGAGTTTCAATTTCAAGTTTTATTCCCCTTATTGTTTTTATTGAAGGGCACATGCGGTCTGTTACTGCCAGATAGGCACACATTCACGCTCTACTGGAGAACGGATCGTCAGTTGCAGAGAGTTATTTGTTCGGAGAAAGCGCTAACAAGGCCCTACTATCGAGTGGGGCCTTGTTTATTTCACAACATTGAATCGGCGGAGCTTAATGAAGAACCGCTGGCTTATTTAGATCAGACCAGCAGAGCGCAGGGCGTCTGCGATTTCGCGATCTGCGCCTTCTGCCAGTGGCAGCAGCGGAGATCGAACTGTGGCGTGATCCAAGATGCCGCGAGCCACTAGGCCGTGTTTGAGGGCAACGGTACCTTCCATGTGGGAGCCACGGTGGTAAACGTTGCGGGTGACTGGCAGCAACTTGTCATGAATAGCACGAGCAGCTGGGTAGTCACGACGCTTACCGGCAGCAATCAGGTCGATCAGCGGTTCAGGGGTCAGGCCACCGTAACCTACCAGAGCACCGTCGACGTCGAACATGGTATGCAACAGGTACTCGTCGTGACATGTCAGGATTTGCAGATCAGGCACTTCTTTACGGATCACAGGGATCTCGGTGTCCCAACGACGCATGTTACGCACGCCGTTCTTCATTGCAAAAACGCCTGGTTGCTTGGCGATCTCAAGCTGAGTTTCCAGGTCGTAGGTCGCCTTGGTTACGTCCGGGTACTGGAATAGGATCAGCGGGAGACCGCTCTCCTCGTAGATGGCCTTATAGCGATCCTGAGCAGCACCCTTCTGATAACCGAAGCGCAGCCAGCCGTGTGATGGGTAAACGAGCCCGGCGCTGGCACCGTTGTCAACGGCACGCTTGGCTTCTTCGGCAGCTACTTGGGTACCTTCACCGGTGATGCCGGCGATGATTGGAAGACGACCACCGCAAGACTCTTTAAAGGCCTGTATGACGCGACCTTGTTCGGCTTGGGTCAGGAAGGTGCCTTCACCAGCGTGGCCTAGAACCACCAGACCTTTGACGCCGTCGAAGCTACCGAGCCAGGCGCCCAACTTTTGGATGGCATCGTAGTCGACTTCGCCGTCACGAGTGAACGGAGTGATCGGAGCAGGTACCAGGCCTTTGAGATCGATGGTGTTTTTAGTGCTCATTTTGCTTCCTCTTGTTTAGAAAGTTCCGCAACTAACGCGTGCAGTAACGCAAAAAATACTTTGTATTTTTTGGATTGGTAATCAGCTAGTTGTGTTGCTGGCTTGATTGCTAATAAATATTTTCTTTAAGTTTTTCGACTCACGGGGAGAGCTCCTCCAAGATACGACCTTTAGTTTCAATTGCAAACAGAGAAGTTACAACCCCTGTGCAAATTAAGACAATTGCAAATACCGCAAACACATACTGCACACCCGCACCGCTAACAGCAACTCCGACAATCAACGGGCCAGCTGCAGACCCTAATCTAAGCCAGGCACTTCCTACACCTGTACCAAGTGCGCGTAGCCGAGTCGGATATAGCTCTGCTGAATAAAGGTACAGTGAGAATGTCACGGTCTGAACCAAAGCGTATCCCAAACCTGCAAGGGCCAAAATCTGCAGAGGCGTGGTTGCTCCAGCGAAAGTTAGTGCCGCTAACGGAACTGACCCCAAAAACAATGCACCAATATACCAGCGCCGGCGACCGACTTTGTCGATGAGCAAAGCACAAATAACTGCCGCAATTACACCTGCTGCCGAGGTAATGAACCCATACGCCAAACTCGTTTCCAAAGGCAGGTTGAAGTGCTGTCGATACAACGTGGGCAGCCAGGTAATCAGGCCATTTGCGACCATATATGAGCCAAACCACATCACCCAGATAACCAACGATCGCTTGAGATACATGCCTCGGAAGAGCTCTTTCCAACCTTGAGCACTATGAGCGCGCTGGATTTGCGGCACTTCCACCGGTGGCTCGAGTATCTTGCCAGACTTGATCGCGCTATTTTCCAATCTAGTGACGATACGGTCTGCTTCCTCAAAACGCCCCGTCGAAGCCAGCCATCTTGGGGACTCAAACAAAAAGAATCGCAGGGGAATCAGGAGTGATGCTGGGATCAGTCCCATGACGAACATGACCTTCCAGCCATACACCGGGACGAGGAAATATCCAATACCACCGGCCCCGACCAACCCTAGGAGGAACATAACTTCGTAGAGAAGGAAGAATTTGCCCCTTTTCTTTGAACCGATCAGTTCATTGATGTAGGCACTGGCGACGGGTACCTCTCCTCCCGTTCCTATTCCCTGGATGAACCTGAATGCAATCATCATGGCTGCACTAGAAGCGAACAGGCATGCCACGTCCATGGATACGAACAGAAGGATCGTAAAGGTGAGAACCTTCATACGGCCCAGGCGTTCCGCGAGCCAGCCGAAAATCAGGGCACCGAAGAGTTGGCCCAAATAACCAGCAGACAGAATCATGCCAATTTGGGTACCTGTCAGGCCCCATTCCTTGGCCAATACCGGCATCGCATAGGCAATAGCAATGACGGTGTAGCCATCGAAAAACGTTGCCGCACCAATGATGTTTCGAGCCCAAAACACTTGCTTTGTGATGGGAAGGCGCTCAAGCCGCGCGCTTATATTCGCTTGGCTTTTTACCTTATCCGGCAATGCCTCTATCTCTTGCTTCATCAACATGGCACTTCCTTTTCTTATTGTTAGCATTATTGGGGGCGAGCGAAGCCCGCCGTTATAAATCCAGATATATATCGTATTCCTTAAAATAGGCTTTTATTGCCTAGCTAACAACATTCAGCCGACGCAGCCGTTGGCCTCCAATGCTTTTCCAATATCCATGGCTGCTTTGATAGTTATGGCGAGTGCTCTTTCTCGCAACTCTTCCTCAGTGCACCGAACGGAGGGAGCTGCAATACTGATTGCACCAACTGGGTAACCATCAATGTCCAGTACGGGAACTGCGAGAATTCTCAGGCCTTCAGTGAACAAAGACTCTATTAGAACGTAGCCATCCTCACGGATCTGTCCCAAGGCTTCCTCAAGGGAGAAGTTATTGGCGTGCGGTTTCATAATGAATGGCATCAATGGCTCTAATTGAGTAATTCTCTCTACTTCAGCTTTAGGGAGAAACGCCAATATGGAACGTCCCACAGCTGTTTGAGCTGCCGGGACAGTGGTGCCAACTCTGATATCAACACCCAGTCGAGTAATGCCGGCGCGAACGCGTTCGAGGTAGAGCACGTCGGCTCCTTGAAGAACCGCAAAACTCGCGGCTTCATTAGTCTCGCTTACAAGACCTCGGAGAATCGGCCGGACGATACTGCGCAGGTCTGTCCTGGCAATAGCGTGGAAGCCCAGGTCAAGGACTTTGAGCGTGAGGGCAAATCGTCTACTTTCTGGGATCCGGGAGACATACCCTAGGTCGACAAGCGTGTTGAGCATCCTGAAGGTGGTGCCTGGATCAAGATCCGCCGCCGTGGCAATTTGGCTGAGGGTCAGCTCCTCATTGTCGGCAGAGAACGATTCCAACACCCTGAAGCCCTTAGCCAATGACTGCACCGTGCTACGTGCTTTTTTGTCATCCAGCTCAGGGGGCGAGGTAGATCCAGCAGCGTCTTGCTTAAAAATATTGCTCATTTCGTCGCACCTTTCTTATTTTTCGGATTGCGAAATATTTTTCCTTCATTTAGAATATCATTTAGTGTCCGTGAGACCTATTCTATTTTGAGCTACCTTGATATTTTTTAATTCTATTCAGGAATAAAAACTGGTCAGCTCGCAGACTTCTACTCCTATCCCTAGCCTTGATCGATTACCGATTCGATTCCCCGCCCGAATAAAAATACAAATTAATCAAGTACTTAAAAGTTTTATCCTTTGAAGTACCGCCATCACCCCACTGGCCTGAGTTACGTACCGCTCCGGGCTTAATTTTCATGAGAAATCTCGGTTAACGCTGGCGTTTAACCTGCGTTCTCAGAAATAAGGATGATGTCGGAGCTTCGCTTGCACAGACGCTCGCACACCGGCTCGCCTTTAACTGCAGCGTGCTCAGCAGTGATCGATTGATCCACCACTGCCGTGTCACCATCGAATATCCCGGCACCTTCCATGGTGTGGCCTTCAATGCGCACTGACTATGTAGCGCTCGGATATCCAGAAGTTCGTCGATGACAATGTGCCACTCAAGGTGATCCGCAACCGGCGATGGGAATCCCGCAGGGACTTTGAACGAGTAAAACGGGAGCTGGACTTCCCCTGCAGCAAGTGGGCCCAGGATGGTGAAGCTCATGAAGGGTGCCTTACCCTAAACTTTATATACATACGGTTAACGTCGAAGTCTGCTTGCGGTCAATCTCAAGCCAGGAAAATTACGACCGAAGGATTTACCAGGAGAAAAATCTGCAGGTTGGCCAGGAGGTCATGAGGGTTGAGCCCCAAGCGCTTTTCGCTGTGCCGTCGACATTGCTGCAAGTCGCCTCTTCGCGTAAGCGGCTAGGTGTTTTTCAGGACGCCTTTGTCTACTCTTATGACCGCGACTGAACGGGAGACAACGCCATGCAGACTCAGGACGAAATTCATTTGGAGCAGGAGCAGGCCAAGGCACTGAGGAGGATGCAGTGCGAGCAATGGCTGGCAGAGAATAGCGAAGCCGTAAATGCCTACAACGAAGAAGTGGAGGCCCACGGCGTGTTCAGCGACAGCGTACGGAGCTTTTGATGGCTCGGTTCCCACGTGTAGGCATAACGAGATTGCGACAGCAGGCAAGCAGGGAAATCGAATGCAGGTCACTTCTTCGCGTAAGCGGCTATCTCAAGCTTTCAAAACTCGATAATCAGATCAGGAACAAATCCGGTGTGCTCTCCTGGATAGCCGCGCGGATTTGAAACCAAACGGCATCCATTTTTGGTGAATCTTGCTGCTACGTGGGTGTGCCCGTACACCCAAAGATCAGCCTTTCCCAGGAGATCCGACCAATCATTCGCATAGGCAGCCGCCAGGTGACCTGCATGTTCTTCAGAGAGATAGTCTGCCACTGGCGCGTGATGGGTGATCACGACCGTTTTGCCATCGAATGGCATGTCTAATGCCTGAGCCAACCATTTGTAGGCCGTCTTTGATTTGGCAATCAGATCAACAGGCCGCAAGCGGCGATAACTTATGTCTGCTCTGATCACGCGAAAATCGTTCATCCATTCAGCAGCTATGCGGGTCGCGGCCTGGACGTCCCCAGTCGAGGTGTAATCCGTCCAACCTGTGGTAACTAGGAAACGAACCTGATCCAGAATCAGAGTCTGATTTTCTAATACATGCACATGCGGCAATGCCGCCTCTTTCATCTTGCGTAACGTGTGATCGATGTGACCACCGTAGTACTCGTGATTTCCGCACACGTAGACCACTGGGCACTGGAACACTTCATTCGCCCATTTCACTCCTCGCGATTTCAGATCGATGTCACCTGCGAGAATGACGACGTCAGCATCGCTGGTGGCGGGTTCGAACCTGGAGAGCTCATTGTGCAAGTCGGAATAGATTTGGAGCTTCATGAAAGACTCAGCGTCATACCGTGGGTAGATGGGTCAAAGATCATCAGATTTGCAAGCACCAATGAAATCGCCTCTTCGCGCAAGCGCCTAGTTTTTCTGCTTTATAAACCTTCAAAAGGGACGAACTGATGATCTACTGGAACCCCGTCGGCGGAGCGTGAGGTGTACTCCTCGCTGAGCCAAGGAAGGATCTGAAGCTAGCCCGCCCTTCCGCTCTCATGAAGGACGCGATTAAGTATCGCGAATTCATGGTAGTCAACACCCAAAACCTCCCCTCCTTTTTTGCATAGCGAATGCTGGATGTGCGCATCAAATGTCCGTCAGCGAAACGGCCAAAAGGATCAATTTTTGTATGGCCAAAAACGATACCAACCGCCACGCCATTTGACACGAACACATCGCTCAAGCATGCAGTAATGGGCGCGTCATAGACGTATTCACTTGCACGAACGATTCGGCGCAGCTGGAAATCCGTGAGACGCTTTGAAAGAAGCTCGACTTCGTGTATGCCGCTCATTGATTTTCTCCGATCAGTTTTCACCATTGATGGATTACAAACGTCAGTAGATCTTGCAGACGTCTGTTAGTAACGAAGGATCAAAATTATCGGCATGTACGTCCGTATAAATTTGTCCACCTGCCACCTCAATGACTGAGACAGCATCACCTAGTTGGTCATACCCAATGGCCAGGCTAACCAGCTTTTCCATCTTCCAGCTATCCCACTTATTCATCCATGCGGGAGTCATCACCTGAAGCTCGGTGACCACAAGCGAGGAATCTGCCTGGTTAAGAATCTCCTTCAAGCATTTTATGTCGCTCGTCATCTGAATAAACGACCACGTCCGACCTTCCTGGCTATGTTCTAAGCAAACGTGAAAACAATGCAGATCCAGTAATCGCCCAACCACGTGCCAGTTGCTATACCCCTCACCGAACATACCGGGGATACCGGCAAGAGCGCTGTCGTGTGTCCGAAACATCTTTAACAACTCCCTAGATTTACTGCTTCTAACAATCAAAAAATGGACATGATCGTGCTGAAACTCGCGGACTTCTCGTACCCTGCCCCTGCGAGAACATAGACGGTATTCCTGGTTTCGAAGAGAAAGCCCTCTTCAAAGGAAGTGGCGAAGGTGGTACGTACCCAATCGCCGGTGTCGAAGCGCCTCTCACTGTCAAAGCGTACGTTGCGTGCAAAAACAATTAGAGGCATCTGGCCGGCTGCCTGGATTTTGGTGAACTCATCTTCTGTGACGTCGATTTTGAAAATTGTCCAGTCTTCCACTAAGCAATACGGCTTACCTGGATAGAGAGCTTGGACAAGGCCGATGAGGATCTCGTCTGAGTCCATGGGCCCATGGCGGCGTTCGCCCGAGCCGCTGAATAACTCGTCAGCGCCTTCGCTTTCATCTGTGTTCAATTCAACAACCTCCGTCAATACATCTGATATGTTGGGCGTGCACCCTGCCTAAGAATGACCACCACCTACCCCACTGCGCCTTAGCCTGAGCGGGAACTCCCTGTCCCAGCGATCCAAAGCCTCGACAGTTCCGATAATACCACTAAACGAGGTTTATCGGAACTAGCCGCGTATGGCTCTATCCTCGTTTTTCAGGACGGATCATGTCGCTCAAGAAAGAGATTGCAGGCGCGATCAGGGCTATCCGCGCAATGAGAGGCTTGGATTACGGTGACCTGGCGGAGGTCAGCGTTAAGGCCAACATCGGGAAATTGGAACAAGGCAACAGCAGCATTACGTTGGAGAAGCTCATTGAGCTGTCCGAAGCGCTGCAATTTGACTCTGTTGCGCTGCTAGCGATTTGTATGGCCGTAAACAAGGACGAGCCCTACGCGCTCACGCTCAGCCGTGCGCGGGATCAGTTGGACGCATTCCAAGCAGAAGGAGGACTTGAGCTTTTACGTAGTCAGCTTGTTGGCAAAGAATTGGTGAAACGCCCCAAAGGAAAGCCTGGGAACATGAAAAATGCGGAGGCTGTCAGAGAGCTGCAGACTGCAGGATTGAGCCAGGCGGAGGTGGTGGAAAAGCTGGGGTTGGCGAAATCGACCGTTCATCGCTACTGGCATTCATAAAGGTGGTATTCACTAGATTGTGAATTTCGTCGGTTCATTTTTTTACCGCCTTAGCGCGTAGCTCGGGAAGTATCGGGCGGCGACTCTTTGCCTATGGTGGTTAATGATGGTGACGCAGGCTGGTATGAGTTCGAAGGCTGAAGTGGTTGAGGGTGTTGGTTTTTACATATGTGAGGAGCAAGATTGAGGGGATCAAGTCAGGGAGTCTTGAAACATGAGTCGCGATGCAGGTCGAGGTCTCTCAATACCATCGCTTTCAAGATGAATGGATCGATACCGTCTGTCGGATTCCAGCAAGCGTGGGACAAGATGAAAATGTCAACGTTGACACGATTTTTGCTCTGAAATTCGACGTGAGAATACCTTACAAGTTATTGATTTTATTAGAATTTTTCATAGACTCTTGAGTCGTGTCAATGAAATGTCATTCCGTATAAGTATATCAATGGTGACCGCAGCAACTTCAGTTTCGGCTGGCTGCCGGAGCAATCGGGGCAATACGGTTCGTGCCTGACCCAAGTCGATTTCAAGGCGAAAAAGGTCATGCCCCGCCCTTCCATCCGCGGCATGATCGCCCGGACCTATTTCTACATGAGCAAGCAATATGGTTTGCGCCTGTCGAAACAGGACCAGCAGCTGTACAAGGCCTGGGACAAGACCTACCCGGTGCAAGCCTGGGAACGCCAACGCAACCAGAGCGTCGCGTGCGTCATGGGGCGCGGCAACGAATTTGTCGGCCCGGTGGACATGAAAGCCTGCGGCTGAATACTCGCCGAACAAAACAAAGGCCCGGGGCTTCACACCCCGGGCCTTTGTCTTTCAGCCACCCACTTCAGCCTTTACTGAACCGTCGGGCGCTCCAGCACCAGCACTTCAATGTTCCGCTTTTTCGCCTTGATCAGCGCGGCGTTCACCTGCGCCTGCTTGGCCTCGGCTTCTTCCCTGGAGCTGTACGGCCCCATCAGAATCCGAGTCTTGCCGTTTTCCCTGATCACGTTGGACATGAAGCTGTGTTCGATCAGCCAGCCGCTGAGATCGCTGACGGCCTGAGGTGTTTCACCCCGCACTTCGAGGTCCCACTGTGGCCCCGATACCTGCGCCGCTGTTGCCGCCGCTGCAGGCTGCGGTTTTTGCGCTTCTTCGCGCTTGCCCTCACCGCATCCCGCCAGCGCCAATACCGCGATTGCCAAGACCATTTTGCGCACAGCGTTTCCCTCTGAATGCTTAAAGCGGGGGATTTTAGCATTCATGAATACTTCGCGAGTGCCGCAAAATGGACTCAAAACAACGAGAATGATAGTGGCGGCCTCTGTATAGTTACGCCTTGGGAATTAATGCTGCATCTGCGCGTCAGAAAGAGGCACCCAAACTGTGAGACTTCGCACTAATCTATACATAACACCGACCTCTGCACTGTCCGAATCAGGTGCCCCACAAAGCAATCAAGGAGAAGACCATGCTGATACTCACCCGCAAAGTCGGTGAAAGCATAAACATTGGTGATGACATTACGATCACCATCCTGGGCGTAAGCGGCCAGCAAGTCCGGATTGGCATCAACGCGCCCAAAGACGTCGCAGTGCACCGCGAAGAGATTTATCAGCGCATTCAGGCCGGCCTCACCGCCCCGGAAAAGCCACAAACCTGAATCCTGTCGCAGTCAGTAGCCAGCCCGTACGCCCCGCAACGACGGCTGGCTAAGATGCAAGCGCAACATCGCCTGCGCTTTAACCGAACCCCCTTGATCAGCCGAAAGCGATACTGCGCGCCATGCCGGTGGCCGCCACCATCATCAGCAACATCAGCACAGCTTCGATATGACTGATTCGTGCAAACAGCGTCGCACGCCAGGTATCGATAGCAGCGCCACGCGACCGTGCAACCCGCCATTTGATCAACGCCACCATCGGCGCAATTTCCAGTAACAGGATGAGCACGAACAACGTCATCTTGAGGTGGAACAACGGCTGGTGCAGGTAGTAATCCGTACCTTTTTCGAAGCCGCCAAAGGCCCGCATGCCGCCGGTAACCAGCAGCACAACCGCAGAAATGCCCCATAGGTTGTCTGCCATCAACACACTGCGAGCCTCTCCCGTGCCGATCGCCAGGCGCCGAAAAGCCGTGCCACGCGTCAGGACAGCCCAGAATCCAAGCGCAAACGCCAAAAGATGAACCGCTGCAAGCAACCAGTGAGTCAGCATCGGGAAACTCCTGTAAGGACCAAGTCGAATCAGCCTGTCAGTAGTAGCTCATCAATCAATGGATTGCACCTGCCGGACAACCTGCATTTTGTATCAAGGCCTCACCCGCACATTCGCTGCAAGCCCCGTAAAACGTGATGTTACACACCGACTAGACTCAAACATTCCAGTGTTGAGCCCCCGCAGGTACGCTCCCCAACGGCAGTCATTCCCACCAAATTGACCTTGAGTGCACAACATCATGTGTGAATCATGTGATTCAAACGCCGCAGCAAAAACCAATGAGCGCCGTCGCTTTCTTCGCCTTGCCGGATTAGGGGCAGGCGCCCTGTTATTGGCCGGCGCCCTGCCGAGCCGAATGATGGAAGCAGCCGAGAAAACCGCCGCGCCGCCAAAACCCAAAAACGTCATCAGCCCGGATGAGGCACTGAAAAGGTTGATGGAGGGCAACCAACGCTATGTCAGCGGAAACTCGGAAACCCACGACTTCAAGGATGAACGAGAAGCACTGGTTACCGGCCAGAACCCTTTTGTGGCGGTGCTGAGCTGCTCTGACTCGCGCATTGCACCGGAATACGCTTTCGATACCGCCCGGGGCGACCTTTTCGCCGTACGCCTGGCGGGCAACTTCGTCACGGACGAAGGCCTGGCAAGCCTTGAGTACGGCGTGGCCGTGCTCGGCGCCCCGCTCATCCTGGTACTGGGCCATGAGCGCTGCGGTGCCATCGAGGCCGGCGTGAAAGCCGTCAAGGATCACACGGTGTTCCCCGGGAAGATCCCTGCACTGACGGATGCACTCAAATCCGCTATCGAGCAGGCAGGCAGTCATCCAGGTGACCTGGTTGAAAACGCGACCGTACAAAACATCAAGAACTCGATCGAGCGCCTCAAGCAAGCCACTCCCTTACTGTCTGACGCGCTCGGCAAGGGCCAGTTGAAAATAGTGGGGGGCATTTATCGCCTGGCCACAGGCAAGGTCGAGCTGATTGCCTGAATCAATCAGCTACGGTGCCACTGCGCAGATGTGAAGAGCCCAGCGCGAAGGCTGGGCTCTGGTTATTTCCTGCAGTCCATCATCTTGTCCGCGAGCGCCCTGGCCCTTTCAATCAACAGATTCTGCCGGTCTTCATGCGTGGCCCCGCCTACGACGGGTGCCGTCAGGTTGCTTTCGGCAATCAACGCGGCGCAGAAATATTGATCCCACACAGCCTTGTGATCGGATGCCTGTCTGTTCACTTGGTCGGAGATCATAAACGACTCCTTCAGATGAGGTAACACTGCTTATCTTACGCCTGAGGCCCCTGTCGCGCCCGTAGCGTTACAGGATCCAGCGCAGCAGGACATGGCTGGCAATCCATGGCGACGCCTCGACCACCGTCCACTGAAGAAAGAGGCAAATGGACAGGTAAGCCGCAAAGAACTTGATCATTGTCCGCCTCCTCATCACTCCCTCCCGCCTCGATGCAGCTATGCCCGGTTGCCTGTCTTGCTTTGATGCAATTGGCTGCTGGCAGTTCAACCCGAGACGAACTGATTTTCATTCGGCTCGCGTCAACGCCGCCTTCAAATAGTAATATTTCTCAAGTGAGAATGAATGGCGAGGATGCCAGAGTCAATGAGGGAACGTTACGAGATCCATTTTGTGGCCAGTGGATCCAAGGAAGTCTCAACAAGGATGCGATTGAAAAAGCGGCAAGTCAGGAGATCAGCAACGTTCGATGGAACAAGGCCAGCCATACCATTGCCTGGAGCGAGCGAGCCAAGCTGAACAGGAATCTGGTGGGTTTGAAATACATTCAATAAGGCGGGGCTGCGCAACGCGTCGATTGGCGCTTGATTACAGGCTTTGCATAGGCTTTTTAAATCGCAAACAACAAAAAAGGGCCCACCTTTCGGTGAGCCCTTCCAGACCGCCCAGCAGAGCGGATTTTGTTTGGTAGGCGCGATTGGACTCGAACCAACGACCCCCACCATGTCAAGGTGGTGCTCTAACCAACTGAGCTACGTGCCTGCTGTGAGGCGGCATTCTACGGAATTCCGGGAGGGTGTCAACACCTTTTTTCGCGCTAACCCTATGAATATGCAAAATATTTAATTTCGCTGCGGCAAAGAAGATTTTCCGGTGGCTGGCGGCGGTTTTTCAACTCGGGTAGGATCGACGCATTCGTTAAATTTATTAAACAGAGGCTGCAGGATGGCGAACACCCCTTACCCAGAGTCCTATTACGCCGCATCGGCCAATGTGGTGCCGCCGCGTCCGTCGTTGCAGGGTGAGGTCGAGACGGATGTGTGCGTGATCGGCGCCGGTTATACCGGGTTGTCCTCGGCGCTATTCCTGCTGGAGCACGGCTTTCGGGTGACGGTGCTGGAGGCGGCCAGGGTCGGTTTCGGTGCGTCGGGGCGCAATGGTGGGCAAATCGTCAACAGCTACAGCCGCGATATCGATGTGATCGAGCGCAGTGTCGGTCCGCGTCAGGCTCAGTTGCTGGGGCAGATGGCGTTCGAGGGCGGGCGGATCATTCGTGATCGGGTGGCCAGGTACAACATCCAGTGCGACTTGAAGGACGGCGGCGTATTTGCCGCCATCACTGACAAGCAGATGGGTCATCTGGAAGCGCAGAAGCGTTTGTGGGAGCGTTTCGGGCATACGCAGCTGGAGTTGCTGGATCAGCGCCGCATCCGCGAGGTGGTGGCTTGCGATCAATATATCGGTGGCATGCTCGACATGAGTGGCGGGCATATCCATCCGCTCAACCTGGCGCTGGGCGAAGCGGCGGCCGTGGAGTCACTGGGCGGCACTATTCATGAGCAGTCGCCGGCGGTGCGCATCGAGCGCGGTGCCAACCCGGTCGTGCACACGCCTCAGGGCAAGGTCAGGGCCAAGTTCATCATCGTGGCGGGCAACGCCTACCTGGGTAACCTGGTGCCGGAGCTGGCGGCCAAATCGATGCCTTGCGGCACGCAGGTGATCACCACGGAGCCCTTGGGCGATGAGTTGGCGAAAAGCCTGCTGCCCCAGGACTATTGCGTCGAAGACTGCAATTACCTGCTCGACTACTACCGCCTGAGCGGCGACAAACGTCTGATTTTCGGCGGCGGCGTGGTGTATGGCGCACGGGACCCGGCGAACATCGAAGCGATCATTCGGCCGAAGATGCTCAAGGCTTTCCCACAGCTCAAGGATGTGAAGATCGACTACGCCTGGACCGGAAATTTCCTGCTGACCCTGTCGCGCCTGCCTCAGGTCGGGCGACTGGGCGACAACATCTATTACTCCCAAGGTTGCAGCGGCCACGGCGTCACCTACACGCACCTGGCGGGCAAGGTCCTGGCCGAGGCATTGCGTGGTCAGGCCGAACGTTTCGACGCTTTTGCCGACCTGCCCCACTACCCGTTCCCGGGTGGCCAACTGCTGCGTACACCCTTTGCTGCAGTTGGCGCGTGGTACTACGGATTGCGCGACAGACTCGGGTTCTGATGCAACAAAAAATGCCCGTGATACGGGCATTTTTTTGTCTGTTCGAAAAGCTGTCAGCCGGCGATGGCGCGGTCCGCCGACAGCTTGCCGGCTCCTTCAATCAGCACCGCGATGCTGCCACCGAGCAACGCCAGGGCGAATTCATAGCCGTTGTTCGCCATGAACAGGCCATTGCTGATATGCACGGTAAAAATCGCCACCAGTGAAAGGAAGGTCAGGCCCAGCGCCGCCGGACGTACCAGCAAGCCGATGATCAAAGCCAGGCCGCCGAAGAACTCGGTGCCGCCCGCCAGCGTCGCCATCAGGTAGCCCGGCGCCAGGCCGATGCTTTCCATGTACTGCGCGGTGCCCGCCAGGCCATAGCCACCGAATGCGCCGAAGAGTTTCTGTGCGCCGTGGGCAGCGAAGATGATGCCGACGAAAATCCGCAAAACGGTCAGGCCGTAGCCAGCGCGGGTAAACAATACCTTGTTGATCAGTGTGCTCATGCTGTGACATCCCTTGAGAGTGTGTGTTGGTTGGCCGCTATATTAATCAGTAAATCTCATGTTAAAAGCGCAAAGAATCCGCCATAACAATCAGTTTATTCGATCATTTACGCAGGGCAACTTTCTGCCCCTGGGGCTCCAACGACTCCCGCTCCCGATCGAACGCCAGGTAATACTTGTTCACGCTATTAACATAGCTGACAGGTCCCATTCCCACCTGCTCCATGGCGATGCGCTCGACCTGGAAAAACCACTGGTTGGGGTTCAACCCCCGTCGACGGGCCTCTGCGCGCATGCCTTGCACCCGCTCCGGCCCGATGTTGTAGGCCGCCAGCACAAAGGCCATGCGCTCGCGTTCGTTGAGCTTGGGGCTGGCAAAGAACTTGCGGCGAATCATCGCCAGGTACTTGGCCCCGGCCTGCACATTGGCATCCAGTTCGTGAATGTTGCTCACACCGACACGCTGGGCCGCTGACGGCGTGATCTGCATCAGCCCGGTCGGTGCACCGCCACTGCGTGCGGCGGGTTGCAGGCCGGATTCCTTGAACGCCAGCGCCGCCAGGTTGAGCCAGTCCATGTCCTGGGCGGTTGCATGTTTTTGCAGCACCGGCCGCAGCTTTTCCAGGCGCTGGCGGTCAGCCTTGGCCAACGGATAGTGGACCTGGTAAAGGCGCCTGTAGATGCGCAGAAACGCTACGTCCTGGTCCGACGGCTTTTTATAGCCCGCCAGGAAACGATCGATGCTGGCCCTCAGCATCGACGCGTCGCGGCGCACGAACCAGAACTCTTCGCCTGGCTCGCTGATCAGCACCTGGCGATCGATACGTAATTTCGGCAGGATCTTGCCCCAGCGTTCGGCAATCGGCTGCTCGACAATGGTCAGATGAAAGATCCCGCCCTGGACCATTTCCAGCACGTCCTCGACCGCCAGGCTCGGGTCGACCCACTCGATCTTGACCGGCGGCAATTTATGCAGCGCCAGCTTCTGGTTGATCTGGCTGATGGCGTCACCGGCGGCGCTGCCGTTGGGCAGCGCCAGGGTTTTTCCCGACAGTTGTTCGAGACGGGTATAGCGACGTTCACCCTTGATCCCCACCAGCACCAGCGGGATGTCACTGGCGACCGGTTCACTGCTGCTGACGGCGAAGCCCGGCTGCAGGTCGAGCAGCTCGCCGGGGGCCACCAGGTCGCCCTCCCCACGCTGCAACGCACCGAGCAATTGATCCTTGGCTTTGGGAATGATCTTGAGGGTGATTTCCTGGCCATCCCGCGCGTGGCCATTGAGGTATTGCTCGAAAGCGCGCAGGCGATGGTATTCGACACCGATGGCCTGGCCCTGGACTTCGCCAGAGCTGTTACGGCTCTGGTTGACCAGCACGCGCAGCACACGACTGCTGCGGATGTCCGTGAGGTCACGGACCTTGGCGGCCGGCACGGCTTGCAGCGGCCCGGGCAGCCGCGCAACCGCCGACATCGGCAGCAGCAGCGAGCAACACAGCAGTAGCAAAACCGAGGGACGAATCATCCACTCTCCGCAAAGAATTCAGTTCAACCACATGAATGATTTCATGCAATCAAGCGTCAGAAATAAAGCGCCTGAAGACGCTGGCAATGCGCGAAAGACTGGCACAATGATGGCATCGCCACCACCCAGACTTGTTCGCGACATTAAGAGACCGCCATAACCCGTTGTAGTTCTTGGCTTTTCTGATAAATCCAGAGCTCTGGTATGCTTTGCGGCCCTGGTCCGAGGTAGCACCATGCAACTCATCGATATCGGCGTCAACCTGACCAACCCCAGTTTCGCCGACAAGCACCAGGCCGTACTGGACCGCGCCTACGCCGCGGGGGTCTGCCAATTGGTGCTCACCGGCACCAATGTCGAGGGCAGCGAACAGGCGCTGGAGCTGTGCCGGCAACTGGACGAAACAGGTCAAAAGCTGTTCGCCACCGCCGGTATTCATCCCCACGCGGCCAGCGACTGGAATGCCGACAGCGCCCGTCGCCTGCGCAGCCTGCTGAGGGAACCGAACATCGTGGCGGTCGGTGAATGCGGCCTGGATTTCAACCGCGATTTTTCACCGCGTCCGCAGCAAGAGAAAGTCCTCGAAGAACACCTGGCGCTGGCGGTCGAACTGCAAATGCCGGTGTTTCTGCACGAACGCGATGCCAGCCAGCGTCTGCTGGAAATCCTGCGTGACTATCGCGATCAGTTGCCGGCCGCCGTGGTGCACTGCTTCACCGGCGAACAGAAAGCGCTGTTCAGTTACCTGGACCTGGATTTACACATCGGCATCACCGGCTGGATTTGCGATGAGCGCCGTGGCACGCATTTGCATCCCTTGGTCAAGGAGATCCCGCGCGGGCGGTTGATGCTGGAGAGCGATGCGCCGTATCTGTTGCCGCGCAGCCTTCGCCCCAAACCGAAAAACGGTCGCAACGAGCCGGCGTATCTGACGGAAGTCTTGCGTGAGGTGGCCTTGCACCGCGGCGAAAGCCAGGAAGACCTGGCCGCCCACAGTACGGCTTGCGCGCGGGCGTTCTACGGGCTACCCAGCGTGGATTGACCCGTTGAGTGAGCGCGGGCCCGGATTGGGCCCGCGCTGCCGTCTTAATGACTGCTGCGCAACATTTCCTTGGGCACGTACTTGCCGATCTCGAACTTGCCGATGGCCGCGCGGTGCACTTCATCCGGACCGTCCGCCAGGCGCAGGGTGCGCTGCATGGCATACATGTAGGCCAGCGGGAAATCGTTGGACACCCCTGCCCCGCCATGGATCTGGATCGCCCGGTCGATCACGCGCAAGGCCACGTTCGGGGCCACCACCTTGATCTGCGCGATTTCACTCTTCGCCACTTTGTTGCCGACGGTGTCCATCATGTACGCCGCCTTGAGTGTCAGCAGGCGGGCCATGTCGATCTCCATCCGCGAATCGGCGATCTTGTCGATGTTGCCGCCCAGGCGTGCCAGGGGTTTGCCGAACGCCGTACGGTTCACCGAGCGCTTGCACATCAGTTCCAGCGCACGCTCAGCCATGCCGATCGAACGCATGCAGTGGTGAATCCGCCCCGGTCCAAGACGACCTTGAGCGATTTCGAAGCCGCGTCCTTCGCCCAACAGGACGTTTTCATACGGCACCCGGACATTTTCAAACAATACTTCGGCGTGGCCGTGGGGGGCGTCGTCATAGCCGAACACGGGCAACGGACGCAGGATTTTCACCCCGGGGGTGTCCACCGGCACCAGGATCATCGAGTGCTGCGCATGGCGCGGTGCGTCAGGGTTGCTCAGGCCCATGAAGATGAGGATCTTGCAGCGCGGATCGCAAGCACCGGAGGTCCACCATTTCTTGCCGTTGATCACCCACTCGTCACCGTCACGCACGGCACGGGCGGCCATGTTGGTGGCGTCGGAGGACGCGACGTCCGGTTCGGTCATGGCGAAAGCCGAGCGGATCTCGCCGCGCAGCAAGGGTTCGAGCCAGCGTTGTTTCTGTTCTTCGTTGGCGTAGCGCACCAGCACTTCCATGTTGCCGGTGTCCGGTGCCGAGCAGTTGAACGGCTCGGGCCCCAGCAGCGAACGCCCCATGATTTCCGCCAGCGGAGCGTATTCGAGGTTGGTCAGGCCGGCGCCGAGTTCGGACTCAGGCAGAAACAAATTCCACAGGCCTTCTGCCTTGGCCTTGAGCTTGAGCTCTTCCATGATCGCCGTCGGCTGCCAGCGGTCGCCCTCGGCGACCTGGCGCTCGAAGACCGCTTCGGCGGGATAGACGTAGGTGTCCATGAACGCGGTCACGCGCTCACGCAGTTCTTGCACCTTGGGCGAATAAGCGAAATCCATGGCCAGCTCTACCTTTTCAACGGGTTTCAGAGGAGTTGTTCGTTCATGCAATCGATGCTAGAACAGCCATGAAAATTTACCTAGCCTATTCTCGGCGTGTATAAACATTCATCACCGATATATGATCGACTGATCGAGCCCACCTAAAACAAGAGTGCAGCGCAATGAATCTGAGCAAGGTCGACCTCAACCTTTTCATCGTCTTTGACGCGATCTACACCGAGGCCAACCTGACCCGCGCCGGGCAGATTGTCGGGATTACCCAACCTGCGGTGTCCAACGCGCTGGCCCGATTGCGCGAGACGTTCAACGACCCGCTGTTCGTACGCACCGCCCAGGGCATGGTGCCTACGCCCATGGCGCAGAACATTATCGGCCCGGTGCGCAACGCGCTTTCGTTGCTGCGCGTGTCGGTGCAGGAAAGCCGCATCTTCAATCCCTTGCAGGCGGTCAAGACCTACCGCATCAGCATGACCGACCTCACTGAAGCTGTGATCCTGCCGCCGCTGTTCCAGCGCCTGCGCCGCCTGGCGCCGACCGTGATCATCGAAAGCTTCCTGTCCAAGCGTCGCGAGACCACCAAGGAACTCGCCGCCGGCCGACTCGACTTCGCCGTCGACGCCCCACTCAACACCGACCCGCAGGTGCGCCACGTCAAGCTGATGGAAGATCGTTACGTGTGCGCCATGCGCAAGGGCCACCCGCTGGCGGGCAAGGAAAAACTCACCCTCGATGATTACCTGAGCCTGACCCACGTCCACATTTCCAGCCGTCGCAGCGGCCTGGGCTATGTTGACCTGGCCCTGGGCAAAATGGGTATCCAGCGCAAGATCGCCCTGCGCTCCCAGCATTACCTGATGGCCTCGCAGGTGTTGCAGCAGACCGATATGGTCATGACCGTGCCGGAACGCTTCGCCCGCCGTAACGACCTGCACGCCTTTTATCTGCCGGTCAACGATGTGCCGCCGGTGGAAACCCACCTTTACTGGCACGAAAGCACTGACCAGGACCCGGCGAACCGCTGGATGCGCGAGCAGATGATCGAGTTGTGCCAGCAGGTGACGGCGCAGGAGAAGAAGCTGGACACGGTGTGAGGCATTACACCGCGTTATCGTTCTTCGCGAGCAAGCCCGCTCCCACACTTAATCTTTGCTGAACACGGTATTGGTGTTCGACGCAAATCAAAGGTGGGAGCGGGCTTGCTCGCGAAGAGATCAGCAAGAACAGCCAAAACTCACGCCCCTTGACGTAAACGTCAACCTGCCATTAGCTTAGCGCATGACTTTTTGCGAGCGCGCCCATGAGCAGCCAGACCTACAGCATTTCCGACCTCGCCCGCGAGCTCGACATCACCACCCGGGCCATTCGCTTCTATGAGGAACAAGGCTTGCTCAGCCCCGAGCGGCGTGGCCAGGAACGCATCTACTCACCCCGCGACAAGGTCAGCCTCAAGCTGATCCTGCGGGGCAAGCGCATCGGCTTTTCCCTGGCCGAATGCCGCGAGCTGATCGAGCTCTACGATCCGTCCAGCGGTAACACCAAGCAACTGCACAGCATGCTGGCAAAAATCAGCGAGCGCCGGGAACAGCTGGAACAGCAGCTGCTGGACATCGAACAGATGAAACTGGAGCTCGATACCGCTGAAGAGCGTTGTGTGCAAGCGCTGGAACAAACGCTCAAGAGTCAGGAATCTGTGTAGGAGCGAGCTTGCTCGCGATGGATGTCAGGGCACCGCGTGCATTCAGACTGCCCTCGTTATCGTTGACGTCCTTCGCGAGCAAGCTCGCTCCTACAAGGGTCTATGAACAATTAGAACAGGTCCAATCCCATGTCCCTCCCTACCCACGTACGCCTGGTCGAAGTCGGCCCCCGCGACGGTCTGCAAAATGAAGCCCAACCCATCAGCGTCGCCGACAAGGTGCGACTGGTCGATGCGCTGACGGCTGCGGGCCTTGGCTATATAGAAGTCGGCAGCTTCGTTTCGCCCAAGTGGGTGCCGCAGATGGCGGGCTCTGCCGATGTCTTCGCGCAAATCCAGCGCAAACCCGGCGTGACCTACGGCGCCCTCGCCCCCAACCTGCGCGGCTTTGAAGATGCCCTCGCCTGCGGGGTCAAGGAGGTCGCCGTATTCGCCGCCGCGTCGGAAGCGTTTTCCCAGCGCAACATCAATTGCTCGATCAGCGAAAGCCTGGAGCGCTTCGTGCCCATCATGGATGCCGCCAGGCAGCATGGCGTCAGTGTGCGCGGTTACGTGTCCTGCGTGCTGGGCTGCCCCTATGAAGGTCACGTCGCACCGGAACAGGTAGCGCATGTGGCCCGCGAGCTCTACGCCATGGGCTGTTACGAGGTTTCGCTGGGTGACACCATCGGCACCGGCACCGCAGGCGCCACGCGCAGGATGTTCGAGGTGGTGTCGGCCCAGGTGCCGCGGGACAAACTGGCCGGGCACTTCCACGACACCTATGGCCAGGCCATGGCCAACATCTATGCCAGCCTGCTGGAAGGTATCTCGGTGTTCGACAGCTCCATTGCCGGTCTCGGCGGCTGCCCTTATGCCAAGGGCGCCAGCGGTAACGTCGCCACCGAGGACGTGGTTTACCTGCTCAATGGCCTCGGGATTGAAACCGGGATCGACCTGGATGCGCTGATCCTGGCCGGCCAGCAAATCTGCGATGTGCTGGGACGACCTACCGGTTCGCGCGTGGCCAAGGCGCGTAGCGCACATTGATGCGTGCGGGTGTGTCGGGGTGTTACCGCAACCACCTGAATGTGGGCGCAAGCGAGTAACACGGAAACAAAATGTAGGGTTTTCCCTGAAGCCGAAAACCCTACAAAAACTCAAGTGCTTGTTTTTAAAGGGTTTTTAAAAGTTGGCACGGCTCCTGCTATATCTATCGCATAACAAGAATAAAAAAATTGGCGACACCCCTAATAAAAACAAGACGTAACGACTCTGACATAACAAAAACAACACGGCAGAGACGCAGCTAACAGATTTTTTTGGAGAGGATGTGCTTTTCAGGGTGCTTTTCGGAGTTACCCGCAACCGGGCAGAGAATAATAAAACTACCTTCAGGTAGCTCCCGAACTGGTTGGATCGCTCAGCGAAAAAGTAGATCAGCGCTCAAAAAAATACGTTTGCTCTTGATCCCGGATGGGGATCGACAAAAACAGCGGTAAAGGGTCAACGGTCACCAAAAACAAAAACAGACCGCCCCTCAATAATAAAAAAAGAGCAGCGCAACGAAAATTAAAGGGGAGCTTCGGCTCCCCTTTGTGCTGTCTGGCGTTTGAGATTTCCACGGCCCTGTGTAGGAGCGAGCTTGCTCGCGAAGGTCGTCAACGATAACGCGCTCATTCTGGATCAACGCGACACTCTTGAGTTCTTCGCGAGCAAGCTCGCTCCTACAAGGGAATGAGTCAGGCCTTATTGCTACGCAACTCCTCAATGCTGATCTCGCGCATCCGGAATTTCTGGATCTTGCCCGTCACCGTCATCGGAAACTCTTCCACGAACTTGAAATGACGCGGTGTCTTGAAGTGCGCGATGCGCTCCTTGCACCAGGCTTGCAGCTCCTGCTCGGTGGCACTGTGACCGGGGTGGAACTTGATCCAGGCGACGATCTCTTCACCATAACGCGAGCAAGGAATGCCGATCACCTGCACATCGGCCACTGCCGGGTGGGTGAAGAAGAATTCCTCCAGTTCGCGCGGATAAATGTTCTCGCCACCGCGGATGATCATGTCCTTGTTGCGCCCGGCAATGCACACGTAGCCCTCCTCATTCATGCTCGCCAGGTCACCGGTGTGCATCCAGCCGGCCTGGTCGATCGCCTCCGCCGTGCCTTGCGGGTTGTTCCAGTAGCCGAGCATCACACTGTAGCCGCGGGTACACAGCTCACCGATGGTGCCACGGGGCACCAGGTTGCCGGCCTCGTCGACGATCTTGCTTTCCAGCTGTGGCTGGGTACGGCCGACCGTGGTCACGCGCAATTCCAGATCGTCCGAAGGACCAGTCTGCAACGACACCGGGCTGGTCTCGGTCATGCCGTAGGCAATCTGCACTTCGCTCATGTGCATTTCGCTGATGACCCGGCGCATGACCTCGATCGGACAGGTGGCACCGGCCATGATCCCGGTGCGCAGGCTCGACAGGTCGAAATCGCCGCGCTGGGGTTGATCGAGCATGGCGATGAACATGGTCGGTACGCCATACAGCGCGGTGGCCTGTTCTTCGGCGACGGTGCTGAGGGTCAGCAGCGGATCGAACGCGTCGTTGGGGTAGATCATGGTGCTGCCGTGGGTGATGCAGCCGAGGTTGCCCATGACCATGCCAAAGCAGTGGTACAACGGCACCGGGATCACCAACCGGTCGCAGGCCGTAAGGCCCAGGCTTTCGCCGACCATGTAGCCATTATTGAGAATGTTGTAGTGGCTGAGGGTCGCGCCCTTGGGGAAGCCGGTGGTGCCGGAGGTGTACTGGATGTTCACCGCCTGATCGAAGTGCAGACTGTTTTGGCGCTCGTGCAATTGCTCGACCGATACGCTGCCCGCCAGCTCGCTCAGTTGCGACCATGGCAGGAAACCCGCCGGCGGCTGTGCATCCAGGCTGACGACCCCACGCAAATCCGGCAGGCGCTCGCTGTGCAATTTGCCGATGGCTTGCTCCGCCAGCTCCGGCACCAGGCCCTGCAGCATGGCGTGATAGTCGGAAGTCTTGAACGCCCCGGCACTGACCAACCACTGGCAGCCGGACTGTTTCAACACGTATTCGAGTTCGGAGCTGCGGTAGGCCGGGTTGATGTTGACCAGGATCACGCCGATTTTCGCCGTGGCAATCTGCGTGATGCACCACTGGGCGCAGTTTGGGGCCCAGATGCCCAGACGGTCGCCGGCCTGCAGGCCCAGCGCCAGCAGCGCCCTGGCCTGCAGGTCTGCCGCATCCGCCAGTTGCCGCCAGGTGTAGCGCAGCTGTTGATGGCGCACCACCAGCGCCTCCCCGTCCGGGTACTGCGCGACAGTGTTGTCGAACGCCTGGCCGATGGTCATCGCCAGCAAGGCTTTGTCCTGGGAACCACGTGTGTAACTGCGTTGCGGGCTTGCACTGGGTTGATCCATGACGACCCCTATTGTCTTTATTAATGGGCTGCGAATGGTCCCCTGCAGGAGCTGGCTTGCCAGCGAAGAGACCGGCACGTTCTACACTGATGTCGACAGATCCGACGCCTTCGCGGGCAAGCCCGCTCCTACAGGTTTCAATGCCCCTACTCTCGCTCAAGTTGACGTTAACGTAAAGGGCGATTGACAGCCTTTCGTCACAGGTTTACGTTAACGTAAAGGTGAGAGCTGAAACACCGCCCTCTCCACCCTACAAAAAAGCCAAAAGGTGCCCCATGAGCTACCCATCCCTGAACTTTGCCCTCGGTGAAACCATCGACATGCTGCGCGATCAGGTCCAGTCCTTCGTCGCCAAAGAGATCGCCCCGCGCGCTGCTCAGATCGACATCGACAACCTGTTCCCCGCCGACCTGTGGCGCAAATTCGGCGACATGGGCCTGCTGGGCATTACCGTACCGGAAGAATACGGCGGTGCCGGCCTGGGTTACCTGGCGCACGTGGTCGCGATGGAAGAAATCAGCCGTGGCTCGGCCTCGGTGGCCCTGTCCTATGGCGCCCACTCCAACCTCTGCGTCAACCAGATCAACCGCAACGGCAACCACGAGCAGAAAGCCAAGTACCTGCCGAAGCTGATCAGCGGCGAACACATCGGCGCCCTGGCCATGAGCGAACCGAACGCCGGTTCCGACGTGGTCTCGATGAAACTGCGCGCCGACAAGCGTGGCGACAAGTACGTGCTCAACGGCAGCAAGACCTGGATCACCAACGGCCCGGACGCCAACACCGACGTGATCTACGCCAAGACCGACCTGGAAAAGGGCCCCCACGGCATCACCGCGTTCATCGTCGAGCGCGACTGGAAAGGCTTCAGCCGCAGCAACAAGTTCGACAAGCTGGGCATGCGCGGCTCGAATACCTGCGAGCTGTTCTTCGATGACGTCGAAGTGCCGGAGGAGAACATCCTCGGCGTGCTCAACGGCGGCGTGAAAGTGCTGATGAGCGGCCTCGACTACGAACGTGTCGTGCTGTCCGGCGGCCCGACCGGGATCATGCAGGCCTGCATGGACCTGATCGTGCCGTACATCCACGACCGCAAGCAGTTCGGCCAGAGCATCGGCGAGTTCCAACTGATCCAGGGCAAGGTCGCCGACATGTACACCCAGCTCAACGCCAGCCGCGCTTATCTCTATGCGGTAGCCCAGGCCTGCGAGCGCGGCGAAACCACCCGCAAGGACGCTGCCGGCGTGATCCTCTACAGCGCCGAACGCGCCACGCAAATGGCCCTCGACGCGATCCAGATTCTCGGCGGCAACGGCTATATCAACGAATTCCCGGCCGGTCGTCTGTTGCGTGACGCCAAGCTGTACGAAATCGGCGCCGGCACCAGTGAGATCCGTCGCATGCTGATCGGGCGTGAACTGTTTAACGAGACGAAATGAATTTCGTCAGCTGCAAGCGGCAAGCTTCAAGCCACAAGTAGAAGCGATCCTCTTGCAGCTTGTAGCGTGCCGCTCAAAGCTGCTTACGGAGTAAGCCATGATCCTACATACCCAGCTCAACCCCCGTTCGGCGGAGTTCGCCGCCAACAGCGCGGCGATGCTCAAACAGGTCGACGCCCTGCACACCCTGCTGGCCCAAGTGGCGCAAGGTGGCGGCCCGAAAGCGCAAGAACGCCACACCTCCCGGGGCAAACTGTTGCCCCGCGAGCGCATCAACCGCTTGCTCGACCCGGGCTCGCCATTTCTGGAAATCAGCCAGCTGGCGGCCTACGAGGTGTACGGCGAAGACGTGCCCGCCGCTGGCGTGATTGCCGGGATCGGCCGGGTGGAAGGCGTCGAATGCATGATCGTCGCCAACGATGCCACGGTAAAAGGTGGCTCGTACTACCCGCTGACGGTGAAAAAACACCTGCGCGCCCAGACGATCGCCCAGCAAAACCGCCTGCCGTGCATCTACCTGGTGGACTCCGGTGGCGCCAACTTGCCGCGCCAGGACGAAGTATTTCCGGACCGAGAGCACTTCGGCCGGATCTTCTTCAACCAGGCCAACATGAGCGCACAGGGCATCCCGCAGATTGCCGTGGTCATGGGCTCCTGCACCGCGGGCGGTGCCTACGTACCGGCCATGGCCGACGAGGCCATCATGGTGCGCGAGCAAGCGACGATCTTCCTCGCCGGCCCACCGCTGGTGAAAGCCGCGACGGGTGAAGTGGTCAGTGCCGAGGATCTTGGCGGGGCCGACGTGCACTGCAAGATTTCCGGTGTGGCCGACCATTACGCCGAAAGCGATGAACACGCCCTGGCCCTGGCCCGGCGCAGCGTCGCCAATCTCAACTGGCGCAAACAGGGTGAAGTGCAGCAACGCACCCCGATCGCCCCGCTCTATGCCAGCGACGAGCTGTATGGCGTGGTGCCGGCCGATGCCAAGCAACCGTTCGACGTGCGTGAAGTCATCGCGCGGCTGGTGGACGGTTCGGTGTTCGACGAATTCAAGGCCCTGTTCGGGACTACATTGGTGTGCGGCTTTGCCTACCTGCACGGTTATCCGATCGCCATCCTCGCCAACAACGGCATCCTGTTCGCCGAAGCGGCACAGAAAGGCGCGCACTTCATCGAGCTGGCTTGCCAGCGCGGTATCCCGCTGCTGTTCCTGCAAAACATCACCGGCTTCATGGTCGGCCAGAAATACGAAGCCGGCGGCATCGCCAAGCACGGCGCGAAACTGGTGACCGCGGTGGCCTGCGCCAAGGTACCGAAGTTCACCGTGATCATCGGCGGCAGCTTCGGTGCCGGTAACTACGGCATGTGCGGCCGGGCCTACGATCCGCGCTTCCTGTGGATGTGGCCGAATGCGCGCATCGGTGTGATGGGTGCCGAACAGGCGGCCGGCGTGCTGGTGCAGGTCAAGCGCGAGCAGGCCGAACGTGCCGGCCACGGTTTCAGCGCCGAACAGGAAGCCGAGATCAAGCAACCGATCCTCGACCAGTATGAAGAGCAGGGTCACCCCTACTACTCCAGCGCGCGCCTGTGGGATGACGGCGTCATCGACCCGGCCCAGACCCGCGACGTGCTGGCACTGGCCTTGTCCGCGTCGTTGAACGCGCCAATCGAACCGAGCCGCTTCGGCGTGTTCCGGATGTGATCCGAACCTGTAGGAGCGAGCTTGCTCGCGAAGGACGAAAGGGCAACGCGTTTACCCGGTAAGCACGCGTTATCGTTGACGACCATCGCGAGCAAGCTCGCTCCTACAGGGATAGAGTTGTGGAGACGGATGAATATGAGCGACTTCAATACCCTCGAACTGCTGACCGACCCACGTGGTTTCGCCACGCTGTGGCTCAGCCGTGAAGAAAAGAACAACGCCTTCAACGCCGAGATGATCCGCGAACTGATCCTCGCCCTGGACAAGGTGGCCAGCGATGCCAGCCTGCGATTCCTGATCGTGCGCGGTCGTGGCAAGCATTTCAGCGCCGGTGCCGACCTGGCCTGGATGCAGCAATCGGCGGAACTCGATTACGCCACCAACCTCGACGACGCCCGGGAACTGGCGGAGCTGATGTACAACCTCGCCAAGCTGAAAATCCCGACCCTGGCGGTGGTGCAAGGTGCAGCCTTCGGCGGCGCGCTGGGCCTGATCAGTTGCTGCGACATGGCCATTGGCGCCGATGACGCGCAGTTCTGCCTGTCGGAAGTGCGCATCGGCCTGGCGCCGGCGGTGATCAGCCCGTTCGTGGTGCAAGCCATCGGCGAACGCGCGACGCGGCGCTATGCCCTGACCGCCGAACGTTTCGGCGGGCAACGGGCACGGGAACTCGGCCTGCTGTCGGAGAGTTACCCAATCGCCGAGCTGGAACAGAAAATCCAGCAGTGGATCGACAACCTGCTGCTCAACAGCCCGGCCGCCATGCGCGCCAGCAAGGACTTGCTGCGGGAAGTCGGCGACGGCTCGTTGACCCCGTCCCTGCGTCGCTACACCGAGAACGCCATCGCCCGCATCCGCGTCAGTCCCGAAGGCCAGGAAGGCCTGCGCGCCTTTCTGCAAAAACGTCCGCCGAGCTGGCAAGCTGCAACCACCACCAAGGAGCCGCGTTGATGAGCGCACCTGTCCTCACTACCCTGCTGGTGGCCAACCGCGGCGAAATCGCCTGCCGGGTGATGCGCACCGCCAAGGCCCTGGGCCTGACCACCGTGGCCGTGCACAGTGCCACCGACCGCGATGCCCGGCACAGCCGTGAAGCCGATATCCGCGTCGACCTCGGTGGCAGCAAGGCCGCCGACAGTTACCTGCAGATCGACAAACTGATCGCCGCCGCCAAGGCCAGCGGTGCCCAGGCGATACACCCCGGCTACGGTTTTTTGTCCGAGAACGCCGGGTTCGCCCGAGCCATCGAAGCCGCCGGCCTGATCTTCCTCGGTCCGCCCGCCTCGGCCATCGACGCCATGGGCAGCAAATCCGCGGCCAAGGCCTTGATGGAAACCGCCGGCGTGCCGTTGGTGCCGGGCTACCACGGTGAAGCCCAGGACCTCGAGACCTTCCGCGCCGCCTGCGAACGCATCGGCTATCCCGTGCTGCTCAAGGCCACGGCCGGCGGCGGCGGCAAGGGCATGAAGGTGGTCGAGGACGTCAGCCAGCTGGCCGAAGCCCTGGCCTCGGCGCAACGCGAAGCACAATCGTCGTTCGGCGATTCGCGGATGCTGGTGGAGAAGTACCTGCTCAAACCCCGTCACGTGGAGATCCAGGTGTTCGCCGATCAACACGGCAACTGCCTGTACCTCAACGAGCGCGACTGCTCGATCCAGCGTCGGCACCAGAAAGTCGTCGAAGAAGCACCAGCGCCAGGCCTGAGCCCCGAACTGCGCCGCGCCATGGGTGAGGCGGCCGTGCGTTCGGCGCAGGCCATCGGTTATGTCGGAGCCGGCACCGTGGAATTCCTGCTCGATGCCCGCGGCGAGTTCTTCTTCATGGAGATGAACACGCGCCTGCAAGTCGAACACCCGGTGACCGAAGCCATCACCGGCCTCGACCTGGTGGCCTGGCAGATCCGCGTAGCCCGTGGCGAAGCCTTGCCGATGACCCAGGATCAGGTGCCGCTGAACGGTCACGCGATTGAAGTGCGCTTGTACGCCGAAGATCCGGGCAATGACTTTTTGCCCGCGACCGGTCGCCTGGAGCTGTATCGCGAATCCGCGCCGGGTGCGGGTCGCCGGGTGGACAGCGGTGTTGAAGAAGGCGACGAGATTTCGCCGTTCTACGACCCGATGCTCGGCAAGCTGATTGCCTGGGGTGAAGACCGCGAACAGGCGCGCTTGCGCCTGCTGAGCATGCTCGATGAATTCGCCATCGGTGGGCTCAAGACCAACATCAACTTCCTGCGGCGAATCATCGCCCACCCGGCGTTTGCCCAGGCCGAACTGGATACCGGGTTCATTCCGCGTTATCAGGAACAACTGCTGCCACAGCCCGCGGCGCTCAGCGACGAATTCTGGCAAGCCGCCGGCCAGGCCTTTGCCCAGAGCCTGCCCAGCACGTCGCGTGTCGATGACCCGAGCTCGCCATGGGCGATCGGCAACGGCCTGCGCGCCGGCCTGCCCGCGCAAATCACCCTGCACCTGAGTTGCGAGGGCCAGGACCGCGCCTTGACCCTGGGCAACCCGCAGTCCCATAGCGCACGACTCACCGGCGAGCAATTGCTGACCGAACACGACGGCGTGCGCCGCCAGCACCGGGCGATCCGCCGGGGTGACTACCTTTACCTGCAATGGGAAGGCGAGCTGCGCCGCATCGAGACCTACGACCCGATCACGGCCGTTGAAGCCAGTCACAGCCATCACGGCGGCCTCACCGCGCCCATGAATGGCAGCATCGTGCGCGTGCTGGTGGAGGCCGGGCAAACGGTCGAAGCCGGGGCGCAACTGGTGGTGCTGGAGGCCATGAAGATGGAGCACAGCATCCGCGCGCCCCACGCCGGTGTGGTCAAGGCGCTGTATTGCCAGGAAGGCGAGATGGTCAGCGAAGGCAGTGCGCTGGTCGAACTGGAAGAAGCCTGACAGCCAGGCCGGCCGTGCGCATGGCGCGGGCCGGCCGGGCTAGAACTTCACGGTGGCCTGGACCACCACGCCGATGATTCGGCATTCTTCGCTGAACAGGCTTTTCGGGTATGTTGGATTGAGCGGGACCAGGTAACGCTGCCCGCCCTCTTCGCTCAACTTGCGGAAAATCGCCTCGCTGCTGTCAGGCCATTGCGCGATCACCAGTTTGCCCGGCACCGCTTCCACATCCGGGTCCACCAGGATCAACATGCCCTCGGCCACGCTGGGGCCACTGGGTGCGGTCATCGCATCACCCACCACGGTCAACCAGAACGCCGCGCCTCGGGCGTGGTAGTCGGACAGTTCGAAACGGTACGGCGCCTGCTCTCCATCGCGCACCTGCGCGGTGTCCCGCCAGTCACTGACCGGGTAGCGAAAGTACGGGTTGTACTTTTGCGTCAGGCAAACCTCATCATTCTGTTCGTGCACAGGCTCGCGAATTACCAGCGCCACTTCGAGAAAGTCCAGGCCCAGCGCCTGCAGGACTCGATTCATGTCGTCGATGCCGGGCTGACGGCGTTTGGTCAACCAATGCCCGATGCCGCCCTGGGACATCCCGAGGCGGTCGGCGAGTATTTCCTGAGTGATCTTGAGTTCACTCATCTTGGCCTTGACCAATTCTATCCATTTATCCATGTGCGGCACGATACGTGGCGGCCCTCGCCCAGCAAAACACAAAATGTATTATTAATACTATTGTCACAAATACGTAACGTATTAGGATGAGATCACGGACCTGAATTTATCACGGAGCTCGCCTTGATCATGAATCCACCCAGCAACGACTTGCCCGACGTGCAAATCGATACGTCCCTCCACACTCCCCAGGGCTCTGCCGCCGCACAGCGCGCGCTGGATTATTACTTGAAACCAGCTGTTGCAGAGGAAGGCGTGCAGGAGCATTGGTTTGACGTAAACCGTAACATCAGCATCGAGGAAGCCCTGGTGCATGCTTCCGGGCTGCTACGTTGCGCCGCCGCCACTGCCTACGAGTCAGCCAGTCACCTGCACGGTGCGCATCGGGACCTGGCGCTTTCGACCGTGCACATGATCGACATGGCAAAGGCAATGTTGAACCGCTCCCTGGAGGGTGGCAGGAATGGCTAGCAGGTAGGTGCCGAACAGAAGGACAGGAAAGAGTTTTCCTGACGCGCAGACAAAATCGTTTGACTCGCAAACGAGAATGATTATTATTGCATCAGCTGGTCGCGAGATCAGTCGATGGACCAGGTGACCTTAGGTCGGTCTCCTGGACTATCTCCTCATCAGGCTAATCACGGTTTTTGACCCGGCTTTTTGCCGGGTCTTTTTTTGCCAGTTTTCTGGCTTATGGCTTCAGGCTAATGAAGTCTTGATGTGTCGCAAATTCGATGGCGCGGATCATATCAAAAGAACATCAGTTGGCAAGAGAAGCCTTGTGGCATTGGGGCAAAGTAATGGCAAATAGCACTTGAGAATCAATCGCATAATCTCTAAGCTGCGACGGCGTCAGGGAGGACGCCCCCCCCTTCAGGCCATCAATACACGGCTATATGCGAGTCCGCACGCGGCTCGGTCCCGCCACACAACACACCGGTTTCAGGGTCGCGCAGGATGATCTGTCCACGCCCGTAACTCGTGCGATCGCACACCACCTGCACTTCGTGCCCGCGCCGTGCCAGTGCCGCCGCCATGTCTCGCGAAGCGTCCTGCTCGATGCCCACCTTCATTTCGCCCAACCACTGCCAGCGCGGTGCATCCAGGGCCGCTTGTGGGTTTAGCCCGAAATCCACCAGGTTCATGACCATCTGCACATGCCCCTGCGGCTGCATGTAGCCGCCCATCACGCCGAAAGGTCCCAGCGCCTCACCGTTCTTGCTGAGAAACCCGGGAATGATGGTGTGGAAGGTCTTTTTCCCGGGTGCCAGGCAATTGGCGTGAGCGGGATCAAGACTGAACTCCTCACCGCGGTTTTGCAGGGCGATGCCGCTGTCCGGCAACACCACGCCGGAACCGAAACCGTGATAATTGCTCTGGATGAATGAAACCATGTTGCCGTCGGCGTCGGCGGTGGCCAGGTAGACGGTGCCACTGGCATGGGGGTCTCCCGGTTGTGGTGCCACCGCGCGTTCACCGATCTGTGCCCGGCGATGGCTGGCGTAGGCGTCGCTCAGCAGGTCGTCCACGGCGACCCGCATGTGCTGCGGGTCTGTGATGTAGTGCAGGCCATCGCTGTAGGCGAGTTTCATGGCTTCGAGCTGACGGTGCCAGGTCTGCTGGCTGTCACGGTGGTCGAAATCGAAACCCTCGAGAATCTTCAGCGTCATCAGGGCCACGAGTCCCTGGCCGCTCGGTGGAATCTCCCAGACGTCGACGCCGCGGTAGTTGACCTTGATCGGCTCGACCCACTGGGCGCGGTAGTCTTGCAAATCACTGGCGCGCAGATAGCCGCCCGTGGCGCGCGAATGGGCATCCAGGCGTTGCGCCAGCGCCCCGCGATAAAAGCTTTCGCAACCGGTGGCCGCCAGTTCACTCAAGGTGCGTGCCTGGGCCGGATTGCGAAACAGTTCACCTGCGCGCGGTGCGCGGCCATCAATCAGAAAGGTTTCGAACCAGCTTTCCAGCACCTCGTTACGATCCGGGGTGAAGTCTTCCAGCGCGGTTTGCCACTGCAACGCAACCACCGGCGACAGCGGAAACCCATCCCGCGCCAGGCTTATCGCTGGCTGCAACACATCAGCAAAGGGCAGGCGACCGAAACGCGTGGACAACTCTGCCCAGGCGGATGGACAGCCCGGCACGGTCACGGGCGTCCAGCCATGCAGCGGCATCTTTTCATGACCGGCCGCCCTCACCGCCTCGATGCTCAGACCCTGCGGGGCGGCACCGTTGGCGTTCAGACCGTGCAGCTTGTTTTGCGTCCAGACCAACGCGAAGGCGTCGCCGCCGATCCCGCAACCGGTGGGTTCGACCACCGTCAGGGCCGCGGCCGTGGCGATGGCGGCATCGATGGCATTGCCACCGCGACGCATCATTTCAATCCCGGCTTCGGCGGCCAATGGCTGCGACGCGGCGACCATGCCGCGTTTGGCGAAGACACTTTGACGTTGTGAGGCGTAGGGGTACTCATGGGCAGAAAAATTGAACATGGCAGGACTCACACAAATTTGTTTGATGGACTCAAAGCACGCGGCTCAGAAAGGCACGGGTACGGGCATGCTTGGGCTGGCTGAAGATCTGTTCGGGCGGCCCCTGCTCGATCAACTCACCTTGATCGAGCACCACCACCCGGTCGGCCACTTCCCGGGCAAAACCCATTTCGTGGGTGACCACGACCATGGTCATGCCCTCCTCGGCCAGCTCCTTCATCACTTGCAAGACTTCGCCCACCGTCTCCGGGTCCAGGGCGCTGGTGGGCTCGTCGAACAACATCGCCTGGGGTTTCATGGCCAGCGCCCGGGCAATGGCCACCCGCTGCTGCTGGCCACCGGACAACATCGACGGATAGTGATCGGCCTTTTCCGCCAACCCGACGCGCTTGAGCAGCGCCCTCGCCTGTTCCAGCGCTGCCGCGCGCGACACACCGAGCACCTGGATCGGCGCTTCGATGATGTTTTCCAGGGCCGTCATGTGCGGGAACAGGTTGAAACGCTGAAACACCATGCCGATGTCCCGGCGCTGGCGGGCAATGTTGCGTTCCGAGTCTCGGGCCAGGCTGCCATCGGCCCGGGTGCGGTAGCCCATGGGCCGACCGCCGACGCGGATCTGCCCGGATTGAATCTCTTCCAGCAGGTTGATGCAGCGGATAAAGGTGGTTTTGCCGGAACCGGAAGCGCCGATCAGCACCACCACTTCACCGCGTTTCACTTGCAGTGAAATGCCCTTGAGAATTTCCAGGTCACCGAAAGACTTGTGAATATCCAGCGCCTCGATGACCAGCTCTTCACTCATGCGCGCCATCTCAACGCCCCCTCAACAGTTTCATGGTGTTGCGGCCGAACATCCGGCTGGCAGCCGGTGCCGGACGATCAGACTGGCCGAAACGTTGTTCCAGCCAGCGCTGGAAAAAGCCCCACAACGTGGTCAATGCCAGGAAGTAGATGGCCACGACCAGGTACAACTCGAACACCCGGAACGTCGCCGAGGTCACCATTTGCGTGCTGAGCAGCAATTCCTGCACCCCGATGACGCTGACCAGCGTGGTGTTTTTCAGCATCACGTTGAACTCGTTGCCCAGCGGCGGCACGATCACCCGGAACGCCTGGGGCAGGACGATGCGCCGCATCAACTTGGCAAAGGTCATGCCCAGGGATCGCCCGGCTTCGTATTGGCCCTTGTCCACCGCACCGATGCCGGCGCGGATGATCTCCGCCATGTACGCGCCTTCATTCAGGCCCAGGGCGATGATCGCCGCCTGGATGTTGCCCGGCACGATGAACCAGCCGAGGTCCAGGTCTTCGAAGCGGAATATCCCCCCTGCCGCCAATGCCGTGTACAGAAACACGATCTGCACCAGCAACGGCGTGCCGCGCATCAGCCAGACATAAAAGCGCACCGGGTACTGCAACAGCGGATTACTCGACAGCTTCATCAACGCCGCGATCAGCCCCAGCACGCAACCGAGCAACATCGCCGACACGCTGATCAGGCAGGTCAGCCACAGCCCCGTCAGGTAGACATCGCTGGGCTGCAACAGGTACTGCCAGAACACATCCCAATTGAAGTTCATCCGGTCTGCCCTCAGTCCAGTTTGTCGCTGTCGACGTGCCATTTACTGAGGAGCGCGGCGTAACTGCCGTCGGCGCGCATGCCTTGCAGGACTTCGGTCAAGGCCACGGTCAGCTGCGGATCGCTCTTGCGTACACCGAAGCCGGTGAGGATGCGATTGAACGCCGGCACCGCCGACTGGAACAGGTCAGGGGCGAGTTGCTGGTAATGCCCGGCGGATTCGACCGTGGTGCCGAAGGCGTCCACCTGATTGATGCGCAAGGCCTGGAACGCATCGGCGTCGACGTTGTACACCACCAGTTTCATCGGCGCCTTGCCAGCCGCTTCGAGTTTTTCGTTTTCCTTGCCCAACAGTACCCGGATGGTCGAACCGTTACTGACCGCGACCTTGAGCCCGGACAGGTCCTCCAGGGTATTCACCCCTTTCGGGTTGCCCTTGGGCACCACGATGGATTGGCTGGAATACATGAAGTTGACGATGTCGATCACCTCGCGGCGTTCGGGCTTGTCGAACAGCTGATCGACGATCATGTCGCACTGCTGCGCCAGCAGCGCCGGGATCAGCCCGGCGAAAGGCGAGATGCGCCACTCGACCTTCTTGTCACCCAGGCGCTGGGCAATCGCTTCGCCCATGTCGACCTGCAGCCCCACCGGTTTTTGTTTCATGTCGAACGACACCAACGGAGGGGAATCCATGCCGGAGCAATAGACGATCTTCTCGCTCTTGCTCAATCGCTCGGGTAACTCGGGGGCGGCGAACGCCCACTGCGAACACAGACTCAAGGTGAACACGGCAACTAACGCGCAAGGCTTGTGCATGGGCATGACTCCAGTGGGCTGCAACGGTGTCCCCTGTAGGAGCTGGCTTGCCAGCGATTGGCGCTTGAGTCTTGCTTCGCTCATTCGGCCGCCTTCGCCGGCAAGCCGGCTCCTACAAGGGGTGTGTGGTATCTGCTTTATTGGTGGGCTTCGAGAAACTGAATCAGTCGCGGAATGGTGCCTTCGATGTGTTCGCACACCACCGCGGCCGCCTTGTCCGGATCGCCCGAACGCAGTGCGGTTATGATCGAGGCGTGCTCGTCCCGCGCGCTGCGGGGTTTGTCGGCGTGTTGCAGCCACACGCGCATGTGCGGTTCGATCACCGAATACAGTGCCGATATCTGGCGCATCAGGCGCGGCCGTTCACTCAGGCTGCACAGGTATTCATGGAAGGCCCGATGGCGGCTGACCCACTCGGCACCGTCCTCCCGGTAATCGTCCATCTCGTCGAGCAGGCGCTCGAGATGGCTGAAATGGCGCTCGCTGAGTTTCGTCACGGCGACCCGGATGGCCAGGCCTTCAAGGGCGCTGCGCATCTCGAAGACTTCCCGCATCTCCTCGATGTTCAGACCGCGTACGATCGCGCCGCGATTGGGCCGTAACGTCACCAGGCCATCGGCATCCAGGCGCCGGAAGGCCTCGCGCACCGGCATGCGGCTCATGCCGATTTCCCCGGCGATGTCCTCGGCAATCAGGCGCTCACCGGTGCGGTAACGGCCTTTACAGATCGCCTCCAGGAGAAAGTTGTAGGCCTCCTCTTCGGCGGTGACGGGTTGGCGCTCGGTGTAGGCAGGGGCGAATTTCATCGGTGCACCTTTTGTATTTTTGTATCCAATTATCCATATATCCAAAAAAGCACATTGCATGCCAAGTTACGTGCCGCACGTGCAGGTATCTGATTGGATTGATGTATTGGTCTACAGGAAGGCTCGGCTCCAGCCCGGTACGTCGCAGCAGGCGAGTTGAAATGCCCCAAGTTGTCACCTTACGGCCACAATAAGGTGCGTGTGGTAACACGACAGAAATGCAAACCGCAGCAGGCCGGGTGAAACGTTTTATCCGCGCTGCTAACCCTCTAAGCTTGCGTGTAAAGTAGCCGCCATAAAAATCTCAATCAGGAACCCTGACCGTGGCCAAATCCTCGCTCGAAATCACTGCCAACTTCGACAGCGGCAACATCCAGGTCATCGATGTCAGCGACCCGCTCAAGCCCCTGCTGGCCATCCGCCCCGACACCAAGAGCAACCATTTCCAGTGGTTCCACTTCAAGGCCAGCGGCCTGCATGTCGGCCAGGACCATTGGTTTCGCCTGAACAATGCCAGCCAGTCCTCCTACAACAAGGCCTGGACCGGTTATCAAGCGGTAGCGTCCTACGACCACGTCAACTGGTTCCGCGTGCCGACCATTTTCGAGGGCGACTGCCTGCGCTTCAGCCTCGAAGCTGAACAGACCCACGCCTGGTTCGCCTACTTCGAACCCTACAGCCGGGGGCGTCATGACTGGTTGATCGAGCAGGCGCTGACCAAGGCCGGCACCGAACTGCTGGCCACCGGCAAGAGTGTCGAAGGTCGCGACATCCAGCTGCTGCGCAAAGGCACCGGTGCCGAAGGCCAGCGCAAGGTATGGATCATTGCCCAGCAACATCCCGGCGAACACATGGCCGAGTGGTTCATGGAGGGCGTGATCGAGCGCCTGGAAAAACACGACGACCCGGTGCTGAACAAACTGCTGGCCAGCGCCGACCTGTACCTGGTGCCGAACATGAACCCGGACGGCGCCTTCCACGGCCACCTGCGCACCAATGCCATGGGCCAGGACCTGAACCGCGCCTGGCAGAGCGCCAGCCAGGAGATCAGCCCGGAAGTCTTTTTCGTCCAGCAACAGATGGAACAGTACGGCGTCGACCTGTTCCTCGACGTCCACGGTGACGAGGAAATCCCCCACGTGTTCACCGCTGGTTGCGAAGGCAATCCAGGCTACACGCCACGCATCGAAAAACTCGAAGAGCACTTCCGCAGCCACCTGAAACACACCACCAAGGACTTCCAGACCAAACACGGCTACACCCGCGACGAACCGGGTCAAGCCAACATGACCCTGGCGTGCAACAGCGTTGGCCAGAAGTACGACTGCCTGTCGCTGACCCTGGAAATGCCGTTCAAGGATCATGATGATCATCCGAACCCGTTGACGGGGTGGTCGGGGAAACGGTCGAAGCAGTTGGGGAAGGATGTGCTGGCAACAGTGGCGGATATAATTGGCGAACTTCGCTAAATTATAATACGGCAGATCTAACATGATCTCACATCGTGTTAGGTCTCTCCATCAAGGACGTGCCAAAATAGAATCCGATTTCTGCGACTCGTACCCATTGACTATTGATTTTATCGAATACCATCTCAGCGCAGCAGGCGCATCAACAGTAAGTGTCGTCGCTCCAGTCTCTCCAAGATTGATACCTGGGTAAGGGTCAGAGCGTGTCACTCGATATTTTTGTGCTCCCTCCACCGCATTCCAGCCAAAGGTAATCGTATTTTGCGTTGAACTTATTTTTTTGAATCCTGTTGGCGCTGGGGGCCGAAAGTTTTCTCCCGGCTCGGGGCGTCCACAGTAGTAAGCCATATTACCAGTTGAACTATCGATCTGCTGCCCTCTTAAATATTGACCTTCCGGGCATGCAAAGGGGTGTTTGACAGGGTGCACGCTCGTATTGGGAATTCGCATAGCCGTCCACTCCTTAGCCAGTCCTACGCAAGTCATTACAAGTCTAACGTTCCCGGTATTATTCAGGCCGAAACTTGCCTGAACCTTATTTTCTGGACACATCGTACTATTTGTTTCGTAAGGTAAAGTAATTCTTTCAGCTAATCGCGAATGCAAGCCAGCACCTTGATATTGTGGCAGTGCACATCCAATGTAGAGCTTTTTGCGGCCTTCTTCGTACTTTTCTCCAGCCATTACAAAACTCGTTCCATCGCTTTGGCATGAAGCTTCGACTACATAAAAGGGTATCCACCAGATCGGACCGCGCCAGTCTCTTATTTGGTTCGGCTCCGCCTGGACGTTGGAATTTTTCGATAACAATGGAAGGGACACCGCTTGGTTAACAGATGGGCCGGATGAACAAGCTACCGCCAAGGTTGATATTGCAATGACAGATAATGAGCTTTTAAAACGCTGCATACCATTGAAGCGATTAAATACCACCATGGTTGCTCTCCCTTTAAACTTGTTAAATACCAATAGCCATCTGGCACGCCCAGAAACAGCTAAAAATATTTGATCAGCTTTTCCAGAGGAAAGAACCTGTAAGAAATGACAGTTTTCTAGAAATCAAAATACCATATCGCTATAAAAAACCGATTTTGCACATTAAACCCGTTTTCTCAATCTCGAAATATATCCCTCGTGTAAATGCGAACATACCAGGCAGCGCGCTCAGAATGGGGCGCTGCCCGACTTCTCAACTCCGGTCTTTTCCCATCAGCATACTTTGCAGTACACCATCGCGCCGCACCCAACCATGAAACAACGCCGCCGCCAGATGCAGCAGCACGGTCAGGAACAGCAGATACGCCAGATACCCATGCGCCTTGCGCAGGAACGCGAACACCTGCGCATTCGGCGGCACGATCGATGGTAATTGCAATGAACCGCTGAGCATCACCGGCTCGCCCGACGCCGAGATCATCGCCCAGCCCAACAACGGCAATACCAGCATCAAGGCATACAGCAAGACGTGCGATGCCTTGGCCGCCAGCACTTGCCAACCCGGGAGGTCGGCCGGCAGCGGGGGTTGTTGGGTAGAGAAGCGCACCGCCAGGCGCACGATCACCAGCAGCAGGATGGCGACTCCCAACGGCTTGTGCAGGTGAATCAGCCATTCATGACGCTCGGACACCGAAGCGACCATGCCGGCGCCAATAAACAGCATGGCCATAACCATGAGTGCCATCAGCCAGTGCAGCAGGCGCGCCAGGGGGGCGAAATGCTTCGGTTGAGTACTCATTGCTGGGCCTCCTGTTTGGCGGCGGGTAACTGGCTGACTTCGCTGGTGCGACGCAGGTAGGAATTGGAATAACCGGCCGAGCGAGCGGCGAGCAATGGGTCGTCGGAACCTTCGATCCCGGCAGGCAACACCAGCGGGTCGTAGTTGATGTCACGGCATTCGCCGTTGAGTTGCGGCTGGGTGCTTTCAAGGACCAATGTCCCCGCGTTCAACACTTTGCGCCCCTCTGGCCAGGCCTTGCTCGCGTCGTTGACCGGATCGCCGGGGTTGGCCAGGATGATGTTCAACTGCCAACGCAACGGCCCTGCGGCGATGCGCTGAACCAGATCCTTCTCCAGGAAATCGGTGCCCGCAGGCGCCGTAGCGCCCGGCGCATCCTGGGCCACCGGTACCATGCTCCAGCGCACGGCTTGCCGTTGTCCTGCGGCGTTAACCAGGTAAAACGCGTTGACGCTGTTGTAGGTTTCGGTCACGTAGCTGGCCGAAGGTTTGGCGGTCTTGATCCAGGCCAGGAACGGCGCGGATTCCGGGTGCGAAGTGAAGAATGCAGGCACCGCGGCGGGGTCTGGTTTACCGGTCGCCGGGACCGGTGATTGGGCCTGCTGCAACTGATAGAACGCCTCGGGCGTACCCACCGGAAACACCGGCATGCTGTTCATCCCGGTGCGCCACTGCTGGCCGTTGGCCTGGGTGAAACGCAAGGCCATGCTGCGGATAGGCACCGCGCTGTCTGGTGCATAAGGGTTGCCCGCGGGCAAGGCAAAACGACCGACCACGGGCGTGCGTGCCTGATTGAATACCTGCGCGCTGGAAAAGCTACGCGCCTCACCACTGCTCTCGAAATGGCCGATCACGCACACGCCTTTGGAGTGGTTGCGCCGGAACCCCGGATGCACACCGTTGTTGGTTTCCAGCACATTGATCAGCTTTTTCGGGGTCAGGCGCTGTGGGTCAAGGGTGCCGTTGACGTAGGCAAACGCCCCAGCCACTGCGGCGACGACCACGGCAATGCCGGCCAGGCGCAGCACCAGGCTCGCGCCACTCAAGGGTGGCCGGGTTGGCGGTGTTGATCGATCTACCATGAAAGACTCCGGGCCATCGGCCACAAGTGAGAAGAATCAAGCAGACGAACCCCACGAGGGTTTATTCCATCGCGCGGTATTTATTTTTTCAGTCGTGGAATAACCTCGAGTGCCGGGCGTCTTCCTAGTCCAAAGCGTAGTGACTAGTCAGAACTTCATGAACGAGATCGACGAACAACTGAGAGAAATCATTCCCCGATTGCGGCGGTTTGCCCTGTCGTTGACGCGCAACCCCAGCAGCGCCGACGATCTGGTGCAGTCCTGCCTTGAGCGAGCGCTGTCGAGTTGGGGCGGCAGGCGCGTCGAAGGCGACTTGCGCGCCTGGTTGTTCTCGATTCTGTATCGACAGTTTCTCGATGCTCACCGCCGTACCCGACGCTATGCCCGAATGCTCGAATTCTTTACCGGACGCGACGATGCGCAGCCTTCCGCGGAGCGCACCGTGATCGCCCAATCGACCCTCGACGCCTTCGATCGACTGCCCACCGAACAGCGGGCGCTGCTGCTGTGGGTGTCGGTGGAAGGCCTGAGTTACAAAGAGGTCGCCGAGATTCTCGACGTCCCCACCGGCACCGTGATGTCCCGCCTGTCCCGGGCTCGCCAGGCCCTGCGCCAACTCAGCGATGGCGAAATCAACCGCCCTTCCCTGCGGAGACTCAAATGATCAGCATGCCCCCCAGCGAGCGCGACCTGCACGCATACGTCGACCATCAGCTCGGCGAGGAAGACCGGCGCCTGGTGGAGACCTTTCTGGCCAGTAACCCACAGGTAGCGGCGCAGGTTCGCGGTTGGCAGCAAGACGCCCAGCACCTGCGCGCAGCCCTCGGTGCCGCCTTGCAGCAGCCGGCCAATCCCGACCTTGATCCGGCCGTCATTCGCCAACGCATGAAGCGCCAGTCCCGTCGCCACCTGGCCAGCGCCGCAGTGTTATTGATCGCGGTCAGCGTCGGCGGGTTCGGCGGCTGGCAGGCGCGGGAAGTGACCCTCGTCAGCACCCAGCTACCGATGACCGACGCCCTGCAGGCCTATCGCCTGATTGCCCAGCAAGGCCTCTTGCCGGCCGACTACAAGGCCGGCGACGAAGGTGACATGCAGGGCTGGCTCGACCGTTATTTCACCCAGGCCAATCGCCTGCCTGACTTGTCGGGCGCGGGATTCAAACCGGCCAGCGGGCGCTTGCTCAGCACCGAGCAGGGACCTGCGGCGATGGTGGTCTACGAGAACCAGGGCGGGCAGAAGATCAGCTTTTACGTGCGCCCGCCGGGGCCGAAGAACTACCTGCTGCCGAGGGGCAGTCGTAGCGATGGCGGTTTGCAGGCCGAGTACTGGTCGGGTAGCGGTTATAACTATGCGATGGTCAGCCCGGTGGATACGCCGGCGGCGCAGATGCTCAGGCAAACGGTGCAATTCTGACTACACCATAAATCCCTGTAGGAGCTGGCTTGCCAGCGAAGGCGTCCTTCCCGTCAACAACGATGCTGCCTGATCCACCGCTTTCGCTGGCAAGCCAGCTCCTACAGGGGTTGCGTGGCGGTTTAGAAATCG